>Ga0194120_10000634_pt1 | contig 66078 bp, 70 predicted proteins | sample TA2MahCa65mmetaG_FD_148642 | JGI IMG/M metagenome (GOLD analysis project Ga0194120, IMG submission 148642) | Freshwater microbial communities from Lake Tanganyika, Tanzania - TA2015019 Mahale Deep Cast 65m | ecosystem: Environmental > Aquatic > Freshwater > Lake | place: Tanzania: Lake... | reverse complement strand
GCCTGATTCGTCGTCGAAGCCGCTCCATCGTCAGCCGCGCGCCGGCGTCCTCGGGAAATCCCTCCGACATCACCATCGCTCGAGAGATCGCGGACGCCGCCACAAACCACTTGACGGCCGCCTTCGCGGTCCTCAGATTCATGCGCAGCTCGAACTTCGTCGGCTGCTCGATCGGGATGTCCGCCGGCTTCGCGCCGCGAAGGATCCGGTCCACGAACACGGCCGCGCGTTTGAAGAGGCTCGGAAGGTTCGGCGCGTACGCCAGCAGGCCGCCGGCGTCGACGAAGGGCGACGAGCCGCAGATCGTCGGCAAGCCGTGCTTCAGCGCGGATCCGGGGCGGTGACGCCGATCGCCTCGACGCCCCGCCCGGCCGTCTGCGCCGCGCCGCGTGTCTTCGCGAAGGTCGGCTTCGCGCCGGGATTCGTCTCGTGCCAGAGGATGACGACGCGGCGGACATGGGGCAGCGCGTCTCTCAGGATCTGCACTTCCTTGTCCGCGAGCTCGGCGATCTGATCGCTCATTCCCGTCGTGTTGCCGCCCGGCCGCGCGAGGCTGGCGACGAGGCCGGCGCCGACCGGATCCGGCAGCACCGCGGCGACGATCGGAATCGTGCGCGTCGCCTCCTGCGCGGCCCTCGTCGCGCGGACGCCGTGCGTCACGATCACGTCGACCTTCAGGCGCACGAGATCGGCGGCGAGCTCCGGCACGCGCTCGGCGCGTCCGTCCAGCGCTCTTCGATCGCGATGTTCTGGCCTTCGACGTAGCCGAGCTCGCGCAGCCCGGCGCGGAACGGCTCGAAGTTGATTGCGAGCCGCTCGGCGCGTGCGGCGTCACCGAGGAAACCGATGCGCCACACCCTGCGCGCCGGCTGGGTGTCGCCCGTAGCAGGCAGGACCAGCAGCAGGGCGAGCAGCGCGATGATCCGCACGCTCACCCGCGCCCCTTGCGGACGAATCTTTGCGCGCGCTTGCCGGAGTCCACCTCGGTCGTATAGACGTTGCCCTTCGAGTCCACCGCGAGGTTGTGGATCCAGTGGAACTGGCCCGCGCTCCGGCCGCTGCGCCCGAAGCTGCCGAGCACGCGCCCGGTGTCGCGCAGCAGGTTCCACACGACGTTGTTCTCGCCGTCGGCGGCGTGGAGGAAGGTTTGCGCGGCGTCCGGCGAGAGGTCCGCGTCCCATAGCGAGCCGTTGCCGCGCGTGTCCGGCGCCACGACGAACTCCTTCACGAACGTGCCGTCCTTGCGGAAGACCTGGATGCGGTTGTTCGCGCGATCGCAGACGTAGACGAGCCCGTCGCGCGAGAGCCGGATGCAATGCACGGGCGTGGCGAAGCCCTTCACGCTCTTGTCGCCGGGCGGCCGGCCGTTGGCGCCCCAGTGACGCTTGTAGGCGCCGGTCGCCGCGTCGAAGACGATCACGCGGTGGTTGCCGTAGCCGTCGGCGACGAACAGCTCGTTCGTCTGCGGATCGACGACCATGTTCGCCGGCCGGTTCAAGTGACGCGTGTCGGCGTCGTCGCCGACGACGTTCGGGGCCCCGATCGTCAGCACGTGCTGCCCCGTCTTCGTGAACTTCAGGATCATGCCGTCTCTCGGCCCGTTGCCGGCGAGCCACACGTGGTCCTGGTGGTCGACGAAGATCCCGTGCTCGTTCGCGGGCCAGGGATGGCCGGCCACAGGTCCCCACGACGCGAGCAGCGTCCCCTCGGCGTCGAACTGAAGCACCGCCGGGGCGGGCGCGCAGCAGAGCGAGCGCGGCGGCGTCAGCGTCGCGCCCTTCTCATCGTCGGTCAGCGACTTCGGCCGCTGCACGACCCAGACGTGGTCGTGACGATCGACGGCGACCCCGGACGCCTGGCCCATCAGCCAGCGGTTCGGCAACGGCTTCGGCCACGCGGGATCGACGTCGAACCGCGGAGGCGGGATCGGCGCATCGGGCGCGACGGTGTTGACGGTGACGAGCGTTGCCGCGGCGACCGAGGTGGCAACGAGCGCGGCGACGACACACGCGGTCACGAGCGCGCGCCGCCTCACCGCAGGATCCCGCGCCACTCGTAGAGCACGTCCGGCGCGCCTTCCTCGTTGCCGGTGCCGTCGCCGAACGCGATCGCCTTGAAGCCGCGCTGCTCGTAGAAGTCGCGGGCCGGCTCGTTCGACTCGAACGTGTAGAGACGCACGCGCGAACGGCCGCGCTTTGCCTGTGACAGGAGCCGGCTGCCGACCCCGCGGCGCTGCGATTCCGGATGCACGTAGAGCAGATCGACGAAGTCACCCCGGAGCACCATCACCCCGACGACGCGACCGCCGACCTCCGCCACCCACACCTCGCGCTCGACGAGCACGGTCGTCGCGAACCACGTCCGCACGTCGTCCTCGGTGTGGGCGAGCCGCGGGATGAGCGCGCCGGCGCCGCGCCGGCTCGTGAGATAGACCTCGGCGGCCGCGGCGGCATCGCCGGCGACGCCCCGCCGGATCGTGGCCGCGAGCGTCACCGGCGCGTCACTCACGGACGGAGCAGGTAGAAGCGGAAGATGTCGTGCGCGATGGGGAGGACGTCGGCGCGCGCGAAGCCCGCGGCCTCCGCATAGCGCCGCAGCGTCGCGGGCCGCATGACCGTGCCCGTCGCGGCGGAGGGCCGATCGGCGAGCCCGACCGGCAGGCAGCACAGCACGCTGAAGCCGTACATCAGGCGCTCGACCGCGTCACCGGGCGCGGCGAACGTCTCGGCGACGCGCTCGTCCATCACGAGCACCGCGCCGCCCGGCGCGAGGAGGGTGCGCGCCTTCGCGAGGACATCGACGGGCTTCGACATGTCGTGCAGCGATTCGAAGATCGTGACCAGGTCGTAGCGCCCGCCGAGCGCCGGATCGCCGGCGTCGCGCACCGCCATCGTGATGCGGTCGGCGAGCCCCGCCGCTTTCACGTGCTCCGCCGCGAGCGCGATCGAGCTCTCGTCGAGATCGAAGCCGTCCACGCGCACGTTCGGATACGCGCGCGCGATGCCGATGCTCGACCAGCCCCCGCCGCACGCGATGTCCGCCACGCGCGCGGGCGGATCGGCCATGAGGCGCGCGTGGACCTCGGGAATCGCGGGGAGCCACGCCTGCCCGAGCAGACTCAGGAAGGCGCCGCGGTTCTGTCCGGCCTGGCCCTCGATGACGTCCGCGCCGTACGCCGACCACGGGATGCCGTCACCGGTCCGGAACGCGTCGAGCAGGCGCGACGTCATCGGCAGCGCGCCGATCACGAAGCGCACGACGGGCGCGAAGCAGCTCAGGCTGTTCGGATCGAGAAGGACTTCGTCGCGGCCCGCGGGCAGCGTGTAGCGGCGCGTGTCGCCATTCGTGTCCGCGCCGGCCTCGAGAATGCCGGCGACCGCCTGCTGCTCCAGCCATTCTCGCGCGTAGCGCTCGTTGGTCTTCGTCGCCGCCGCGAGCTGCGCGGGTGTGATCGGTCCGAGGCGGGCGAGCGCTTCGTAGAGCCCGAGGCGGATCCCGAGGTAGACCGCGCCGAGCTCCATCGTGCCGACGCTGGTCTCGAAGAGACGCTGGACGAGCGCGTCCCTCCGTTCCGTGGTCATGACTACCTCAGCGTTTCGCGCGGGAGGTCGAGCACGCGGTCGGCGAGCGTGGCGAGCATCGCCCACGCGCCCTCGTGGTTCTTCGTCGCGTCCACGTCCTCGACCACGACCGTGTCGAGCAGCACGTACGTCGCGCCCATCTCGAGCAGCGCGCCGAGATCGCGGCGCACCTGGTCCAGCGTGCCGTGCCCCATCACGCGCCCGTCGTCGGCCACCGGCGTGTCCGTCAGCCGAAGGAGCATGCGCGGACAGAGCGCGGGCACGGGCCGCTTCGCCTCGTCCGCCATCTTCCGCAGGCGCGGAAGCGCCTCGCGGAGGAACGGCAGCTTCACGCGGATCGGATGCCACGCGTCGCCGTGCACGACCGCGCGCTTCATCGCCGCGTCGCTGCCGCCGCCGACCCAGATCGGCGGCGTCCGGATCGGTCGGTGCCGCGTGTCGACGTCGCGGAAGCGCACGAAGCGGCCCTCGAACGAGGCGCGGTCCTGCGTCCAGCACACCTTGATCGCCTCGAGGTACTCGTTCGTCATCGCGCCGCGCTTCTCGAACGGCACGCCGAGCGCCTCGAACTCCTGCCGCGCCCAGCCGACGCCCACACCGAAGATGAAGCGGCCGCCGCAGAAGCGATCGACCTGCGCGGTCATGCGCGCGGTCTCGAGCGGATGACGGTAGGGCACGATGATGACGGTCGTGCCGAGCTCGACCTTGCGCGCCTTCGCGGCGAGCCAGCCGAGCGTCGTGAACGGCTCGTAGAACGGCGCCGGGTAGCGGCTCGAGACGTCGGGCGTGATGGCGACGTGATCGGAGGTCATCACGAGGTGATACCCGAGCGCTTCGGCGAGCCGGGTCCAGCGCAGCATCCCGTCGACGCTGCCGCCGGGACCGAAATTGATGAGATTGACGCCGACCTTCATCGTGGGCGCGTCGCTAGCGCTTCTTCAGCTCGATCGGCTGGCCGTGCGGTGTCTCGGCGGCCGCCTGCGCCCACTCGTCGCTGCGTCGAGCGAGCTCCGGGCCGAGCACGAGTCCCAAGTCCCCCACGAGCTTCTCGAGCGCTGCGAGCCACAGCTCGTAATACCGCGAGCCGTCGTCACGCTCGCGCGCCCCCGCGATCTCGACCGAGAGACGCTCCGCCCATTCCTTCCACGTGAAGAGCCCCCGCTCGTAGAGCGCGAGCGTCATGCCGAACGCCTGCGCTTCCCACGGCGCGCGGAACACGGGCCCTTCGTCGTCGCGCGGGAGCGCCGGAAGCGCGGCGAGATCGGCGGCGTTGCGCGCCGCGCTCATGCCGGCTCCAGGTAGTCGTCCCACAAATCGATGTGGATGAACTCGTTCGCGGGGGCCTCGGGGCCCCAGATCTCGCGCGCCTCGAAGCGCACGCTGTAGCAGTGCTGCGGCTTCTTGTCCCGGCGCGCGGCGTTGGTGTCCGGGAAGACGAAGACACCGTGGTCGCGATCGATCACCCCGCGCTTCGCGCGCGCGTAGCGCGGAAGGCGCGTGTGGCCCAGCGGCTGGAAGTTCTTCGTCAGCACGCGCTCGCCGGCCTTGAAGCGCGGCGGCACGTCGACGTCGACGCGGAACGGGTTGCCGGTGCTGAGCAGGCGCTCGACCTCGGCGGGACGGACGATGCGCAGGCCGGCGGGCGGGGCCGCGGGCTTCGTCTCCGGAACCGCAGCACCGCTCGCGAGGGTCTTCACGCGCGCGTCCAGCTCCTCCCGCGTGATCAACCCCTGCTCCACCGCGAGCTTCTCCAGCCCGTAGAGCCAGTGCTCGTAGTAACTCGTCGCGAGGTACTCGGCCGGAGGCATCAGCTCCCGCGCGTAGCGCGACATGTCGATGTTCCACGTGCCGAGCATGCCGCCGATGACGTTGAGCGCGAACACGCGCCGCTCCCACGGCGCGTGGAACACCGGCTCGTTCGGCTCCGGCTCGACCGGACCGAAGCCGTGCATCCCTCCGAGATCGTGCACGCCGTTCATGGCTGCTTCACGACGCCGGTGCCGATCATCGAATCCCGCGTCACGAGCTCGGCGAGCTGGTCCTCGGTCATCCCCTCGGTGCCCGGCGGCCGCATCGGCAGCACGAGATAGCGCAGCTCGGCCGTGGAGTCCCACACCCGTACTTCGACGTCGTCGCCGAGCGTGACGCCGAACTCCTTCAGCACGCCGCGCGGGTCGATCACGGCGCGCGCGCGATACGGTGCCGACTTGTACCAGACCGGCGGCAGGCCGAGCACCGGCCACGGGTAGCAGGAGCAGAGCGTGCAGCAGACCATGTTGTGGACCTTCGGCGTGTTCTCGACGGCGACCATGTTCTCGCCCTGGCGCCCGGTGTATCCGAACTCCGCCATCGCGGCCGAGGTGTCTTGGAGGAGCCGGCGCTTGAACGCCGGATCGGTCCACGCGCGGGCGACGACGCGCGCCCCGTTGCGCGGGCCCACCTTCGTCTCGTAGCGGTCGATCAGCTGATCGAGCGCGGCGGGATCGACGAGGCCCTTCTCGACGAGCAGCGACTCCAGCGCCTTCGCGCGGAGCGCCGGGCCGGAGAGCGGCGCGCCGTGCTCGCCGGGATGATCGTGGTCGTGGTCGTGGTCATGGTCATGGTCGTGATCGTGGCTATGCCCGCTCATGCGAACCTCCGATGGTCCTCATGGTAGCGCAGCGTAAGCGTAAGATGGTCCGGAGGACCCCCCAAAATGCGAGTCATCGTGTGCTCCGTCCTCGCCGTGCTGCTGGTCGCCGCGTCCGCAATGGCGGCCGACCCGAAAACCGAGGACGAGAAGGTGCTCTACGCGATCGGCCTGATGGTCAGCCAGAACCTGGCGTGGTTCAGCCTCACCGAGGCCGAGCTGAAGATGGTCGAGCAGGGTATGGAGGACGGCGCGCTGAAGAAGGCGCAGAAGGGCGACCTGCGGACGTACGGCCCGAAGATCCAGGACCTGCAGAAGACGCGCCTGACGGCGCTCGCCGCGTCCGAGAAGAAGGCGGGCGAGGCGTTCGTCGCGAAGGCGGCCGGCGACAAGGACACGAAGAAGCTTCCGTCCGGCGTGCTCGTGACGACGCTCAAGCCGGGCACCGGCGCGTCGCCGGCCGCGGCCGACAAGGTCAAGGTCCACTACCACGGCACGACGACCGACGTCGCCTACGGCGACCGCGGCGCGCCGCCGCGCATCAAGCCCGGCGCGACGCTGGTCTTCGAGGTGGAGCTGCTCGCCATCGAGAAGTAGTCGCGCGACGTGGAACAGAAGACGGAGTGACCGCCTCGAAGCGCGGTCGTAGTGTCCGCCACGTGAGAGACCGCTTCGAGCCGCGCGCGCCTCGGATCCTCGTCGCCGTGACGCTCGTCGCCGTGACCGTGACGGTCGTTCTCGCTCCAGAAGCTGGGGCGCAACCGGCCGCGGGAGTGCCGCGGATCGGCTACTTGACGCCCTTTTCCTCGATCGATCGGCGTCACGATTCCGCCTGCGCTCCTCCTCCGCGCGAGTCAGGCCATCGAGTGACGCCGCTCAGGCGCGCTCCGCGATCTCCTTCATCTTCTGGTAGGTCAGGTAGCGGCGGCGGTTCGCCTCCGGCATCTTCGAGAGATCCGGGGGCTCCGCCACCGTGAGACCGTACGCGGGGAACGTCGGGATCTCGCCGTCCGCGAGCGGCGCCATCGCCGTCTTCCGCTTGAAGGCCGCCTCGACGTAGGGCGCCAGCTCCTCGGTCTTCTTCGCCACGCGCTCGTCCTCGCGCTCCTTGAACTCCGGCATCACGCTGCCCGCGAAGAGCTCGAGCGCCTCAGAGATGTGCTCGTGGCGGTTCTTGCCGCCCTGCTGGATGAAGATCGTCTGATCGACGCCCGCCGACTGGAACTCCCGCAGCGACGCGCGGAGCTGCTCCGGCGTGCCGATGCAGCCGGTGCCGCCGCCGAGCGCGTCGGTGCCGATCTGATCGCGCACCGCCACGAACTTCTTCCAGATGTCGGTGCGCCCGGGCGTGTGTTTGCCGAACACGTAGTGATGACCGAGCGCGAACTGGAAGAAGCGGAACCCGTCGTTGCCGCGACGCTTCGCTTCCTCGGCGTCCCCATGGCAGGAGAAGCCGGTGACCATCGCGATGTTCGGGTTCACCGCGTGGCCGATCGGCACGCACTCCTTCTTGAACGTGTCGTAGTAATCGGTCACCCAGTGGCGCGCCTCGCTCGGATCGATGAACGCGAACGTCAAGGCACCCATCCCGAGCTGCGCGGCGAGATGGATCGTCTCGCGGTTCGAGCACGCGACCCAGAGCGGCGGATGCGGCTTCTGCGCGGGCTTCGGCAGGACGTTGCGCACGGGCATCGAGAAGTACTTCCCCTGGAACCCGGGGTACGGGTCCATCACCATCATGTTCGCGACCTGCTCGACGGCCTCGCGCCACATCGCCCGCCGCTCCGCCGGCCTCACGCCGAAGCCTTCGAGCTCGGCGCGCGACGCCGACTCGCCGGTGCCGAAGTCGACGCGGCCGTTCGAGACGAGATCGAGCGTGGCGATACGCTCCGCGACCCGCGCGGGATGGTTGTAGCCGGGCGGCATCAGCACGATGCCGTGGCCGAGGCGGATCTGCCGCGTGCGCTGCGACGCCGCGGCGAGGAACACCTCGGGCGCCGACGAGTGCGAGTACTCCTCGAGGAAGTGATGCTCGACTTCCCACGCGTGGTCGATGCCGAGCCGGTCGGCGAGCTCGACCTGGTCGAGCGCCTCCTGGAACAGGCGTTGCTCGCTGTCAGGGGCCCACGGTCGCGGGAGCTGGTGCTCGTAGAAGATTCCGAATCGCATTCGGGGATGGTAGCCCAGAACGCGGCACCGCTCTGCGGTATGCTGGCGCCCTTATGACGCAGGAACTTTCCGACAGCGCTGTCGGCAAGCGTGTGCGCGGCGTGCTCGACGGGCTCGGCATGCCCTACGAGATCATGGCGATCGATCCGGACTACGCCGACACAGCGCAGTTCTGCGCGAAGTACGGCATCCCGCTCGACCAGTCCGCGAACACGATCATCGTGGTCTCGAAGAAGGAGCCGCGCGAGTACTGCGCGTGCCTCGTGCTCGCGACCACGCGGCTCGACGTCAACCGCGCGGTGAAGAAGCTGATGAACGCCTCGCGGGTGTCGTTCGCCAGCGCCGACGAGACGAAAGCGCTGACGGGCATGCTCATCGGCGGCGTGACGGTGTTCGCGCTGCCCGACGGCCTGCCGATCTACGTCGACGAGCGGGTGATGGCGCCGGACTGGATCATCGTGGGCGGCGGCGGTCGATCGACGAAGGTCAAGCTGGCGCCGGGTGCGCTGCGGCGATTGCCCAACGTCACGGTGGTCCCCGGCCTCGCCGGCGACGTGCCACCCGCGGCAGGCGCGTCATGACACCGGAGCGCTTCGCCAAGGGCATGACGTTCGACGAGTACGTGCGATTCACCGGGAGTCCCGAGAACCTCGCGCGTCCCGGTCTCGACGTTCGCCGCGGCGGCCGCGGGCTGCTCGACCGGCGCGTCGACTGGAGCGCCTATTTCCGGGACCGCTACGCGAAGGCGCGGCTCGGGGAGGCGGAGGTGGCAGCGATCCGGTGGCTCGCCGCGCAGCCCGGCGGTCCCGCGAAGATCCTCTTCATCGGCGAGGACTGGTCGTCGGACGTGCGCCGGGATCTCCCGTACCTCGCGCGCCTCGCGGAGGCCGGCGGCCTCGAGCTCCGTGTCTTCCCGCGCGACGGCGCCACGATCGTCATGAAGGGGCTGCCGGAGCCGGGCGACTCGGCGAACGCCGATCTCGTGCGCGAGTACGCCCACGAGAAGAACGGGCAGAAGTTCGCGACGGTCCCGGTCGCCGTCTTCTATGCGAAGGACTTCACCGAGCTCTACCGCTACGTCGAGTATCCGGCGATCTATCACAAGGACCGGATCTACGAGCACTATCGATCGGCGCGTCCCGGCGAGACCGCCGACGAGGGACGGGCGCGCGGCGGGCGCGAGCTCGGCGTCATGTTCGAATCGCCCTTCTACGACGTGTGGGCGCACGCGGCGATCGCCGAGATCCTCAGCGCGCTCCACGAACGGCTCGTGATCGGAGGACATCGTGGCTGATGCACCCGTGACGGCGCAGCGCTTCGCGAAGGGGATGACGTTCGACGAGTACCTGAAGTACGTCGGCAGCCCGGAGAACCTCGCGCGCGAGGCGTTCGGGGGCGTGTACCTGCCGGACGGCGGCGCCGCGCACGGCGGACCGCGCAAGGACAACAGCCCGATCTTCCGCGACCGCTACGCGAAAGCGCGGCTCACCGAGCAACAGACGGCCGCGATCAAGTGGCTGGCCGCGCAGCCGAACGGTCCGGCGAAGATCCTCGTGATCTCCGAGGACTGGTCGTCCGACTGCCGGCGCGACGTGCCGTGGCTCGCGCGGCTCGCCGAGGCGGGCGGCCTCGAGCTCCGGATTTTCAATCGCGACGGCTCCAAGGTCCTCGGCCAGCGCCGTCCGGACATCGCCAAGTACCCCGGCTCCAACCACGACCTCATGGCCCAGTTCCTGAAGAAGGACGAGCGCGGCGAGTGGGCGTCGCTGCCGGTCGCCGTCGTCTTCGCGAAAGACTTCAAGGAGCTGCACCGCTACATCGAGTTCCCGGCGATCTATCGCAAGGACGCGATCCGCGCGCAGCACGTCGCGCGGCGCGCGGGCGAGAGCGAGGAGGCGGCGAAGAAGCGGTCGGCGGAGGAGTTCCTCGCCCTCCAGAACTCGCCGTTCTTCGACATCTGGGCATCCGCCGGCATCGACGAGATCCTCAGCGGCGTGCACGAGCGCGTGACCGGGGTCCCGCGCTGACCGACGCGGCCGTCCTCGCGCGCGTGCAGGCTCGGGCCGAGGCCAATCTCTACTGGCGCTACCTCGGCGTGACGGTGATCGATGCGAACCCCGGGTGGATCCGTCTGCGCGTGCCCGTCCGCGACGAGCTGAAGAACGCGCCGGGCGCGCCCGTGCACGGCGGCGTCTACAGCGCGCTCGTCGACATGGCCGTCGGCGGCGCGCTCGGCACGCTGAGCGAGGCGTCGGAGGGCGGCGTGGCTCAGACCACGCTGGATCTCAACGTGAGCTTCCTCGCCGGCGTGCGCGACGGCGACATCTACGCCGAGGGCCGCATCCTGCGCCACGGGCGCACCATCGCCTTCGGCGAAGTCACGATCTCCGATGGCGCCGGCCAGACGCTCGCCGTCGGCCGCGCGACCTACATGATCATCGCGAAGCGGTCCTGACCGGCCGCGAAAGGAGTCGTCCGTGTCACGCATCGTCCTGTCTCCGGACATCCTGCCGAAAGAGGTCGTCGACCAGGCGGCCGCCATGGCGCCGTCGAGCTTCGAGCTCGTGGTGGCGGACTGCCCGACCCCGCCGTTCATGGAGGCCGCGAAGGAGGCCGAGTACTTCGTCGGCTTCGCGCGCGGCGGGTTCGACGACGCGTTCTACAAGAACGCGCGGAAGCTGAAGCTGATCCAGCTCGTGAGCGCCGGCTACGACCGCGTGGACATCGAGGCGGCACGCCGGGCGAAGGTGCTCGTGGCCAACAACGGCGGCGCCAACGCGGTGTCCGTTGCCGAGCACACGATGCTGCTCATCCTCGCGACCATGAAGAAGCTCCAGAACCTCCACGAGGGCTGCATGCAGGGAAAATGGCGAATCGGCGATTTTTCACAGAATCGTCTCTTCGAACTCGAAGGCAAGACCCTCGGCGTTATCGGGCTGGGCAACATCGGCAAGAAGGTGGCGCGGCGCGCGCAGGCCTTCGGGATGCGCGTCATCTACTACGACATCGTCCGGCTCACCGAGGACCAGGAGGACGCGCTCGGCGTGCGGTTCGCGCTGTTCGACGAGGTCCTCAAGTCGGCCGACGTCGTCACGCTGCACACGCCGCTCACCGCGCTCACGAAGAGCATGATGGACGCGCGCGCCTTCGGGCTCATGAAGCCGACGGCGTTCTTCGTCAACACGTGCCGCGGGCCGGTCGTCGACGAGGAAGCGCTGTTCGAGGTCCTCGTCACCAACCGGATCATGGGCGCGGGCCTCGACGTCATGGCCCAGGAGCCGCCGCCGGCCGATCACAAGTTCTTCAACCTGAAGAACATCACGATCACGCCGCACATGGCGGGCCCGACGGTGGAGACCTGGGAGCGCGCGTTCCGCAACGCCTTCGACAACATCCAGCGCGTGGCCGCCGGCCGCCCGGCGTCGTGGGTGATCCCGGAGCTCCGCGACCTCGTCTAGATGGACTTCACCTTCACGCCCGAGCAGGGCGAGCTCGCGCGCACCGTGCGCGCGTTCGCCGCGCGCGAGCTCGCACCGCGCTCGCGGGAGTGGGACCGGAGCGCCGAGTTCCCGACCGCGACGTGGCGACGCATGGGCGAGCTCGGCCTGCTCGGGCTTCGGATTCCCGTCGAGTACGGCGGCGTCGACGCCGGCTTCATGATGCTCGGGATCGCGATGGAGGAGACGGCGCGCGGCGACTTCAGCTGCACGTACGGCATCCAGCTCGCCGCGCTCGCCGGCGAGATCCTCGGCAAGAACGGCGACCCGGAGGTGTGCCGGCAGTGGTTGCCGCGCGTGGCGAGCGGCGAGTCCGCGATGGCGCTCGCGCTGACTGAGCCGTCGGCCGGCTCGGACGCGGCGGCGCTGGCGTGCCACGCCCGCCGCGATGGGAACGAATGGATCATCACCGGCGAGAAGTCGGGCATCAGCCTCGGCATGGCGGCGGCCGCGGCGATCGTCTTCGCCCGCAGCGGCGGCGCGCGCTCGAAGGGCGTCAGCGCCTTCCTCGTGCCGCTCGATCTTCCCGGCGTCGCGCGGAGCGCGCTGCGCGACATGGGCTCGCACGCGGTCGGGCGCGCGGTGCTGAGCTTCGACGGCGTGCGCGTGCCCGCCTCGCACCTCATCGGCGGCGAGGGCACGGGCTTTCAGCAGGTGATGCGCGGCTTCGATTACAACCGCGTCGCGATCGCGCTCGCGTGTCTCGGCATCGCCCAGGTCTCGCTCGAAGAGACCATGGCCTACGTGAAGGAGCGCACCACGTTCGGCCAGCCGCTCGCGCGCTACGAAGGCGTGACGTTCCCCATCGCGGAGGCGGCCACGCAGCTCGAGGCCGCGCGCCTCTTCAGCTATCGCGCGCTGTGGCTCGCTGATCGCGGGCAGGCGCACACGAAGGAAGCCGCGATGGTGAAGTGGTGGGCGCCGAAGATCGCGCGCGAGACCATCCACCAGTGCCTGCTGCTGCACGGCCACTACGGCTACACCGACGAGCTGCCGTTCGAGCAGCGCCTGCGCGACGTCATCGGGCTCGAGATCGGCGACGGCAGCGCGGAGATCATGAAGATCGTCGTGGCCCGCGAGCTGATGGGACGCGAGACGCTCCCGTACTGATGGCGCACGCGCCGAGGGTCGCGCTGGTGACGGGCGGCACGCGCGGGTTCGGGCGCGGCATCGCGTTCCATCTCGCCGCGGACGGCCTGGACTGCGCGATCACGTACCGGACGCGCGCGGACCTCGCGCGCGAGGTGGTCGCCCAGATCGAGGCGCTCGGGCGGAGGAGTCTCGCCGTGCCGCTCGCGCTCGAGGAGCCGGCGCAGGTGCCCGGCGCCGTCGCGAAGATCGTCGAGATGTTCGGCCGCGTCGACGTGCTCGTCGCGAACGCGGCGGCCACCGCGTTCCGCCCGATGCTCGAGCAGAAGCCGCACAACGTCGAGAAGACGCTCGCGATCTCCGTCCGGTCGTTCGTCGCCGCCGTGCAGGCAGCGGCGCCGCACATGGCGGACGGCGGGCGCATCGTCGTCGTGTCGGGCATCGACAGCCACCAGGCGATGGCCGGCCACGGCGTGCTCGGCGCGGCGAAGGCGGCGATGGAAAGCCTCGTGCGGATCCTCGCGCTCGAGCTCGGTCCGCGCGGCATCACCGTCAACGCGGTGAGCCCCGGGCTCGTCGACACCGACTCGTCGCGCCTCTACCTCGAGAAGGGGCTCGGGCGCGCGTGGGAGGCCGCGGCCGCGCGCATGATCGCCGCGACGCCCCTGCGACGCCTCGGGAAAGTGGAGGACGTCGCGTCGCTGGTCGCGTATCTCGCGTCGCCCTCCGCCGGGTTCCTCACCGGCCAGACGATCATCCTCGACGGCGGCCTCACGATCGTCTCGCCGTTCCAGCGCCTCCTGGACACGCCGTGACCACCGTGCGAGTCGAGCGCGACGGCGCGGTCGTCCACATGACGCTCGACCGCCCGGCGCAGCTCAACGCGATCAGCCCCGAGCTCCTGCGTGACCTCGAGGCCGCGTGCGCGGCGATCGAGGACGACGCGAGCGTGCGCGCCGTGACGCTCACGGGCGCCGGGCGCGCCTTCTGCGCGGGGGCCGATCTGCGCGTGGTCGAAGAGCTGGCGCCCGATCCCGCGCGCTGGGCCGAGTTCATGGATCTCTGGCATCGCGTGTTCGATCGCATCGAGCGCCTGGGGCCGCCGGTCATCGCCGGCGTGCACGGCGTCGCGCTCGCGGGCGGGCTCGAGCTGGTGCTCGTGTGCGACCTCGTGGTGTGCGACGCGGGCGCGCGGCTCGGCGACCAGCACGCGAACTTCGCGCTCGTCGCCGGCGGCGGCGGCAGTCAGCGCTTGCCGCGCCTGATCGGTGCGCGGCGCGCGAAGGAGCTGATGCTGCTCGGCGGCTGGATCGACGCGCACCGGGCGCTTGCGTGGGGCCTGGTGAATCGCGTCGCGCCCGCGGGAACGGTCGAGGCGGCGGCGCGCGCGCTCGCCGCGGACGTCGCGGCGAAGAGCGGAGCGGCGACGCGCACCGCGAAGCGGCTCGTCGCTCGCGGGCTCGAGCTCACGCTGCGCGAAGGCCTCGAGCTGGAGAAGCGGATGGTGGCGGCACACATGCGGACGGAGGACGCGGCCGCCGGGCTGCGCGCGTTCCGCGAGAGAAGGGGTCTGGGGTCCTCCAGTTGCGGGGCCCCATCCCCGGAGGGGAAGCCATGACGACGATGCGCCTGGGCGAGGTCGAGATCATCCGCGTGGTGGAGATCCCGCGCTCGACCTATCCGACGAGCGATATGCTGCCCACCTCGGACGCCGCCGCGATCGCGCGCCACCGCGCGGGATGGCTCGGCGCGTTCTACGACGCGAGCACCGGAGACCTCGGCTCGCGCATCCAGAGCTACGTCGTGCGCACCCCCCACGAGACCGTGGTGATCGACACGTGCGTCGGCAACGACAAGGCGCGCGAGAACCCGCTCTGGAACATGCGGCAGGGCACGTGGCTCGACGATCTGCGCGCGGCAGGCGTGGCGCCCGAGAACGTGGACTACGTGCTGTGCACGCACATGCACGTCGATCACGTGGGCTGGAACACCTCGCGTGAACACGGGCGATGGGTCCCGACGTTCCCACGCGCCACGTACGTCTTCGTCGGCGAGGAGTGGGAGTTCTGGAACCACGAGCGCGAGAGCGGCCGCGACCACGACGGCTGTATCGACGACAGCGTGCTGCCGATCGTCGAGGCCGGCCGCGCGCGGCTCGTCGACGCGACCACCGCCATCGGGAACCATCTCCGCTTCGAGCCGACGCCGGGTCACACGCCGGGACATGCGTGCGTGCGGCTGACCACGGGCGCCGGCACCGCGGTGTTCTCCGGCGACCTCATGCATCGGGTCGTCCAGGTCGCGGAGCCGCAGTGGTCGAGCCGCTTCTGCTACGACGGCGCGCAGGCGGCGAAGACGCGGCACGCGTTCGTGGAGCGGCACGCCGACAGCGGCACGCTCGTGTGCGCGGCGCACTTCCCGACGCCGGGCTACGTGGTCAAGGCGGACGGAGGGTATCGGTTCGAAGCGAGCCGGTGATCGCGTCTCAGGCGGAGCGCTTCGGCGCGAGCGGAGACGCGAGGTGCCCGACGACGCGCACGAGATCGCGGTGTGAGACGGGCTTCACGAGCCAGTCGTCGAGCCCGGCATCCGGCATCGCTTCGCGCGGGTAGATGTCGTCGCGCGCGGTGATCGCGACGGTCGGCACGTGGACGCCCGTCTTCATCTCGCGCCGGCGGAGCCGGCGCGCGAGCCACAGGCCGTCGTGTCCCGGCATCGAGAGGTCCGTGAGGATCACGTCGGGCTGAATCTGCTTGAGCGCGCGGACCGCGGCCCCGGCCGACGCGACCGCCGTCACGAACGCGCCGCAGTGACCCAGAATGGTCTTGTAGATCACGCGGGCGTCGCGGTTGTCGTCGACGACCAGGAGGTGCAGGCCAGCGAGTGGACCGCTGCTTTCAGCGTCGTCCATCCGAACCATCGCGATGATTATCCCTGCGCCCACTCTTCTTTGCACGAGATTCAGGGCCCCGGAATGGAAAAAGTTTTCCCACCGATCCCGATTCTTACGTGTGCGAATCCGACCGGAAAGGGCCGCCGGAGGCCTTGATAAGATGCGGCGATGCCGGACACCGTCTTCGAGGCGTTCCGCGCAACGGCGTCACGCGCCGCCGCTCAACCGTTCCTGTGCGCGCCGCCCGCACCCGGCCGCGCGTACCATCCCGGCGGCATCGAGCTGACGTACGGCGAGGTCGAGGCGCGCGTGCTCGCGCTCCGCGAGCGGTATCGCGCCGCCGGCTACGGACACGGGCATCGCGTCGCGCTGCTGCTCGAGAATCGTCCGGAGTTCTTCGTCCACTACCTCGCGCTCAACGCGCTCGGCTGCGGGATCGTCCCGATCAATCCCGACTACCGGCACGACGAGATGCTCTACCAGATGGAGCACTCCGACGCCGCTCTCGCGGTCGTGATCGCCGCGCGCGTGCCCGACCTCGAGCGTGTCGCGCGCGCGCGTGCGAAGCCGTTGCCCGTCGTCGACGCGGAAGCGTTGCCCGCCGACGTGCCGAACGCGTCGCCTCCACCGCGCCGCGACGCGCCCGGTCTCGAGACCGAGTGCGGATTGCTCTACACGTCCGGGACGACGGGACGTCCGAAGGGCTGCATCCTGTCGAACTTCTACTATCTGAACGCGGGCGCCTGGTATCGTGGCCTCGGCGGCCGCCTCGAGATCCGCGACAGCCGCGACCGCTTCTACAACCCGCTCCCGCTCTTCCACATGAATCACCAGGGCGTCACGGCGACGGCGGCGATCCTCACCGCGAATTGCCTCGTGATGCCGGAGCGCTTCAGCCCCACGCGGTGGTGGCCGGACATCATCACCACCGGCGCGACGATCATCCACTACCTCGGCGTGGTGCCGCCGCTGCTGCTGAACCAGCCGCCGTCGGACGACGATCGCCGCCACCGCGTGCGCTTCGGCCTCGGCGCGGGCGTGGAGCCGGAGATGCATGGGCCCTTCGAGGCGCGCTTCGGCTTTCCGCTCGTCGAAGTGTGGGGGATGACGGAGACGGGACGGATCTACGCCGACTGCCACGAGCCGCGGCAGATCACGACGCGCGCGTTCGGCCGGCCGTTCGGTGACTTCGAGGCGAAGGTCGTCGACGACAAGGACCACGACGTCGCGCCGGACGCGGAGGGCGAGCTGCTCGTGCGGTGGGGCGGGCCCGAGGGGCCGCGCCACGGCTTCTTCTCCGGCTATCTGAAGAACGCCGAGGCCACCGACGACGCGTGGCGGGGCGGCTGGTTCCACACCGGCGACGTCGTGCGCCGCGCCGCCGACGGCATGCTCTACTTCGTCGATCGCAAGAAGAACATCATTCGACGCTCCGGCGAGAACATCGCGACGGCCGAGGTCGAGGCCGTGCTGCAGGCGCACGACGCCGTCGCGCAGGTCGCGGTGCTCGCCGTGCCCGACGAGATTCGCGAAGAAGAGGTCATGGCGTGCGTCGTGGCGATGCCGGGCGTGACCGCGAACCGCGCGCTGGCGGAGCAGCTCGTCGGGTGGTGTCTCGCGCGGATCGCGTACTTCAAGGCGCCGGGCTGGGTGCTCTTCGTCCCGTCCTTGCCGACCACCGGGACGCAGAAGGTCCAGAAGACCCGGATCTTTCCGCGCGGCGTCGATCCGCGCGCGGAGCCCGGGGTCTTCGATCTTCGAGGATCGAAGAAGCGCTCCTGAATCTCGTGCGCGGTGCGCGGGGCGGGCGGCCGGGGCGGGCGTGGCCTCCGCCCCCGCGCCGCCGACTGGCGGGGGTCAGAGGGGGCGGAGGCCACGCCCGCCCCGGCCGCCCGCCCCGCGCACAGCCGCTTGACATTCAGATCGATACTTCTATAATCCTCGAAATATGAAGACACTACCGCTCGCGAAGCTCCAGGCGCGGGAGAGCCACGTCGAAGCGTTCAAGGCGCTCGCCCATCTGTCGCGGTTGCAGATCGTCTTCTTCCTCGTGCGGGCGGGGCGTGAAGTCTCCGTCGGGGAGATTCAGGCCGAGCTCGAGATTCCGGGGCCGACCCTGTCGCATCACCTCGATCTGCTGCGCCGGGCCGGACTGATCTCCTCCCGCAAGGAAGAGCGGTACGTCTACTACGCGAGCCGGCCGGATACGGCGTCGGAGCTCGTGCGATTGCTCACGGCCTGTTGTTGAGACCTGAAAGGAGAAGTGACATGAACGATCTGCCGCGTGTGCACGTGCACATGACCGTGTCCGACCTCGAGAAGAGCCGCGAGTTCTACACGCGCTTCTTCGGTGTCGAGCCCGTGAAGGTCAAGCCGGGGTACGTGAAGTTCCTGCCCGCGTTCGGACCGCTCAACCTCGCGATGTCGCAGTCCAGGCCGCACGAAGGGCGCGGGCACGTCGATCACATGGGGATCCAGGTCGACTCCGCCGACATCGTCATGCGCGAGCTCGCGCGCGTGAAGGCGGCGGGACTGCCGGTGCGCGAAGAGATGAGCGTGAACTGCTGCCACGCCAACCAGGACAAGTTCTGGGTCCAGGATCCGGACGGCGTCGAGTGGGAAGTCTACGTCCTCAACCACGATATCGACGAGCCGACGACGGCGGGATGCGCGACCGATGCGACCGCCGCGACGGCGAAGGGCCTACGGGTGGTGTCGTCCGGAGGTTGCTGCGCATCGTCGTAAGCCGGGCGACAATGGGCGCCATGACGGCGGAGACGATCCCGGTCGAAGTCGTGGCGTGGGTGACGAAGTTCGTCGGCGGTAACGGATCGCAACGGCGCGTGTTCGACGAGCCCGCGACGCCCGAGGCTACCGTGCGCTCGGTGCTGCGCGGGCTCTCGGCGCGCTATCCGGAGCTGCACCACGCGCTGTGGAGCGACGGCGAGATCGGTCCGCACGTCGAAGTCCTCGTCAACGACGCGGTGCTCGGCGTCAGCCACGAGCTCGACTCGAAGCTGAAATCTGGCGATCGCATCGCGCTCGTCGGCGCATACCTGGGGGGCCTGTGAACGTCAACGTGGCTGCTGAGCGCATGAAACTCACCGTCGACGGCCGCACCGTCGAAGTGCGCCCCGGCGCCACCGTGCTCGACGCCGTCAACCGGCTCGAGATCGCGCTCCCGCAGCTCTGCAAGGATCACGATCGCGCGCCACTCGGCGCGTGCCGCACGTGTCTGGTCCACGTCGAGGGCGTCCGCGGCGTGCCCGCGGCGTGTCATCTGCCGGCCCGCGACGGCATGGTCGTCTCGACCGAGCATCCGGACGCGGTGCGCGTCCGTCGCGGTGTCCTCGACCTGACGCTGTCGATGCTGACGCCGAGCGCCGAGCGCGACGGCTTCGGCCAGCTCGGCGGCGCGGCGGAGCGTCACGAGCTGGCGCGGCCCACGTGGACGCCGCTGCACCAGGCGCCGATCGACGGCAGCAAGTCGTTCTTCGTCCTCGATCGCGAAGCGTGCATCCTCTGCGGGCGCTGCGCCGTCGCGTGCGACGACGTGCAGCACATCGGCGCGATCGCGCTCCTCGGCCGCGGCCACGCGATGAAGGTCGGCGTCGCGCGTGGCGGCGCGATGGCCACGTCCGTGTGCACGTCGTGCGGGCAGTGCGTGGCGACGTGTCCCACCGGCGCGCTGCGGCCGAAGGACGCCGCGGCGCCGATCGCGCGGCGCGTGGAGACGACGTGCCCGTACTGCGGCGTCGGCTGCGGCATCGAGCTCGGCGTCCGCACCGACCACCGCCTCGCCGTCATGGCGGACGACGTGCCCGTCAACCGTTCGAGCGAGGGCATGCTCTGCGTGAAGGGCCGCTTCGGCACGGGCTTCGTCCACGCGCGCGATCGCATCCGCACGCCGCGCGTCCGGCGCGACGGGCGCTGGCACGAGGTGGGCTGGGAAGAGGCGCTCGACGCGGCGGCCGACGGGCTCGCACGTCACCACGGCCGGTTCGGCGCCCTCGCGTCCGCGAAGGCGACCAACGAGGACGCGTACGTCATCCAGAAGTTCGTCCGCGCGGTGATGGGCACCAACAACGTCGACCACTGCACGCGGCTCTGCCACTCGCCGTCGGTGGAGGCGATGCTCGTGTCGATGGGCTCCGGCGCGACGTCGAACTCGTACCAGGACTACGAGGAAGCCGGCTGCCTGATGGTCGTCGGCGCCGACGCCTCCGCCAACCACCCCGTGATCGCGATCCGCTTCCGCCGCGCGATGAAGCGCGGGGCGAAGCTCGTCGTCGTCAATCCCAAGCGCGTCGAGCTCTGCGATCAAGCCGACCTGTGGCTGCAGCCGCGCCCCGGCACCGACGTGATGCTCTTCAACGCGATGGCGCGCGTCATCGTCGACGAAGGGCTCGCCGACGCCGATTTCATCGCGCGACGCACGGAAGGCGTGGGCGCCTGGCACACGTCGCTGTCGGAGGCCACGCTCGAGCGCGCCGCCGCCGTCACGGGCGTGTCCGCCGAGCACATCGCGCAGGCGGCGCGCTGGTACGCGCGGCCACCGGTTTCTGGCTCGTGCCTCATCTGGGGCATGGGCATCACGCAGCACACGAACGGGATCCACAACGCGCACGCGCTGCTCAACCTCTCGCTCGTCGCGGGACAGCTCGGGCGCGCGGGCTCGGGCATCTCGCCGCTGCGCGGTCAGAACAACGTGCAGGGCTGCGGCGACTCGGGATGCATTCCCACGAACCTGCCGGGCTATCAGAAGTACGACGAGCCGACGCTGAGGCACTTCGAGCGCGAGTGGGGTCTGAGGCCGCCCGCGATGACCGGCAAGGTCGTGACCGAGATGGTCGAGGCGTTCCTCTCCGGCGAGATCCAGGCGATGTACGTCGTCGGCGAGAACCCGCTGCTCTCCGAGCCGGACCTCCACCACGCCGAGAAGGCGTTCGACCAGCTCGACGTCCTCGTCGTGCAGGACCTGTTCATGCACGAGACGGCCGAGCAGGCGGACGTCTTCCTGCCCGCCGCGGCCTTCGCCGAGAAGGAGGGGACGTTCACCAACTCCGAGCGGCGCGTGCAGCGCGTGCGCAAGGCGATCGATCCCGCGGGCGACGCGCGGCCGGACTGGTGGATCACCGCCGAGCTCGCGAAGCGCGTCGCGCGCCGCCTGGGGCGCGACGTGAGCACGCAGTTCGCGTGGCGCTCGGCGTCCGAGGTCTTCGACGAGCTCGCGCGGCTGACGCCGTTCCTCGGCGGTCTCTCGCACGCGCGTCTCGATCGCGAGGGCGGGCTGCAATGGCCGTGTCCGACGGCCGATCACCCCGGCACGCGCTTCCTCTACGGAGAGACCTTCCCGCTCGGCAAGGCACGCTTCATTCCGGCGCTGCAGACGGCCGAGGCCGCGGAGCTTCCGGATCCGGACTTCCCGTTCCTCCTCAACACGGGCCGCCTGCTCTATCACTGGCACGGCGGCACGCTCACGCGTCGCGTGGAAGGCTTGATGGAGCTCGCGCCGCGGCTCGAAGTGGCGATTCATCCCTCGGACGCGCGCCGTCTCGGCGTCGACACCGGCGCTCCGTTGCGGGTCTCGTCGCGCCGCGGTGAGCTGACGGGCTACGCGCGCGTCACCGAGGCCGTGCGGCCCGGCGCGCTCTTCGTGCCGTTCGTGAAGCTCGCGGACTCCGCCGCGAACTTCCTCACGAACCCGGCGTTCGACCCCGCCTCGAAGATCCCCGAATACAAGGTCTGCGCGGTCCGCGTGGAGCGCCTGACGGCCGCTTGACCGCAGCCCCCGTCGATCGGCTCCGCGCCCGGCTCGGGCGCGAGTGGGCGATCACCGTCGAAGTCGTCACGCCCGCCACGGATGACGACGCCGCGCGCGCGCGCATCCTCACGCTCGCGGACGCGCTGCGCGACGACGACCGCATCGCCGCGCTGACGCTGACCGACCGCACGACGTCGCTCACCGCGGATCCCGCGTCGTTCGCCGCCGACGTGATCGCGCGCGCCGTCGGCGCCGCTCGTTCACCTCGCGGGCAAGGCGCGCGACGCGCGCGATCTCGAACACGCGTTGCGGCGCTGCGAGGCCGCGGGGGTCGGCAGCGTGCTGCTCACCGGCGGCGACCGATTGAACTCGCGGGCACCCGGGCTCACGCCCGCCCGGCTCGGGCGCCCCGCCCGCTCCGGTGCCTCACTCCGCCGGGCTCGACGCGGTCGAGATGCTTCGCGTCGCGGCGGCTGCGACGCCGGCGCTCACGCGGATCGCCGTCGCCACGCTGCCCCGGAACGTGCGCGGTCCCGTCTCGTGGGAGCGTGTCGCGGCCAAGCGTGCCGCCGGCGCCGACGCGTTCATCGCCCAGGTGAGCTGGGATCTGTCGGAGCGCGAGATCGTCGCCGAGTGGCAGGCGCGGCTGAACGCGCCGATCCTCGGCGCCGTCGTGCTGGTGACGCCGGGGCGCCTCGCGTATCTCGCCGCGCATCACATCACCGGGATCCTCGACGAAGCCGCCGGCTGGACGCGGCGCTCGGTGACGACTCGCGGCCGGTCTGGCGCGGGGCCATGGGCCTCGCGTAACCTCACGGCCATGAAATCCGACATCGAGATCGCGCGCGAGGCCACGCTACGCCCCATCCAGGACATCGCGGCCGGGCTCGGGCTCGGGACCGGCGACATCGATCTCTACGGCGAGACGAAGGCGAAGATCCGCACCGCCGCGATCCAGCGGCTGCGCGACAAGACGGACGGCAAGCTCGTCCTCGTGACCGCGATGACGCCCACGCCTGCGGGCGAGGGGAAGTCGACGAACACCGTCGGCCTCGGTGACGCGTTTCGCACGCTCGGCAAGCGCGCGATCGTCGCCATCCGTGAGCCGTCGCTCGGCCCGTGCTTCGGCATCAAGGGCGGCGCGGCGGGCGGCGGCTACGCGCAGGTCGTGCCGATGGAGGACATCAACCTCCACTTCACGGGCGACTTCCACGCGATCACCGCCGCGCACAACCTGCTCTCGGCGGTGCTCGACAACCACGTCTTCCAGGGCAACGCGCTCGGGATCGATCCGCGCCGCATCGTGTGGAAGCGCGTGCTCGACATGAACGACCGCGCGCTCCGGAACATCGTCCTCGGGCTCGGCGGCACCGCACACGGCATTCCGCGCGAGTCCGGCTTCGAGATCACCGTCGCGTCCGAGATCATGGCCATTCTCTGCCTGTCGGCCGATCTCGCCGATCTCAAGGCACGGCTGGCGCGGATCATCGTCGCCGACACCGCCGACGGGAAGGCGGTGACGGCCGGCGAGCTGAAGGTGGTGGGCTCGCTCGCCGTGCTGCTGAAGGACGCGATCCGTCCGAACCTCGTGCAGACGATCGCGGGCACACCGGCGTTCGTGCACGGCGGCCCGTTCGGCAACATCGCGCACGGCTGCAACAGCCTCGCGGCGACGCGGCTCGCGCTGAAGCTCGGCGAGATCGTGGTCACGGAGGCGGGGTTCGGGAGCGATCTCGGCGCCGAGAAGTTCTTCGACATCAAGTGCCGGGCGGGCGGGCTCACGCCGTCGGCGGCGGCCATCGTCGCGACCGTGCGCGCCTTGAAGATGCACGGCGGCGTCCCCCGGGACGCGCTCGGCAAGGAAGACGTCGGCGCCGTCGAGCGCGGGCTGCCGAACCTCGAGAAGCACGTGGAGAACGTCCGGCAGTTCGGCGTGCCGGCCGTCGTCGCGCTCAATCACTTCACCGCGGACACGGACGCCGAGGTCACGGTGGTGATGGACGCGTGCGCGCGGCTCGGCATCCCCGCGCGGATCTCACGCGTGTGGGCGGACGGCGGGCCGGGCGGCGCGGAGGTCGCCAAGGCGCTGCTCGACGTGATGGAGAAGCCGGCGCCGTTCTCGGTGCTCTATCCGGACGACCTGCCGCTCGAGAAGAAGATCGAGACGATCGCGGCGCGCATGTACGGGGCGAGCGGCGTCTCCATCCTTCCCGCGGCGGCGACGAAGCTGAAGCGCTTCGCCGAGCTCGGCTACGGGCGGCTCCCCGTCTGCATGGCGAAGACGCAAAGCTCGCTGTCCGACGACGCGCGCAAGCTCGGCCGCCCACGTGACTTCACGGTGACCGTCCGTGACGCGAAGGTCGCCGCGGGCGCGGGCTTCGTCGTGGCGTACGCGGGCGACATCCTCACGATGCCGGGGCTGCCGAAGGTGCCCGCCGCCGAGGCGATCGACCTCGACGAGCACGGCAACGTCGTCGGGTTGTTCTAGAGAGTCATGGCACTCGCGGAGGGCTCGGATTCACTCCGAGCCCGAAGCGCAGGGGGGCTTGGGGGGCCGCCTCCAGCGGCCCCCCATCTTCAAGTCGTTCCCAACGTCAGCGAGGGGCGCGATCGGGGTGTGATCCGCGCGCTCGGCGACGCGGTCGAAGCCGCCGGCGTCCGCCTCCTCGACGTCCACGCCGACGTCGACCATCACCGCTCGGTCTTCACCTATCTCGGCGCGCCGGATGCCGTCGAGCGCGCGACGCTCGCGCTCGCGCGGGTCGCCGTCGAGCGCATCGACCTCCGCCGTCACCAGGGCGTGCATCCGCGCGTCGGCGCGGTGGACGTGGTGCCGTTCATTCCGCTTCGGGGCACGTCGATGGCCGAGGCGGTGCAGTGCGCGCGGCGTGTCGGCCGGGCGTTCAGCGAGGCGACGGGCGTGCCGGTCTTCTTCTACGCGGAGGCCGCGGCGAATCCCGCGCGCCGGGAGCTGCCCGTCATCCGCTGGGGAGGCTTCGAAGGTCTCGCGGAACGTCTCGTCGACCCCGCGTGGTATCCCGACTGTGGCGCGGCGGCGCCGCACCCGCGCGCCGGCGTGACCGTCGTCGGCGCGCGCGGCCCGCTCATCGCGTTCAACGCGATGCTCGACACGCCGGACGTCGCGACCGCCAAGTCGATCGCCGCGGTCGTCCGCCAATCCGCGCCCGGTGGGCTGCCGGCGGTACGCGCGCTCGGGGTGTCCCTCGCGAGCCGCGGCATCGCGCAGGTGGCGATGAACCTGCTCGACCATCGCCGGACGTCGCCCGCGGCGGTCGCGGATCGCGTGGAGCGGGAAGCGCAGGCGCGCGGGGTGGCAGTCCGTGAGTGGGAGCTGGTCGGCTGCGCGCCCGCCGACGCGTGGACCGACTGGACCACCACGAGCCGCGTGCTCGACGCCCGCCCCGAGCAGATCCTCGACGCGGCGCTCTTCACGATCCCGGGGGACTGATCAGCCGCGCCGGCGCGCGGCGAGCACCGGGCCCGTGACCGAGAGCAGCGCCCGCACGACGACGATCGTGATGACCGCGCGGTTGAGCCCGACGCGCCGGTCCACCGCGCGTGCCTACGCGCGCACCGCGCGTGCCGACGCCCGCGCGCGCGGCAACGTCCACGCGCACACGGTCGCGATGAGCCCGCCGGCGCCGAGCGCGACGAACGCCCAGCCCCACTCGCTCGCCGTCGCGCGCGCCGGATTCGTGGCGTCGAGGATCGCGCCGAACGTCAGCGGCGCGATCGCCCCGGCACCGAAGCCGAGGAGCGAGCGGATCGCGAGGGCTGAGCCGAGATACGTCGCCGGCACCGCTTCGGTCATCGCCGTCGAGAGCACCGGCGAGTCGCCGATGGCCGTGAACGCGTAGATCGCGCCGACGATCAGCACGAGGGCCGCGGGCGCCGCGACGAGCCACCCGAACGTGAACGAGCACGCGGCGGCGATCGCGGCGCAGCCGATGAGAACCGCGCGGCGCCCGAGCCGATCCGAGAGGCGTCCCATCGACGACGACGCCACGAGACCGACGAGGTGGAACGCCGCCGCGGCGTACGCGCCGAGCTGCGTCGCCTCGAGCGCCTGCGAGCCCGACAACACCAGGGTGGCCGCGATGAAGGCTGGCACCCACGCCCACATGCCGAGCAGCTCCCAGCTGTGCGCGGTGTAGCCGGCCATCAGCAGCATCGCGTGACGGTTCGTCAGCACGTCGCCCCCGAAGCCGCGCGTGGCGCTGCGCGCGTGCACGACGTTCGGTGTGTCGCGCAGCGCCGCGATCGCGATGACGGCGCCGACGACGCAGCCTGCGGACGTCACGATGAACGCGGCCGGATACCCGCCGAACGGCAGCATGAGGCCGGTCACCGCGAGCGACAGCGCGTAGCCGAGCGACAGCGCCGCGATCAGCCACCCGACCGCGGTGCCGCGGCGCTCCGGCGGATAGCGATCGGCGAAGAGCATGATCAGCGTCGTGTACGTCCCGCCTTGCGCCATCGACGCCAGGGTGTGCAGGACGATGGCCGACGCGTACGAGCGCGCGAACAGCGCGAACGCGATCGCGGCGACGCCGCTCACGACGCTCGACACGACGAACACGCGCCGCGCGCCGACGCGATCGGCGAGCCACGACAGCGCGAGGAGCGAGACGGCGTAGCCGAGCTGCGAGCTCGTCGAAATCGAGCCGGCGGCGGTCGCGGACATCGACCACTCGGTGCGGAGCAGCGGCAGCGCGCCCGCGTAGCTCATCGCGGGCAGCATCATCAGCGCGCGCGCGAGGCACAGTCGAACGAGCCACCCGTCGCGGAGCAGGGAGTTGGGGGCGGGTGACACGTGGCATAGAATACGGCCGCGACGGGCCGAGCGGCCCGCGTGAACCATACGCACACGCCGAGGTGTCTTCATGGCCAAAGCCGGACAGACCGAGCCGATCGAGGCGCTGCTCAAGGAAGGGCGAAAGTTTCCGCCGTCGAAAGACTTCGTCAAGCAGGCTCAGGTCAAGTCCGCGTCGATCTACAAGGACGCCGGTGGCGATCTCGTCCGCTTCTGGGAGAAGCAGGCGAAGCGGCTCCGCTGGATGAGGCCGTGGAAGAAGGCGCTCGAGTGGAAGCTGCCGTACGCGAAGTGGTTCGTCGGTGGCAAACTGAACGTCTCCGACAACTGCCTCGATCGGCACGTCGAGGGCCCGCACAAGAACAAGGCCGCCTTCATCTGGGAAGGCGAGCCCGGCGACAGCCGCGTGCTCACGTATCGCGACCTCTGGCGCGAGGTCAACCGCTTCGCCTCCGCGCTCAGCAAGCACGGCGTGAAGAAGGGCGATGCCGTCACCATCTACATGCCGATGATTCCCGAGTTGCCGATCGCGATGCTGGCGTGCGCCCGGATCGGCGCGCCGCACAGCGTCGTCTTCGGCGGCTTCTCGCCGGAGTCGCTCAGCGACCGGATCAACGACTGCAAGTCACGGATCGTGATCACCTCCGACGGCGGGTATCGCCGCGGCGGCACCGTGCCGCTGAAGAAGAACACCGACGGGGCACTGAAAGCGTGCAGCTTCGTGTCGACCGTCATCGTCTACAGGCGGACGGGACAGGAGATCGCGTGGCAGGACGGGCGCGACGTCTGGTGGCACGACTTCATCAAGACCGGCGACGCCTACATCAAGCCCGAGCCGATGGACGCCGAGGACATGCTGTACCTCCTCTACACGTCCGGCTCGACCGGCAAGCCGAAGGGCATCATCCACACGACCGGCGGCTACCTGACCGGGATCACCGCGACCCACCGGATGATCTTCGACCTCCGCGAAGACGACGTGTACTGGTGCACGGCGGACATCGGATGGGTGACCGGTCACTCGTACATCGTGTACGGCCCGCTCGCCAACGGCGCGACGAGCGTGATGTACGAAGGGACGCCCGACTATCCGGACAAGGATCGCTTCTGGCGCATCGTCGAGAAGTACGGCGTCACGATCCTCTATACCGCCCCGACGGCGATCCGGACGTTCGTGCGCTGGGGCGAACAGTTCCCGAACCGGTGCGATCTCTCGTCACTCCGGCTGCTCGGCACTGTCGGCGAGCCGATCAACCCCGAGGCGTGGGTCTGGTACTGGCAGGTGATCGGCAGGCGCAAGTGCCCGATCGTCGACACGTGGTGGCAGACCGAGACCGGACAGATCCTCATCACGCCGCTGCCCGGGATCACCGTCGCGAAGCCCGGCTCGGCGACGAGGCCGTTCCCCGGCGTCAGCGCGGATGTCGTCAACGACAAGGGCGAGTCCGTGGACGCCGGCTATCTCGTCCTCAAGAAGCCGTGGCCGGCCATGTTGCGCGGCATCTACGGCGATCCCGAGCGCTTCGTGAAGCAGTACTGGAGCCAGGTGCCCGGCGTGTACTTCACCGGCGACGGCGCCAAGCGCGACGAGGACGGCTACTTCTGGTTGCTGGGCCGCATCGACGACGTGATGAACATCTCCGGCCATCGGGTGTCGACGATGGAGGTCGAGTCCGCGCTCGTCGATCACCCGGCTGTCGCCGAGGCCGCGGTCATCGGCCGCACGCACGACATCAAGGGCCAGGCGATCGCCGCGTTCGTGACGATCAAGAGCAGTGTCACCGCGACGGATCCACTGAAGGACGAGATCAAGGCGCACGTCGCGAAGAAGATCGGCGCGCTCGCGCGTCCCGACGACGTGATCTACGCCGCGGAGCTGCCGAAGACCCGCAGCGGCAAGATCATGCGTCGGCTCTTGCGTGACGTCGCCGAGGGACGTGCCCTCGGCGACACCACCACGCTGGCCGATCCGGCCGTGGTCGCGGACCTGAAGCAGAAGTACGAGGATGCCGAGTAGGCGCTAGGCCACGCGGCGCACCGCATCGGGCCTCACCTCGACGCGGTCGTCGATCTCGAACTCGCCGCCCATGCGCGACGCCTCGTCGCGCACGATGCGGAGCGCTGCATCGCGGACGGCCGGCGAGGGCGCCTGCCCGGTCATCTCGATCGTCATCGGCGCGCCGCGGCGCATCCCCGCGTGCACCGTCGGCGTGATCGCCAGGCCGAAGAAGTCCTGCTCGCGCAGCAGCGCGTCAAGAGATCTGCGACTGCAGGTGAACCGCGTCCGCTTCGCGCTTGCGCCGGTAGTCCCAGAGCTTCACGCCGATGCCGACGAGCAGGAGCATCGCGCCCATCAGCGCGAGCGCGATCAGGATCCCGCTGTTGTCCCCCGCGGGCGCGGCGGACGCCGGCGGCGAGATCGGCGTGGCGGGCGGTCTGGCCTGCGCGGCGGCGTCTTGGACCCACGTGGCGACCGCGAACAGCCCCGACACCATGACGGCTGGTTTCATGGCGCGTACCTCCTGTTCCGGACAGCCGAGGCAACCCGGGTGCCGTGGAACGACGCGCGGTCCGTCCGCGAGGTACAAACGACACGCGCCACGACATCGCGGGTCTACGAGGAGGCGGAGATGGAGCGAGTGTTCGTCGGGCTCGGGGCTGTGGCGGGATTGACCGCGGTCGCGCTCGGCGCGTTCGCCGCGCACGGCCTCAAGGGAAAGCTGCCGCCGGATCTCTTCGACGTCTTCGAGGTCGGCGCGCGGTACCACATGTACCACGCGCTCGCGCTGCTCGCGGTCGCGTGGGCCACCACGCGGTGGCCCGGCGGCGCCACGACGGCCGCCGGCTGGTTCTTCGTCGCGGGCATCGTGCTCTTCTCGGGCAGCCTCTACGCGCTCGCGGTCACCGGCATTCGCCCGCTCGGCGCGATCACGCCGCTCGGCGGCGTGTGCTTCCTCGTGGGCTGGAGCTTGCTCGTCTGGGCGGTGTGGCGCTGATTCACTGGCATCACAACGCGGAGACGCGCTACCCGTTCGGCGAGCGGTCGCCTGATCCGGACAGGTTCGAGCCGATCGGCTTTCCGGCGCCGTGGCCCGATCGCCCGTGGATCTTCGGCGTGATGGTCGCCTCGGCGAACGACGTCGTCGCGTGGAAGCGCGCGGGACCGGACGACGATCCCGTGCGCGCCGTGCTCGGCGGCGACGACACGCGTCCCGAGCGCATCGCCGATCGTCGCCACATGCGCCACCTCCGCTGCTTCGGCGATGTCGGGATCGGCGCGCAGACGCTCCGCGCGCAGCCGGACCTCGTCCAGACACCGCAGGAGCCGGGCGAAGAGCCCGTGCCGGAGCTCTACGACTTCCGGCTCGCGCACGGGTTGCCGTATCACCCGCGCGCCGTCATTTACTCGCTCTTCGGCCGTCTCGACGTCGCGCATCCCGTCTTCAACACGCCCGGCCTGGACGTGATGGTGGTCGGCACGCCGGTCGCGGAGGCGACGCTCACCGCGCGCGGCGCGCGCGAGAAGGGCGTCGCGTTCGTCACCGAGCACGTGATCGATCCGGAAGCGCTGCGCCGCGCGCACGCGCGGCTCTTCGCGGATCACGGCGTGCGTTACCTCGCGTGCGAGGGCGGCGAGACGATCCTGCGCGCGCTCCACGCGGCCGGCGTTCTCGACGAGGTCTTCGTGACCGTGACCGACGCGGTCATCGACGAGTCGGCGCACGAGGACGTCCTGAGGATCGTGGACTTCGACGCGGACGGCGCTCAGCTCGTGGCGGAAGGTGCGACGAGCCCGGACAGCGCCTGGCGTTTTCGCCGCTGGCGGTTCAACGCGCGATGACAGGGGGGTGGGGGGAGCGCCGAGACGCTCCCCCCATGTGCATCACGCTGGCCGGGTCTTAGGCTTTCTCCACCACGTAGAGCTTCGTCAGCATGTCCATGTAGATGTTGCCGTCGACCAGCTGCTCGCCCGCCTTGTTCCTCTCGAAGCCCTTCACCTTCGCCTTCGCCGCGGCGTAGCGCGCGACCCACGCGATCGGCACGTAGCCGACGTCGGTCTGCATGATCTCCTCGGCCTTCGCGTAGTGCTCCATGCGCTTCTTCGCGTCGCGCGTGTCGCGCCCGGCCTCGAGCTCCTTGTCGAAGGCGTCGTTGACCCACGCCTGCCGCTTGCCCGTCGTCTTCTTGCCGTAGAAGGTGTCGAAGTACTCGTTGTGCGGGTCCGGGTAGTCCATGAACCAGCGGATCCACACGAACTGGAGGTCCTGCTTCCACAGCCGCTCGCGGAACACGCGCGGCTCCAGCACTTCCAGGTCCGTCTTCATGTTGAGGTGCTCGAGCAGCACGGCCTGGACGGCCTCGGCGAGCTGCCGGGAGCCGAGCGCCTCGTCGCGCATCGAGAGGACGATCCTCGGCCAGTTCTTGCCGCCCTCGAACGGCGTGCCCTTGAGGTGCGCGATGGCGGCCTTCGGGTCGAACTTCTGGATCGCGCGGATCTTCGGGGTGTCGACCGCGCCCGGGAACCCCGGCGGGATCATCGAGTGCGCGGGGAACGCGAAGCCCTGCGACACCTTCACGACGTTCTCGCGGTCGACGGCCTGCGACACCGCCCGCCGCACCTTGATGTTGTCGAACGGCGGCTTCGTCACCTGCGGCAGCAGGTACCACGTGCCCGGGAACGGATAGCGGAACACTTCCTTGCTCGCGGCCCCGCTCTGCAGCCGGCGCAGGTCGCCCGACTGGAGCGCCGTGACGTCGAGCTCGTTGTTCTCGTACGGCAGCGCGCCCGACGCCACGGGGATGATCGGGATCACGATGCGCTCGAGCGTCACGTCCTTCGCGCCGAAGAAGTGCGGGTTCTTCCTGAGCACCATCTCCTTGCCGTGGTCCCACTTCTCGAGCGTGAACGGTCCGTTGCACACGAGGTTGCCGGCTTCCGTCCACTTGTCCTTGTACTTCTCGACGGACGGCTGGTGCGCGGGCAGCGCCGCCAGGTACGCGGCGAGCACGGCGAAGTAGCCGCGCGGTCCCTCCAGCGTCACTTCCAGCGTCCAGTCGCCCTTGGCCTTCACGCCGACGTCGCCGGCGTTCGACATCTGCTTCTTGTTGAACGCTTCACCGTTCTTGATGTCGTAGAGGAACGACGCGTACGGCGCGGCCGTCGCGGGATCGAGCTGGCGCTTGAACGCCCACTCGAACGCGTGCGCCGTGCACGCGGTGCCGTCCGACCAGCGCGAGTCCTTGCGGATCTCGAACGTCCACACCGAGCCGTCCTTGTTCGCGCTGACCTTGCTCGCCACGTACGGCACGGCCTGGAAGTCGGCCGTGAACTTCATGAGGCCGGCCCACAGCGCCGGCACGCCCGAGCAGTACAGGTCCTTGTTGTAGTCGTGGCTGGACGGATCGCTCTGCCACCAGCCGCCGCCGCCGATGCGGATGATCTGGTCCTTGGCGAGCTTCTCGCCGGCGGCGAGCTTCGGCGCCGCGGCGGCCGGCGTCGCGTTGAAGCCGAGCGCGCCCATCGCCGCGAAGCCGCCGGCGATCTGGAGGAACGCGCGGCGGCCGAGACCGGCCGAGGCGAGACGCTGCTCGAGCAGCGCCATCTGCTGGTCCGAGATCGGGGGTCGATTCATGACGGCCTCCTCATGAGCTCAGTTCTGCTTGGGATCGAGCGCGTCGCGCACGCCGTCGCCGAAGAACGTGAAGGCGAGCATCGTGACGGCGATCGCGATGGACGGGAAGACGCACAGGTGCCAGTACGAGCGCAGGTACTGCTGCCCCTCGCCCACCATCTGGCCCCAGGATGGCGTGGGAGGATTGATGCCGACGCCGATGAACGACAGCGCGGCCTCGGTGAAGATCGCTTCCGGAATGCCGAAGGTCACGACGACGACGATCGGGGTGAGCGCGTTCGGCAGGACGTGACGGCCGAGCAGGCGCGTGAAGCCCGCGCCGATCGCGCGCGCGCCGTCCACGAACTCCTTCTCCTTGATCGCCAGCACCTGCGCGCGGGTCTGGCGCGCGATGCCGACCCAGCCCGTGAGCCCGATCGCGATGAAGATGTTCATGAGGCCGGCGCCGAGCATCGACATCACGAGGATGACGAAGAGGAGCCGGGGGAACGCGTACATCACGTCGATGAAGCGGGTGAGGAGCAGGTCGGTGCGGCCGCCGACGTAGCCCGAGAGCGCGCCGATCGGCACGCCGATCGAGACCACGATGATCTGCGCGCCGAGCCCGACCAGCATCGACACGCGCGCGCCGTAGATCATGCGCGAGAGAAGATCGCGTCCGATGAGGTCGGTGCCGAGCGGATAGTCGCGCGACGGCCCCTCGTTGAGCCGGCTGAAGTTCGTCTTGGTGTACGGGTACGGCGCGAGCACGTCGGCGAAGATCGCGAGCAGCGCGAGGAAGAGCACCACGAGGAGGCCCGCCATCGCCAGGCGGTTGCGGCGCAGGCGCCGCAGGGCATCGCGCGTGAGGCTCGTGCCCTTCTCTCGCGGCGCGGCGCCGAGCCGGACAGCGGACGCCGCGGTGGGTGACACCGACGCCATGCTCAGTACCGGATCCGCGGATCGATGAAGCCGTAGGCGAGGTCGACGACGAGGTTCATCAGCGCGAGGAAGGCGCCGTAGGTGAGGACGACCGCCATGATCATCGGGTAGTCGCGGCCGGTCATCGATTCGACGAAGAACTTGCCCATCCCCGGCACGCGAAAGATCGCCTCGACGAAGAACGAGCCGGTGCCGACGGCGGCGAACATCGGGCCGAGGAGCGTGACGATGGGGATGAACGCGTTCTTCAGCGCGTGCCGGAAGATGACCGCGCGCTCGCCCAGGCCCTTCGCGCGCGCGGTGCGCGTGTAGTCCGCGCGGATGACCTCGAGCATGCTCGCCCGCGTGAAGCGCGCGACGACGCCCATGGGCCCCAGCGCGAGCGTCACGGTCGGCAGCACCCAGTTGCGCCAGTGGCCCCAGCCGCCCGTCGGGAACAGCGGGATCACGAACGAGAACAGGATGATGAGGAAGACCGCGAGCACGAAGTTCGGGACGGCGACGCCGACCGTGGCGAGGCTCACCGACACGTAGTCCCACCCGCGATTCTGGTACGTGGCGGCGAGGATGCCGAACGTCAGCCCGCCCACCACCGCGAGCGCGAAGGCCATGGTGCCGAGGAAGAGCGAGATGGGGAACGTGGTCACGATGATCTCGGCGACCGTGCGCGACTTGTAGACGAACGAGTTGCCGAAGTCGAAGCGCAGCGCCTTCCACAGGAAGATGCCGAACTGGTGATAGAGCGGCTTGTCGAGGCCGTAGTGCTCCGCGAGGTTCTTCTGCGCCTCCGGCGACAGCGGATTCGCGCCCTCGGCGACCGGATCCAGGGGGCTGCCGGGCGTGGCGTGCATGATCGTGAACGTCACGAGCGCCATGGCGAGGAGGGTCGGGACCAGCCACAGAAGGCGCCGGATCGCGTAATGCAACATGAGTCCGGGTAGTATACGAGACTCCATGATTCCCTCGAAAATCACGTCGATGGCCGACGCGATCGCGCGCGTCGTCCCGTCCGGCGCGTCGGTGTGCATGGGGACGGCGCTCGAAGCGGCGATCCCCTTCGCGGCGGGCCACGAGATCATTCGCCAGCGTCTCCAGAACCTGACGCTGATCGGCCCGATCTCCGACATGCTCTTCGACCAGCTCATCGGCGCCGGCTGTGTGGCGCGGTTCATCGGGGCGTGGGTCGGCAACGTGTCGTCGGGGCTCGGCCACAACTACCGGCGGGCGTTCGAGCAGGGCATTCCGCGCCCGATCGCCGTCGAAGACCAGTCGAACTTCACGATCGCGCTGTCGCTGCTCGCGGCGACGCTCGGCGCGCCCTACATCCCGACGCGCGCGCTGCTCGGCACCGGGTTCCTCGACTCGAACCCCGCGTTCAAGCGCGCGGAGGATCCCTATTCCGGCGATCCGATCGTGCTCGTGCCGGCGCTCGTGCCCGACGTGACGATCCTGCAGGTGCAGCGCGCGGACGCGTACGGCCGCTGCCACCTCTGGGGGACCGTCGGGATCTCGCGCGAGGCGGCCTTCGCGGCGCGCCGGGTCATCGTGGTCGCCGAAGAGATCTGGCCGACGGAGCGCATCGTCGCGGATCCGAATCTCATCCTGGTCCCGGACGTGAAGGTGGCGGCGGTCGTCCACGAGCCGTTCGGCGCGCTGCCGGCGCCGCTGCAGGGCTTCTACGGCCGGTACACCGAATTCTTCACGCGGTACCACGAGGCCTCCCGCACGCCGGAGGGCTTCGCGCGCTGGCTCGACGAGTGGGTGCTCGGCGTCGTCGACTGGAAAGGCTTCCTCGACAAGCTCGGCACCGACGCGCTGAAGGCGCTCGTGCCCAGGCGCGTCCTCCTGTCGGAGCCGCTGGATTACGGAGCGTAGGCCGGTGGATTACACCGACCGGGAGCTGATGGTCATCGCCGCCGCGCGCGAGATCCGCGACGGCGACGTGACGTTCGTCGGCATGCGGCTGCCGCTGCTCGCGTTCGCGCTCGCGAAGCGCACGCACGCGCCGGCGGCGCTCGGCTACTTCGAGAACGGCATCGTGCGCGAGACGCCGTCGGACGAGATGCTGTTCACGATGTCCGATCCGCCGAATCTCGTCGGCGCCACGTGGTCCACGAGCACCGCGAACATGATGGGGATGCTCGCGCAGGGGCTCGTCGATCTCGGGTTCATCGGCGGCGCCGAGGTCGATCGCTTCGGCAACCTCAACACGTCTTACGTCGGGGACTGGCGCGCGCCGAAGGTGAAGCTGCCGGGCTCGGGCGGCGCGCCCGACATCGCGTGCTACGCGAAGCGCTTCGTGATCGTGATGCCGCAGGAGCGGCACCGCTTCGTCGAGCGCGTGAGCTACATCACGTCCGTCGGCCACGGCGACGGCGGCGACTGGCGCCGCCGTCATCGCCTGCCCGGCGGGGGGCCGGTCGCGCTCATCACCACGCTCGGCGTATTCCGCTTCGACGCGGAGACGCGCGAGGCGTACCTCGCGTCGTGGCACCCGGGGCAGAGCGTGGAGACCGTGCGCGCGGCGACGGGCTGGAACCTGCGCGTGGCGCCGGACGCCACGGAGACGGCGACCCCCACCGCGCACGAACTGGCGATCGTGCGCGACTGCGACCCGAGAGGATTCTGGACCCGATGATGTCGCTCGAGACGCTGCGGTCGATCGAGAAGCGCGTGCTGTGGCTCGCGAGCTTCATGGTTCACCACGCGAACAACGTCCGCCCGAATCCGGACGGCACGAAGGTGGGCGGGCATCAGGCGTCGTCCGCGTCGCTCGTGAGCGTGCTCACCGCGCTCTACTTCGGCGGCGTGCTGCGCGCCGACGACCTCGTCGCGCTCAAGGCGCACGCGTCGCCCGCGTTCTACGCGATCCAGTACCTGCGCGGGCGCCTCGACGCGGACGATCTCCGTGCGCTCCGGAGCTTCGGCGGGCTGCAGGCGTATCCGAGCCGGCGCAAGAACCCGGAGATCGTGGAGCTGTCGACGGGGTCGATGGGGCTCGGCGCCGTGGCCGCGACGTTCGCCGCGCTGGCGGGCCGCTATCTGGACGATCGTTTTGGCGTCGGATCACCCGCGCACGTGTGGGTGATGGTGGGCGACGCCGAGCTCGACGAAGGCAACGTGTGGGAGGCGCTGCTCGAGGAAGTCGTGCCCTGCGTGCCGAACGTCACGTGGATCGTCGACCTCAACCGTCAGAGCCTCGATCGCATCACGCCCGACGCGCGCCCGCGCCAGCTCGCCGCGCTCTTCGAGGCGAACGGCTGGGACGTCATCGACCTGCGCTGGGGCTCCGGCGTCGCGTCGCACGACCGCCTGCGCGCGCGGCTCGAGGCGCTGCCGCACACGGACTACCACCGCCTGCTGCGTCGCCCGGCGGGCGAGCTGCGCAAGGCGCTCGTCACGGGCGCGGACGGCGGCATCGACCGCGCGCTCGACGCCGCGCTCGCCGCGCTCTCCGACGCCACGCTCGCCGCGCTCGTCGCCGATGTGGGCGGCCACGATCTCGCGCGCGTCCTCGACGCGCTCGCTCGCGCGCGGGCGAACGCGGATCGGCCGACGATGATCCTCGCGCACACCGTGAAAGGCTGGGGCACGCCGCTCGCCGCCGATCCGCTCAACCACACGGCGCTCATGACGACGGCCCAGATCGAGGCCGTGCGCGACACGCTCGGCGTGACGGCCGGCGACGAGTGGGCGCGGTTCGCCGACGACAGCGCCGAGGCACGGCTCATCGGCGCGCTGCCGCCGCTCTTCAGCGCACCGCCCGCGCGCCGGCCCGATCCCGAGATTCCCGATGCGCTCGGCGAGCGATTCGCGGGCGAGACGTCGACGCAGGAAGCGTTCGGGCGCGTCCTCGGCGCCCTCGGCCGCCTGCCCGCCGCGGACCACATCGTCACCGTCTCCGCCGACGTCTCCGTCACGACGCACATCGCGGGCTGGATCACGCGCAAGGGCGTCTGGTTTCCGCGCGCGAAGACCGACGCGTTCGCCGACCTCCCGCAGCCGGTGCAGTGGAAGGAGTCGCCGCGCGGGCAGCACATCGAGCTCGGCATCGCCGAGCACAACCTCTTCCTGCTGCTGGGCGCGCTCGGTCTGATGCGCGAGCTCTCCGGCGTGACGCTGCTGCCGATCGGCACGCTGTACGATCCGTTCGTCACGCGCGGGCTCGACGCGCTCTATCACGCGCTCTATGCTGGCGGGCGATTCATCGTGGCCGCCACACCGTCGGGCGTGAGCCTGTCTCCCGAAGGTGGTGCGCATCAGTCGGTGATCACGCCGGGGATCGGCGTCACGCTGCCCGCGATCGCGTTCTACGAGCCGGTCTTCGCCCAGGACGTCGAGTGGATCCTGCTGCACGGCCTGCGAGCACTGGTCGACCGCCGCGACGGCGAGAGTCTCTACCTCCGTCTCTCGACGCGGCCGATCTCGCAGGCGCTCGCGCCACCGCCGAGCGAAGGGCTGCGCGCCGCCGCCGTCCGCGGCGCGTACCGGCTGATCGACGCGCGCACGAGCGCGGGCTACGCTCCGGACCGCGCCGTGAACATCTTCGCCGCCGGCGTGATGGTGCCGGAGGCGGTGGCGGCCGCGCGGCGGCTCGCGGACGACGGCGTCTTCGCGAGCGTGATCGCCGTGACGAGCTCCGATCGGCTCTATCGCGATCTCCGCAACCCGCGCCCCTACCTCCACGAGCTCGTGACGGCGGACGAAGAGGACGTCCCGGTCGTCTCCGCCCTCGATGGACACTCGCACGCGCTCGCCTTCCTCGGTGGCGCGCTCGGCGTCACGCAGATCGCGCTCGGCGCGGACGACTTCGGCCAGTCGGGCACGCGCGCTGATCTCTACCGCCAGTACGGCATCGACGCCGACGCGCTCGCGGCCGCGGCCCACACCCTTCTCGGTTGACGGATCGCTGGCGGCAGCTCGCCTACCTGTCGCTCGCCGAGCTGGGCGCCTTCTCGTTGTGGTTCAGCGCGTCCGCGGTCCTTCCCGCGCTCACGCGCGAGTGGTCGCTCGGTGACGGCGGGCGCGCCGGGCTCACGCTCGCGGTGCAGCTCGGGTTCATCGTCGGCACGCTCGTCAGCGCGATCGGCAATCTCCCCGACATCTGGTCGCCACGCCGGCTCATGGCCGCGAGCGCGCTCGTCGGCGCGCTCGCCAACGCCGCGCTCGCGCTCTGGGTGGACACGCTGACGCCGGCGCTGGTGCTGCGCTTCGTCACCGGCGCGGCGATGGCCGGCGCGTATCCGCCCGCGATGAAGATCATGGCGACCTGGTTCCGCGAGGGCCGCGGTCTCGCGATCGGCATCCTCGTCGGGGCGCTGACGGTGGGCTCGGCGACCCCGCACCTGATTCGCGGCGCGACGGCCGTGCACTGGCGGGTCACGCTGCTGGTGGCGTCGGGGCTCGCGTTGCTCGCGGCCGTGCTCGTGATGGCGATCGTGCGTGAAGGTCCGCATCGCTTCCCGTCCGCCCGCTTCGACGCGCGCATGGCGCTGGCCGTCTTCCGCGAGCGCGGCGCGCGCCTCGCGTGCTTCGGCTACTTCGGCCACATGTGGGAGCTCTACGCGATGTGGGCGTGGATCGGCGTCTTCCTCGCGGAGAGCTTCGCGCACGCGGGGACGCCGTTGAATCCCGCGACGGCGACGTTCGTCGTCATCGGCACCGGGGCGCTCGGCTGTTACGCCGCCGGCGCCGGTGCGGACCGGTGGGGCCGGACGACGCTCACGATGGCCGCGATGGCGGTGAGCGGCGCATGCGCGGCGCTGATCGGGCTCACGTTCGCGGCCGCGCCCGCGCTCACGCTGGCGATCGCGATCGTGTGGGGGATCAGCGTCATCGCGGACTCCGCGCAGTTCTCGACGGCGATCACCGAGCTCTCGCCGCCCGCGTACGTCGGCACCGCGCTCACGACGCAGACCTGCGTCGGCTTCTCGATCACGCTGATCTCGATCTGGCTCATCCCGCTCGCGGTGCGCGCGGTCGGCTGGCGCTGGGCGTTCGCGTTCCTCGCGATCGGCCCCGTGCTCGGCGTGATCGCGATGGGACGCCTCCGCGCGCTGCCCGAAGCCCGCCGCATGGCCGGCGGGAGGCGCTAGGCAAGCTGGTCGCTCCGGGTACCATGGAGGCAACGAGGCCTCCGTGATCCTTCACGTCACCTCTGGCAGCGCGGCACGCAGACCGTGTTCGGCGAAGGCGATCGCCACGCGAAGGTGATGCTCGTCGGCGAGCAGCCGGGGAACGACGAAGACCTCGCGGGCTCGAGGCGGCCGGCATCGACCGCCGCAGGGTCTACGTCACGAACGTCGTGAAGCACTTCAAGTGGGAGCCGCGCGGCAAGCGCCGCATTCACGCCACGCCGAACGCGGGCGAGATCGCGGCGTGCCGGCCGTGGCTCGACGCGGAGCTCGGCCTCATCAAGCCCGACGTGCTGATCTGCCTCGGCGCGACGGCCGCGCAGACGCTGCTCGGCCGACAGTTCCGCGTGAGCAAGGAGCGCGGACGCTTCGTCGTCTCGGCGCTCGCGACGTACGTGATCGCGACCGTCCGCCCCTCGTCGATCCTCCGCGCCCCGGACGAAGGGGCCCGTCGTGCCGAGATGGACCGCTTCATCGCGGATCTCAAGCCCGTGGGCGCGGTCCTTCGTCGCCGTCGCGCCGCCTGAGATCGCGTCACGCGCGCGGACGCAGCTCGCCCGTGTAGCGGATGAAGGCGAGCGTGGTCTCCAGATCGGGCGCTCTCCCGGCGGAGAACGCGAGCGCGTCGTCGATCACGGGTCGCCACCGTGGGTCGTGCGACGCCTGCACCCACTGCGCGGCGCTCGTTTTCGACACGATCGCACCGTGCTCGAACGTGTAGAGCATGCGGCACATCGTCAGCACCGCGTAGCAGCGATAGCCGAACACGGAGCGCCGGATATGCGCGGGGTCGGCCAGCATCGGCGCCCACCACTCGTCGAAGACGCTCCGCACGGCGTGTCGTCGCTCATCTCCGCGAGCGAGTCGTCGAGGTACAGACCGACGAAGCGGTGCGCGAGGATCGCGCGCGCGCCGTCGAGCAGCCGGCGCAGGAGCGCGCCGACTTCGGGCGGGGCCACCGCGTGATTCATCGCGCTATACTCTGCCTGACGCCATGGCCACGCTGACCGCCGATCGAAAGCGCGCGCTCCGCACCGAGCTCGAAGGGATGCTCGGGCGCGGCGCCGTGCTCTCCGACCCCGACGAGCTGCTCGTCTACGAGTCCGACGGGCTGACGCTCTTCCGCGCGCTCGCCGACTTCGTCGTCTTCCCGCAGTCCGCCGAGCACGTGTCCGCCGTGGTCAAGCTCGCCCATCGCGAAGGGTTGCCGTTCGTCGCGCGCGGGGCCGGCACCGGGCTGTCGGGCGGCTGTCTCCCCGCCGAGGGCGGCATCGTGCTCTCGCTGATGCGGATGAACCGCGTGCTCGAGGTCGATTACGACAACCAGCTCGCGGTCGTCGAGCCCGGGCTCGTGAACCTGCACCTCTCGTGGAAGGTCGGGCCGAAGGGCTACTACTACGCGCCCGATCCCTCGAGCCAGCAGGCGTGCACCATCGGCGGCAACATCGCGAACAACTCGGGCGGGCCGCACACGCTGAAGTACGGCGTCACCACCAATCACGTCCTCGGGCTCGAGGTCGTGATGCCCGACGGCGAGATCGTGTGGCTGGGCGGCAAGACCCGCGAGAGCCAGGGCTACGACCTCATCGGCGTCTTCGTCGGCTCCGAGGGCACGTTCGGCATCGCCACGAAGATCGTCGTGCGCATCCTGAAGAAGCCGCAGGCGGTGAAGACCGTGCTCGCGGTGTTCGACGAGGTCGACCAGGCCTCGGCCGCGGTGTCCGAGATCATCGCGCGCGGGCTGGTGCCGGCGGCGGTCGAGATGATCGACCAGCTCACGATCGGCGCCGTCGAGGACGCGTTCGGCTGCGGCTACCCGCGCGACGCGGCCGCCGCGCTGCTCGTCGAGCTCGACGGCCTCGCCATCGGCATCGAGACGCAAGCCGAGCGCATCGTGGCCGCGTGCCGCGACAGCGGTGCCCGCGAGGTCCGCACGGCGAAGGACGAAGCCGAGCGGCAGCTCCTCTGGAAGGGCCGCAAGTCCGCGTTCGGCGCGTACGGCCGCGTCTCGCCCGCGTACATGGTGATGGACGGCGTGATCCCGCGCACGCGGCTGCCGTACGTGCTCCGGCGCGTGAACGAGATCGTCGACGCGCACGGGCTGCGCGTGGGCAACGTGTTCCACGCGGGCGACGGCAACCTGCACCCGAACATCCTCTACGATCCGCGCAAGCCCGGCGAAGAGGCGCGCGTCGTCGCCGCGGGCGCCGAGATCATGAAGGTGTGCGCGGAGGTGGGCGGCTCGATCTCCGGCGAGCACGGCATCGGGCTGGAGAAGGCGGACTTCATGCCGTTCATCTTCTCCGCGGCCGACCTCGCGCTGATGCAGCGCCTGAAGCACGCCTTCAACCCGCAGGGCCTCTGCAACCCGGGCAAGGTGTTCCCGACGCGGAAGTCGTGCGGCGAGGCGGGCGCCGTCGCGTACCGGCCGCACGCGATCGAAGAGCAGGGCCTGGCCCAGCGGTTCTGAAGCGCCGCGCGTGCAGCCCGCTGTCCTCGAAAAGCTGCGCAGCATCGTCGGCGCTCCTCACGTCCTGACCGGCGTGGATCTCTCGCCCTATGTCGTCGAAGGCCGCACGCCCGAAGCCGCGGTGTTCCCCGGCACCGTCGACGAAGTGCGCGCGGTCGTCACGCTCGCGGCGGAGTCCGAGATTCCGGTCATCGCGTGGGGCGGCGGCACCGCCGCGGCGGCGGGCGTGGCCGCGGCGCGCGCGGGGCTCGTCCTCGGGCTCACGCGTCTCGACCGCGTCGTCGAGCACGAGCCCGGCGACCTCACGGCCACCGTCGAGGCCGGACGCACGGTCGCCGCGCTGCAGGCGACCCTCCGCGAGCGCGGGCAGTGGCTGTCGCTCGACCCGCCCGACGAGACGCGCGCGACGATCGGCGGCGTGTTCGCCGCGAATGCCTCGGGCCCGCGCCGGCAGCTCTACGGCACCGCGCGCGATCTCCTCATCGGCCTCACGGTCGTGACCGCCGAGGGCGCCGTCGTGCGCGGCGGCGGCAAGGTCGTGAAGAACGTCGCGGGCTACGACCTGCCGAAGCTCTTCGTCGGCTCGTACGGCACGCTCGGGATCATCGTGGAATGCACGGTCAAGCTGCGTCCGCGCCCGGACGACGAGCGCCTCGTCGCCGTGTCGTTCGATCGGATGAAGGACGCGGGCGCCACCGTGCGCGCGCTGATGGCGTCCGATCTCATTCCGAACGCGATCGAGCTGCTCGACGGCGCGTCGCTGCGCGCGCTCACCGCGAGCGCCCCGCCGGCGCCCGGCGCGGGCGCGTCCGCGGCGCTCCTCGTCGGCTTCGACGGCGTCCCCGATCAGGTCGCGTGGCAGGTGAGCGAGCTCGGACGTCTCGTCGCGGCGACCGGCGGCCGCGACGTTCGCGAAGTTCCCGCCGAGACGTGGCCGCGCCTCGCACGCGCGGCGGCGGCGGCGTTTCCGGCGTGCGCCGTCATGCGCCTCTCGGTGCTTCCGACGCAGGTCGCCGACGCGATGGAGCAGGGCGGCGAGCTCGCGCGCGGACGCGGCATGGCGTCCGCGTGGAGCGCGCACGCCGGCGTCGGCGTCGTCACGGCGTCGCTGGCGCTTGCCGACGGGCGGCAGGATCTCGGCGTGGTCGCCGCCGTCCTGCGCGAGTGGCGCGGCATCGCGCGCGGCTGCTCCGGGTTCGCGGTGCTCGATACGGCACCGCTCGCCGTGAAGGAAGCGGTCGGTGTCTGGGACGATGCCGGCGCGGCCGGGCGGATCATGCGGCGGATCAAGGAGGAGCTCGACCCGAAGAACGTGCTCAACCCCGGCCGCTTCGTGGACAGCATCTGATGGCGCACACGCCGCTCACGCTCCGCGGCCTCTCGGTCGAAGGCGTCAATCAATGCGTCCACTGCGGGCTCTGCCTCGCGTACTGTCCGACGTTCTCCGAGCTCGGCACCGAGATGGACTCGCCGCGCGGCCGGATCTTCATGATCAAGGCGCTCGCGGAGGGGCGCATGTCGCTGACCGATCCGGCCGTCGAGCATCTGTCGCTCTGTCTCGACTGTCGCGCGTGCGAGACGGCCTGTCCGTCCGGCGTCCCGTACGGACGATTGATCGAAGCGGCCAAGGCCGAGATCGAGCGCCAGCGTCCGGGCGGCGCCGTGCGTCGCGCGTTCCGCTGGCTGAACTTCGGGGTGTTGCTGGGTCACCCGAAGATGCTTCGCGCCGCCGCCGCCGGCCTTCGCCTCTATCAGGCGAGCGGCCTGCAAGCCCTCGTGCGTCGCAGCGGGCTGGTGAGCCGCCTGCCGGGAACGCTGTCCGCGTGGGAAGCGCTCTTGCCGTCGCTGCCGCGCGCGGTCGATCGCGCGCCGCTGCCCGCGCACATTCCCGCCGAAGGCGAGCGGCGCGGGCGCGTCGCGCTGCTGACCGGCTGCGTGCAGTCGGTCGTGTTCGGCGCGCACAACCGCGCGACCGCGCGGATCCTCGCGAAGAACGGGTACGAGCTCGTCGTGCCGCAGGCGCAAGGCTGCTGCGGCGCGCTCAACGCGCACGGCGGCGACCACGCGCGCGCGCTCTCGATGGCGAAGGAGACGATCGGGGTGTTCGAGGCCGCGCGCGCCGACGCGGTCGTCGTGAACACGTCGGGGTGCGGCGCCCACATGAAGGCGTACGGCGCGCTGCTGGCCGACGATCCCGCGTGGGCCGGGCGCGCGCGGCGCTTCGCCGCGGGCGTGCAGGACATCAGCGAGCTGCTCGCGAAGGCGCCGCTCCGCGGTCCGCTGCGCCCGGCGCCGATGACGGTGACGTATCACGACCCCTGTCACGTCGTGCACGGCCAGAAGATCCGCAAGGAGCCGCGCCAGCTCCTCGCGCAGGTGCCGGGCCTCACGCTCGTCGAGCTGCCGGAGGCCGACTGGTGCTGCGGCTCCGCCGGGATCTACAACCTCACGCAGCCGGAGATGGCGGCGCGCCTGCTCGCGCGCAAGGTCGGTCACGTCGAGAGCACCGGCGCGCAGGCGGTCGTCACCGCGAATCCGGGCTGCATCCTTCAGATCCAGCAGGGGCTGCGCGAGCGCGGACGCGACGTGGCGGTCCTCCACCTCGTCGAGATCCTCGAGAAGGCTTACGGCGGATGATGGACCCCGCGTCGACGCCGAAAGAGCACAAGGCGACCGCGCCGAAGTCGATCGGATGCTGGGTGCTGACCGTGTCCGACTCGAAGACGCCTGAGACCGACACCTCGGGCAAGCTCATCCGCGAGCTGCTGAGCGGGGCCGGCCATCAGGTGGTCGGCTCGGAGATCGTCCGCGACGAGCCGACCGAGGTGCAGCGCGTGATCCGCGAGGCGTGTGCCAACGACGCGGTCCGCGCGGTCGTGATGACCGGCGGCACCGGCATCACGTCGCGCGACTCCACGTTCGAAGCGGTCGAGGCCATGCTCGACAAGCGGCTGCCCGGGTTCGGCGAGCTCTTCCGGATGCTCTCCTACCAGGAAGTCGGCGGGGCCGCGATGCTCTCCCGGGCCCAGCTCGGCATCGCCCGGGGCCGGATCATCGTCTCCCTCCCGGGCTCCCCCAACGCCTGCCGCCTGGCCCTCGAAAAGCTCCTCCTCCCCGAGCTCGGCCACCTGGTCAGGGAGCTCAGTCGCTAACGCGGCGCCAGGACGTGGCCGAGTAAACGGTTGGCGCTATACTCGGTCCGCTCCGTGTCCGAAGGAGGTTGATTGATGCGGCGGTCGATGAATTCTGTGATCGGGCTCGTCCTCGCGCTCTCACTTTTCGGGTGCGCTGCGCCCGCCACGGCCTCTGATCCGGGCGGGGTGACGTTCAGCTGGCAGGGGTCGCCGACGGTCCTGACAGCGCCCCCCGAGCTGGCTCGCTTCAACGATCTGCTCGCCGACCTGGCGGATCGGTTGAAGCCCGCGCTCGTGCACGTGCGCGTGCGCCGGCCGGCGACCAAGGACAAGGACGACTCCGAGACGCCGACCGAGCCGCGGCGCTCGAGCGGGTCCGGGTTCGTCATCACGCCCGATGGGCTCATCGTCACCAACGCGCACGTCGTCGAAGGCGCGGACTGGATCCAGGTGCGCCTGTTCGACGGCCGCCGCTTTCAAGGCAAGGTGATCGGGCGCGACAACCGGGTCGACGTGGCGCTGGTGAAGATCGACGGCGTCGAGAAGCTGCCCACCCTCCGGTTCGCCGACTCCAACAAGGTGCGCGTCGGCGAGTTCGTGCTGGCCCTCGGTCACCCCTTCGGTCTCGAGCAGACCGTGAGCTTCGGCATCGTCAGCCGCAAGGGCACACCGCTCAGCGCGGCGGCGGCGGGCTTCGACTTCATCCAGACCGACGCGGCGATCAATCCCGGCAACTCCGGCGGCCCGCTCGTGAACATGGCCGGCGAAGTGGTCGGCGTGAACAGCATGGCCGCGCGCAACGGCTCGATCGGGTTCGCGATCCCGTCGAACCTCTTCAAGGTCCTGGTGCCGCAGCTCGCGTCGAAGGGCAAGGTCGAGTGGGGCTGGCTCGGCGTCAGCATCGCCGAGATCACCGACGACGACCTCGCCCGGCTGAAGCTCACCGAAGCGCGCGGCGTCCTCATTCGCTCGGTGGTGCCCGGCGAGCCCGCGGAGAAGGGCGGCATCAAGGCCAACGACGTCATCACCGCCATCGACGGCACCACGCTCAACACGCCGCGCGACCTGCAGCGGATCGTCTCGGCGTCGCCGGTCGGCAAGCGCGTCCGTGTGGTCGTCCTGAGGGACGGCAAGCCGAGCGAGGTGGAAGTGGAGATCGGCCGCTACCGGGAGCCGGACGACAAGAAGTAGCTCCGCGCCGCGGGCGCGCGCCTACACGCGCGCCCGCGGCCTTGCCACCGCCGCGAGCGTCACCCGCGCCCACGCCGAGTCGAGCGGCACCACCGGCGCGAAGCGCAGCCCGGCCACGATCCGCGCGCTTCCTTCCTCCGGCGACGCCGCGTCTTCGCGCACCTCCTCCACGCCGAGCAGGAAGTAGGCGAGCCGCGGGTCCTCCACGACCGGCAACGGACCGTCGACGCGGCGCAGCTTCACGTACGCGACCACGCCCGGCTCGACGATGAGCAACGTCGCGACGTCACGCGCTTCGAGATTCCGCGCGCTGTCGCTCGCGGCGTGGATCACGAGGCCCACCGTCGTGGCGTCGTACGCGCGCAGCTCGAGGTACGACACCATCATCGGGTGCGGCCGGCCGTCACCGTCGACCGTGACGAGGGGCAGCGCCGCACCCACCCGGCTCGCGAGATCCTCCTGCGACAAGCGGCCCACCAGCGACGGCGTCAGCGCGCGTCCCACCACCCGGCTCATGCCCGGACTATACGTTGGTGACCACGTCACGCCAGTGACCACGTCACGCCAGTGACCACGTCACGCCAGTGCCCCCTGTCCAGCGGGGTGGTCCGAGCTATTCAGACCTTGACCACCTGAGCGGTGGGCAGGGCGAGCGTGACTCATAACTATCTGATTTCATGAATCCCTGGTCTGGCTCGCCCCTTGCGCTAGAGACGGCGCAGGAGGACGACTGAATGATGACCAAGGAACTCGATCCGCAGGCACCGTGGGTGTACCGGCTGACCCTCGTCGACCACGCGCTCGCCGCCGGCACCATGAGCCAGGCCTTCTACGAGTGGCACGAGGCGCACGGCGAAGCGTTCAGGAGCGGCCGGTGGGAAGCGTTGCTCGCCGTCGGAGACGCCGCCGCACGGATCGACGCGGCGATGGGCTCGGCCGTGGACTTCCGTGCGGACGCGCGGCGCGTGTACCTCGCGGCCCTGGTCCGCGCGCGCGCCGAGTACTCGGCGGCCGGCGTTCGCCGGATCGCGGAGGCGTTCGCTCGCCTCGGCGACCACGAGCTCGCCGAGCGTGCGTTCCGCGTCGCTCAGGATCTGTGCTGAAGCTGATGGTCGACCCCGACGAGGACCTGGGCTGGCGTCGTGAGCGCCGGGTCCGCGAAGGGTTCCGACTGCGCGACCACCTCGACCCGGGGCCCCCGGGCAGCACAGGACTCCGGCGGAAATCCAAGGTGAATGGCGACCGTCGCCGTCCCGAGCGCGCCGGCGACGTGCGTGAGCCCGGTGTCGGGGCCGATGAAGAGCCGCGCGCGTCCGACGGCGGCGCACGCGGGCAGGATCCCGAGCCGACCGAGCGGCCGGCAGAAGGGCGGTAGCGCCGTCTCGTCCGAGCCGGTCGTGTCGACGACGATCGGCAGATCCGTTCGCGCGCGCAGCGCTTCGTACAGCGCGTGATAGTGCGCGAGCGGCCACGAGCGGAACGCGCGGCGTCCGCGCACGAGCTGCACGACGTAGATGAACTCGTGCACGCCCAGCCGCTCGAGGTGATCGTCGGCCTCGCGGCGATGCGCGTCGGTCAGGTGGATGCGTCCCTCCCGCGGCGGCGTCACGCCGCACGCTTCAGCGTAGACGGCTGTGAGGTGCTTGCCGCGCGTCCACCAGCGCGCGTCGCCGCTGTCGAGCAGGACGACGCGCTCGTAGAAGCGGCCGAGGACGCGCGTGATGAGCGCGCGATGCGCGCGCCGCGCCGGCTTGTAGACGAACGGGGCGTAGACGGTCGCGACGTGCGGGTTCGCTTCGACCAGCGTGCGATAGGGCGGCGCGCCCGTGCCCATGTCGACCGCGTGCGCGGCGGCGAGCGCGTCGATGCTGGGAAACGCGTTGACGAGGTCGCCGATCCCGCCCATCAGCGACACGAAGACGCCGCGCCGCGGGTGGCGCGCGCGCGCGAGCGCGATGCGCGCGAGCTCGAGGTAGAAGCGGCGCCGGAAGACGAGCCGCTCGAGGGGCGGCCGCGCCGAGCGCGTGCCTTTGAAGATCATGCCGTATTCTGGCCCGGGAGGGCTCAAATGAGAGCTGTCGACGCCGGAGATCTCGTGGTCGAACGCACGGGCCAGGTCGCCTGGGTGACGTTCAATCGCCCGGACGCCCGCAACGCGATGACCTTCGACATGTACGACGACCTGCACGACCTCTGCGACCGGCTCGACGGGGACGCCGAGGTCCGTGTGGTCGTCGTCCGCGGCGCGGGCGACAAGTCCTTCGCGGCCGGCACCGACATCCGGCAGTTCCTCGCGTTCGAGACGCGCGAGGACGCGCTCGGTTACGAGGCGCGCATCGGCCGCGTGCTCCGCCGGCTCTCGGCGCTGAAGAAGCCCACGCTCGCGCTGGTGCAGGGCGACGCCGTGGGCGGCGGCCTCTTCCTCTCGCTGGCGTGCGATCTCCGCTTCGCCGCGGAGCACGCGCGCTTCGGCGCGCCGGTCGCGCGCACGCTCGGCAACTGCACCGCGCCGTTCAGCTTCACGCTGCTCGCGAGCACGGTGGGCATGGTCCGCGCGCGCGAGATCCTGCTGCGCGCGCGGCTCGTGGGCGCCGCGGAGGCGCGGCAGATCGGCCTCGTGGACGAGGTCCATCCGGCCGCGGAGCTCGAGGCGAAAGTGCGCGAGCAGGCCGAGACGCTCACCGGCCACGCGCCGCTCACGATGGCCGCGGTGAAGGAAGCGACCCGCCACGTGCGCGACCACTTCGCGCTCGACGACGCGGAGGACATCATCCTGTCGTGCTATCTGAGCCAGGACTTCAAGGAGGGCGCGCGCGCCTTCCTCGCGAAGCGCCGCCCGAACTGAAAGGGAGTCTAATGAGCGGATTCGCCGAGTACGAGCGATACGACGCGCTGGGGCTCGCCGAGCTCGTGCGGCGGCGCGACGTGACGCCCCACGAGCTGCTCGACGCGGCGCTGGCCCGCGTCGCGGCGCGGAATCCCGCCGTCAACGCCGTCGTGATGCCGCTCGAGGACTACGCGCGCAAGGCGATCGCGGACGGTCTGCCCGCCGGCCCCTTCCGCGGGGTGCCGTACCTGATGAAGGACCTCACGGCCTCCCTTGCGGGCGTGCGCATGACCCGTGGCTCGAGGTTCTTCGCCGACAGCCCGCCCGCCGCGGGGGACAGCGAGCACGTCACCCGGCTCAAGCGCGCGGGGCTGGTGATCTTCGGGCGCACGAACACCTGCGAGCTCGGGCTGAGCCTGACCTGCGAGCCGCAGCTCTACGGCCCCACGAAGAACCCGTGGAATCTCTCCCGCATCTCCGGCGGCTCGAGCGGCGGCGCCGCCGCTGCGACGGCCGCGCGCATCGTTCCCATGGCCCACGCGACCGACGGCTTCGGCTCGATCCGCGCGCCGGCGGCGTGCTGCGGCCTCGTCGGACTGAAGCCGACGCGCGCCCGCAACACGATGACGCCGTTCACGGGCGAAGGTCTCGGCGGCCTCGCGGCGGAGCACGCGGTCACGCTGAGCGTCCGCGACTGCGCCGCGCTGCTCGATGCCACCGCCGGTCCGGGCGCCGGCGATCCGTACGCGGCGCCGCCACCCACGCGCCCGTATCTCGGCGAGGTGGGCACGGATCCCGGCCGGCTCAGGATCGCGTTCACGCGCCGCGCGCCGAACGGCGCGAAGGTCGGCGCCGACAGTCTCGGCCTGCTCGACGCGACCGCGCGCGTGTGCGCGGAGCTCGGCCATCACGTCGAAGAGGCGGATCCGCAGGTCGACGGCGACGCGATCGTGCCGACGTTCCTCACGCTGATCGCGGCAAACACCGTCGTGAACGTCGAGGGACATCCGGGCGGCAAGCGGCCGCGCGCGGACGAGATGGAGAGGGTGACGTGGGCGATGTACGAGCGCGGGCAGCGCGTGAGCGGGCCCGACTACGTGCGGGCGACGCAGGCCGCGCACCGCCTGGGCCGGCAGATGGCGGCGTTCCACGCGACGCACGACGTGCTGCTCACGCCGGGCCTCGCGGCGCCGGCGGTGAAGCTCGGGTGGATCGACATGATGCTCGACGACGCGGCGGAGTACTGGCGCCGCGTGTTCACGTTCTCGCCGTTCACCGTGTGGTTCAACCTGACCGGGCAGCCGGCGATGATGCTGCCGCTCGGGACGAGCGAGGCGGGGCTGCCGCTCGCGACGCAGCTCGTGGGACGCTTCGGCGACGAGGCGACGCTGTTCCGGCTGGCCGCGCAGCTCGAGGCCGCGCGGCCGTGGTTCGATCGGAAGCCGGCGCTTATTTCGGCAGCATCGCGATGACGGGATCGAGGTGCTTGGGGTCGGGCGTGAACCCGACGCCGAGCGCCTTGATCGTCGCGACCACCGCGTCGTTGTAGGGCGTCTTCACGCCGCGCTGCTTGCCCTGCGCGCAGACGTAGCCGTTCAGGTCGTCGATCTCCGTGCGGCGCTTCTTGATCACGTCCTGGAGCAGGGATGGCTGGCCGCCGCCGCGCTTGCGCGCGATGTCCGCGATCTCCTCGAGCAGCGGCGCCAGGCCCTTGCCGTTGTAGGCGTCGACGTAACGCTGCGTGGGGATGCCGTAGATCGGCTCGACCTCGTGGCCGACGGCGCGCCCGACCAGGATCGCCTCGGCGCCGACGTGCACGCCCACCGCGGAGATCTTCGGATCGGTGCGGACCTGCAGCGTCCCGTAGCCCGTCAGTCCCGCGATCGGGTTGGCCATGCAGTTGATCGCGAGCTTCGACCACCGCTCGCCGAAGAGGTTGGTCGTCACCTTCGTGCCCGCGACCGCGCCCATGATCTCGGCCAGCTCCTTCGCGCGCGCGGTCTCCCTGCCGTCGTGCTCGCCGATCTTGAACCCGATGTCGCCGCTGTCCGTGCGCATCGCGTGGCCGGCCTCGTACATCCCGGCGCTGATCGTGATCACGCACCCGAGCGTGCGGTGCTTGCCCGCGACCGCGGCCACGCGCTCGTCGTTGATCCCGTTCTGGAAGTCGACGACCACGCCGTCGGGTGTCAGATAGTTCAGCGCCATCGCCGTCGCCCACTCGGTGTCGTACGACTTCACCGCGATGAACACGGCGTCGAACGGCTCGCGCACGCTCTGCAGCTCGTGGATGTGCAGGGCCTTCACGGGGACGACGAAGTCGCCCGGCGTGCCGGAGAGGTGCAGGCCTTTGTTCCTGATCGTCTCGATGTGCTCCGGCCACTGGTCGATCAGCGTGACGTCGCGTCCCGCCTTCGTGAGAAAGCCGCCCACCACGCTCCCGATCGCGCCCGCGCCGATGATCCCGATGCGCTTGATCACGTCGTCCCTCCACTCACGTGTTGATGTCTGAAGAGTCTCACACTTGACGGCCGTCTCGACCTCGCGTCTGATCACGCTGGGAGGGCGTCGATGGGTGTGTTCAAGGTGCCGATCGAGGTGAGCGATCTGCAGTGGAGCCGCGTCGAGCGGCTCACCGCGTGGGTCGATACGGGCGCGTTCTATACGAACGTTCCCCGCCCACTCCTGGAGTCGCTCGGCATCAGGCCACACAAGCGCGAGCGGTTCATGCTCGCCGATGGGCGTGTGGGCGAGAACGACATCGGCCACATGTGGGTCCGCGTCGGCGACCGAACGGAAATCACGCTCGTGCTGTTCGCGGAGCCGGACACCGAACCACTGCTCGGCGCATACACGCTCGAAGGCCTGGCGCTGAACGTCGATCCACTCCACCGCAAGCTCGTGCCGATGGAGTGGCTGCCGCGATTCGAGGTCCTGCCGGCCTAGCTCTTCCGGTATTTCGCCGGCGCGCGGAGCTGCATGAAGAACGGCGGGCGCGGCATCCGGCCCACCGGCACGTCGATCAGCACCGGACGGTCGAGCTGGATCGCGTCGCGCACGAGCGTGCCGACGTCCGTCGGCTTCTTCGCGCGCATCCCCGTCACGCCGAACGACTCCGCGAACTTCACGAAGTCGGGGTTCTTCAGGTCGGCCTTCCAGGCGCCGCCCCACGTCTCGTCGAGGTCGCGCGCGACGTTGCCGAACGCGTTGTCGTTGAAGACGACGGTGACGACGTTGATCTTCTCGCTCACCGCGGTCGACAGCTCCTGGCAGTTGTACATGAAGCCGCCGTCGCCGACCGACGCGACGACCGCCTTGTCGGGGCGCGCCACCTTCGCGCCGAGCGCGAACGGGAACTCGTACCCGAGGTTGCCGGAGTAGGACGAGGTGAAGAACGTCCGCGCGCGCGTCACCGGCCAGAACGGCCGCGAGTAGTAGCCGATCTGCGTCATGCCCGACACGTACACGCCGTCTTCGGGCACGCCCGCGCGCAGCGACCTGAGGATCTGCGACTGCGGCTGCAGCGTGTCGTCGAGGACGATCTCCTCGCGCAGCGTCGAGTGCTCGTCCTTGCGCGTCGCGCGCGGCGGCGCCCCCTTGCGCAGCCGCTCCATGAGCGCCTCGAGCGTCTTCTTCGCGTCGCCCACGAGGCCGAAGCTCTTCTTGTGGTTGCGGCCGATCTCCTCGGGATCGACGTCGAGGTGGATCACCTGCTGGTCGGGCTGGAAGCCCGCGACCGCGAGCCGCGAGCCGACGGCCAGGACGACGTCCGCGCGGTCGAGGTACGCGCGCAGCTTGCTGTTCTTCCACAGCGCCGCGCCGAGCGACAGGTCGTTGTCGTCGCTGACCGCGCCCTTGCCCTCCGCCGAGGTCGCGACGCCCGCTTGCAGATAGTCCGCGATGGCCGCGAGCGCCTCCTGCGCGCCCGACAGCAGCACGCCGCCGCCGGCGTAGATGGCCGGGCGGTGCGCGGCGAGGAGCATCTCGGCGGCGCGCTCGATGTCCGATGCGGACGCGGCCTTCCGCTCGGCGGTGCTGGGCGGCAGCAGCTCCGCGTCGCCTTCCTCTTCCATCGTGTCGGGCGGCATCTCGATGTGCACCGGACGCGGCCGGCCGGTGCGGAGCTGCTCGAACGCCTCGTGCACGAGCCCGGGCACCTCGTGCGCCTGCAGCACGCGCTTGCGCCACTTGGTGACCGGCTTGATCGCGTCGAGCTGCTCGTTGATCTCGTGCAGCACGCCGATGTCCTTGCCGATCTGCGCGCGGGGCACCTGGCCGCAGATCATCAGCACGGGTGAGGACGCGGAGTAGGCGGTCGAGAGCCCGGCGCCGGCGTTGTAGAGGCCGGGGCCCGGGACGACCAGCGCGACGCCGATGCCGCCGCCCGCCCGCGCATAGCCGTCCGCCATGTAGCTCGTGGCTTGCTCGTGGCGCGTGGTGATGAAGCGGATCTTGCCTTCGTCGCGGAGCCCGGCCAGCGCGCCGTAGAGCTGCACGCCGGGGACTCCGAATATCACCTTGACGCCTTCGATCGCGAGCTGTTTCGCGAGCGCTTCGCCACCGGTCATCCGTGCCATTACGAGAACTCCTCTCTCGAAAATACGGTCGCGCCGCCGACCAGCGTCATGACCGGCGCGATCGTCTTGATCTTCGCTTCGTCGCACGTCATCACGTCGTCCGAGAGCACCACGAGGTCCGCCCGCTTGCCGCGCTCGAGCGAGCCGAGCTCGGCCTCCTGTCCCGCCGCCCACGCGTTCCAGCTCGTGAAGCTGCGCACCGCCTCGACGCGCGTCATGCGCTGCTCGGGCTGCCAGCCCGGATGATCGCCGTCGAGCGGACGCCGCGTCACCGCCGCGTGCAGGCCGTGGAACGGATTCGCGTCCTCCACGGGGAAGTCCGAGCCGCCGGCGATGATCGTACCGGTCTCGAGCAGCGAGCGCCACGCGTACGCGCCGGGCAGGCGCTCGGCGCCGAGCCGCTCGGCGGCCCATCGCATGTCGGACGTGCAGTGCGTCTGCTGCATGCTCGGGAGCACGCCGAGCCGTGCGAAGCGCGGGATGTCGGCGGGCATCAGCACTTGCGCATGCTCGATCCGGAACCGACGTCCGGCCACGCCCGTCTTTTCCATCGCGTCGAGCGCGAGCGTGTTCGCGCGATCGCCGATCGCGTGGACGCACGCCTGGAATCCGGCGTCGCGCGCTTCGCCGAGCAGACGCAGCAGCTCGTCGGGCGGGATCAGCACGAGGCCGAGGTTGCCGGGCGCATCACAGTACGGCGAGTGCAGCGCGGCGCCGCGCGAGCCGAGGGCGCCGTCGAGCCAGAGCTTGAGCGCGCCGACGACGACGCGGCCGTCGCCGATCGTCTCGCGCCCGCGCTCGCGATACTCCGCCCACGCCTTCCTGCCGCTGACCGCGACGTAGTTGCGGAGCGCAAAGCGGCCGCGTTCGACGAGCCGCCGGTACGCGCCGAGCGTCGTGAGATCGACGCCCATCTCGTGAATGCCGGTCAGCCCCTTCGCGACACACTCGGCGAGCGCGTCCAGCACCGCGCGCTCGAAGCGCTCTTCGGACGGCGCGGGGATCACGGCGCGCACGAGATCCTGCGCCGCGTCGACGAGGATGCCCGTCGGCTCGCCGGCCGCGTCCTTCACGACGAGCCCGCCGGCCGGATCACCGGCATGGCGGTCGATGCCGGCCGCGCGCAGCGCCGCGGAGTTCGCCCACGTCGCGTGCCCGTCCACGCGCGTCAGCGCGACCGGATTGCCGGGCGCCGCGCGATCGAGCGTTGCGCGTGTGGGACGCGCGCGACCCGGCCACAGCGTTTCGTCCCATCCGCGCCCGATCAGCCACTCACCGGCGCTCGCCGTGCGGGCGCCGTGGGCGACGACGGCCGCGGCGGCGTCTTCCGACGGCAGATGCGCCACGCGCAGCTCGAGCCGCGTCTTCGCGAGCATCGCGAGATGCGCGTGCGCGTCGACGAGCCCGGGGAGGACCGCGCGGCCGCCGAGATCGAGCACCGGCTCGCCGGGCACCGCGTTGACCTCGGTGCCGCGCCCCGCGAACGCTACGCGCCCGTCGCGGATGACGAGGGTATCGACGACGGTGTCCTCGGCGTCGAGGGTGTGGATTCGGCCGTTGGTCAGGAGCACGGGCGGCTATTGTAGTCCTGCATGCGCCTGCTCATCGTGCGCCACGCGGAAGCGATGCCCGCGGCCGCCGGCGGGAGCGATCGCGGCCGCGCGCTCACCGCCGAGGGAGAGCGCCGGTTCGGTGCCGCCGCGCGCGGCCTCGCGCGCCTGGTGCCGGTGCCCGAGGTCGTCCTCTCGAGCCCGCTGCTCCGCGCGCGCCAGACCGCCGCGCTCCTCGCCGCCGCGTGGGGCGACCTCAGCGTGACGCCGGAGAACGCGCTCGCCTCGGGCAGCGTCGAGGTGATTCTCGACGCGCTGTCGCTGCACGAGCACGCGACGACGGTCGCGCTCGTGGGCCACGAGCCGACGATGTCCGGCCTCCTGGCCGAGCTGATCCGCGGAAGCTCGAGCGACCCGCTCTCGTTCAGCCCGGGCGCCGCCGCGTTCGTCGACGTGGTCTCGCTCGCGCGGCGCGACGGGCACCTGCTGTGGTTCCTGCCCCCGGCCGTCGCCGCGGCGTCCGGGCCCTGACCGGCTGGTCAGCGCTGTTCAAGGACGAACCACCTCCGGGTGGTCCGCCCGATTTCGGCGTCTAAGTGGCTGATTCTCCGAGCGTTCGGTTTGGCCCCCGCTTTGCGCTCATCTCCCGCTCGCAAGGAGGAGATGATCATGTTCTCCCGGACACGACGAATCGCTCTGATCACGGTGGCGGCGGTCGCGGCGCTCGGCATGGCGCTCGAAGCGAGCCCGCAGACGGTGGCGCGCCTGAGCCGCATCGTCATCGTCGAGCCGCCCGCGGCCGGTCTCTGGGCCGAGCGCCTGCAGACGCTCGACGAGGCGATCGCCGCGCGCTCGCTCAGTCGCGCGACGTACGAGTGGCGCGAAGCCTACGGCGCCGCGCTGGGGACGATGAAGTGGCAGCCGCTTGCCGACGTCGCCGATCGCGCGCTCGTGATCGACGCCATGGCAGGCGGGCGCACGCGGTATCCGGACGAGGCGGAGCGGATCTATCGCTTCGCTCTCGCCCGTGCGCGCGCCGCCCAGGCGACGGAGGGCATCGAACATCTGACCGCCACGCTGGCGACGACGCACGCCGCGCGATGAAGACGCAGAGGCGCATGCACCCGTGCCGCCGCTGTCCCAACGCCCCCGTGGTTCGCGACATGGTGCTCGGCTGGCGTGAGCAGCTCCTGCGCGCCGTCACGGGGCGACGTCCGTACCGCTGCCTCGACTGCGGACGCCGATTCTTCGAGCGCCCGATCCGGAATTCGGCGTCGCCGCTGCGCGCCGATCTCGCGCGGCCGGCGGCCGCGCTGGCCGGCGCGCGCTAGGTCAGTACCCCCGCGCGCGGTCGACGACTTCGCGGAGCGGCTGGCCGGCTGCGAAGCGCTTCAGGTTCTCGACGAACAGCGCGGCGACGAAGCGGTCGCGTGTCGGGTGGAGACCACCGACGTGCGGCAGCACCACGATCCCCTCGGTCGTCCAGAACGGATGCTCGGACGGGAGCGGCTCCTTGCGGAAGACGTCGAGCACCGCGCCGGCGATCGTCTTCCCCTTCACCGCCGCGATGAGGTCATCGTCCACCACGAGGTCGCCCCGCCCGAAGTTGAGGAGCCATGCCGAGCGCTTCATGCGCGCGAGGTGCCAGCGGTTCATGAGATCGCGCGTCTCGGCGGTCGACGGCAGGAGCAGGAGCACGAAGTCCGCCTCGCGCAGCACCTCGTCGGTCCCGTCCGGTCCGTACACACGCTCGACGCCGGGCACCTTCGCCGCGTCGCGCTTGGTGCCGATGACGCGGATGTCGAGCGCGCTCGCCTTGCGCGCCACCTCGGCGCCGATCGCGCCGAGCCCGAGGACGCCGAGCGTCATCCCGCCCAGCGTCGGATTGATCCGCCGCGTCCATTTGCGCGCGCGCTGATCGAGCACGATCGGGCCGAACTGCTTGGTGATCAGGAAGAGCGCGCCCAGGATGTGCTCCGGCATCTGCAGCCGGTGCGTCCCTCGCGCGCAGGTCAGCGTCACCTTTGGCGGGACGTCGGGTGACGCGAGCCACTGATCCATGCCGCCCGTGAGCGACTGCACCCAGGTGAGGCGCGGCGCGCGCGTCGCCATCGCTTTCGGCGGGCGCCACGCGAGCAGCACGTCGGCCCGCGCGAGCAGCGCGTCGTCGGGCTCGGCCGGGAAGGGGGCGACGACGAACTCGAGCTCGCGCGTGAGGCCCGCCGCCTCAGCGGCGGCGAGATACGGCTGCGGCTCGTCGTTCCACAGCAGGACGGTGGTTATCGACTAGCCTCTCGCGCCGGCCGGCTCGGTGGCGCAGGTGTCGCTCGTCGCGTGGTGGATCGAGAGATCCTTGATCGTCGGCGACGTGCCGCACAGCGGGCACTTCGGATCGCGACGGAGCTTCACCTCGCGGAAGCGCATGCCGAGCGCGTCGTAGGTGAGCAGGCGGCCGATCAGCGGCTCGCCGAGCCCGAGGACGAGCTTCACCGTTTCCGTCGCCTGCACCAGCCCGATCACTCCTGGGAGCACGCCCAGGACACCGGCCTCGCTTCAGGAGGGGACGAGGCCCGGCGGCGGCGGCGACGGATAGAGGCAGCGGTAGCACGGGCCCTGGTTCGGGGCGAAGACGGTGGCCATGCCCTCGAACTGGAAGATCGAGCCGTGCACGTTCGTCTTGCCCGCGAGGTAGCACGCGTCGTTGACGAGGTAGCGCGTCTCGAAGTTGTCCGAGCCATCGACGACGAGGTCGTAGTCCTTGATCACGTCCATCACGTTGTCGACCGTGATGCGGTACGGCAACGAGATCACGTTGACGTCGGGGTTCAGCGCCTTCAGCGTGCGCGTGCCGGATTCGACTTTCGGCTTGCCGACGTCCGCCGTGGTGTGGAGCACCTGCCGCTGCAGGTTCGTGATGTCGACGGTGTCGCCGTCCATCAGCCCGATCGTGCCGACGCCGACCGCGCCGAGATAGAGCGCCGTCGGTGAGCCGAGGCCGCCCGCGCCGATGAGCAGCACCTTGCTCCGCATGAGCTTCCCCTGGCCCTTCTCGCCGACCTGGTTCAGGAGGAAGTGACGGCTGTAGCGCTGGATCTGGTCGGGCGTGAGCGGGATCTCCTTCACGACGGGAAGCCCCGACTGCGCCCATTTCGCGTAGCCGCCCTGGAGGTTGATCACCGTCTCGTAGCCGAGCTCCTTGAGCTGCTTGGCCGCGAGCACGGAGCGCAGACCGGTCTGGCAGTAGAGCACGATCGGTGTCTTCTGATCGGCCACCGTCCCCGCGATGCGGAACTCGAGGAAGCCGCGGCTGATGTTCGTCGCCGCTTCGATGTGGCCGTCGCGATACTCGTCGGGGTCGCGCACGTCGATGACGGCGACCGGCTCGCCGTTCTTCAGGCGCTTCTCGAGCTGGTCCGGCCCCTCTTCGGGGACGACCTGCCGCGCCTCCGCGATCATCTCCTTCAGCGTCTTCATGTACGCGATCTTACTATGCCGCTGCTATACTCGAACACCGTCTCATGAAGGGCATCATCCTCGCCGGAGGCTCCGGGACCCGCCTCTATCCGCTGACGCTGGCCATGAGCAAGCAGCTCGTCCCTGTCTACAACAAGCCGATGATCTACTACCCGCTCTCGACGCTGATGCTGGCCGGCATCCGCGAGATCCTCGTCATTACGACGCCGGAAGACCAGGCATCGTTTCAGCGTCTGCTCGGCGACGGCCGCCAGCTCGGCCTCGACGTCGCGTACGACGTCCAGCCGCGGCCCGAGGGGCTCGCGCAGGCGTTCATCATCGGCCGGCGCTTCATCGGCCGCGATCACGTGGCGCTCGCACTTGGCGACAACATCTTCTACGGCGCCGGATTTCCGCTGATCCTCCGGCGCGCGGCGCGCGAAGAGCGCGGCGCGACGGTGTTCGCGTACTGGGTCCGCGATCCCGAGCGCTACGGCGTGGTGGAGTTCGACGCGGAAGGGCAGGCGGTCAGCCTCGAAGAGAAGCCGGCGAAGCCGCGCTCGCCGTGGGCGGTGACCGGCCTCTACTTCTACGACAACCGCGTCGTCGACATCGCGACGGGTCTCACCCCGTCGGGGCGCGGCGAGCTCGAGATCACCGACGTGAACGCGGCGTATCTCGCGGCCGGCGACCTGCACGTCGAGCGGCTCGGCCGCGGCATCGCGTGGCTCGACACCGGCACGCACGAGGCGCTGCTGCAGGCGTCGACGTTCATCCAGACCATCGAGGAGCGGCAGGGCCTCATGGTGGCGTGCCTCGAAGAGATCGCGTTCAAGATGGGCTACATCACGGCGCTCGACGTGCTGCGCATCGCCGAGCCGATGCGCAAGAACTCCTACGGGCAGTATCTGCTGCGCCTCGTCGAGGCGAACTAGCGATGGACCTCTCGCCGCAGGCCAAGCGCGTCTTCGAGATGCAGTCGTACGCGCCGCGCCCGGCGATCGAGGGCGTGCAGATCGTCGAGCTCAAGCGCTTCCACGACGACGGCGGCTCGATGACCGAGCTCGCGCGTCTCGTCGACGGCGCGCCCGAGGGGCTGTCCGGATTCACGCTGCGGCAGATCAACTTCAGCGAGATCGAGCCGGGCGCGATCAAGGCGTTCCACCTCCACACGCGCCAGACGGACGTGTGGTTCGTGCCGCCGAGCGACCGCGTGCTGCTCGTCCTCGTCGACGTGCGGAAGGGCTCACGCACCGAGGGCGCGACGATGCGCCTCGTGCTCGGCAGCGGCGCGGCGCGCCTCGTGCGCATCCCGCCCGGCGTCGCGCACGGCGCGCGCAACCTGGGGCCGGCGACGGCCCGCATCATCTACTTCACGGACCTCCACTTCTCGCCGGATCCCTCCGATTGCGACGAGGGGCGGCTGCCGTGGGACTACCTCGGCGCCGACGTCTGGGACGTGACGCGAGGCTAGCTCCGTGAAGCTGCTCGTCACCGGCGGGGCGGGCTTCATCGGCTCCAACTTCGTCCGCCACGTGCTGTCGAAGTATCCCGATGACAGCATCCTCACGTTGGACAAGCTGACGTACGCGGGGAATCCGGCGAACCTCGCCGGCCTCGCGGGCGAGGCCCGTCACACGTTCGTGAAGGGCGACATCTGCGACGCCGCGCTCGTGCGCGAGGTCGCGCGCGGCGTGGACGCGGTGGTCAACTTCGCCGCGGAGTCGCACGTCGACCGCTCGATCCTCGATCCCGACGCGTTCCTGCGCACGGGCGTCCACGGCGTCTACACGCTGCTCGAGGCCGTCCGCGCGCTGGAGATCGCGCGCCTGCTCCACATCTCCACCGACGAGGTCTACGGCAGCATCGCGGAGGGCTCGGCGGCGGAGGACGCGCCGCTGGCGCCGACCAGCCCGTACTCCGCGGCGAAGGCGGCCGGTGATCTGCTGGCCCTCGCATACGTGCACACGCACAAGACGCCCGTGGTGATCACGCGGTCGTCCAACAACTTCGGCCCGTACCAGTACCCCGAGAAGGTCATCCCGCTCTTCGTGACGAACGCGCTCGACGGCGAGCCGCTGCCGCTCTACGGCGACGGCAGGAACGTGCGCGACTGGCTCTACGTGCTCGACAACTGCGAGGCGATCGACCTCGTGCTGCGCCAGGGGCGCGACGGCGAGGTCTACAACATCGGCGGCGGTCACGAGGTGGAGAACGTCGCGGTCACGCGCGACATCCTCCGGCTCACCGGCAAGCCCGAGACGCTCATCCGTCCCGTGAAGGACCGGCCCGGGCACGACCGCCGCTACTCGGTGGACACGACGAAGATTCGAGCGCTCGGCTGGACGCCGCGGCATCGGTTCACGGACGCGCTCGCCGCGACCGTCGACTGGTACAAGCGCAACGAGGCCTGGTGGCGCCCGCTGAAGTCGGGCCAGTTCCAGGCCTATTATCGTCAGCAGTACGCGCACCGATGAGGCTCCGGGGAGGCTCCATGACGCGCAGGCTCGTCCAGGCGCTCGTCGCTCTCGCGCTGTTGCCCGCCGCCGCGCTCGCCGTGCCGCGCACGCCGGAGCCGCGCGTGCACCCGCGCGACGCTGCGCCGGTGCCGACGTACGTGCGCAAGATCGAGTCGGCGATCGTCGGGCTCAAGGTGCGCGCGCGCGCCAACGCGACGTCGTCGGCGCGGCTCGGCGTCCACCGCTTCGCGAGCGGCGTGGTCTTCGACCCGCGCGGCTATGCCGTCACGGTGAGCTACGTGCTGATGGACGCGGTCGAGATCGAGGCGTTCCGCCGCGACGGCCGCACGGTGTCCGCGCGCCTGACGGGGTTCGACGTCGATTCCGGGCTCGGCGTCGTGAAGCTCGACGGCGAGGGCTGGACGGCGGCGGCGGTGGGGCAGTCGGGTGACATCGCGGTGGGCACGCTGACGGGCACGGTCGGCGTCGACGAGGACAACGACCTGATCCACATCACCGGCGCCGTCCAGTCGGTGCGGCGCTTCAGCGCGTCGTGGGAGTACATGCTGGAGCGCGCGTTCATCGTCTCGCCCGCGAGCCCGCAGTGGGGCGGGAGCGCGCTCGTCAACGACCGCGGCGAGGTGGTGGCCATCGGCTCCCTGCGTCTCGGCGAGCCGCCGTACACGAACATGTTCATCCCGCTCGAGCGCTTCCTGCCCGTGAAGGACGAGATCATCGCGAGCGGCCGCGTGCAGAGCCGCACGCCGCGCCCGTGGCTCGGCCTCTACACCTCCGCGGATCGCGACGGCATCACGGTCAACGGCTTCTCGCCGATCGGGCCGGCGGCGCAGGCGGGCTTCCAGCGCGGCGACCGCATCGTCGGCGTCAACGGCGTCGACGTGAAGTCGCAGGAGGAGTTCTACGAGGCGCTGTGGAAGAACCGCGCGGGCGAGGTCATCAAGGTGTCCGTGCAGCGCGACAACCGCGTGGTGGTGATTCCGGTGCAGTCGATGGATCGCCATCGCGCGCTGACCGGCCCGCGCCCCTGAGCAGTCACGGCCGCCGCGGAGGCATGAAGGGCGCCGCGGACACGTATGGCGGCCGCGCGCTCATCGCCGATCCGATCCATCGCTACATCCTCTATACGCGGCCCGGCGCGGTCCCCGGTGAGTCGACCGAGCAGGACGTCATCGACACGGCGTGGGTGCAGCGCCTGCGCCGCATCCCGCAGCTCCAGTCGGCGCGGTGGGTGTTTCCCGCCGCGGAGCACAGCCGGTTCCAGCACTCGCTCGGCGCGATGCACCTCGCGGGCCGACTCGCGACTCAGCTCTATCCCTCGCTGAAGGCGATCTTCCCGGACGGGCCGTCGGCGCCGCTGCTCGAGGAGCTGCTGCGCATGACCGGGCTGCTGCACGACATCGGGCACGGCCCGTTCGGCCACTTCTTCGACGACAACTTCCTCGTCGACTACGACCTCACGCACGAGCTCGTCGGCCAGCGGATCATCCGCGAGGCGCTCGGCGACGTGCTGCGCGGGCTGCGTCGGAGCCCGAACGGCGCGTTCGAGGCGAACGAGGCGATCGATCCCGAGTGGATCTGCTACCTGATGGGCAAGAGCTACACGACGCCGCTGGAATCGCATCCGCGGTGGCTGCCGTTCCTCAAGCCGCTGCTGTCGGGCGTGTACACCGCCGACAACATGGACTACGTGCTGCGCGACTCGTACATGTGCGGGGTCGCGATCGGCCCGATCGACATCGAGCGGATCATCTACTACTCGTTCTTCTCGGAGAAGGGGCTGACGCTCGACCGCAGCGGGCTGCAGGCGTTCATCATGTTCCTCAACGCCCGCTTCTACATGTACACGAACGTGTACTACCACCGGACCACGCGCGGGATCGACCTGCACCTCAAGGAGATCTTCCGCGACACGATGAAGCTCGCGTTCCCCTTCGATCTGCGCCAGGACCTGCATCCCTACCTGCACGTGACCGAGTGGACGCTGCTGGAGGAGGTCGGCCGCTGGCACGACGCGAGCGAGCCGGAGAAGAAAGCGCTCGGCGCGGAGTGGGCGCAGATCCTGGAGCGCAAGCTCAAGTGGCGGATGTCGCACGAGGTGGTGTTGCCGATGTTCGAGCAGCAGCGCGGGCAGGGGTTCCTCAAGACCGAGGAGGTCGAGTCGCGCGTGCGTCACTTCCTCCCCGCGCGCCTGAAAGAGTTCCCGTTCCGCATCGACATGGCGCTGCAGGACCCGCGCCCGCTCAACATCCTCAAGATGGGCGACCGCCAGATCTACGTCTACGACGAGCGCAAGAACGAAGTCACCGCCGAGCCGCTCACCGAGCTCTTGAAGTACCTCCCGGGCAAGGTCGCGCAGTGCCGCATCTTCGCGATGTCGCACGAGCACGACAGCGCCCTCGCGGTCGCGCTCGAGCGCGCGCTGAGCGAAGAGCCCGCGTCGATCGTCACGAACGTGTGACTCGGGGGAGGGCCCCGAGTGCATCGAGGCCCTCCGCGAGTGCCGCGCTACTCGAGCTTCGGGATTCCGGCGGCGAACCAGTTGCCCTCGCCGCCGCCGCCCCGGATCAACAGCACGGGATTGGTGCAAGGAACTGGTGGCGCCGGCGAGAGCGCGCCATCGATCCGGAAGTCCCCATTGGGCTCGAGAGGGACGGCGGGAGACTTGTGCTGGATGTTGCCGTCGTTGACGCAGAACAGCGTGGCCCCGACGATCTGGTTGCCCGTCGTCCCGATGTTGTCGCCACCGCCCAGGAGCACGCCGCGGCCATCGACCGAGATGCGGCCATCGGTCTTGACGTCGGCGCTCAGGTCCGCGATCACCCACGGCTGACCGCCGGGGTTGATGCCTCTGACGGTGTTGGCGGCCGGGCCTGCCCGGACGGGGACGACGCCGATCCCTCCCTCGAATCTCGCGAGGCTGTCCTCGGCGAGCGCCGACACGGGGAAGAGGACGCCAAGGAACACCACGAAGAGCCAACGCTTGCTCATGGGACGCCTCCCTCTGCGAGACCGGTGGCGGAACGTGAACGGTGGGGACATCCCACGAACGGTCAGACGTGGCCGGCGGTTCCCGAGGAAACGCTTCTCTTGTTGCGTGAGGCTTACGGGAGGCGTGTGAAGAGGCTTCGCGGATTTGATTCTGCGATGCGCCGCGCCTCGTCGTCGGTGAAGCCCGCGCGGCGGAGACTGCCCAGCGGATCGTAGTCTGCCGGCGGGAAGCCCTCGTCGGTGCCGATCACCAGGCGATCGACGCCGACCCGGCTCGTGAGGTAGCGCAGCGCCGCCGCGTCGTGCAGCAGGGTGTCGTAGAAGAGCCGGTCCAGATACGCCGACGGCGGCGACGCCGTCCGGATCTTCGTGCGCTCGAACATGCAGTCGAAGCGTCCCGCCAGGTACGGGAACGTGCCGCCGCCGTGCGCGAGGATCAGGCGGAGCGCGGGGAACCGGTCCAGCACACCCGCGCCGATCAGCGAGCCCACCGCGAGCGTCGTGTCGAAGGTGTACTGCGCGATCGTGTTGAGCGCGAAGCCGCGCGTGCGCGGCGTCGGGTTCGGCTGCGTCGGGTGTACGAAGACCGGAACGCCGAGCTGGACGGCCGCCGCCCAGAACTCGTCGAGCGGCTGCTCGCCGAGGTTCGTCCCCTCGACGTTCGACGAGACGATCGCGCCCACGGCGCCGAGGGTCGTGACCGCGTGCTCCAGCTCACGCGCGGCGGCGGCGGCGTCCGGAAGGAACGCGGACGCCAGCAGCGAGAAGCGCGACGGGTGCCGCTGCACGAATGCGGCGAGGGTCTCGTTCAGCGCGCGATGCCACGCGATGCCGTGGGCCTTGTCGAGCCCGTAGCCGAAGACGTCGCACCACGTGGACAGCAGCTGGCGATCGATGCCCGCGGCGTCCATGCTCGCGAGCCTGCGCGCCGGCTCTTCGGTGAGCTTCGCGAAGAACGGCCGCAGCGTGACGCCGTACCCGAAGCGCACGACGCGACAGGCCGGCTCGGTCTCGACCATCGAGATCCCGAACCGTGCGCCGTCCTGCTCGAGCCGATCGAGGAGCGTCGCGGGGACGTAGTGGGCGTGCACGTCGATCGGCATCAGCGCTCCTTTCGGTAGAATCTCGCACGAAAGGGGTGACGCATGGACCTGCAACTCAAGGGCAAGACGGCGGTGGTGACCGGCGGCAGCATGGGCATCGGCAAAGGCATCGCGCGCGGGCTCGCGCTCGAAGGCGTCGACGTCGCGATCTGCGCGCGGCACAAGGAGGCGCTGGAGGTCGCGGCCGAGGAGATCCGCAAGGAGTCCGGCCGGCGCGTGCTCGCGATTCCCGCCGACCTCACCAGGGCCGCCGACGCGCACACCTTCGTCGAGACGGCGGCGCGCCAGCTGGGCCGCCTCGACATCCTCGTCAACAACGCCGGGTCCGCGCCCGGCGGGGTGATCGAGTCGCTGAACGAGGACGCGTGGCAGCAGGGCCTGCAGCTCAAGTTCATGGGCTACGTGCGCTGCCTGCAGAAGGCGCTGCCGATCATGAAGGCGCAGGGCGGCGGCCGCGTGCTGAACCTGATCGGCAACGACGGCGTGAAGGACTCGTACTGGGAGATCGTGCCGGGCGCGTGCAACGCCGCCGGCCAGAACCTGACGAAGGCGCTCGCGGGACAGTACGGCAAGCACCACATCACGTTCGTCGCCGTCAATCCCGGCCCCGTGCGGACCGAGCGGTGGGATGGTCTCGTGAAGGCCATGGCGCGCGACATGAAGCTCACCTACGAGCAGGCCGATCAGCTCGCGCCGCGCAGCATCCCGCTCGGCCGGATCGCGGAAGTGGACGAGGTCGCGAACCTCTGCGTCTATCTCGCGTCGCCCCTCGCGCACTTCGTGAACGGCACGATGATCGAGATCGACGGGGGCCAGCAGAAGCCGCTGATGGACGCGGCGCGCGGGTAGCGCACCCGGAAAACCTTTCCGCGCGCGGAACGAAGTACCCAGTGACCCGCGTCGTGACGATTCGTGCTTGGTGGTCCGCGCGGCGGCGTGTGAGCATCGAAGTACCATGGCCAACGACGCGCGCACCACCGACGACACCGTTTCAGGAAACGACGCACATCGCCGAGACGCTCGCGCGCATGGCGCGCGGCGAGGCGACGCTGAGCGATCTCGGCGAGGTCTTGCGCGAGACGGATCATCTCGTGCTCGTGATGCCCCCCGCCGAGGCGACGCGCTATCTCCAGGACATGGACGCGATCGCGAAGACCGGGG
>Ga0194120_10000630_pt1 | contig 66409 bp, 43 predicted proteins | sample TA2MahCa65mmetaG_FD_148642 | JGI IMG/M metagenome (GOLD analysis project Ga0194120, IMG submission 148642) | Freshwater microbial communities from Lake Tanganyika, Tanzania - TA2015019 Mahale Deep Cast 65m | ecosystem: Environmental > Aquatic > Freshwater > Lake | place: Tanzania: Lake... | reverse complement strand
GCGGCTGCCCCGGACGTGAGCGGCGAGGCCGGAGCCATCACCTGATCTGGTCTGAGGGTGCGGTGGTGAGTTCCTCTCACCAACCACGCCGAGCCGGAGGAGGCTTGGCGACGATGGCTCGGATCCGAGGCGTCCCGCCTGTCCGCCCGAGACCACCGTGCCACGACTGCTCGGCTCGGCGAACAGCCGTGCTTGCGCGCGGGGACACGACTATCGGTCAGGGCACCGATAGTCGTGGCACGGCCGGGGACACGACTATCGGTCAGGGCACCGATAGTCGTGGCACGGTCGGGGACACGACTATCGGTCAGAGCACCGATGGTCGTGGCGCCGGACGGAAGCGCGCGTGGGGCTCCTGTGCCGTCCACCCTTGCGGTGCCATCCAGCCGGGTTTGGGGGGTCTCGGCTCCGCCGATGGTGATCTGATCGGGGGCAATCGACCGGTAGGGACGGGCGTTTGGCCGTTCGGGCTCCGGCGGGTATGCTGGAGCCCTCAAGCCGGTCCGAAGGAGCCGCTCCATGCCCATCGCCGCCGAACGACGGATCACGGAGAGCATGAGCCCGATCAAGCCCGCGGCGTTCGGGTACGCCGAGGCGCGGCACCTGCTCTGGCGCGCGGGCTTCGGCGGCACCCCCAACCAGATCCAGACGTTGGTGGGCTGGGGCCCCGAGAAGGCCGTCGACTACATCCTTGACTACGACAAGGTCGCGTACGACTCACCGGGCGAGCGTCAGTTCGACCCGGACATCATGCGCCCGCCCACCGAGGAGGAGCGCCGCGCCTCCGCCGAGGCCCGGCGCACCGCCGACGAGGACACGCTCGCCAAGTTCCGCCAGCTCCGCCAGATGGCCGAGCAGGAGGACCGGCGCCAGGTCCGCGAGATGCAGAAGTGGTGGCTCAAGCGGATGGTGGAGACGCCCCGCCCGCTCGAAGAGAAGATGACGCTCTTCTGGCACGGGCACTTCGCGACCAGCAACCGCACCATCGAGAACAGCTACCACATGTACGTGCAGAACCAGATGTTCCGCAACCACGCGGTGGGGAACTTCGGGGACCTGCTCTTCGGGATCATCCGCGACCCCGCGATGATCGCCTATCTGGACAACAACGACAGCCGCAAGAACCGCCCCAACGAGAACCTCGCCCGCGAGATCATGGAGCTCTTCGCGCTGGGCATCGGCAACTACTCCGAGCGCGACATCAAGGAGGGCGCCCGCGCCCTCACCGGCTACACCTTCGAGGACGACCGCTTCGTCTTCCAGCGCAACAACCACGACACCGGCACCAAGTCGATCCTGGGCTCCTCCGGGGCGATCGACGGCGACGGGTTCGTCAAGATCATCCTCGCCCAGCGGGCCTGCGCCGACTTCATCAGCCGCAAGCTCTACCACCACTTCGCCGCCGAGGTCGCCCCCGCCGAGGCCGCCCCGCGGGTCGACGACCTCCAGGGCCCGGCCCGCGCGGCGATCCGCACGCTGGCGTCCACCATGCTCGCGGCCCGCTACGAGGTCAAGCCCGTCCTCCGCCGCCTCTTCCTCTCCGAGCACTTCTACTCCCCGGGCCTGCTCAACGAGCAGGTCAAGAGCCCGGTGGAGCTGATCGTCGGGGCCATCCGCAGCCTCAACTGCCCCGCCCGCGACCTGGGCGTGCTCAACGACGCCCTCGACCTCATGGGGCAGAGCATCCTCTTCCCACCCAGCGTCAAGGGATGGGCCGGCGGACGCTCGTGGGTCAACACCAGCACGCTCTTTGTCCGCCAGAACATCCTGGCGTTCCTGCTGACCGGCAAGCGCCCCCGCGGGTACGACGCCACCGCCGACACCCAGAAGTACGACCCCACGCCCCTGCTGGCCGAGCTGGAGAAGGCCGACCCGGCCGCGGCCAAGGACCCGGCCAAGGTGGCCGACTACATGCTGCGCCTGACGCTGGGGCAGGCCCCCTCGCACGCCGCCGACGCCCTCCGCGCCTTCCTGGCGAGCACCGGCAACCAGGTCACGCGCGACTCGCTGATCGCCGTCCTGCTCCTCATCACCGCCATGCCCGAGTACCAGCTCTGCTGATCCCCCGGAGCCCCGCATGACCACCGACCCCACCGCCTATTCGCGCCGCCACTTCCTGTTCAACGGGCTGATGCTCGCCTCGGCCGCCGCGACCGTCCCCGCGTTCCTGGAGGGCACGGCCCACGCCATGACCCGCCGACTCCTCCAAGCGGGCACCAGCTCGCTCCCGGGCGTGCCCGACGACCGCATTCTCGTCGTCATCCAGCTCTCGGGCGGCAACGACGGGCTCAACACGCTCGTCCCCTTCGCCAGCCCCGAGTACTACCGCGCCCGCCCCGGCATCAACATCCCCGAGGGGCAGGCCCTGCCCCTCAGCGGCGCCGACGGGCTGGGGCTGCACCCCCAGCTCCGCCCGCTCATGGACATGTACGACGAGGGGCACGTCGCCATCGTGCCGGGCGTCGGCTACCCCAACCCCAACCGCTCCCACTTCAAGAGCATGGACATCTGGCACACCGCCGACACCACCGCGACGGGCGACGGCTGGATCGGGCGCTACATCGACAGCGAGTGCTGCGGCACGGGCAAGGGCGAGTCCGGGCGCCCGGAAACGCCCGCGCCCCAGGACGCCGCGGGCGGGCCCCCGGGCATCGCCATCGGGCGCAGCGCGCCCCTGGCCATGCAGGGCCGCTACGTCAAGCCCGTGAGCTTCGAGTCCGCCGACCTCTTCCGCTGGTCGGGCGAGGAGATCCACCCCGCCCTCAAGGAGACCTACGACAAGATCGCGCGCACGGGCGTGACCGAGGGCGTGCCGGCCGAGTCCACCGCGGCGTACCTCATGCGCACCACCCTCGACGCCCAGGTCTCCAGCGACCTGATCCGCAAGGCGGTCGCGATGCGCCCGCAGGTCGCCTACCCCGGCTCGGACCTGGCCCGCCAGATGTCGATGATCGCGAGCATGATCCGCGCGGGCCTCAAGACCCGCGTCTACTACGCCACGCTGGGCGGGTTCGACACCCACGCCGGGCAGGGCGGACCGCAGGGGCGGCACGCCCAGCTCCTGGGGCAGTACGCCGGGGCCCTCCGCGCCTTCTACGCCGACCTGGCGGCCCAGGGCAACGACGCTCGCGTCCTGACGATGACCTTCAGCGAGTTCGGGCGCCGAGTCTCGCAGAACGCCTCGTCGGGCACGGACCACGGCACGGCGGCCCCCATGGTCCTCGCCGGGCCCATGGTCCGGCCCGGGCTCCACGGGCAGCACCCCTCGCTCCGCGACCTGGACGACGGCGACCTGCGCTTCACCACCGACTTCCGCGCCGTCTACGCCGGGATCATCGAGGGCTGGCTCAAGGGCGACAGCAAGGGCATCCTGGAGGGGACGTACCGCCCGGTGCCGGTGATCAGGGAGTCGTGAGCCCGCTCACCGCGCCTCGATGGTGCCGCGCCCGCGCTGCGCCTCTTCGAGCAGCGCCCGCAGGCGGACCCGGTGCTGCTCGAGCCCCGGGGGCGGGGGGAAGAGCGTGTCGAAGGGCTTGTCGACGACGCGCTGGCCCTCCTCGAACTGCTGCCCCACCTGCGCCTTGAGCGGGTCGTAGGCGTAGACCCGCAGCGAGTCCGGCGCCCGCGAGTAGAGCAGGCGGGCGTCGTCGAGCGACAGCCCCGTGATGAACTGCGCGAACACCCCACCCGCCATCAGCCCGAAGTCGGCGGGCATCTGGTCCATCCGCGCCGCCGTCGCGTCCACCACACCCTGCCTCCGCTGCTCGCGCATGAAGAAGGCGTGGGCGTCGGCGGCGTAGGTGATCTGCCTGGAGAAGAGCTCGTTGTCCCCGCCCAGCAGGCCCGTCGAGAACGCGCCCAGGAGCGCGCCCGTCACCTCGCTCACCGCGACCGACGGCGACGTGAACCGGTCCTTGAGCTCCTCCTGGATCCACTCGTCGAGCGGGCGGGCCAGCTCGGCGTTGCGGTGCGGGTCGTTGATGTTCTGGCCCGCAAAGCGGATCAGGTCGAGCTTGTACTTCTCGGCCACGTCGCGCTGCCCGCGCCGGTAGAAGAACCGGATCGCGTCCTTGACGAAGTTCTCGTACCCGGCCCCGATCAGCGTGTAGGCCCGCTGGAGCCCCTCGGCCTTCACGGTTGTCCCCGGGATGATGCTGCGCTCCACCACGTCCGACAGCAGGTCGCCGTAGGTCGGGAAGAACCACTCGTTGGGCACCGCGAGGTAGAACCCCCCCTGGCGGTCGGTGATGTAGAACTCCATCACGTCGAAGTAGATCTCGCCCGTGCGGTACAGCTCCTGGGCCGACTGCAGCACGATGCGGTCGGTGTTGAGGAAGTCGAAGTCCTTGCGGTTGCGCTCGGTGACGCGGGTGAGCGCCTGCTCGACGCCCCGCGCCGACCAGTAGAGCCCGTGGGCCGCCGGGTGACGCCAGTCGATGGGCCCGTACTTGCGCGTGTAGCGGATCATCCGCCGCGGCTCCATGTTGTACTCGCCCTCGAGGACCGCGCGGCGCACGGCGGGGATGAGCCGCTCCCAGGCGTCGGCGAAGCGTGGGTCGTCGAGCAGGGCCGCGAAGGCGCGGCTGCGGGGGCCGAACATCCGCTCCATCGACTCCCGCCGCGCCGAACGCCGCGCCGCCCGCGTCTGCTCGTAGCGCTCGAGCAGCGGCATCCCCAGCGCGTCCACCGCCCCCGGCACCAGCCGCGTCGCCAGCTCGTCCACCAGCGGATCGTCCGCGCGGAGCTGCGCCGGCGTGGGCGCCTCGGCGATCCGCGCCAGCCACCGCGCGTACTGCTCGATCACGCTCTCGCGCACGCGCCCCTCGCTCCCGGCCAGCCGCGGCGGGGGCGGGCCCATCACGTACGTCCACTCCTCCGCGTGCCGCTTCTTGTAAAAAACGTTCGCGTCGTCCATCCACCCCTGCACCTTGTGCAGGTAGATCCACGCCAGCTCGCGGTGGATCTGCAGGTCGTTGGGGTTGGCGGGGACTCCCTCGCTGCGGAGCAGCCGGATCCCCGCCTGCACCCACTCCCAGCGCTCCTCGCGGGTCTGGGTCGCCACCGAGATGTTGTACGCCAGGTTCCACGCGTGGAACTGCCACACCTTGGGGAAGCGCGGCTGCAGCTTCGTGATCGCCCGCGCCAGCTCGATCGCCTCGAAGTACTTGCCCTCCTCCTTCAGCTCGTTGGCCCGGATCCACAGCCAGTTCACGAACAGACCCCGGAAGGCGCCCATGGCGATGCCCAGGTTCACCTCGACCGGCTGCCCCTCCTCCGCGCGATCGGTGTACGCCAGCCGGTTCCGCCCGATGCTCGTCGACACCGCCACCGACAGCACGCCGCCGACGGCGAACAGGACCGCCATCAGCGCGGCGGCGAGGAGTTGGATCCGGCTGTCACGCGACATCCACGCGCCGCCCGCGGGCGGCCCTCCTCATCTAGTGCCCCGAGTAGATCGCCAGTTCGCGCCGCCGCAGAATCGCCACCCCCGCCCCGTACAGGGCCCCCGTCCACGCCAGCAGCACGCCCACCGCCGACGACACCGTCCGCCACTCCAGGAGCTCGCCCTGCACCAGCCGCTCCACCGGCCTCAGGTTCCCGTACACCCGGAACACCCACGCGATCCCCGTCGCCACCGTCTCCACCGCGACGTTGAAGTAGATCACCCGCCCGTCCGGCGTGTAGCTCGAGTAGTTCTCGAGCGAGCGGCCGAGGAAGGGCGTGCCCTCCGCGATCAGGTAGATCCCGATCGCCACCAGGGCCGCGACGGGGAACGACAGGAACGTGCCCGCCGCCAGGCCCACCATCGCCAGGAACGCCAGCTTGACCCAGAGGACTCCCACGACGCGGAGGAAGTTGCCCTCGAAGGTCGCCGCACGGTACGCGAGGCTCAGCCCGTCCGGCGGCAGGGTGATCGAGAGCGGGTTGGCGATGCCGGTGGCCGGATTCCCGTTGATGATCATCACGTCGAGGTTGCCCGCCGAGTCGATGAGCGTCGAGGGAACCGGGATGGTCTGGAGCTGGTTGAGCCCGCTCTCCTGGACGATCGGCTCCATGCCCGCGAAGATGAAGCCGATGCGGTAGATCTGGTCCGGCTCGTTGCCGCCCGCCTGGACCTTGAAGCGCAGGGTGAGCAGTGAGTGCCGGCGCTGGGCGGGCTGAAGCCCGCCGAAGCGGTAGTACTCGTACTGCCCGGGCTCGATGGTGCGGTAGGCCTGGATCAGCTCCTCGTAGTACTTCCGCCGCGCGAACTGGCGGTCCTTCTCCGTCGGCTCGAACATGGGGCTCGCCGCCTTCTGGGCCTCCAGGCGGGACTCGACCGACCTCTCGAACTGGGCCTGGTCGACCGTCGGGCCGTCGGCGGGCACCTTCAGGTTCGCCGCCAGCACCTGGGACTCGAGCATGACCCGGTCCTCGGTCATCAGCGTGCCGGGCGACCGGGGCACGAACGCCCGCACCTCGCCGAGCGCCGGCTGCCCCCGCAGGTAGTCGGTGAACAGGAAGACGCCCGAGGCGCACACGCCCAGCATGACGGCGTTGAGCGCCGAGATCCCCAGCCACTTGCCCAGCAGGTACTGCCACGCCGACACCGGCTTGGTCATGGTCTGCCAGATGATGCGGTCGCGCTGCTCGAACGTCACCGACGCCGCCGCGAACAGCACCGTGAAGAGCCCGAGGATGCCGAACGACACGCCCGTGCCCTGCGAGAGGAAGCTCTGCACGCGGTAGCGCAGGGGCGAGCCCTCGTCCAGCCGCAGCGGGATCCCCGCCAGCAGGAACAACAGCACGATGATGAAGACCAGCCCGACCTTGCCCCGGAGCGCCTCGTCGAGCGTGTTGCGGGCGATGCCGCGGATCGGGCCCGTCCCGCCCAGCCCGATGCGCCCCACGCGCGTCAGGGCCGCGAAGCTCACCAGGAGCGCCGCCACCCCCACCACCAGCGACGCGGCCCCCGTCCAGCCCAGGGCCCACAGCGGGGACCCCAGCCCGAGCACCAGCGCCCCCAGCCCCAGGAACGTCAGCCCCAGCCCGAGCCAGACGATCGCGAGGGCCACGCCCGTGGCCGCGCCGATCGCCACCGCCGCCCCCGTCCGGTCCTTGCGGGCCGACAGCACGTTGGACACCAGGTCGCGCGTCGCGCGGAGCACCGTCCGCTCCGCCTCCTCCGCCGCCGCCGCCCGCCTCGCCTCCTCCGAGGCGTCCGCCGGGAGCGCCGCGGGCGCGGGCTCGCTCGCCGCACGCTCCAGCGCCGACATCGCCTCCACCTCGCCCCCGCGGCCCTGGGACAGGATCACGAACGTGACGAAGCCCTGCCCCGCCAACCCGAGCAGCACCAGCGTCGCGACGATCTTGAACAGCCGCCCCTTCTGGATCCGGTCCAGCCGCGAGAAGTGCTCGCGCCAGCTCACGGCGAGGGCTCCTCGGGCTCACGCTCCACCAGCGAATCGATCAGCGAGCGGTCCACGTCCGCGCCGCGCCGCCCCGCCCCGGGAGGCTCCTCCCGCGGCACCCCCGGCACGGGGCGCTCCGACACCAGCGACCCGATGACGGACGCGTCGGGCCCGCTGGGGGGGCGATCCGGCGCGACCGGCACGTCCGGCGCCGGCTCCGCGGTCAGGCGCTCGATGATCGACTCGGGTGCCTCGTCGGCGCCCTCGGTCAGGAACCGGGCGGTGGCGCCGCCGTACATGGCACCGCTCGTCGACAGCCGGGCCTCGCGGGCCCGCTCCACGATGTCGAGGAAGAACTCCTCCAGCCGCTGCCTGGGCTTGGCGACGCGCCGCACCGACCGGTCGCCCCGGGACCGCTCGCGGATGAGCCGGTCCACCGCGGAGATCGTCGCCTCGTCCAGGCTGTCCGTCTCGATGGTGGTGCGGTCCTGTTCCACGAGCAGCTCGTCGCAGGTGCCCTCGGCCCGCTTGGCCCCGCCGTAGAGGATCACCATGCGATCCACGCAGTCCTCGACGTCGGCCAGCAGGTGGCTGGAGAGCAGCACCGTCTTGCCGCGACGCCCCAGCTCGTTGATCAGGTCCTTCACCTGGCGCGTGCCGATCGGGTCCAGCCCCGTGGTCGGCTCGTCGAGGATGAGCAGGTCGGGGTCGTTCACCAGCGCCTGGGCCAGCCCGATCCGCCGTTGCATCCCCTTGCTGTACTCGTGCACCGGGCGGTGCTGCGCGTGCGTGAGGCCCACCATCTCCAGCAGCTCGTCGATGCGGCGGCTGCGGACCGCGTGGTCCAGCCCGAAGAGCTTGGCGTAGTACTCCAGCGTCTCGCGCCCCGTGAGGAACGCGTACATGTACGACTCCTCGGGCAGGTACCCGATCCGCTTCTTGATCGCCACGTCGCTGGGGAGCCGACCGAAGACCGAGATCCGCCCCCGCGTCGGCTTGAGCAGCCCCAGGATCATCTTGATCGTCGTGCTCTTGCCCGACCCGTTGGGCCCCAGCAGCCCGAAGACCTCGCGCGGATGGATCTCGAAGGACAGGTCGTCCACGGCCCGGGCCCGGTCCCGCATCCAGAAGTCCTTGAAGACCCTGGTCAGGTTCTGCACCGCCACCACGGGCGCCGGGCGGTCCGCGGGGTCGTTGATCAAGCGCTGCGCCATCGTGCTCCCGCCCGCCTCAGCCCGAGAGGCTCGTCCCGCGCTGCGTCCGGAACTGCTCCTGCCGCTGCTGCTCCAGGCGACGCTTGCGGCCTTCCTCGCCCTCGCGCTCCGCCATCCGGCGCTGGATGTCCTTGATGATCATGGGGTCCTGGTTCAGCACGATCTCCACGCCCAGGGCCCCGGGCGGGTTGATCAGCACCTGCACGTACTCGTGCCCCGTGAACTGCTTGTACGCGCCGGACCACTCGCCGTACACCAGCAGCTGCGGGTTGCTTCGGAACTGGGCCAGCTTGGCCCGGAAGAGCGCCAACTGCGACTTGCGCCGGCTGACCGTCTGGGCCACGTACTGCCGCGCGTCCGCGATCATGCGGGCCGCATCGCCCCCGACCTCCACCGGCGGGCCCCCGGGCGAGAGCTCGATCGCCCCCCCGTCCAGCACCCCGTTGATCCGGGCCAGCACCCCCGACGCCCCCTCCAGGTCGCCCCGGTCCAGCGCCGCCTCGTAGGCGTCGATCTGCCGCAGCAGCGGCTCGGCCGCGCCCCCCGCCGCGTCCGACAGCACCGTGTTCCGCTCGCCTTGCGCCTCGCTCCGTGCCTTGCCCGCGTTCTGCTCCGCCGTCTGCACCTGCGAGAACCGCTCCCGCAGGAACGTCGGCGGGATCCGCTCCGACAGGTCCAGCCGCTGGATCCGGATCCCCGTCCCCATGCGATCCAACGCCGCCTGCGCGACCTCCGCGGCCCGCAGCGCCACCTGCTCCGTGTCCCGGCTGCTCTGCCGGAGCAGGTCGTCCACCGACACCTCGGCGATCGCCTGCACCACGCCCCGCTGCACCGCGCCCAGCACCAGGGGCCGCTCGGCCTCGGGCGTCACGTTGCGGGCCCACGCCGTCGGGTCACCCCGTACATACGCCACCTGCCACCGCGTGTGGGCCACGTTCCCGTCCCCCGTGAGCACCGCGCCGTCCCGCTCCGGATTCAGAGACGCCATCATCGGCAGCTCGTTCGTCGGCATCGACCGCTCGGCGTCGCTCTTGAGGAACTGCCAGAACTGCGTGTCCAGCCGGTCGATCAGCGTCCCCTGGTCCACTCGCTCCAGCCCCCCGATCGGGTACGGCAGGCTGAAGTGGAACCCGGGCTCCAACCCCTCCGACTGGATCGCCCCGAACAGCAGCCGGATCCCCGTCTGACCCTGCTTCACCGACTGAAACCCGCTCAGCAGGTACAGGGCGAAGATCACCACCAGGCCCCCTTGCAGGATCCGCAGCAGGATCTGCAGCGCCTCGGCCAACGCCCGGTTCGCCGGGTCCATCATCGCCTCGGCGTCGTGCGGCAGCGCCGGACGCGCGGGCGCCGGCGTCTCCTCAGGCGCCAGCATCGGCGACCACGGACCCAGTTGATCGCTGTGGTGCCGGCTCACTCAGCGACCCCCCTGGTCGATCACCGACCCAGAGCCCGACCCCCCGCCCGCCGGCCTTTGCTCCAGCCACTCCCGCGGCGGGATGAACGCCGGCAACTGCCCCGGCGCCAGCCGCGACAGGGCGCTGGACCCGAACAGCGGCACCCCCGGCACGCTCCCGTCCAGCACCAGCGTCACCCGCTTGCCCGTCGCGTTCCGCAGCAGATCGATGTTCGCCAGGAACACCGCCAGCTCGGGCTTCTCGTTCAGCTGGGCCAGCACCGGCGCCGCCTCGCGGTCCCCCTGCACCCGGATCTCCTCCGCGCGCTGCAGCGCGAACGACCGGATCGTCTCCGCCTGCGACATCGCCTGCGAGCGGATCGTGTTCGCCGTCGCCTCGCCCTGGCTCTCGATCCCGCGCACGATCTTGTCGCGGTCGGCGGTCATCCGCTCGAACACGCCCCGGATCGTCGACTCGGGCAGGCGGACCTGGCTGATCCCCACGTAGACCGGCTCGATCCCGTAGCTCGCCAGCGCCGACCGCGACCCCTCGCTCGTGTGCATCGCCTGGAGGATCAGCCCGTCCAGCTCCGACAGCTTCGACCCCGACTGGGCGGTCGTGAACAGCTCGTCCATGCGGAACTTGCTCACCGCCGACAGCCCGCCCCCCAGGCTGGAACGGATGATCTGCTCCGCCGCCGCGTAGTGGTCCACCGCCCTCGTCCCGGCGTTGGAGAAGGCGCGGTAGAACTGCAGCGGGTCGCTGACGCGCCAGGCGGCGAAGGCCTCGACCACGATCTGGCGGTTGTCCGCCGTCTGCTGCTGCTGCTTCGCCGCCGCCACGTACCGCAGCCGCGTGTCGTACTTGATCACCGACTGCACCGGGTAGGGCCACTTGAACTTGAGCCCCGGCGTCTGCTTGATGTCGCTCTCCTCCGCCTTCCCGAACGTCGTCAGCACCGCCCGCTCCGTGAACCGAACCGTGTACGTCACGGTCGACAGCAGCAGGATCGCCACGAACAGGAACGCGACGGCGAGGGTGAAGGGCCTTCTCACGGGTGACTTCTCCGCGGGGTGCGGTGCATCGATCGACCTACTTGGATCCGGCGCCGGGGTTGAACACGTCCACCCCCGTCTCACGGTCCTCCAGACGCCACACGAATCGCGCCCGCTCCGGGGCGATGTACACGCGCGAGTCCGCCATCGCGTCCTTCAGCGCCTGGAAGTACAGCGACGCCATGTAGACCTCCGGGGCCGCGCCGTAGTTGGCCAGGTGCCCGGCGTACCGCGCCGCCCGCGCCCGCGCGTCCAGCAGCGTGCCCCACCGCTGCGACCGCGCCGCCGCCAACGCCGCCGCCGCCTGGCCCCCCGCCTGCTCGATCAGCCGCTGCACCCTGGTCTGCTGCTCCGCCCGGGCCGCGTCGGCGTCCGCGGGGAGCAGCCTCAGCCTCTCCGCCTCCGCCGCGATCTGGCGGGCCAGGTCCACCGACCCGACCACGCCCGTCAGCGTCGTGATCGCCTCGGCCTGGGCCGACAGCACCAGGGCCTGCTGCTTCTGCTGGGCCTCGAGCACGCGCTCGTAGGCCGGCGCCACGTCCTTGGGCGGGTGCACGCCCTTCAGCTCGACGCTCAGGACCTCGACCCCCGCCCCCTCGCCGGCGTTGAGCGCGTCGAACGACGACTGCATCCGCTCGCGGAGTTCGGTCTGCAGCGCCAGCCGCCGGGCCCCCAGCAGGTCGTCCACCGTCAGCGGCGCCAGGTGCCGCAGGAGTTCCCGCTGCGCCACGCCGCGGAGCAGGCTCGTGCGCATGCCCTCGGCCCCCGCGAGCCGGTCGTAGGCCCCGACGTCCCTCACGCGGAACCGCAGCGGCACCTCCGCCGCCACCACCGCGATGTCCGCCCCCGCGCGGTCCGCGCCCTCGCCCCCCGCGGGCCCGACGATGAAGAACACCTCCTCGCCCGCGTGCTCGTTGGTCCAGAGGATGTTCCGGTCGATCCCCGGCGCCGCCGACGCCAGCTGGATCGTCCGCACCCCCGTCGCCGTCCGCGCCGCGCCCGTCACGCGCCCCCGCTCGTCGAACGACTGGTACAGCGGCACCTCGACGCGGTCGATGGGCCAGGGGAGCTTGAAGTGCAGCCCCGGGCCCACCTCGCGACGCACCGAGCCGAACCGCGTGATCAGCGCCCGCTGGTGCGGATCGACCACCGCCATCGCCGACATGCCCCACAGCACCAGCCCCGCCACCGCCGCCAGCGGGCCGATGTAGCGGCTCAGGAGCTGGTAGAACCAGTTCCGCGTGATGTCGTACCCGAACTGGTACGAGAGCGCCTCGCCGATCGAGCGGGCCACCACGTCCGGCGCCGACACGAACGCCAGCAGCCGCGAGTCGAACGCCGGCCGCGGGAACACCCCCGCCTTGCGCGGGCGGTACAGGTCCAGCAGGAAGTTCAGCACGACCTCGACCGCCAGCACCATCATCAGGCCCGGGATCACCAGGTGCAGGTAGCGGAACGCCCAGTCCGGGCCCGCCAGGTCGATGAAGTGCGCCACCGCGAGGCCCATGCCCATCAGGGCCGTGCCCACCGCGAAGTCGGCCCCCGCCCGCAGGTGCTTCCACGCATCCTGGCGCGCCATCCCCGCCACGAACCGCCCGAACACGAACCCCGTCACCGCGCACGTCAGGCCCAGCGCGATGCCCCACCCGTACCCCGGATGCACCTCGGGCATCGACGACTGCCACACCTCGCGGGCCCCCGCGAGGCGGGCCCAGCCCAGGTACCCCAGCGCCAACGCGATCAGCAGCGACGTGCCGGGCATGAAGTACCGGTACAGCCCCAGCAGACGCTTGTGCGCGACCCGGAACTCCTCACCCACGCTCTCGAACGCGCTGCTCGCCGCCGCCCCGGACGACTGCATCGCCTCGGCTTCCATCGCCTCCAGGCGCTCGCGACGGTGTTGATCGGACACGATCAGCAACGCCAGCCACGCCACCACGCCGACCAGCGCGAACACCGCCGCGCTCAGGGCCGGGTGGTCCCGGCCGGTCAGCGGCAGCCCGTAGACCAGCAGCACCACCCCCATCGACGCCTGGAGCACCAGCCCCAGCGCCGCCACCCCCACCGCCTTCTTCTGAGTCGTGTAGTCCGCTTGCACTCGTGCCTTCTCCCCAAGGGAGCTCCGACGCCCGGGACCGCCGGTCCGGGTGCCCGCGGGCTCGGCGAACGCCGCACGCGGGCCGATCCAACACGCCGAACCCGTCGCCCCCATCCATGGGCCCAGGGCTCCGCTCCAGCTCCCTCCCCAACGTCTCTCGCGACCGGGAGAAGCCCGGAGGCGTCCGGCGGGTCCGTCCTGGCGACCGGCCCTCCGACCGAGGGCCCGGATTCTGTACGCGCCGACCCTCGCTTTCAACCCGGGCGGCGGGGGAACACCGATCGCCGCCCCGGGAGGCAGGTGAGCGCCCGCGACCGGCGCCCCCTGCCCCGTACGACCGGCCCCCGCCCGGGTTCGGTCCGCGCCTCCGCCCGCCGCCCGTGCGTCCCCCGGGCCGCCCCCGGCGCCGCCCTGTGTTTGGCCCCAACTCCAAGACTCGCTATGCTGACGGCCGAGGAACGCTGGTGGGAGCCCGGGCGGGCCTGGGGAGGCCTCCCCGGCGGACAATCGCAAGGAGTCGGTCATGTCGATGCTTCTGGATCGTCGTCTGGTCGCGGTGTCCGCGGCCGTGTTGGTGGTGTGCGCCGGCTACGCCGTGTCGCAGTCGAATCAACCTGAGAATCAGCAGGTCGCGACGCCCCCGCCCCCGGGCGGCGGCCCCAACGCCAAGGGTGGTGACGAGGAGACCGACGGGCTCAAGCCCTGGGCCGAGGTCTCCAAGGGCTTCGAGAAGGTCATCTCCACCGCCGACGGCCAGTCCTACTACGAGGTCTGGACCAAGAAGAAGGACAACTCGATGCTGGGCGAGCTGCCCTCGGGCTTCGATCGCCAGCGGGTCATGATCGCCATGACCGTCGCCAGCGGCGAGGACTACGCGGGCCTCCAGGCCGGCGAGGTCTACGCCTTCTGGCGCCGCATCGGCAACCGCCTGGCCCTCGTCGAACCGGCCATCGACACCCGCTCCACGGGCGACCAGGAGTCCAAGTCCAGCGTCAAGCGCCTCTTCACCGACCGCGTCATCCTCGACGTCCCCATCGCCTGCATGGGGCCCAACGGCCGACCCGTCATCGACCTCAAGGCCCTCCTCGTCGGGCGGGCCCGCGACTTCTTCGGCTTCGCCGCCGGCGGCAACACCGCCCTCGCCACCATCAAGTCCGCCAAGGCCTTCCCCGAGAACATCGAGATCTCCTTCGAGTGGCCCACGGGCGGCGGACGCCTCCAGGAGTTCCACTACTCCATCAGCCTCATCCCGGACAACAACGGCTACCAGCCCCGGGCCGCCGACGAGCGCGTCGGCTACTTCACCACCGTCCACCGCGACCTGGGCAAGTTCACCGACGAGGAGAAGTGGGTGCGCTACATCAACCGCTGGCGCCTCGAAAAGGCCGACCCGCGCCTCAAGACCAGCCCCCCCAAGGAACCCATCGTCTTCTACATCGAGCACACCGTGCCCGTGCGCTACCGCCGCTGGGTCCGCGAGGGCCTGACCGACTGGAACAAGGCCTTCGAGAAGGTCGGCATCGCCAACGCCATCGAGGTCTACCAGCAGGACGAGACCACCGGCGCCCACATGGAGAAGGACCCGGAGGACCGCCGCTACAACTTCATCCGCTGGCTCGCCAACGACCAGGGCACCGCCATCGGGCCCTCCCGCGTCCACCCCCTCACAGGCCAGATCCTCGACGCCGACATCATCCTGACCGACGGCTGGATCCGCCACTGGTGGGTCAACTACTCCGACATCCTGCCGGAGATGGCCCTCGAGGGCGCCTCCCCCGAGACCCTCGCCTGGCTGCACAGCCGACCCCAGTGGGACCCGCGCGTCCGCATGGCGCCCCCGGAGAATCGCGACGCCATCGTCGCCCAGCGGATGCGCCAGGGCGTCATGAAGTACGGCGGGCACCCCCTCGCCGCCGCCGCCGAGCCCGAGGCCACGCGCCTCATCGGCGACAACCCGTACGACGGGCTCGTGGGCCGGCGCTCGCAGGTCAACGGGCTGTGCATCGCCGCGACCGGCAAGGCCTTCGACACCCTGCTCATGCGGATGCACCTGGACATCCTGCAACTGATCGAGGAGGAGCGCGTCGCCGACGCCGCCGCCCTCGTCCTCGCCGACCCCATCGCCGGCACGTGGGACGCCTCCGCCACCATCGCCGCCCCCGAGCCCCAGACCGTCCCCTTCAGCCTCGACCTCAAGCACGACGCCGGCAACGTCTCGGGCACCATCCTCTCGCCCCTGGGCAACATGCCCATCGCCCGCGGCACCTTCGACGACAAGTCCGGGGCCCTCACCCTCACGGTCGACGTCCCCCAGGAGGCCCTCAAGGCCACCCTCAACGGCTCCGTCGCCGCCGACAAGATCACCGGAACGCTCGAGATCGGCGAGGTATCGGGCACCTGGTCCGCGACGCGCACCGCGGGCGCCGCCGAGCCCCCGACCACTCTCGCCTCCAACGACGTCGCCCAGCCCGAGCGCCGCGCGGCACGCCAGGATCAGCCCGATCCCAAGCCCGAACCCAAGCCCGAGGCACCCAAGGACGACAAGACCAAGCAGGAGATGCTCGACGGCATCCCCGAGTGGTTCATCGGGCCCCTCCTGACCGACCTGACCGCCCACGAGGTCGGGCACACCCTCGGCCTCCGACACAACTTCAAGGCCTCCTCCCTCTACACCCTCGCCCAGATCAACTCCAACGAGCTCAAGGGCAAGAAGCCCTTCACCGGCTCGGTCATGGACTACAACCCCATCAACATCAACATGAACGACGGCCCCGTCCAGGGCGACTACGCCATGGTCGACATCGGGCCCTACGACTACTGGGCCATCGAGTACGGCTACACCACCGGCGACCTCAAGGACGTCCTCAAGCGCGTCGCCGAGCCCGAGCTCGTCTACGCCACCGACGAGGACACCTCCGGGCCCGACCCCCTCGCCCGACGCTACGACTTCTCCAAGGACCCGCTCGACTACGCCCAGAGCAACATGAAGCTCGCCCAGTGGCACCGCGACCGCATCATCACACGCTTCGTCAAGGACGGGCAGTCCTGGGCCCGCGCCACCCGCGGCTACAACGTCACCCTCGGGCTCCAGACCCGCTCCCTCTCCATGATGGCCAACTGGATCGGCGGCTCCTTCGTCCATCGCGACCGCAAGGGCGACCCCAACGGACGCGACCCCGTCACCCCCGTCACCGCCCAGCAGCAGCGGGCCGCCCTCAAGTGGGTCATCGAGAACTCCTTCCGCGACGAGGCCTTCGGCCTCACCCCCGACCTCCTCGCCAAGATGACCGTCGACAAGTGGCTCGACTGGGGCGGCTTCTCCGAGGCCATGCAGGAGCCCGCCTGGCCCGTCCACGACCGCATCGCCGGCATCCAGGCCTCCGTCCTCACCAACCTCGTCAACCCCACCCGACTCCGCCGCGTCTACGACAACGAGTTCCGCACCCCAGCCTCACAGGACCAGATCACCCTCCCCGAGCTCTTCGACGCCCTCATCGGCGAGATCTTCTCCGAGCTCTCCGCCTCCCCCGACCGGCGCTACACCGCAAGACAGCCCATGGTCTCCAGCCTCCGACGCAACCTCCAGCGCGAGTTCGTCGACCGCATGATCGACCTCACGCTCCCCGGCGGGCTCAGCGGCGAGAGCTCCAAGCCCATCTCCAACCTCGCCGTCGCACGCCTCCGCCAGATCAAGGAGCGGATCGACGCCGGCCTCAAGAACACCACCCTCGACCCCTACACCTCCGCCCACCTCTCCGAGGCCTCCAAGCGCATCGAACAGGCCCTCAACGCCCAGTTCATCTACAACCAGGGCTCCGGCACGGGAGGCGGATTCCCCTTCTTCATGCTCGGGCAGCCCATCGACCCCAACACCCCCGCCTCGGGCCCGGGCTCCGAACTCCGTCGCTGACAGGGGCGGGGCCTTGCAGGCCCCGCGAGCTTCCTTCGATCCCCATCGCTCCCGCCCCGCCGGGCGGGAGCTTTCGCTTCTGCGCCCCCACGCGCTCTCATGCGCCATTGTCGCGCCCGCACGCCCGGGACGAGCCCTCGAATCCCGGGATCGCTGTTGAGGTTGCATTCTCGCCCGATCGGGTCAGCCCCGGCGCGGCACGCTGGGAGCGGGCCCCTTCCGCAGGGCGTTCCACGCGGCGCGGGCGCGGCGCGAGGCTTCGGGCGTGCGTGCGCGCACGAACGCCGCCCCCCTGCGCGCGCCGTTCCACGCACCCACGCAGCAGCGTCTGGCGCACGACCCCGCCCCGCGGAGGCCGGGCTTCCACGCACTCGTGCCGCTGGTGGAGCCCGCCGGGTCGGACCCCGCGAACGCCGACGCCGCCCGGCGGGCGCAGGACCCCACGCGCTCGCGCAACGTCCTCTGCTTCGCCGCCTTGCGTCGGACCAGGGACACGCTGACGACCATGGTCGTGGCGGTGGCCCACGCCCACCCGAGCGCCGCCGACGCCGGGTCGATCACCCGACCCGCGCTCAGCATCGACAGCCCGACGCCCGCGAGCACCGCGATCATGGCGCTGGCGGCGAACCCCCCCCGCAGCAGCCCCCGCGGCGCGGGGCGCGGGCGGGGCGCGGAATCGACCACCTCGAAGCTCGCCTCCTGCCCCGCCGCGATCCGGGCCGACTCCGCCCTCTGCGTGCGGCTCCGCGACGAATCATCGAACGCCCACCACAGCCCCATGTACACCCGCCACAGCAGGCGGACGGGGAGCGTGAGCAGGAACCACGGCAGCTTGAGGATCGTGAGCATGGCGGTGCCCCTGGGCGGTGCGCCCGACCTGTTGTTGGGGATCCCGGACCGGGGGTTCCGCGCGCCCCGGGGCGTGCAAGCCAATCCCGCGATGCCGCATAATGCCGGGATGACCCAACCCGCAGTGCCCGTCCCGCCCCGCACCCGCATCGTCGCGCTCGACGCCGCCCGCGGGCTGGCGCTCCTGGGCATCCTGATCGTGAACATCGACTTTGCAGCGATGCCCCTGGGCATGGCCCTGGACATTGTGCCCGTCAACGAGCACACGCTCCGCGACAAGATCCTCTTCTACGCGTCCGCCGTCTTCTGCGAGGGGAAGTTCTACGGGCTCTTCTCGCTCCTCTTCGGGATCGGCTTTGCGATGCAGCGCCAGCGACTGCTCGGCACCGGACGCTACGTCCCGGTCTACCTCCGCCGGGTCTTCTTCCTCGGGGCCCTGGGCCTGCTGCATGCCCTCGGGATCTGGTTCGGCGACATCCTGTTCCTCTACGCCGCCGGGGCCCTCCTGCTCATGGTCCTCGGGTCGCTCAGGCCCCGGGCCCTGGTCGCGATCGGGGTGTCGATCTTCGTGTTCGTCGCGCTCGTCGCCTCGCTCTTCGCCCTCGTCACGCCCATGGACCAGACCCCGGCCCGCGGCGTGCCCGCCGAGTCCCTCACCGCCCCCGCCATCGCCGAGCCCACGCCCGACGCCGGGCCCGCCCTCCCGAGCGATCCCACGGCGTCGACCGCACCCGCCCCGTCGCCGTTCCTGCAACTGGTCGGCCTGTGGAAGGACGGCAAGGCCTATTCCTTCACCGACCCGGGCTGGGTCCGCCTCGACATCCAGGCCCACCAGCGGGGCCCCTACCTCGACCTCTTCCTCTTCCGGGCCGTCAGCTGGGTCATGATGCTCCTCTTCACGATGATCGGGTTCGGCTGGACGATCATCGCGATGTTCTGCTTCGGGGCCGCCATGCTCAAGTCCGGCGCCTTCGACCCGGCGCGCCTCGGATTGCATCGGCGCCTGGCCCTCCTCGGGCTCTTCGTCGGGCTGCCGCTGGTCGCGGTCGGCTACACGCTCGTGGGCCTCAACATGACGCCCGGCACGCTCGCGCTCCACAGCCTGACCCACACGCTGGGCGCGCCCCTCTTGAGCCTGGGGTACCTGTCGGCCATGGTGCTCCTCGTCCACGCCGGGCGGGCCGAGCGCGCCACCACCCTGCTCGCCAACACAGGCCGCCTCGCCCTCACCAACTACCTCATGCAGTCGCTCTTCGCCTCCTCCATCTTCTACTTCTACGGCCTGGGGCTCTACGGACAGACCGACCGCACCGAGCGCTACGCAATCGTCGCCGCCATCTACGCCTTCCAGCTCGCCTTCAGCACGCTGTACCTCCGCCGCTTCCGCTACGGCCCCATGGAGTGGCTCTGGCGACGCTTCACCTACCTCCGCCCGCTCCCCGGACCCGCCCCAACCTAACCTCCCGCGTGCCGTTCTCCCCCATCCCCGAGATCCTCGACGAGCTGCGCGCGGGGCGCATGGTGGTCCTCACCGACGACGAGTCGCGCGAGAACGAGGGGGACCTCGTCCTCCCCGCCCAGTGCGTCACGCCCGAGGCCATCGCCTTCATGCTCAAGGAGGCGATGGGGTACCTGTGCCTCTCGCTGACCCAGGCCGACTGCGACCGCCTCGACCTGGTCCCCCAGGCCGCCCTCAACACCACCGCCCGCGGCACCGCCTTCACCGTCTCCATCGACGGGCACCCGCGCCTGGGGTTCACCACAGGCGTCTCCGCCAGGGAACGCGCCAAGACCATCCTCCACGCCATCAGGCCCGACAGTTCCCCCGCCGACTTCGTCCGGCCCGGTCACGTCAACCCGCTCCGGGCCCGCGACGGCGGGGTGCTCGTCCGCACCGGGCAGACCGAGGGCTCCGTCGACCTGTGCCGGCTCGCCGGGCTCCACCCCGCCGCCGTCATCATCGAGATCATGCGCGAGGACGGCGAGATGGCCCGCGTGCCGGACCTGGAGAAGTTCTGCGCCAAGCACCGCCTCAGGATGTGCTCCGTCGCCCAGGTCATCGCCCACCGCCTCGAACGCGAGTCCCTCGTCCGCCGACTCGAGCCCGTCCTGGGCCGACCCGTGCGCACGCCCTTGGGCGTCTTCACCGGCATCGCCTACGAGTCCCTCGTCGATCCCCTGCCCCACATGGCCTTGGTCATGGGGCAGGTCGGGCGCCTCGACGGCGCGGGGCACCCCATCCCCGTCCAAGGGCCCACGCTCGTGCGCATGCACCGCCGGCACCTCCTCGGCGACATCTTCGATGACCTGGAGTCCGTCCCCGGCGCTTCCTATTCATCCGGGCAGTTGCTGCACGGGGCGATGCGGGCGATCGCCCGGGCGGGCGAGGGGGCGATCGTGTACCTGCGTTCCACGACGCCGCCCGCGGCCTTCGACGCCGCCGACCTCGCCGCCCGCATGCACTCGGTCCGCCGGCATGACCGGCACCCCGACGACCCCGACTTTGCGCACTTGTCCGGCGATCCCGCGGCGCCGACCGCGCCCCCGCCCGGCGCCCAGCCGCACCGCGACCACGGCATCGGGGGCCAGATCCTCCGCGACCTGGGCCTCTCCAACCTCCGCGTCCTCACCAACGCCCCCAAGCCCATGCCCGGCATCGAAGCCTTCGGCGTCCACGTCAGCGAATACGTCCCCATCCAGCCCGCACCCCCGCCGGGACCGCGCTGAACCGGGCCAATCGCGGCGCGTTTCTCGCCCGCAAGCACCGACAATCAACCGAACAGGGTGTCCACCTCATCGACTTGCGGTGTTTGTTTGGGTATCATCTCCTTCGCCGGGGCGATCGGCCCGCCGCGCGTGGCGGTCGGGGGTTGCCTTGGCACGGGGGACGAAGGGGATCCGAATGAAGCGCACCGTTTTCGCACTGGTCGCCGCCGCCGGCCTGATCGCCATGCCCGCGTGGGCCCAGGACAGCGGGCCGACCAAGGTCCAGGACACGACCAAGAAGATCGAGAAGAAGGCGGGCGACATCGTCGACGGCGCTAAGAAGGCCTTGGAGGGTCAGCCCGAGATGGACGATTCGATGAAGGCGTTGATGGAGGCCTCGATGCCCGGCAAGCACCACAAGTTCCTCGAGCAGCTCGTGGGCGAGTGGGACGCCGAGGTGGTCATGACGATGCCCGGCGGGCACGCCCAGAAGTCCACGGGCAGCATGTCCAGCGCCATGGAGTTCGAGGGCCGCTTCCTCCGCTCCAAGTACAGCGGCTCCATGATGGACATGCCCTTCAAGGGCCTGAGCCTCTGGGGCTACAACAACATCGACCAGCGCTACGAGGCCATCTGGATCGACTCCATGTCGACCGGGCTCTACACCAACCGCGGCAGCGTGGACGACGCGGGCAAGGTCTTCACCATGCACGGCGAGCACACCGACGCCGCCACCCGCAAGACCGTCAAGCAGCGCGAGGTCATCACCATCGTCTCCCCCGACAAGCACACCATGGAGTTCTTCGGCACGCCCGAGGGCACCGACGACCGCGTGATGATCATCACCTACACGCGCAAGCTCAAGAGCGACGCCAAGCCCGACTCCGTCAAGAAGACCGACGCCGGCGACAGCAAGCGCTGAGCCGCTCCGCGACCATCCGGGACGCGCTCGATCACCGACCCCCCGGGCCGACCCGGGGGGTCGGTGCGTTCGAGCCCGCGGCGATACCGTTCCGGGCTGGACCACACGGAGGGCACACCATGCGGCTGCTCGCACTCGGCGCTCTGGTCGGGCTCGGATTCACCTCGATCCCGGGGGCGGCCCCCGACGCCCCGCCGCTGACGCCGCCGCTCGACGCCCTCCAAGGCGTCTGGCGGGCGCAGGTTCGGACGTGGTCGGCGCCCGGCACCCGCCCCGGCGAGATCACGCTCAACGTCGAACGCCGCGAGGCCCAGGGGCTGATCCAGACCCTCGCCGTCGATCCCGCCCAGCGCGAGGCGCTCCCGTTCCACGCCATCCGCTACGACTCGCGCGCGGGTCGCTTCGAATCGGTCTTCTTCAGCCCGATCCACCCAGGCCTGGTGATCCTCACCGGGCAGGCCGACGGCGCCGGCAAGACGCTCATCCTGGCCGGGACCATGGAGTCCGCCGACGGCGGGCGGGCCCGCTGGAAGGAGGTCCACACCATCGTCAACGACACGACCACCAGGACCGAGTTCCTGTACACGCCCCCCGGCGGGTCGGAATGGCTCACGGTCGAGATCACCCTTGCACGGGGTGATCGCCGCGACGACCCGATCCGGGCGCCCGGACCCGGCGCGCCGCGCCCCATCGGGACGCCGCCGCAACCGATGCCCAGGCCGCCCGGTTAGCAGTCCGTTGGCGCGCTTTTTGGTATGGACTCAGACCCCGGATTCGGTAGCATGGCCTGGTTGGCGCACCGCACGAAGTAGGGAAGAGGATGCTCTGTTGACGTCCCCTCACCAACCACGCCGAGCCTGAGGAGGCCCGCACGCCGAGCCTGAGGAGGCCCGCACGCCGAGCCTGAGGAGGCCCGCACGCCCAGCCTGAGGAGGCCCGCACGCCGAGCCTGAGGAGGCCCGCACGCCGAGCCTGAGGAGGCCCGCACGCCGAGCCTGAGGAGGCCCGCACGCCCAGCCTGAGGAGGCCCGCACGCCCAGCCTGAGGAGGCCCGCACGCCGAGCCTGAGGAGGCCCGCACGCCCAGCCTGAGGAGGCCCGCACGCCGAGCCTGAGGAGGCCCGGCGACGAAGGCTCGGATCAGAACCGGACGGCCCGAGCCTTCGCTCGAAGACCAACCCCGACTCGGCGTGCGCGTCGGGATCGCACCAAAGCAGGGAGATTTGTGATGTACCAGGGAGTCGTTCTCACAGCCATGGCCTGCGTCGCTTCCGCGGCCCTTGCCCAAGTCATGGACCCCTTCTACCAGCAGACCGGGTGCTACCGGATCGTGGACCTCGGCGGGCCGGCGAACGTCCCGGGGCCCCTGGGGGGCATCGCCTTCGACCCCGCCGACCCCAACGTCCTGCTCGTCGGGGGCTCGGCCAACAGTGCCGCAGCGGCCATCTACCGCGTCCCGCTCATCCGCGGTGCGGGCAACGTCATCACGGGCCTGGTCGGCAACACCGGGGTGCACTCGACCGCGCCGAACATCGACGGCGGGCTCGACTTCGGCCCCGGCGACGTCCTCTTCTTCACCGGGTACCCGACGCACACGCTGGGCCAGACCAGGCCCGGCAGTGCCAGCCCCGACCGGATCATCGCCCTCTCGACCATTCCCGGGCTGACCGGGTCGGTCGGCACGCTGCGCTTCGTCCCGCCCGGGTTCGCCGGTGAAGGGCGCCTCAAGATCGCCTCCTACGGCACGGGATACTGGTACGACACGACCGTCAGCCCGGACGGGTTCGGCACCTTTGACGTCACGCGCAACCCCGACGTCGACGTCTTCATCGGCGGCGGACCCGAGGGCATCGTCTACGTCGCCCGCGGCAACCCCGCCTTCGACGTCGATTCGATCCTCGTCAGCGAGTACAACACCGGGCGGATCGTGACCTACGAGATCGACGCCAACGGCGACCCCCTCCCCGCCACGCAGCGCATCTTCCTCACCGGCCTGTCGGGCACCGAGGGCGGCACGCGAGACCCCCTCAGCGGCGACTTCCTGTTCTCGACCTTCAGGGGCGGCGACCGCATCATCCTCGTCACCGGCTTCACCCTCGACTGCCGCGCCAACCTCAACGGCGACTGCATCGTCGACTTCAACGACCTGCTCGAGTACCTCAACCTCTACAACGCCGGCGATCCCCGGGCCGACTTCAACAACGACGGCACCATCGACTTCAACGACTTCAACGACTTCCTCGAGTTCCTCAATGAGTTCAACCGCTGCGCCTGACCCCGCAACCGGGCGGGCGCCCCGACCGTACCATTCCCGGCCCTGCAAGCGGGGAGGGGGTTGTGCGCGCCCAGGAACGGGCGAGAGGGAGTCGACCATGCGGACTGCCGCCTTGCTGACGCTCGCCGGCCTCCCGGCCCTGGCCGGTGCCCAGGTCTGGGAGTTCCGCGGACCGGCCCCGGCCTACTTCGGGCAGCTCGAAGGCATGCAGCCCCAGAAGAGCCCCGTCGCCGGCGCCATCCGTGTCGTCAGGCCCCACCCCACCGATCCGCAGGTGATCTACCTCGGCGCCGTCAATGGCGGCGTGTGGGTCACCCGCGACGCCCTGGCCGACGAGCCCGAGTGGACCCCCCTCACCGACTACCACCAGTCCCTCTCCGTCGGTGACCTCGAGTTCGACACCACCGATCCCACTAACCAGACTCTCGTCGCCGGCGTCGGGCGCTTCAGCGCCCTGGGCCTCAACGGCGGCCCAAGGTCCGGCCTCCTCGTCACCGAGAACGCCGGCCAGACCTGGGAGCCCGCGGGGCTCAACGACCTGCTCGACCGCAACATCTACGCCGTCATCAAGCGCGGCTCGCTCCTCATGGCCACGGTCAACCAGGCCTCGCAGGGCGCCGTCGGACTCTACCGCAGCACCGACAGCGGCATCGCCTTCTCCGTCGTCTCCGGCGCCCCCACCTCCGGCCTCCCCGCGGGCGCGGCGTACGACCTGATCGCCCACCCCACCGACCCCCAACGCTTCTACGTCGGCATCGGAGGCTCGAACGCCGGCGTCTACGCCAGCCTTGACGCCGGAGCCACCTGGCACAACCTCACGCGCAACGTCACCGGCTTCTCCGGCTCCACCAACAACGTCCTCCTGTCCTACTCGCCGCACGGCTTCGACGCCCTCTGGGTCCTCTTCGCCAACGCCAGCGTCGCCAACGGCGTGTGGCGCATTCAGCAGCCCTCCTCCCTCGGCTCCCTCTGGACCGCCCTCGACCTCCCGGGCACCGACGAGGACGGCACCTTCATCGGCATCAACCCCGGACGCCAGGGGCACATCCACCTCTCCCTGCTCGCCGACCGCGCCAACTCCAACGTCGTTTACGTCGGCGGCGACCGACAGCCCACCAGCAACGGCGACCGCGGCGGGTTCCCCAACTCCATCGGCGCCATGAACTTCACCGGGCGGCTCTTCCGCGGCGACGCCTCCCGCCCCACCGGGCAGCAGTGGCGCCCCACCACCCACAACGGCACCTCGCGCAACTCCGCCCCCCACGCCGACTCACGCTCCGCCTTCTTCGACGCCCAGGGCAACATCATCCAAGGCGACGACGGCGGCATCTACAAGCGCCTCAGCCCCGCCAGCACCTCCGGCGACTGGATCAGCATCAACGGCACCCTCGGCGCCTTCGAGTTCCACTCCATCGCCTGGGACCGCCTCTCCGCCATCGCCCTCGCCGGCTCACAGGACAACGCCACCGCCGAGCAGATCGAGACCGACTCCACCCTGTGGCGCGTGATCGGCTCGGGCGACGGCGGCCGGCCCGCCGTCGACGACCTCAACCCGCAGTTCTCCGAGCGCTACACCAGCGCCCAGTACCTCCTCTCCTTCATGCGCCGACGCGTCAACGCCCTCAACCAGGTCACCTCGGTCGATTTCCCGCAACTGCGCCTCGGCCCGGGCGTCACGGCCTACGACGCCGACGCCGCCCAGTTCTACACCCCCGTCTACCACAACACCCAGCAGAGCGGGCACCTGGTCTTCCTCTTCTCCTCCAAGGTCTTCGAGTCCACCACCCGCGGCGACACCGTCGCCGAGGTCACCCTCGCGCCCGTGTTCCCCAACCCCAACCCCGAGCCTCTCGAGGGCACCCCCACCGCCGCCGCCTACGGCGCCCGGGCCGGATCCCTCGCCCGCCCCGAGGTCCTCTACGTCGGCACCTCCGCCGGCAACCTCTACTACCGCGCCGCCGCCGGCGGCTTCTTCGCCCTCCTCCCCGAGTACCCCGGCGCCGGCTCCGGCGTCCGCGACATCATCGTCAAGCCCGACGACTGGCGCACCGTCGTCGTCTGCTCCTTCACCCGCGCCTACATCACGCGCGACGCGGGCACCACCTGGTTCGACATCACCGCCAACCTCACCGACACCGCCCTCCGCTCCCTCGCCTGGATCCCCCCCAGGCCAAGCTCCTCCGACGCCCACCGCCTCGTGATCGGCGGCCTGGGCGGCGCCTGGGCCAAGGACCCCACCTCGGGCTCCGTGGCCTCCGACCCCTGGCAGCCCTTCGGGCTCTTCCTCCCCAAGGCCCCCGTCCGCGACCTCGAGTACGACGACACGCGCCGACTCCTCGTCGCCGGCCTCCTCGGCCGCGGGTGCTGGACCGTTCACGTCGACGCCTGCCCCGCCGACCTCAACGCCGACGGCGTCGTCGACTTCAACGACTTCCTCATCTACATCAACCTCTTCACCCTCCGCGATCCGCGCGCGGACCTCAACGGCGACGGCGTCGTCGACTTCAACGACTTCCTCTTCTTCATCAACATCTTCGGCCAGCCCTGCTGACCCTCACTCGTCCACGCCCAAGTCGCGCCTGGTGAACAGCGCCTCGAAGGCCAGCCCCGCCTTCTCCACGTTCTCCCGGGCGCCCTCCAGGCGGTCGATCGTCGCGATCACCGCCACGACGCGCGCCCCCGCGCCCCGCAGCACCGCGACCGCCTCCAGCGCCTGACCCCCCGTCGTCGCCACGTCCTCCAGCAGCACCACCACGTCGCCGCTCTCGACCGCTCCCTCCAACTGCTTCCCCGTCCCGTACTCCTTCTTCTGGTTGCGAACGAACAGGCACGGCACCCCGGTCCTGAGGCTGGCCGCGGTCACCAGCGGGATGCCCCCCAGCTCCGCCCCCGCCAGGCGTGCCGCCCTGACGCCCAGCCTCGACTCCACCGCCGCGATCCTCGCCGCGAACAGGTCCGCCAGCGGCGCCAGCACCTCCGGGCGCGTGCTGAACAGGTACTTGTCCAGGTAGTACCGGCTGGTTCGCCCCGACCGCAGCGTGAAGTGCCCCCGCAGCAGCGCGACCCGGGCGATCTCGGCGGCGAGCGGGCTCGTGGGAGTGGTGCCTTGGGCCATGGCCCCAGCGTACGCCCGGTTCGCACCGCGTTCGCATGGCGGATCGCCGACGTCCCGCTAGAATCCCGGGTGCGGCGCGCCCGCACGCGCCGCCGCCAAGGAGGACCGATCATGCTCGCACCCGTTGCACTCGCGGCGATGGCGGCGGCGGCGTCGTTCCCGCCCGGACCCACCATCGTCCACGAACTCACCCCGACCTCGCGGTACACGCTCCACATGTGCCTGCCGCCCTGCGCCTGCCCGACCTACAGCCTCAACGGCCCCATCGCCGGTGCCATGCGCCTGCGCCTCGTCGAGCAGACCCCCATCTCCTCCCGCTACCAGGTCGCCGCGGTCCACTGGCGCGCCACCGTCCAGACCGGCCCAATCGACATGACCGGCGACGGCGAGTACCTCATCCGCTACGTCGGCCCCGCCGTCTTCGACCAGATGACCCTGGACCTCACCATCCAGGACCTCCCCTGGACCGTGACCGGCGGACCGTCTTCGGGGATCGGCGAGCCGCCCCTGGCCCTCACCGCCCTCGCCATGGAATCCCCCGTCGCCTACTGCCGACAGCACGTGTTCTCGATCGGCACCCGCGGCCATTACCTCGCCGACCTTAACGCGGACGGCACCATCGACTTCGGCGATTTCCTCGAGTTCCTCAACCTCTACAACGCGGGCGACCGCCGCGCCGACTTCAACCTCGACGGCGCCATCGACTTCAATGACCTGCTCGAGATGCTCAACGAGATGAACGCCGGACCATGACCCACCCGCGCCGTCGGGTATGCTGAGGGCCGATGCCGGCGACGACGACCCACCTCGCCCCGCCCCTGACCCTCGATCCCATCGCCGGGCCGCCCCTCGACCCCATCACCCCACGGGGCGACCACCCCTCGCTCTTGGGCCGCTCGACCGAGGCCGACGTCCGCCTGCTCGACGAGTCCGTCTCGCGCCGGCACGCCCTGATCACCCCCCGCGCCGGCGTCTGGCTCATCGCCGACCTCGAAAGCAAGCACGGCACCCGCGTCAACGACACGCCCATCAAGCCCAACACACCCGCCCGCCTCCGCACCGGCGACACCGTCACCATCGGCCCCTGGGTGCTGCGGGCCCGCGTCGGCGTCGGGGCCCCCTCCACCGTCGTCACCACCGTCCGCGAAGACGCGGCCCGGATGACCCAGATCCAGCGCCACGCCCCGGCCGTGCTCCCGCGCCGGGCCCAGGAGCAGCTCGACCACCTCATCGAGTGCGCCGCCGCCACCGCCGCCGCCGCCACCGAAGCCGACCTGGCGGGCGTGGTCCTCGACCACGTGCTGGCGGCCTCGCCCTTCCCCAGGGCCGCCCTCCTCCGCCGCACCGCCAGCGCCGAGCAGGTCGAGGTCATCGCCAGCCGCTCGCGCCGCCAGAAGGCCACCGACCAGTTCCGCATCAGCACCTCCCTGATCGCCGCCGCCTCCGAGGGCACGGGCGAGGTCGTCTCCCTCGCCGACGCCGACGCCGTCAACTTCGGGCACAGCATCGGCGAACTCCGCATCCAGGCCGCCCTGTGCGCCCCCATCACGCTCGGCGACGCCGCCGTCGCCTACCTCTACCTCGACGCCCGCGCCGGCGACGGCTTGATCGCCCCCTCCGACCTTTCCCAGGCCGCCACCTATTGCCGGGGCCTGGCCCGCATTTGCGGGCTGGCCCTGGCCAACCTCCAGCGCCGCCGACTGGAGCTCAGCCAGCGCGAGTTCGAGCGCGAACTGGGCGACGCCCACCACGTCCAGCAGATCCTCCTCCCGCCCCCCGCCGGCGCCGTGGGCCCGCTCCGCTACGCCCGGCACTTCGAGCCCGGCTCCTTCCTGGCGGGCGACCTCTTCGACGTCCTGGCGCTGCCGGGCGGGCAGGTGGCGGCGTTCGTGGGCGACGTGACGGGGCACGGCGCCGCCGCCGCCGTCGTCATGGCCGCCGCCCAGACCCGCCTCCGCACCGAGCTTCTCCGGTCCGCCGACCTCGCCCGCGCCGTCGCCGAGGTCAACGCCTTCGTCCACGCCTTCTCGCAGCGCCGCGACACCGGGCCGGGCGCCCCCACGCTCTTCATGACCCTCTTCTGCGCCCTGTTCGACCCCGGCGCGCGCACCCTCCGCTTCATCGACGCCGGGCACGGGCACTGGCTTCTCCGACGCGCCGCCCAGCCCGACGACCCCTTCCTCGGGAGCCAGTGCCAGGGCACCCTCCCCCTGGGCGTCGACCTCGACACGCGCTTCGACCCCGAGCACCTCGCCCTCGACGGCGCCGACCGACTCGTGCTCTACTCCGACGGGCTGGTCGAGCAGCCCTCGCCCGCCGGCGATCGCTTCGGCTCCCGCCGCGTCACCGACACCGTGCGCCACAGCGCCGACGTGGATTCCGACGTCTTGCGCCTCGTCGACGCCCTCCGACAGTTCGCCCAGACCAGGGGCGGGCTCGCCGACGACGTCACCATCGCCTCCATGGCCCCGCTCTGATCCGCTGCCAATTCGACAGACCCGCCGACCCGCCCGGTGGGGCCCGGGTCGCCCCGCCCTCCCCCGACGCCGATTCGGCGTCGAAAGCCGTTGGCACGCCCTGTGCATGCCGATAGACGTTGCGCGCGTGCGCCCCCGCGGCCAGAGCCCGTGTTGTGCGCCCGCGCCCGGCGACCCGCAACCCCAGACGCCGCAGACGTTTGGGCCGCGATCGCCGAAATCCGGCCCCGCGGTGAACCCCCGGAGTCCCCCGGGCCGTAGCCATGGGAGGCCACAGCCCCCATAATCCGTCGGGGGGTGTGGGAACACGGCGCCCGGCACGGGGATAACCCCGGTCCGGGCCAGCATCCGGGAGCCGCCCACGCCGACGTGCCGCGGTTTCCGGACCACCGGGAGAGGCCCATGTTCGAACGCTTCACCGATCGCGCCCGCAAGGTCATGGCCTTGGCCAACCAGGAGGCCCAGCGCCTCAACCACGAGTACATCGGGACCGAGCACATCCTGCTCGGGCTGGTCAAGGAGGGCTCGGGCGTCGGCGCCAACGTCCTGAAGAACCTCGACGTCGACCTGCGCAAGGTCCGCCTCGAGGTCGAGAAGCTCGTCAAGCCCGGCCCCGAGATGGTCACCATGGGCAAGCTGCCCCAGACCCCCAGGGCCAAGAAGGTCATCGAGTACGCCATCGAGGAGGCCCGCAACCTCAACCACAACTACGTCGGCACCGAGCACCTCCTGCTCGGGCTCCTCCGCGAGCACGACGGCGTCGCCGCCCAGGTCCTCATGAACCTCGGGCTCAAGCTCGAGGACGTGCGTGAGGAGGTCCTCAACCTGCTCGGCGCCGGCACCGAGGGGGGCGAGGGTGCCGCCGAAGCCCCCGGCGCGGGCGGGCCCGCCGCCGGCGCCGGCGGGGGATCGACCTCCGCCGCCCCCGCCAAAGGCAAGAGCAAGACCCCCGCGCTCGACTCCTTCGGGCGCGACCTGACCGAGCTGGCCCGCGAGAACACGCTCGACCCGGTGATCGGGCGCGAGTCGGAGATCGAGCGCGTGGTCCAGGTCCTGTGCCGGCGCACCAAGAACAACCCCGTGCTCCTGGGCGAGGCGGGGGTGGGCAAGACCGCCATCGTCGAGGGCCTGGCCCAGCGGATCATCGCCAGCGACGTCCCCGAGATCCTGTGCGACAAGCGCCTGGTCGTGCTCGACCTGGCCATGATGGTCGCGGGCACCAAGTACCGCGGGCAGTTCGAGGAGCGCATCAAGGCCGTCATGAACGAGGTGCGCCGCGCCAAGAACGTCATCCTCTTCATCGACGAGCTGCACACCCTGGTGGGCGCGGGCGGGGCCGAGGGCGCCATCGACGCCTCCAACGTCCTCAAGCCGGCCCTGGCCCGCGGCGAGATCCAGTGCATCGGCGCCACCACCTTCGACGAGTACCGCAAGTACATCGAGAAGGACGCGGCCCTGGCCCGGCGCTTCCAGCCCATCACCGTCGACCCGCCCACCAACGAGCAGACCTTCGCCATCCTCAAGGGCCTGCGCGACCGCTACGAGAGCCACCACCGCTGCCAGATCACCGACGAGGCCATCCGCGCCGCCGTCGATCTCTCCAGCCGATACATCACCGGGCGCGTCCACCCCGACAAGGCCATCGACGTCATCGACGAGGCGGGGGCCCGCGTGCGGATCAAGGGCATGACCAAGCCCCCGGCCCTGGCCGAGATCGAGGCCGACATCGAGCGCCTCAGCGTCGAGAAGGACGAGGCCGTCAAGGCCGCCGACTACGAGCGGGCCGCCGAGCTCCGCGACAGGGCCGAGCAGCTCCGCAAGAAGAAGGACGAGTCGCTCAAGGAGTGGCGGGCCCGGCACATGGAGTCCGACGGCGTGGTGGACGAGGACGTCGTCCGCGAGGTCGTGGCCCGCATGACGGGCGTCCCCCTCAAGCGCATGGAGAAGGAGGAGGCCGCCCGCCTGCTCGAGCTCGAGGCCGAGCTGCACAAGAGGGTCGTCAGCCAGGACGAGGCCATCAAGGCCATCAGCCGCGCCATCCGCCGCGCCCGCGCCGGGCTCAAGGACCCCAAGCGCCCCATGGGCTCGTTCATCTTCGTGGGGCCCTCGGGCGTGGGCAAGACGCTCCTCTCCAAGGCCCTGGCCGAGTTCATGTTCGGGGACGAGGAGGCGCTCCTGCACCTGGACATGTCCGAGTACATGGAGAAGCACAACGTCAGCCGCCTGGTGGGCGCGCCCCCCGGCTACGTCGGGTACGAAGAGGGCGGGCAGCTCACCGAGCGCATCCGCCGCCGCCCCTACGCCGTCATCCTCCTCGACGAGGTCGAGAAGGCCCACCCCGACGTCTTCAACATGCTCCTCCAGATCATGGAGGAGGGCCGCCTCACCGACTCGTTCGGGCGCCACGTCGACTTCCGCAACACCATCCTCATCATGACCAGCAACCTGGGCTCCGACATCATCAAGGGCGGGGCCGGGTTCGGGTTCGGCAAGCGCACCGCCAGCACCGACTACGACAACATCAAGTCCGTCCTGATGAAGGAGATCGAGCGCTTCTTCCGCCCCGAGTTCATCAACCGCCTCGACGACGTCATCGTCTTCCGCCCCCTCACCCGCGAGGACCTGGTCCAGATCGTCGACTACGAGGCCGGCAAGCTCTTCAAGCGCCTGGCCCAGCAGAACCTCACGCTGGAGTTCGACCAGTCGGCCCGCGACTTCCTCATCGAGAAGGGGTACCACCCGGACTTCGGCGCCCGCCCCCTGCGGCGCGCGGTCAGCCAGTACGTCGAGGACCCCCTCGCCGAGATGCTCCTCACGGGCGAGTTCGCCTCGGGCACCACCATCGTCGTGCGGCACAGGCCCGACGCCGACGGCAAGCCCGCCGAACACCTCTTCTTCGACAAGAAGCCCAAGGGCGAGGCCCCCTCGCCCCCGGCCCAGAGCCCCGCCAGCGCGTCGACCTGACGCCCCGCCTCACGCCCACCTCGGCCCCCGCGCCGCCGCGGGGGTCTTTCGTTGGCGCGGGCCCGTACCCTCCCGGCGTGTCCGCGCGCCCCGCCGTCGCCAGGCTCCAGTCGCTGATCGAGTCCTCGCGCCTCCGGGAGGCGCTCGCCGAAGGCCAGCGCGCCCTGCGCTCGTCGCCCGCCGACCCGACGCTCCACCTGCTGCTGGCGGCGGCCCACGACCGCCTCGTGAACCGGCCCCAGGCCCTCTATTACGCGGAGAAGGCCCTCGCACTCGCGGGGCCCTCGCCGGGCCCCAACTTCCTGTGCGAGGCCGGGCTGGTGTTCCTTCACGGCGACCACCCGGATCAGTCGCGCCGCGCCTTCGAGGCCGCCGCCCGCGCCGACCCCGCCCTCCCGCGCCCCCTCCTCGGGCTCGTCTCCCTGGCCGTCGCGGAGCGCCGCTACGCGACCGCCGCCGACCTCGCCCGGCGCGCCCTCGGCCTGGCCCCGACGGACCGCGACGCGGCCGCGGCCGCCGCCGGCTGCCTCCTCGAACTCGGACGCGCCGACGAAGCCCTGTCCATCCTCCGTCCGCGTGCGTCCACCGGCGACCTCTCGCTCCTCTCCCAACTCTGCTGCACGCTGAACTACACGGGCGACGACCCCGGCGAGACGCTCGCGCTCGTGGCCCGGCGCTTCGGCCCGCCCGCGCCGCGCCCGCCCATCGCCGACCCGGACCCGGGACGACGCCTCGCGCTGGGCCTGGTCTCCCCCGACCTGGTCGGGCACTCCGTGGCCCGGTTCGTCGCCCCGCTCCTGGAACACCTCGACCGCGACCGCTTCCGCGTCGTGTGCTACTCGACGATCGTGCCGTCGCCCGGCGACGAGCGGCGCCGCCCACGCTGCGACCTGTGGCGCGACGTGCCGTTCCTGAACGCGTCCGACCTGGCCCGGCAGGTCCGTGAAGACCGGATCGACGTCCTCGTCGACCTCTCCGGCCACACCGCCGGGCACCGCCTGGCGACCTTCCAACTCCACCCCGCGCCGGTGCAGATCACCTACCTGGGCTACCCGGCCAGCACGGGGCTCGCCTGCTTCGACGCACGCCTCGTCGACTCGACCACCGACCCGCCCGGCACCCGCGCCAGCGAGCCGCTTGTTCGCCTCGACCCGTGCTTCGTCTCCTTCCCGATGACCCCGCCCGCGCCCGCCTCGCCCGAGGGGCCCTTCACGTTCGCCTCTTTCAACGCGCTGAGCAAGCTCGGCGACGCCGCCCTGTCGGCGTGGGCGCGGATCCTGATCCGGGCACCCGCTTCGCGGCTCCTGCTCAAGGCCTTCGCCCTGGCGGAGGAAGAAGTCCGGGCCCACGTGCGGGCCCGGTTCGCGTCGGCGGGCGTCGACCCAGCCCGCGTTGAGATGCTCGCCTGGACCCCCTCCGCCGACGAGCACCGCGCCCTCTACAGGCGCGTCCACCTTGCCCTCGACACCTTCCCCTACCACGGCACGACCACGACCTGCGAGGCCCTCTCGATGGGCGTGCCCGTGCTCACGCTCGAGGGCGAGCGGCACGCCGGGCGTGCGGGGGCGTCGCTCCTGCGGGCCGCGGGCCTGCCGGAACTGGTGGCGCCCACCGTCGACGACTACGTCGACGCCGCGGCCCGCCTGGCGCACCCCCCGGGCCCGCCCGCCATCGCCGAGCGGATCGCCCGCTCCGCCCTGGGCGATTCCACCCGGTTCGCCCGCCAGTTCGAGTCCGCGATCCGCGACCTGTGGCGCTCGGCGATCAAACGCGGCGGTTAGCGGCGTGTGTCGGAAGAACGCGCCCAAAGGCGCGGGCGAACGCCGCGGGTGCCACGGGCGATCCGCCTTGCGGATCGCCCGTGCCGGTGTCAGGACGGGCCTCGAACAGCCGCACGGGTCATCGGGCGAAGCGCCCGATGACCCGTGGCACCCGGAGCGCTCCGTCCACGTTCTTCCGACTCGCGCCACTCGTGGCGCGAGTCGGAACAACGTCTACCAAGGCGCGGGCGGACGCCGCGGGTGCCACGGGCGAGCCGCCCGGCGGCTCGCCCGTGCCGGCGTCCGGACCGGCCTCGAACGGCCGCACGGGTCATCGGGCGAAGCGCCCGATGACCCGTGGCACCCGGAGCGCTCGGTCCACGGACTTCCGACACCCACCGCAAGACGCGTCCCCCCCGATACCATCCGCCGCCATGCCCCCCCTCCTGCGCTGGCTCCTGCGCCTGGGCCCCACCAACCCCGTGGCGGTGCGCATCGTGCAGAACGCCTCGCGCCGCAGCAAGCACCTCTACATCCGCTCGGCCTTCCTGGCCCTGCTCATCCTCGTGCTGCTGTGGTCGCTGATCGCCCGCGGCGCCACCGACTACCGCGAGCTGGCCGCCGTCGGGTCCTCCAGCTTCACGCTCGTTGCCTACCTCCAGATCGTGCTGATCTGCCTGCTGGCCCCGGTCTTCATGGCCGGCGCCATCGCCCAGGAGGCCAGCCCGCGCACCTGGGAGATCCTCCTCTCCACGCCCCTGACCGCGACCGAGATCGTCCTGGGCAACCTCTTCGGGCGCCTCTTCTTCATCCTCGCGCTCCTGCTCGCCAGTTTGCCCCTTTTCGCCCTCACGCAGTACTTCGGCGGCGTGCCCGGGCGCACCATCCTCGCCAGCTACGGCGTGGCCGCCTCCGCCGCCCTCCTCGTCGGCGCCATCGCCATCGCCCTCTCCGTCTCGCGCCTGGTGGGCAAGCGGGCGGTCTTTGCCTTCTACGTCGCGGTGGTCAGCTACCTCGCCATCACCGCCGCCATCGACGTCATGATCCGGGCCGCCGCGGGCGGGGCCGGACCCGGCGGGCAGGGCGTCACCCCCATGACCTGCCTCAACCCGTTCCTGGCCCTGGCGGCCCTGCTCAACCCCACCACCTACCCCGCCGCCGAACCAGGCTCCCTCGCCTGGCCCCTCTCCTGGATGCTCGAGACCCCCGTCCGCGCCTGGGTCCTCGGCTCGGCGCTCATCTCGGCGACGCTCATGATCGTCTCCGCCGCCACGGTGCGGGCCGGCGGGCTCTCCACGGTGATCCGCGGCGAGGGCGCGGGCGCCGCCTGGCACCGCCGACTCCTGGGCATGGGCGCCGCCTCCGAACGCCACCGCGCCCCCCGCCACGTCTGGCACAACCCCATCGCCTGGCGCGAGGCCGCCGCCCGCAACGCCACCCTCGGCCGCATCGTCGCCCGCTGGTCGTTCATCGTCCTGGGCGGCGCGTGGGGCGTGACGCTGCTCTACCTCTTCCACACCGGCACCTTCGCCGTCACCGACTTCCGCTTCGCCCTCGCCGCGAGCATCCTCACCGAGACCGCCATCACCGCCCTGGTCGCGATCAACATGGCCGGCACCGCCGTCACCCGCGAGCGCGAGGACGGCACCCTCGACCTCCTCCTCACCACGCCCATCACGCCCGCCTCGTACCTGGGCGGCAAGCTCCGGGGCCTGATCGCCTACCTCCTCCCCATGCTCGCCGTCCCCATCGGCACGCTCGCCCTCGCCGCCCTCTACGTCGCCACGGGCGGGCTGGGCCGCACCGGCGGGCTCGACGTCACCATCACCGTCGGCGCCGTCACCTACACCGTCCCCACCGTGCTCCCCGAGTCGATCCTGCTCGCGCCCCTGGCCACCATCCCCTTCCTCGCCTTCGTCGTCATGATCGGGCTGCAGTGGTCCCTCAGGAGCAAGGGCATGCTCGCCGCCATCGCCACCACCATCGGCGTGGTGGGCGTGATTACAGGCATCGTGGGGCTCTGCGGCTGGCACGCCGGGAGCGATCTGCAGTTCCTCGGCCCCGCCCTGGCCGCCCTCTCCCCCGCCACCGCCCTGCGGGCCATGGTCTCCCCAGACACCGCTCTCGCCGAGACTTTCATGAGCGACGCCACCGGCCTGAGCGCCCGCCTGAGCCTGGGCCTCGGATGCCTGCTCTCGGCCATCCTCCACGCCGCGGCGGTCTACGGCGTCCGCGCCAACATGACCCGCACCTTCGACATGACCGTCCGCCGACTCGCGGGCGTCAAGTAGCTCAGCCTCTCCGCCGGCATGCCACCGCCCCACAGTGGCACCGCCCTCTGGCCGGTCTCCTGCCGCGCACTCGCCACGCGTGCGTCCAGGCGCGAAGCCCGCTGAACGGGTCGCGCCGCACACCGGCCGCGGGCCGGCCCCGATTCCCTCACGCCCCCGTGAACGTCCGGCGCATCCGGGCCGTGGGGATGCCCAGTTGATCCCGGTACTTGGCCACCGTCCGCCGCGCGATCTCGATCCCGCGCTTCTTCAGTTCCTTCACCAGGGCGTCGTCCGAGAGCGGGCGGGCCCGGTCCTCCCCCTCGACCACTTCCTTGAGGGCCGCCTTCACCGCGTCCCACGCCATCTGCTCCCCGCCCGAGTCTCCCTCGCCCGTGCTCCGCGTCGCCAGACCGCCGGAGAAGAACCGCCGCAAGGGCACCACGCCCCGCGGCGTCTGCACGTACTTCTCCGCCACCGCCCGCGACACCGTCGCCACGTGGATCCCCAGCTGCTCGGCCACCTGCGTCATGGGCAGGGGCCTGAGGAACTGGGGCCCGAAGTCGAAGTACTCGCGCTGCGCCTCGATCACCACCCCGATCACCCGCAGCAGCGTCCCCTTCCGCAGCTCCAGCGCGTCGATCAGCCACTGGGCGTTGCCGATGTTGGTCCGCAGGAACTCGCGACCGCTCTTCTCCATCGAGCGGTCCTTGCTCAGGAGCGCGTACTGCTGGTTGATCCGCAGGTTGGGCACCGTGCGCTCGTTCAGGAACGCGACGTAGCGGTCCCTCTCCGCGTCGTACTCGATGATCGCGTCCGGCACGATCGGGCGGTTGTCGTCCTCCACCAGCGACCGCGCCGGAGCCGGGTTCAGGCGGCGGATCAGCCGCACCGCCGACCCGATCTGGTCCAGGCTCAGCCCCGTCTTCTCCGCGATCCGCGGCAGGCGGTTCTGACGCAGGTCCTCCAGGTGCTCGTCCACGATCCGCGTCGCCGCCGACCGCGCCTCCGGCTCGGCCTCCAGCCCGCCCTCCCCGAGCCGACCCAACTGGATCAGCAGGCACTCGCGCAGGTCTCGGGCCGCCACCCCCGCCGGCTCCAGGCTCTCCTGCAGCACCTCCAGCACGCGCCCCAGCTCCTCCACGCTCACGGGCCCCTCGCCCGCCGGCGCCCGGTCCGCCACCGTCGCCAGCGGCGTGCGCAGAAACCCGTCCGCGTCCAGCGACTGGATCAGCAGCTCCCCCAGGCGGCGCGCCGGCTCCCCCACGTCCGCCAGGCCCCACTGCTCGCTGAGCTGCTCCGTCAGCGACTTGCCCCGCGCCGGCGCCGCCGCCATCGCGTCCATCTTGACGTCGCGCTCCCCGTCTAGCCGCCGCGGCGGCCCGCCCTCGGACCACTCGGTCTGCCGAGTCAGCCCCGACCGGCTCGACCCCTCGGCGAACTCGTTGTCCGCCGCGTCCGGGTTCTCACTCTGGTACCGGTCCAGCCGTGCGAACTCCTCCGCCCCGCCGTGCTCGTCGATCCGCAGGGGCGCGTCGGGCGGCGGCTCGGCCGTCGCCCCGTCCGCCGACGGGGCCTCGGGCCCCGCCTCCACCTGCTCCAGCGCCACGTTGCTCTCCAGCTCCTCCTCGATCCGCTCCTGCAGCTCGGCCAGGGGCATCTGCAGGATCTCCATCGACTGGATCACCCGCGGCGCCAGCTTCATCGACTGGCCCAGACGCATGGATTGGGAGGCTTCGAAACGCATGGGGTTCAGCCGACCTCCTGCCGGCACTCGATGGCGTCCGCCAAGACCGCCTTGCTCGCAAACTCCAGCGACGAGCCCGCGGGAAGCCCGCGCGCCAGCCGCGTCACCTTCACCCCGCGCTTGCGCAGTTCATCGGCCAGATACAGCCCCGTCCCGTCCCCCTCGATCGTCGGATTCAGCCCCAGGATCACCTCTCGGACCGCCGTCCCCCGCGGGTTGGTCTCCGGGCGGTCCAGCCGCTCCAGCAGCGCCCCGATCGTCAGGTCGCCCGCCCCCACCCCGTCCAACGGGCTGATGTGCCCCATCAGCACGTGGTACACGCCCCGGTACATCCCCGTCTGCTCCAGGCCGATCAGGTCCTTGGGCTGCTCCACCACCAGCACCTGCCCGGCGTCGCGGCGCGGGTCGGCGCACACGCCGCACCCCGAACGACCCTCCCCCGCCGCGTCCGTCAGGTTGAAGCACACCGGGCAGGGCTTCACCGCCCGCTTCACGTCCAGCACCGCCTTGGACAGCCGACCCGCCGACTCCGCGTCGTGCACCAGCACGTGGAATGCCATCCGCTCGGCGCTCTTGCGACCGATCCCCGGCAGGCGACCGAACTCCTCGATCAGCCGCTCCAGCGCCTGCGGGTACGCCGACGACCTCGGGCCCTCGCCCGCGGCCACCTTCCGTGATGCCCGCCTCTCGCTCGTCACGCGTGAATCGTAGACCCGGGGACACTCCATCCCAGCGACCGCCGAACCTCCCCGAGCGCGCGCACGCCCCCTCCGCCGGGCTATGCTGGAGATCCGACCGGATGAACGCGACCGGCTCACCCCCTCCGCTGCACCGCGCCGCGCTCCAGGTCGCGCTGGTCCTCGCCGCCTGTGTCGCCGTCTACTGGCTCGGGCTCTCGTGGGCCGGGCTGGCCTACACCGAGGGGCACCGCGCCATCCCCGGCTTCGAGCTCCTGCAGCGCGTCCGCGACCAGGGCCTGTCCCGCCGCGCCCTGCTCGTCACCACGCTCTTCGACCAGCCCTACCTCCGCAAGCCCCCCATGATGCCCTGGGGCGTCGCGCTCTCCTCCTCGGTCCTCGGGCCGACCGAGTTCGCCGCTCGCGCCGTCTCGGCACTTGCGATGACCCTCGGCGCCCTGGCCTCGTGGTGGTTCGCGCGCCGGTGGTTCGGGCCGCCCTGGGCCCTGGCCGCCGGGCTGGCCCACGCCCTCACGCCCCTCTTCTGGCAAACGGGGCGCGCCGCCGAGATCGAGGCCCTCCACAACCTGTTCATCCAGCTCGCCGCCCTCGCCTCGATCGACCTCTTCGTGCGCCGCCCGGAGTCGCGCGCCACCCGCCGATTGCTCGCCGCGGGCGCCGCTCTCGCCGTCCTCGCCGCCGCGTGGACCAAGGGACCGGTGGGCGCCCCCGTGCTGCTCGCCGCCGCACTCGCCTGCGGGGCCTGCTCCTCCGCCGGGTGGCGCGCGCTCCTCCCCGCCTTCCTCCTCGCCGCGATCCCCGCGGGCGTCGCCGCCCAGCTCTGGAGAAGCACGCTCGACCTGGCCTCATCGACCGGCGTCGCGCCCGTCACCCAGGGCGTCTCCGAGTTCCTGTGGGCCGCCGATCGCGTGGGCCGCGTCCTGCTCCTCCCGCTCGCCGCGCTCGCCTCGGCGTTGCCGACCTCCGCCGCCCTGCTCTTTCCTTTCGGCCCCGACGCCCGCCGCGAAGCCGGCACCGACGGCGACCTGGCCCGCCTGCGCCTGGCCCGGGCCGTTGCCCTCGCCTGCCTGCTCTCGCTGGCGCTCTACGCCGCCCTGGGCGTGAGCAATCCGCGCTACACGATGCCCGCGTTCGCCCTCGCCGCGCCCGCCGTGGCCTGGGCCCTGCGAGCCCGGGGCACGACCTTCACCCCGCGCCGCCGGCGCATCGCCGCGTGGATCCTGCTGGGCCGACCCGCGCACCTGCTGGCGCTCCTGCTCGTCGCCGCGGCCGTCTACCTGCCCCTCTACGAACGCTCGCGCGCGCGCAACTCCGGCCGCGACGCGGGAATGGCCCTCGGCGCCGCGCTCCCCGCGGGCACGCTCCACGCCGACGCCCTCATCGACGCGCGCCCGGAGATCCTCTGGTACGCCCGCCGCGCCAACCCCGACCTCCACGTCCGCTGGACCCCGGGCTGGATCCCGCCCCCGACCGACCTGGTCGCCCTCCTGCGCGCTGGCGGGCGCGACGAACGACCCACGGTCTTCCCGAGCGCGGCCACGCCCCCGCTGGCGAGCGGACGGGTCGCTCGGTTTGTGTTCGAGGTTCGGCGGGCACTGCCCGATCCCGAACAAGGTTCTCCAGATTCCCACGGCGCGGGGGCGCCCTGAAGCATCGGCCCATCGGCGCGCGGGTGCCGCGATTCGTCGCCGAATTCGAGGAATCTGTGCGCGCGATCGCTTGCATTCTCCGCGACGATCCGGTAGGGTCTGGGCTCCGCGGGCGGGCGAACTCCGGCCTCGGACGTGGACGATTCGAAAAGCCGAAGGCAGCAGCCTGGAGAGTTCGGCGCGCGGGGCAACCCGCCCGCCGCCCCCCGTTCGTTCCTTCAAGGGGAAGCCGAGCCGGGGAGGAGAGAGAGGGCTGCTGTCTTCGTTTTTGGACCTAGCGATCGGGTGCGTAGGGCACGACGCCGCCGGCGCGGAACGCCTCGGCGATCGGGCCCGACCACCGCTCCAGGGTCTTGGCGAGTTCCGGGTTGCGCGAGGGGCTGTGCCCGGCCTCGTCGGCCTCGGCGTAGGCCCGCTCGGCGTCCCACCCCTGCACGACCCGGCGGAAGAGCGCGACGGCACACCCCGTCCGCTCCGTCCCCGCCCCGCAGTGGACGAGCACGGGCTGGCGGGCCGGGTCGGTGATCACCCGCAGCGTGCGCACGTAGTGGTTCGGGTCGCCACGGGAGTCGCCCCGCAGGTCCAGCCGGATGCGCTCGACGCCCAGGGCGTCGGCGGCGTGCTGGGCCCGCAGGTCGCAGCGCGAGGCCGGCGGGAAGGCCCCGAGGTCCACCACCGTCCGGATGCCGTGGGCCCTGACCACGCGCTCGAAAGCCCCGGGCGTGAGCCCGCCCGAGCGGTAGAGCACGCCCCTCTCCACCTCCGCGAAGCGCTTGGGGAACAGGTCCGGGCGCACGCCGGCGTTGAACGCCCAGGCGCCCAGGGACAGCGCGGCGAGGGCGAGCACGATCGTGGGCAGGCGGCTACGGGGCATGGGCGATCGTAGAGGGCGGCCGGACCTCGACCGGGGCCCGCTCGAGGCGCCCGAACAGGCGCCCCTGCCAGCGGATGGGCCACCACTCGTACAGGAAGATCTCCAGCGGCCTCCACAGCGCCACCCACCCCACGATCACCAGGGCCTCGCGCGTGAACCAGATCACGCCGGTCGACTTGATCGCCGAGAGGAGCTGCACGGCGGTGAGGCACGCGGCCAGGAAGGCCAGCCCGATGAGGAGCGTGCGGCGTCCGTGGCGCATCAGCTCGCGCATCTGGCGGCGGGACTGGGCGGCGCGGTAGCGGAAGTAGTTGTGGATCGACTGGGCCGCGTCGTGCTCCGGGCGGGCCGACGGCTCGTCGAGGTGGATGACGACGCGCAGGTCGGCGTCGCGCGGGGCGTCGAGCGCCGACCCGATGATGAAGTCGGCGGCGTCGTCGTCGAGGTCGCGCTCGTGGAAGGGGGCGGGGTCGAGCGAGTTGAGGAGCTGCGCCAGCGTGCGCAGGCGCAGGTGGATGTCGAAGGTGTGCCTGCCCTGCCCCATCGCGGGCCTCCCTGTGGCGCGGGCACGGTAGGGATGGGCGCGTGGCGGGGACGGCACGCCTCGCGGGGTCAGGGAGCGGGGGGCGGGGTGGGGGTCGGGGTGGGGGTCGGGGCGGCGGCGGTCTCCTTGGCGCGGGCGGTGGCGGCGAGCACCTCGGAGGCGGGCAGGATCAGGCCCCGCAGCGAGTCGGTCTCGCCCATCATGCCCGAGGACGAGTCGTCCTGGTCTTCCTCGGAGGGCGACTGGATGACCGTGATGCCGACGAGTCGGCCCGACTCGCCGAAGACGGGCATGCCGAACTGAAGCAGGAACCCGTTGGGGACGAGCAGCCTGCGGGGCTTGGCGGTGACGCCGCCGACCGCGGCCTCGGTGACCAGCGGGGCCCGGTCGAAGAACTTGCCCATGCGCGAGACCATGTGGATGCGGTCGCCCACGCCGGCGTCGGCGGAGGCCTCGAGGTCCAGGTGGGCGTACCCGGCCTCGTCGGGCGTGGCGATGCGGATCCAGGCCAGGTCCAGCTCCCTGTCGCGTGCGGTGAGCGTGGCCTCGACGCCCTTGGTGTCGTCGCCGATCAGGACGCGGATGTTCTTGATGGCCGGCGTGGGCCCGCCCATCATGGCGATCATGCCGCCGAACTGCGAGTTGGCGGCGAGCACGAGCCCGTCCTTCTCCACCATGACGCCGGAGGCTTCCATCTCCTGCTCGCCCGCGCCGAACTCCGCCGGGGCCTCGAGCACGAACTTGAGGGTGACGAGGGCGGGCGCGTGGGTCCGGATGAGGCGGGCGTAGGCGCCGGCGGGCGGCTCGACCCGAGCGGGCAGGGCCGGGGCGGGCGCGAGCGTGCAGGCGAGGAGGGCGGCGAGGGCGATGTGCTTCAAGGAAAGGCTCCTGTGTGGGGTCACTTGGGCGGGTGGGCCTCGTCGGCCTTCTCCTCCGCCTCGGTCCGCGGCTTCCACTCGGGCTCCGCGTAGTTGAAGAACGTGCGATTGTTCCGTACCACGACGAACTCGACCAGGCGCGGCTGGGCCCGGGTCAGGTCGTCCATCACCGCCCGGTAGGTCTCCAGGTCGGGCGTCTGGCGGTCGCCGATCCGCTGGATCAGGTCCCCCGGCGAGAGGCCCGCCAGGCTCGCCCACCCGCCCGACTCGGCGGAGAGCACGATGACGCCCCGCACCGAGTCGTCCCAGCGGTTGTCGTCGCGGTCGAAGAAGGTCAGTTCGCGCACGGCCAGCTCGAAGTCGCGGTTGGTGTCGCGCCGGGCCTCCTCGGTGCCGATCCGCGTGCGCTCCAGGGCGACCGGGATCTCCAGGGCGCCGCCCGCGCGCCACACGTCCAGGCGCGCCGTCTGGTCGATCTTCAGCCCGCGCACGCGCCGGTTGAAGATCCCGGCGTCCTGCATGCCGCGGACCTTGAGCGCCTCGCCGTCGATCGCCGTGATGACGTCGCCCACGCTCAGCCCCGACGACGCGGCCAGCGTGCCGGGGTAGACGCGCGTGACGCGGAAGCCGGTGGCCTGCTCGTGCCCGAGCTGGCGGGCCAGGTCGGGCCCGACGGGCTGCGTCGCCACGCCGATCCACGCCTTGGGCAGCTCGCGGGGCGGGTCCTGGGGCTTGTCGGGCCTGGACTTGACGAGCGTGAGCTGGTTCTTGCCCTGGCGGTCGAACTCGATGAGGAAGTACTCGGGCAGGTCCGCGCGGGCCATGCCCGAGCGGTAGGCCTCGACCAGCGCGTCGATGGAGGCGACGGGCGTGCCGTCGATCGAGCGGATGACGTCGCCCCAGGTGAGCGCGGGCTCGGCGAGGGCGGCGGGTGACCCGGCCCGGACGCCGGAGACCAGCGCGCCCTCCTTGGAATCCAGGCGCCGGTCGCGGGCCAGCTTGTCGGTGATCTCCTCGATGGAGACGCCCCAGGCCCGCAGGAGCGTGCGCTGCCCGCGGTCCTTGAGCAGGGCCTCGGTGACGAGGCGCGCCTCGCCCTCGCCCTCGCCGCGGACGTAGGCCACGCGGACGGCGCCCCCGATGGGCGTGTCGGCGAAGCGCTTGAGCAGCGCTGGGATCTGCTCGGCGAACCGGACGTTGACGGCCTCGCCGTCGAGGGCGGTGACGACGTCGCCGGGCTTCAGGCCCGCGCGGTCGGCGGGCCCGCCCGCGACGATGGACGTGAGCAGCACCCCGCGTTCCGCCGTGGTGCGCTCGATGGGCTTGAAGGTGGCGCCGATCCAGGAGCGGGGCACGCTGCCGTGCTCGATGAGGGCGGCCATGACCTCCCGGGCCAGGTTCGACGGGCTGGCGAAGCCCATGCCGTTGCCCCCGAGCGTGTTGACGCCCACGACCTCGCCCTTGAGGTTGACCAGGGGCCCGCCCGAGTTGCCCGGCAGGATGAGGGCGTCGTGCTGGATCCAGCGGGTGAAGAGCCCGGAGCGCTCGCCCCGCTCCTCCTGCATGGCGTCCACCGCGTCGCGGTCGCCCGAGAAGGCGGAGGCGAAGACCCGCTCGGTGTTGGAGACGATGCCCAGCGTGACCGAGCGAGAGAGCGCGAAGGGCGAGCCCATGGCCAGCACCGTGTCGCCCACGCGGACGATCGAGGAATCCCCCACCGCCGCCACAGGCAGCGACGACGGGTCCGCCAGGTCCGCCGGGTCGATCTTGAGGACGGCCAGGTCCGTCAGCACGTCCTCGCCGACGAGGTCGGCGTGCACCTCGGCCTGGTCGGCCATGCGCACGCGGAAGCGCTTGCCGCGGTTGGTGACGTGGGCGTTGGTCAGGATGTGCCCGTCGGGGGTGACGATGGTGCCCGAGCCCACCGATTCGGACTTGTTCTCCTTGCCGCCCCAGTACTCCACGCTGATGACGTGGATGTTGACCAGGGCCGGGAAGACCCGGGCCTTGGCCGACTGGACCATGGCGCGGATCTCTTCGCGGAGGTCCTCGGCGCGGGCCAGGACGGCGGCGCCGGGCCCCTCCTGGGCCAGGGCCGGGGCGGGGAAGAGGAGGACGGTGGCCGACAGCAGGGCTCGCCAGGTGCTCTTCATGAGGGGGATCCGGGTGCGGGCGCCGACCGGACAGGGTATGGGCCCGGTGTGGGTGTACCGTTGATCGGGCGGCGCGGTTCGGGCGCGGGAGAAGTCCGGTGTTGAAGGCGCTCGCGTTGGCGTTTCTGGGCGTGGGGTTGGGGCAGCCGCCCGGGCTGCCCCCGCCACCGGGGGCTCCGCGCCCCGAGCAGGTGGACCCGCTGGGCCCGGACGACGTCCGCCCCATCCTGATCGACGTGCCCCCGGCGCGGTCGCTGCCGATCGACGCCGAGCGGGGGACCGTCGGCGACGTGGCCCTCTGGATCGACCGGCGCGACCCGTCCCGCAGCGCCGTGCTCGTGGCCCACGGGCGCGGCGTCACGCTCCTGAGCCTCGACGGCGGCGAGATCGGCGGCCTCGGGGGGCCGGCCTTCAACGCCATCGACGTGCGCACGGGGGTGACGCTGGGGTCGGAGCGGATTGACGTGGTGGCGGCGGGCGGCGCGGGCGACCCCGCCCTGCGGCTCTTCGCGCTGGACCCGGATTCCCGGTCGCTCCGCGACATGGGGAAGGTCGCGACCGACCTGGCGGACGTGTCGGCCCTGGCGCTGCGATGGAGCGAGGGCGCGCTGTCCTGCTTCGCGGGGGACGCCCAGGGGGCGGTCGTCCACCTCCTGTTGGGGCCGATCGAGGGCGGGCCCGGCGAGCGCTCGATCGCGGCCCGGGTCGCGCGGCGGTGGGCGGTGGGCGGGCCCGTGACCGGGCTGGCCGCCGACGACGCCGACGGGGCGGTCTACGTCGCGGAGTCCTCCCGGGGACTGTGGCGGTTCCCGGCGGAGGGCAGCGCCAAGGGCCGGCTGGTGGATCGGGCGGGCGGGGCCCGCCTGGGCGGAGAGATCGGCGGGCTGGCGGTGCTCCGGGGCGGGGCGTCGGCGGGGTACCTGATCGCGCGGGGGAGCGGGCGGGTGTCGCTCTTCGAGCTGGGCGAGCCAAACCGCTACGTGGCATCCCTTCGGCTGGTGGCGCCGGGGGGCCCGGCGGGGTCGCTGGCGGGCGGATTGGACGCGGGGGTCGGGCTCGGGACGCGCTGGAAGGGGGGGCTCGTGGCCTGGGCAGGCCCCACCGGCGTGGACCTCGTGCGCTGGATCGACTTCGTGGACCGGTCCGGCCTTCCCCTGCTGGTCGAGCCGGGCGCCCCGTGAGCGGCACCGATCCCAGGGGTTTTGCGTGGAAGGCACTCGTGTCGCTCGCCCGGGGGCGGACCCGCGGAGCCCGGCACGATTTGGGGCGGAATATCCGGTCAGGAAGTGGCAAGTCCGGAGAAAGCGGGTATCTTGGATAAGACTGGCCCGTTGGAACGCGCGTCCGCGGTGACCGGCGAGGTTGGGCGGCTCCGAGCGTCGGGGCCGCGGTGGTGGGCGAGGGGCGTGCGCGCCCCGCAACTCAAGGGATACACATGCTTCGTTCTGGAATCGTCGGGGCCGTCTCGCTCGTTGTGTCGGCCGGGGCGGCGTTCGGGCAGAACTACGCCGAAGTGGGCGACGCGGGCGATCTGCCGGGCACCGCGCAGGTCGCGGCCGGGTCGGGCCCGCTGACCTCGCTCTCGGGCACCAACGCCGCGAGCGACGCCGACCTGTTCGTCATCGACATCTGCTTCCCGGGCAACTTCTCGGCGACCACGGTGGGCAGCGTGACGTGGGACACGCAGTTGTGGCTCTTCCACGCCGACGGGCGGGGAATCGTCCACAACGACGACGCGCCGACGGGCACCCTCCAGAGCCGATTGACCAACCTGTTCACCAGCAGCCTGACCCCGGGGCGGTACATTCTCGGGATCAGCCGGTACAACCGAGATCCCGTCAACTCGACGGCGGCGTTGATCTGGGCCAACACGCCCTTCAACGTCGAGAGGGCGCCGGACGGCCCGGGCGCCACCGCCGGCGACATCGTGGTCTCGGCCTGGACCGGCACCCACACCACGACCGGCACCTACACCATCGCGCTCACCGGCGCGTGCTTCGTCTCCACCTGCCCGGGCACGGGGACGGGGGCTTGCTCGCGGGCCGACTGGAACGAGGACGGCACGATCGACTTCAACGACATGCTGGCGTTCCTGAACACCTTCAACGCCCAGGACCTGTGCGCCGACCTGAACGCGGACGGCGCCGTCGACTTCAACGACTTCCTCGCCTTCCTCAACCTGTTCAATGTCGGCTGCTGAGCCGACCCGGGATGACCCCGCCCGGCAGGTCCGTGTGGCTGCGGCGCGCTCCGGCCCCCGAGCGGGGTGACCCTGCGGAGTCGCACGCTCGTACGGATTGTGGTAGGGATCCGGCCGATCAACCCGCGGATCCGCGGCGGCGCGATCCGGGGAATTCGCGGGTCGTGCGGGCATCTGCGCGGAATCCGCTTGCACGATCCGGGGTCCTGTGTATCTTGAGGGTTGAAGGCGCATTCTCGGCGATTGTCCCGGTGATTCCACCGGATCGAGGGCGTCGGCGGTTCCAATCGGCGGAACCGCATCGCGTGGGTACTGAGGGCGCTGGTCGCGTCCGGAGTGCATAGGGAGGTTTCACATGCGTATTTGGGGAATGTCTGGGATCGCCGCGCTCGCTCTGACGGCGGGCATGGCCGTGGGTCAGACGCCGACGGACGACTGCGCGTCGGCGCCGACGGTCGGAGCGGGCGCATACGCCTTTGACACGACGGGCTTCACGCCCGACCACTGGGGCCTGGGCACGTGCGGCTCGTCGAGCGCCAGCCCCGACGGCTGGATCAAGGTGGTCTCGGCCATCAGCGGCAGCATGACGGTCGAGACGTGCAACGCCGCGTCGTACGACACGGTGCTGGCGGCGTTTGACGCCTGCGGCGGCAGCCTGCTGATCTGCACCGATGACACCTCCGGCTGCGCGGGCTTCACCACGCGGATCTCCTTCCCCGTGACCGCGGGGGTGCCCGCGCTGATCCGCATCGCCGGGTTCAACGGGGCATCGGGCGCGGGCACGCTGACGGTGATCGATCCGGTGCCCCCGCCGCCCGGCACGTTTATCGAGACCGGGGACGCGGGTCAGCTGCCGGGCTCCGAGATGCCCGTGACCGGCTCGGGCGCGCTCAACCGCATCCAGGGCAGCTACACGACGGGCGAGATGGACCTCTACCGCATCCGCATCTGCGACCCCGGTAGCTTCTCGGCGACGACGGTCGGGAACGGGACGAGCATCGACACGCAGCTCTGGCTGTTCCAGATGGACGGCTCGGGCATCGTCGCCAACGACGACAACCCGGCCGGCACGCTCCAGAGCTCCCTCTCCAACACCTTCACCTCGAGCCTCCCCGCGGGCGACTACCTGCTCGGCATCTCGGGCTACAACCTTGATCCCGCCAACGGCCTCGCCGAGCTCATCTGGCTCAACACGCCCTTCAACGTCGAGCGCGCCCCGGACGGCCCCGGCGTCGGCTCCGGCGGCATCGTCGTCGCGGGCTGGACCGGCTCGGCCTTCGCCGCGGGCAACTACAACATCGACCTGACCGGCGCCTGCTTCGTGAGCACCTGCCCGGGCACCGGCGCCGGCGCGTGCAGCCGCGCCGACTGGAACGAGGACGGCGTGATCGACTTCAACGACTTCCTCGCCTTCCTCAACGACTTCAACAACCTGGACGACTGCGCCGACCTGAACGGCGACGGGGTCGTCGACTTCAACGACTTCCTCGAGTTCCTCAACATCTACAACGCCGGCTGCTGAAGAGCCTCTTGCCCACGCCGGGGCCCGCGCGGGAGCGATCCTCCCCCGTCGGGCCCCGGCGTCTTTTTCTCCCGGAAACGCCCGAGAAGGCCGACGGCGTCGTTCGGGCCCGATTCGCAGGCGGAATCACGCACCCGCGCGGTAGACTGGGGCGTACCGGACTTGCGGGCAAGGAGCCCGGGCGGCGCGGGCGCCGCCGCTCGCCGGGGCAGGAGGACGCGATGAACCGAGTCAGAATGACCGCGGCGCTGGCCCTGGCCCTGAGCGCGGGGGCCGCGCTGGGGCAGGAGCAGACTTTGCAGAACGATTCGCTGACCCACGGGGGGACGGCGGCGATCCAGATGGGGTTCCATGACCACGAGATCGGCGCGGCGCGGTTCATCGCGCCCAACGGGCTCTTCCCGCTCAAGCTCAAGCGCGTGCAGATCTTCTGGAAGTCGTGGCTGGGGCAGTCGATCAACAACATCCAGCACTCGATCATCGTCTACCGGCATCCGCTGGGGCAGGTGACGCCCACGCTGGTCTTCGAGAGCGACCCGCCGCAGCTGGCCGACGGGTTCCTCAACGAGTTCAACTTCGAGGGCGAGAACATCGTCTTCCAGACGCCCACGGCGTTCACGGTCGGGCTTCGGTTCGACGAGGGGCAGGCGCCGGCCGTCGGCGGCGGCATCCGCGGGCTCAACTACGCGAGCCTGGTGACGGACACCAACGGGTGCCAGCCGGGGTTCAACCCGATCTTCGCCATCCCGGGCGGGTGGACGGACATCTGCGCGTTCGGCGCCAGCGGCGACATCGTGATCCGCGTGGTCGTCGAGCGGTATGTCCCGCCCTGCCAGGCGGACTGGAACGGCGACGGCGTGGTCGACTTCAACGACTTCCTCGCGTTCCTCAACGACTTCAACGCGGGCGCGGCCCGGGCGGACCTGAACGCCGACGGCGTCGTTGACTTCAATGACTTCCTCGCGTTCATGAACCTCTTCAACACCGGGTGCTGAGCGCGGCCATGAGGAGCGCGACTTGGAGCCTGGCCCGCCGAGGGCCGCACGCCGCCACGGCGGCGGTCGCGGTTGCAGGACTTGCCGGCGCCGCGGCGGGTCAGTCATGTCAGCCCGCCGTCGATCCGGGGTTTGCCTCCGGGCGGTTCGACGGCGCCGTGCTGGCGGCGGTGGAGCACGACAACGGCGGCGGCCCGCAGTGGTACCTGGGCGGCGGGTTCACCAGCGCGGGCGGCGTGCCCGCGGGCGGCGTGGTCCGGTGGACGGACCGGCGCAACTACACGCCGCTCGGGTCCGGCGTCTCGGGCGGGCTCGGCGTCGTTCACGCCTTGACGGTGCACGATCCCGACGGGCCCGGGCCCCTCGCGCCGCGTCTGATCGTCGCGGGCCACTTCGACACCGCGGGCGGGCAGCCGGTGCGGAGCGTTGCGGCGTGGGACGGGTCGGCGTGGCACGCGGTCGGGGCCGGGCTGTCCTCGGGAGGCGGGCCGGCGACGGTCCGGGCTCTGGCGGTGATCGATGGCGTGCTCTACGCCGGTGGTCTGATCGATGCCTCGGGCGCCACGCCCGTTGTCAACCTCGCACGCCTCGGGGGCGCGGGTTGGGAGCCCGTGGGGGCGGGCGTCGGGTTCGAGGTGCTGACGCTCGCTCCAGCGGACGTGGGAGGCCCGGCTCTGTTCGTCGCAGGCGAGGGGTCGGCGGTGCTGCGGTTCGATGGTTCCGCGCTCTCGACCTTCGCGGCCCTGGCGGGAGCGCCGCCCCTGCGCGTGAACGAGCTGCGCGCGGGGGCCGCGGGGCTTGTGGTTGCCGGCCGCTTCGATTCGATCGCGGGGACCGCGGCGCGGAACATCGCGTGGTTGAGTGCCGGCGGCGTTCAAGCGCTCGGCTCGGGCGTGGGGACTGTCTCGGACGAGGCGACGTCGGCGGTCTTCGAGGGCGCTGACCTGCTCGTGGTTGGGCGGTTCGCCGCCGCCGGCGGCGTGCCCGCGGCCAACGCCGCCCGCTGGAACGGGTCGTGGTCGGCGCTGGGGTCGGGCCTTCCGTCCGCGCCGGCGCGGATCGTGGGACTGGGTGGACCGGGCGAGACAGCCGCGCTCGGCGCTTTCGCGGACGAACGCAGCGTCCGCCTCTTCGATCCGGCATCGCAGGCCTTCCGCGGGCTCGACGCGGGGCTCCAGGGCTCGTTCGGCGTGACGGTCCGCGCCATGGTGAGCGCCAATCCCGGTTTCCAGTTCTCGGGGCGCCAGCTCTTCCTTTCCGGCACCTTCACGACGGCGGGAACGACGACGGCGACGGCGCTTGTCCGATACGACGGGCGGCGATTCCACGCGATCCCGGCGGCGGAGCGACCCTCGGCGGCGCCCGCGGCCCTGGCGCGCCTGGAGGAGAAGGAGGGCGACCTGCTGCTGGTGGGCGGGGCGTTCGGGCTGCCCTTCCCGCGGTTCTACGGGATCGATCTGTCGGGCACGCCGCGACGCTTTGCGCCCGAGCCCGGGCTGGCGGGCGACGAGGTCCGCGCGATCCTCGCCCTGCCCGACCGCGTGCTCGTCGGCGGGAACTTCCGCGCCTCCGGGCCCTCGCCGGCGTACTTCGCCCAGTACTCGCTCTTCAACCCGGGATGGTCGGCCCATTCCGCGGGCGCCGTCAACGGGCCCGTCAACACGCTCGCCGGCGGCGACTTCACGATGGACGGCGTGCCGGACGTCTTCGGCGGCGGGCTCCTGACCCAGGGCGGCATCGGCGGGCCCACGGCTCCCTTCGCGCTCCAGAACGGGTTCTTCATCAACGGCGCCACCGGCACCATGAACGCCCCCGCCGTCAACGGGTTCCACGGCGTGGAGGGGCAGATCCTCACCTCCACCGTCCCCGACACACCCTTCGACCACACCAACTTCCTGTTCATGGGCGGCGACATCACGCGCGCGGGCGGGATCACCGCCGGGCGCGTCGCTCCGTGGCACGGCGACCACTGGCACTTCATGGCCCAGGGCGTCAACGGGCGCGTGCGGGCCCTGGCCATGTTCAACGACGGCTCGGGCAACGGACCCGAGCTCTACGTCGCGGGCGATTTTTCCTCCGCCTCCGGCCTCAACACCCCGTACCTCGCCAAGTGGGACGGCACCGCCTGGGCCCCCGTCCTGACCGGGCTGGACGGCCCCGGGCACGCCCTGGCCGTCCACAACGCCGGCGACGGGCTCGGCCCATGCCTCTACATCGCCGGGGACTTCTCGACCTTCGGGGGGGTGTCGTGCCAGCGGCTGGCCCGCCTGATCCCCTGCCAGGGGTGCCTGGCCGACTGGAACCTCGACGGCACCGTCGACTTCAACGATTTCCTCGCGTTCCTCAACGACTTCAACGCCGCCCTCCCTCGGGCCGACCTGAACGCCGACGGCACCATCGACTTCAACGACTTCCTGGTGTTCCTCAACCTCTTCAGCGCGGGGTGCTGAGGAAGGGCGGGCGGGACGCCGGTGCCCCGCGGAGGGGCATTGGCGCGACCCAGGCCAACAGGAGGAGGTGCACCGAGGCCCATCCGCCGGCCTTGATCGCGGGCTGGAGCCGGCGGGGGCCCCGCCCCTCGGGGTGCCGCTGCTCTGGGGCGGGAGCACGAGGCTGGAGCTATGGACGGAGGGCGGGCGCGTGGTGGTGCGGAACCTGGTGTCGGCGAGCGTGCCGCGGCCGCCGGAGTGACGCGCCGCCTCGATCGGTTCGCGTGACGCCCCGGGCCCCGGGCTGGTACGCTTGCGCACCGCTCGCATCGGCGAGCCCTGACCTCCCGACCGAGGCCCCGCCATGACAGAGCCCGAGACCGCGCCGCAGCAGGTGACGCCGACCAACGGGACGTTCGTCAAGGTCTTCCTTCCCGGGCTGGTGATCGGGCTGGTGGTGGGCGGGTTCGCCGGGGCGTTCCTGAGCGGGTTCATGAGGCCCGCCGCGCCCGTTCAGCCGGCGTCGCCCGGCCCGAAGGTGGCGGCGCCGCGGGTTCCCGTGCACCCGGACGCCGAGCCCATGGAGCCGCCGCGCGAACCCCAGGAGGCGCCCGGGCCCGACGCCGAGAAGCCCGCCCCGCCCCCCAAGACGCCATGACCTCCGCGCGCCGACTGGTCGCCCAGCACCTCCAGGGCCTGCGGCTCTCGGGCGTGGACTTCATCCCGAAGGAGCCCGAGCCGCGGCCTCCGCCCCCCGCCGAGGCGCCCCGCGTCACCGCCGAACCACCGGCCCACGCCCCGCTCGTCGAGCCCAAGCCGTCGGCGGACACGCGCCCGCAAGCCGACGACGAGCGGTCCCGGCGCCAGGCTTTGCTGGATGAGGTCCGGCGTCGCTACGAGAGGGACGCCCCGCACGAGCGCTTTGTCACGGGCCACACGCGGATCGTGTTCGGCGAGGGCGACCCCTGCGCCCGCGTCATGTTCGTGGGCGAGGCCCCGGGCGAGGAGGAGGACAAGACCGGCCGCCCCTTCGTCGGGCGGGCGGGGCAACTGCTCGACAAGATGATCGTGGCCATGGGGCTGTCGCGCGATCGGGTGTACATCGCCAACGTGCTCAAGACGCGCCCGCCCAACAACGCCACGCCCACGCCCGAGGAGGCGGCCCTGTGCGCGCCGTACCTCCACGACCAGATCCGCATCGTGGCCCCGGACGCGCTCGTCACGCTGGGGCTGCCCGCCACGCGCCTGATCCTGGGGAGCGACGAGTCCATGTCGCGCCTCCGCGGGCGCTGGGCCCGGATTGTCACCGGCGAAGGACGGGTCGTGCCCGTCATGCCCACCTACCACCCGGCGTACGTGCTCCGCCAGTACACGCCCGAGGTCCGCGGCAAGGTGTGGGCCGACCTCAGGCTCGTCGTGGACCGTCTGGCGGGGCTCCCCGCGTCGCCATAGCCGCGCCTCCGGGGTTGCCCCCAATTCCGATGGATTCGGTCCGAACCGAACCCTGCCGACTGGACTTGGGCCAACGAACACAGAAAAATGTGTGATGAGTGGCGCGAGGCTGCAACCCGACGGCGGCAAGCGTCGAATCGTCACACGGCACCGGTTCAGCCGGGGCCGCCAACCCTGACCCCCACGAGACCCGGTGCTTGGGCATGTGTCCCGAGTGCCGGGTTTTTTTCGCGCGCCGCTAGGGCCCGGTCAGGCGCAACTGCGTGCCCGGTGGGAGTTTGTGCATCGCCGTCGCCGCGAAGAACGGCGGCGGGCGGTTCCACCCGACCTCGAACGTCAGCTCGACGGCGTCCCCCACCGCGATGCCTTCCAGTGAAACCCCGGGGGCCAGCGGGAACTCCATGCTCATTTCGAGCATCCCCGCCGTGCCGTCGCGGTTCCGGTGGACCTGCCCGTCGCGCCCCCTGAAGTCTGGTATATGTTCGTGATGGACCCGGAGCTGGCTGCCCGGACGCGTGCCCGGCAGGCTCTCCACGCGTCCACGGACGGTGTAGACGGCGTCGCCCGGGCTCGGCCTGACCGCGGCAGGCAACGGCGACCTGTCACAGCCGACGACCGAAGCCAGAGCCAAGCCGATCGCGCAGGCGAACATGCGGACCGTCGTGCATGGCATGGAGGAGCCCCGGTCTCAGCCCTTGGCGTCGACCTTGACCCACCTGGCGACCTTGGCCAGGTCGCCCGCGATGTCGGGGGTGTAGGTCATGGACCAGGTCGCGCCCGTGCGCACGGCGACGACCGCGGCGGGCTTCTCGCGACTGATCCAGTCGCGGTTGCCGCGGTTGAACACGTTCATGCGCTGCCGGCGCAAGCGCTGGGCCCGGGCGAGCTTGCGCTTCGCGGATGGATCGCGGCGCATCAGGCGAGCGATGGTCTTGGCGTCGGCCTCGGAGAGCGGCTCCTTGGTGACGGTGCAGGCGATGTTCTTGCCGGGAGCGATGGTCATGGCTGAGGCCTCGGGTGACCGGAGAGGTTAGGCGCGCCGCACTCCACTGGCGAGGTTCGGTCCGTGTTGGGCCATCGACTTCGGCGCGCCATCGACTTGGGCATTGGGAAGTCGATGCCTCCCCTCCGACTTCCGGAGGAACCGGAAGTCGGAGGCACGACCCTACACTCCTCCATGAGCACCGATCCCAGCGGCGCGGCGGCGCCTCGGCTTCCCAAGTTCGACCCCGGCGCCCCCCACCAGCAGAAGCCCAAGCTCCGGCAGGTCCGCGGGTTCGGGGCCCAGATCGAGGGGCGGCAGGCCCTGGGGCTGGCCGATGCGCGGCAGGTATCGGACCGGGTCGTTTTCGTCCCGCCCGCGGCCCAGTTGATCTTCCCGCACATGACGGGGGAGAGGTCGCTGGAGGAGATCGTGTCGTCGGTGGGGCACGGGCTGACCCGGGAGATCCTGGAGGGACTGGTGGCGCAGCTCGACGACGCCGGGCTGCTCTTCGGGCCGGTGTTCGACGCGATGCTGGTGAAGATGCGGTCGGAGTTCGACTCGTCGGCGGTGCTGCCGCCGGCGGCGACCGCGGCGTTCACGGACGCGGTCCTGGGGCAGGAGCTCGGGGAGAAGGCGACGGAGCAGGAGCGGGCGGAGAAGGCGCCGGGCAAGCTGCGCGAGCTGATGGACCGGTGGATCGAGCAGGCGCTGGAGCGGGCGGAGGACCCGGCGTTCGACGCGCTGCCGAAGGTGCTGATCGCCCCGCACCTGGACTACGGGCGCGGCGCGTTCAACTACGCGGCGGCGTGGGGTCGGACGCGCGTCGCCGATCGCCCGGACCGCGTCATCATCCTGGGCACGAACCACTTCGGCGAGGGGACGGGCGTGGTGGCGTGCGACAAGGGGTATCAGACGGCCCTGGGCGTGTGCGAGGCCGACGCGGACCTGGTGGCGTTGCTGCGGGCGTCGCTGGGCGAGGCGCTCTTCAAGAACCGCTTCGATCACGAGCGGGAGCACTCGATCGAGCTGCAGATCCCGTGGATCCAGCACTGCCTGGGGGCGGGCGAATCCGGGCGGTTCCCGCGGGTGTTCGCGGCCCTGGTGCACGACCCCGCGGTGAATAACGGCGAGAGCTACGACGGGCAGGGCGTCGCCCTCATGCCCTTCGTCGAGGCCATGCGCGCGGCGCTGGGCAAGCTCGGGGGGCGCACGCTCATCGTGGCGTCCGCGGACCTCTCGCACGTCGGCCCCATGTTCGGCGACCAGGTGAAGTCGCTGGCCGGGGAAGAGCAGGAGGCGACCGACTACCGCAACAAGGTCTTCCAGCACGACCGCGAGATGGTGGAACTGGTGCGGCAGAACAAGCCCGAGGAGCTGATCGCCGCCATGGCCTGGCAGCAGAACCCCACGCGGTGGTGCAGCACGGGCAACCTGACGGCGGCGATGCTGATCGCGCAGCCGACGGACGTGAAGGTGCTCAACTACGTCGCGGCCATGGACGAGCAGGGGATGGGGATGGTGAGCTCGATCGCCGGGGCCATGTTCTGAGGGGCGCCCGGATCGCGGTCGAGCGCCCGATGGGGCCTCGGGACGTGGTTGGCCCCCGCGCTTCCATTGGAGAGTCACGATGCAATCCGCCGCGACCGGCGCGTCCATCACCGCGTCTCCGTCCGCGCCCCCGTCGGGCGGTTGGCTGGAGCCGGCGGCCTACTCGGCGGGTGGGCTGCTCGTGGTGGCGGGGCTCGTGGTGCTGGCGCTGTCGCGCGGGGCCGGGCTGGAGCGGATGAGGCTGCCCTTCGGGCGGTCGATCAGCCGGGGCACGGCGGCGGCGCTGGGGTTCTCGCTGATGGTCGTCGGGTACCACGTGGGCGTGTGGCTGACGCCGCTGCGGTCCGTGACGATCCACGTGCCGGCGGACCTGTGGTGGGTGGTGGTGAGCGGGGCGGCGCTGGCGGTGGCGGGGTCGATGGGCGCCGACGCCTTGGAATCGCGGCACGGGGGGTAGGGCCGGGGTGCGGTGGGCCTGCCTTGTCACGGGCGCGTCACGGGCGGGCGGCCGGGCTCATCCCGTGCTGTTCGGGGGGCGTACAACGTGCCGACGGAGTGACGTGGGCGGGCCCGCGCGGTTAGGATCCCGGCCCGCGCGGGCGGGCCGGTGGTCCTGCGGAGCCCGGCCTGAGGCCGGTGCCACGGGGTGGATGGGTCCGGACTGGAGACTGACATGCCATCGAGCAGCACGGCGTGGGGTGTGGAGATCGGGGCCTCGGCCATCAAGGGGCTGAAGCTGGTGAACGAGGGCGATCGCCTGCGGGTCGCGGACTTCGTGGTGTTGCCGCACCCCAAGCCGGCGTCGAGCCCCGACGTGGACCCTGCGGAGGTGCTGCGCGTGGGGATCAACACGCTGGGGGCGCAGGTGGACCTGTCGCGTGCGGCGGTGGCGGTGAGCGTGCCGGGGCACATGGCCTTTGCGCGGTTCGCCAAGCTCCCGCCGGTGGAGCCCAAGAAGGTCCCGGACATCGTGCGGTTCGAGGCGATGCAGCAGATCCCGTTCCCGCTGGAGCAGGTGGAGTGGGACTACCAGACGTTCGTGAGCCCGGACTCTCCCGACGTCGAGGTGGGGATCTTCGCGATCACCAAGGAGCGGATCGGGGAGCGGCTTCAGATGCTGGGGGACGCGGGGATCCGCCCGGACATCGTGACGCTCTCGCCCATCGCGGTCTTCAACGCCCTGGCGCACGACCTGGAGTTCACCGAAACGTCGCCCGGGACGGTGATCGTGGACATCGGGACCACGAGCACGGACCTGGTGGTGGCCGACGCGGGCCGCATGTGGATCCGCACGCTGTCGATCGGCGGGCACCAGTTCACGCAGGCGATCGTGGACGCGTTCAACGTGAGCTACCAGAAGGCCGAGCGCATCAAGCGCGAGGCGCACGACACGGCCCACGCCAAGCAGGTCTTCTCGGCGATGAGGCCCGTGTTCACGGACCTGGCCCAGGACATCCAGCGTTCGATCCAGTACTACCAGTCGCTGCACAAGGACACGAAGCTGACGCGTCTGATCGGGGTGGGCAGCACCTTCGAGCTCCCGGGCCTGCGCAAGTTCCTGCAACAGCAGGTGCAGATGGAGGTCTACAAGGTCGAGGAGTTCAAGAAGCTCGGTGCCGACGACCTGCAGGACCCGGCCCGGCGCGAGGCGTTCAAGGGGTCGGCGATCGGGATGGTGACGGCGTACGGGCTGGCCCTGCAGGCCCTGGACCTGGGGGTGCTCTCCGCCAACGTCATGCCGCTCCGCGTCCTGCGCCGCACGCTCTGGAAGGACAAGGTCAAGTGGTTCGGGCTGGCGGCGGGGCTGGCCATCGCGGGCTCGGCGGCCATGTTCATCGGGCCCTTCCAGGACAACGTCAAGGTGCAGGCGGCGTCGGCGGGGCAGGACCCGATCACGATCCAGCGCGTGCTGGCCGACGGGCAGCGGGCCAAGACGCTGGCCCAGGAGGCGGGCGTGGTGGGCGGGGCCCAGACCGACTACCGGGCCGCCAACCTGGCCGGGCTCGTGCAGCACCGAGACCTCTACGCCCGCCTCGTGGACGACCTGGGGCGGATGCTCGACGCGGCCGACGGGGCGGCGGCGACGTGGGCGCCCCGCGGGCCCGACGGCAAGCCCGTGCCCAAGCCCGAGGGACCGGCGTACGAGCTCAAGCTGTTCGACACCACGTACGAGGGCGGCGGACTGATCGCCAGCGCCAGCGTCGCGGCGCTCCCGGTCGGCGCGACGATCCAATCGCCGATCCCCGAGGAGCTGCACAGGCAGCCGCTCGTGCGGATCCGGCTCCGCGTCTCGACCGCGCAGGCCGACCCGCAGCGGTTCATGATCGCGACGATCCAGCAGTGGCTGCGCGAGAACCGCGACCGCGAGGGGGTGCCCTACCTGATCTTCGCCGACGAGAACCCGTGGAGGCTCGCCGACGTCAGCCTCGCGGGCGGCGCGGGCCCGCTCGGGCGCGACCCGCGGATGGGCTCGGGGGCGGCCGCGACCCCCGGCCTGGAGGGCGATCGGCGGGGCACGGCGATGATGCCCCCCCGCCCGGTGACCCGCCCCGGCGCGCCGGTCATTCGGATCGGCGACGCGGCGGCCGCGGGCTCCTCGCAGGCTGGGGCGGCGGACCTGGCGACGTTGGCGCCTTTGGGCTCGCTGCGGGACGCCGAAGTGGGCGCCGCGGCGACGGCGGTGTTCGACGTGGAGTGGACCATCGTCTTGAGGCCCAAGAAGCAGGAGGGCGGGGCGTGAAGAAGGTCATCGGCTGGGTCAGGCAGAACGTGCTGATCGTGGTCTTCGCCGCGGTGATCCTGGCGACGCTCCCGGCGGCGGCGGTCGTGAGCGTGGGCTGGGGCAAGAGCATCCGTCAGAAGCAGCAGGCCAAGGCCGACGACATGCTCCGCCAGGTCAACGGGCTGCGCGTGTCGTTCGCGCTCCCCCCGGTGTCGCCGGGCGAGCCCGGCGTGACGCTGACCGCCGCCCCCAACCCCGTGCTCACCGACTGGTTCAAGACGAACAAGGAGCGGATCGAGTCGCAGTCGGCGGAGGTGATCAAGGCGGCGGTGGAGTTCAACCGCCGCGACCACGGCCCGCTCATCAACGACCTGTTCCCGACCCCGGGCAAGCGCGAGATGCTGCCGGTGCGGACGCTGGAGTTCGTCGACCGGATCGTGGGGCGTCCCGACCGCGGGATCGCGGGGGCGTACCAGCGTCTGTTCGAATCGGCGGGGGCGGGACCGCCCGCGGATCCGCAGGCGGTGGCGGAGCAGATCAAGGCCCTGCAGGCCCGCGAGACGGAGCGCCTCCTGGGCACCAACCCGCAGCGTGCGCTGACCAACGAGGAGCAGGAGGAGATCGCGCACCGGCTGGTGCAGGCCCGCCTGGCGACCTACCAGCAGAGCGGGCGCCGCCTGCGCTTCTACGGGACGCCCGACGCGGTGGACGGCAGACCCTCGAGGCTCCCGGACAAGCCACCCGGCGTCGCCGAGTGCTTCGAGTGGCAGTGGGACTACTGGCTCGTCGCCGACCTGCTCGCGGCGATCCGGTCGGCGAACGCCGCCGACCTGGCCGGCAACCCGGTGAAGCGCCTGGAGTCCATCGTGATCGTGGAGCCGGTGGTCCGCCGGGCCGACAGCGCCTTTTCCGTGGAGCCGCAGGGCCCCACCGACCCGGGGCCCGACCCCGCCGCCGGGCTGCTCGAGCCCTTGTTCCTGCTGTCCCCGAGCGGGCGCGGCGCCCCGAACCAGTTGTACGACACCCGCCTGGCCCGCCTGCGCGTGGTGGTGAGCTCGGCGCGGCTGCCCGAGTTCATCGATGGGCTGGCGCGCACCAACTTCCTCACGGTGACGCACCTGCGCCTGAGCGAGGTCGATGTCTGGGCCGACCTGGAGCAGGGCTACTTCTACGGGCCCGAGCACGTCGTGCGCGCCGAGTTCGAGATCGAGTCGCTCTGGCTGCGGGCCTGGACGACGCCCCTGATGCCCAAGGAGATCCGCGACGCCCTGGGGGTTCCCGCCGATGCGCCGTGAGAGGGACGACAACCACGCGCCGCCCATGGGCGGCACGGAGAGCACGCCATGAAGGTCAAAGGCATTTCAACGATCGAACGCCACGCCGAGAAGGTCGTCGTCGGTGTCGTCGCCGTCGTCGGCGTCGCGGCCCTGGCGTGGCAGTTCGCGGGGCAGGGCAACACGGTGTCCGTCGACCGGCGGACGGTGAGCGTGGACCACGCGCTCAAGCCGGTCGTCGACGCGGCGTCGCGGGTCCGGGCCGAGCTCGAGAGCGCGTCGCCCAAGCTCCCGGAACTGGCCGCCTCCGCCGATCTCATCGGCGCCTTCCGCGCGGGCCTGAGCGCCGGCGTGGCGCCGACGCCTCGGGTGTCGGCCATGGGACGCGCCGTGTCGATCGGGGCCGCGACCGGGCCCGCGGTGGGTGACGCCCTCTACGCCAGCGTCACGCCCCCGGCCCCCACCACCCCGGTCGCGCACGTCTACCGCAACACCATCTCGCCCTTCGAGTGGCTCGCCAACGAGGCCCTCCGCCCCTTCCTGCCCGCGGAGCAGCCCTTCGACAAGGCCGGCGTGTCCATCCAGGCCCAGTTCGACGGGCGGGCCCTGGCCCAGGCCCTCGACGAGGACCCGGACAGCGACGGCCCGATCCAGCCCCTCCCGCCGCAGTGGTGGCGCGGGAACCTCGAAGTGCTCGCGGTGCAGGCCGAACGCGAGGTCCTCCGCCCCGACGGCACCTGGGGATCGAGCACGCTCGTGGGGCCCCTCCCGGGCCGCCCGGACCTGCTCGCGGAAGTGGGGCGCGTCGTGGCGGCCCCGGGCGACATGTCGATCATCCTCGACACCGCACGCCGATCCTCGGACCAGGTGCTCCACCCCGCGTACCTGACCGTGCTGACGGGCGAGCCCTGGAGCGAGCCGATCGAGGCACGGGCGGCGGTCGAGCCCGGCGCCGTCGGCGAAGGCACGACCGCCGGGGTGGTCCGCCGACGGGCCGACCTCGCGGCCAGGGCGGCGCGCCTCGAGCAGCAGTTGGCGCAGGCGGGCGGGTCGCGGGCCCCGGAGCCGGGCCGCCAGCCCGGCGGGGGCGGCAAGACCGGGGCCGGCGGTCGCCCGGGCCCCGGTCCGCGCGATCCCGGCGCCGCGACGAGCGAAGACGCCGCCCGCCGCAACCGCCTCCAGCGCCAGCTCGACGAGACCCGCCTGGCCCTGGACCGCATCGACGCCCAGCTCGCGGAGCAGGGGCTCGGCCCGGACGGCAAGCCCATGACCGCCGAGCAGCGGGCCGCGCTGATCGGCGCCTCGGCGGGGCAGCAGCTCACGTTCCTGGAGGACCCGTCGGTCACCGCGTGGGTGCATGACTTGGCCGTCGAGCCCGGGCAGAGCTACCGCTACCGGGTGCGCCTGGTGCTGAACAACCCCTGCTACGGGCACGATCGCACGCTCAAGCCCGAGCAGCAGGCGCTGGCCGCCTCCCCGATCTGGCAGACGCCGTGGTCGGATTGGACCGACATCGCGGTGGAACGGATGGAGAACGTGTTCGTGGTCGCCGCGGGCGGGCGCGGGGCACTGGGCGGGCCCAAGGCGCAGTTCGAGGTCTTCAAGTTCTACTACGGCTACGACCGGCGGGCCGTGGTCTCCGCCGAGCCCGGCGATCAACTCGCCGCCGAGATCAAGCCGCCGGCCGAACTGATGATCTTCGATCTGGAGGCGCTCAAGTCCTCGGGGGCCACCCCGGAGACGTCGCCACTGCAGCCCGTGCGAGAGCCCGAGCCGACCGACCCTCGCGGGCCCAAGGGCCCGCGCGAAGCCGCCCCGCCGCCGCCGCCGTCGGGCTCCGTCGGGCCCGGCGCCGCCCCGCTGCCGGGGATGCCGGTCCCCAAGACCATCGCCGTGGGCGATATCGGGGCCATGCTGCTGGACGTGGCCCCGGTCCCCGGGACCACGGCCCGGGCGATCCCCGGCCAGGCCGCCGAGCAGCGATTCAAGGCGATTCTCCGCGACAGCCTCACCGGGCGGATCATCGCCCGCACCCCCGAGGAGGAGCGCGGCACCGAGCTGTACGCCCGGCTGGTCAGGTCGGCCCGTGCGGGCGAGCGCCAAGCCATCCCCGGCAAGGTCGAGCCCGAGCGCCCGCCGGAGCCCTCCCCGGTGCCCGAGCCGGTGCCGGAGCCCGAGCCGATCCGCCGGCCGGGCGGCGGGGGCGGTGGCGGGGGTGGCGGCGGAGGCGGCTAACTCCGATTCCGGCAACGGCTTACAGATTCTTCTGGGGGGAGGGAGTTGACTCCTTCCGGGGGGAGCGTAAAGTCCCCCCTGCCGATCGCGGGCTCCGCGGCGGCTGGCCGATCGAGACGATCGCCGGTGAAAGGGCGGTTGGGGCTTCCCCGCCCGGTCTTTCGCCGACTCTTTGAAAACCGGATATGGTCGACGCAGCTTCGCCACGGTTCCGCGGCGCGCCACCAGGCCGCCGGGGGATACGGGCGGAGCGAGTAGATGACCAATAGCACCGAGGCGTGCCGGGCGGGTCCGACCCGATCGGCGCGTGACGATGCGAGCGCTAAGGCGAAGAAAGAACACCGGAACGACCGGCCAGGTCGGCGTGTCCGGGGGTTGCACCACCTGCTTTCGGTGCCCCGAGCCCTTCCCGCGAGGGGGGTCGAGGGGTGTCCGCGACGCCAGGTTGGTGTGATCGAGCCAAGGGCGCACGGTGAATGTCTTGGCATCGAGAGGCGATGAAGGACGTAGGAACCTGCGATAAGCCACGAGGAGCCGGTAACCAGGCTGTGATCCGTGGATCTCCGAATGGGGCAACCCGCCCGCAAGGGCGCTTCACTCTGAATGCATAGGGGTGAAGAGCGAACCCGGGGAAGTGAAACATCTCAGTACCCGGAGGAAAAGAAAGCAACCGCGATTCCGTGAGTAGCGGCGAGCGAAAGCGGACGAACCGGTGGTGGTGAGCGAAGCGTTTGAATGACGCGCCACAGAAGGTGAAAGCCCTGTACCCACCCGCCGGGAAGCCCATGGATTAGACTCTGGCTCGGGAAACCGGGGTCGAAGATGGGGGGTCCACCCTCCAAGGCTGAATACTCCTCGATGACCGATAGCGAACCAGTAAGGCGACTGAACGATGAAAAGCTCCGCGACGAGCGGAGTGAAAGAGCACCTGAAACCGTGCGCCTACAAGCGGTCGGAGCCCTCCGGGGTGACGGCGTGCTTTTTGCATAATGAGCCCACGAGTTGGTCTGTGCGGCGAGCCTAAGGCCTACCGGGCCGGAGGCGGAGCGAAAGCGAGTCCGAAATGGGCGCCCAGTCGCACGGGCCAGACGCGAAACCTAAGTGATCTACCCTTGGGCAGGTTGAAGGGCGGGTAAAACCGCCTGGAGGACCGAACGCATGAACGTTGAAAAGTTCTGCGATGACCTGAGGGGAGGCGGTTAAAGGCCAATCAAACTGGGAGATAGCTCGTTCTCTCCGAAATAACTTTAGGGTTAGCCTCAGGCGGCAAGTGCTGGGGGTAGAGCGACTGGATGAGCGGTGGGGTCCGCAAGACTACCCTGCTTAACCAAACTCCGAATACCAGCACCCAAGGCCTGGGAGATAGACCGCGAGCGACAATGTCCGCGGTCAAAAGGAGAAAAATCCTGATCGCCAGCTAAGGTCCCCAATTTCTGCTCAGTTCGAAAGGAAGTCACGTTGCGGTGACAGCCGGGATGTTGGCTTAGAAGCAGCCACCATTTAAAGAGTGCGTAACAGCTCACCGGTCGAGCAATGTGGCGCCGAAAATGATCGGGAATAAGCAGAAAACCGAAGCTGCGGGCTCCGCAAGGAGCGGTAGGAGAGCGTTGCTGTCGCGGCGAAGCGGTTCCGAAAGGGTCCGTGGAGCGTCAGCAAGTGAATATGTGGGCTTAAGTAACGATAAAACGGGTGAGAATCCCGTTCGCCGAAAGCCTAAGGTTTCCTGGGGAAGGTAATTCCGCCCAGGGTTAGTCGGGTCCTAAGGCGAGGCCGAAAGGCGTAGTCGATGGCCGGCAGGTCAATATTCCTGCACACACCCGGAGATCAAGCCCAGGTTCGGGCCTCCGAGGATGGGGGGACTGTCAGATGTCCAGGCCCTTGAGGCCGATTCCCATCGGAGGGGGCTCCCAGAAGAGCCTGGGGGGCAAAGGGTGTCCCGTACCACAAACTGACACAGGTAGGCAAGGTGAATAACCAAAGGCGCTCGAGAGAACGGTCGTGAAGGAACTAGGCAAGTTCACCCCGTAAGTTCGCAAGAAGGGGGGCCTCCTCCGCAAGGAGAGGCCGCAGAGAAGAGGCTCTGGGAACTGTTTATCAAAAACACAGCTCTGTGCGAACTCGAGAGAGGACGTATACAGAGTGACGCGTGCCCAATGCCGGAATGTCAAGGAAGCGGGTCAGCGCAAGCGAAGCTCGCGACCGAAGCACCGGCGAATGGCGGCCGTAACTATGACGGTCCTAAGGTAGCGAAGTTCCTTGTCGGGTAAGTTCCGACGCGCATGAATCGCGTAATCACTGGAGCACTGTCTCCACGACCGACTCGGTGAAATAGAAGTGGCGGTGAAGATACCGCCTACCCGCAGCAAGACGGAAAGACCCCGTGGACCTTTACTGCAGGCCCCTATTGGCCACGAGCATATACTGCGTAGTATAGGTGGGAGGCTTCGACGCCCGGATTCCGGTCCGGGAAGAGCCACCAAGTGAAATACCACCCTGTGTAAGTTTGTGGCCTAACCTCGATTCCCGTGAAGCCGGGCGAGGAACAGTGGGTGTCGGGCAGTTTGACTGGGGCGGTCTTCTCCCAAAGTGTAACGGAGAAGTGCAAAGGTCGGCTCAGCACGGATGGAAACCGTGTGAAGAGTGCAAGAGCACAAGCCGGCTTTACTGCGAGTCCGACGGGACGAGCAGTCGCGAAAGCGGGCTCTAGTGATCCTGCGATCCCGTGTGGAAGGGTCGTAGCTCATCGGATAAAAGGTACCCCGGGGATAACAGGCTGATCGCGCCCGAGCGTCCATAGCGGCGGCGCGGTTTGGCACCTCGATGTCGGCCCATCGCATCCTGGGGCTGAAGGCGGTCCCAAGGGTTGGGCTGTTCGCCCATTAAAGCGGTACGCGAGCTGGGTTCAGACCGGCGTGAGCCAGGTCGGTCCCTATCTGCTGTGGGCGCTGCACACTTGACAGGAGTCAACCTTAGTACGAGAGGATTGGGTTGGACGCACCCCTGGTGATCCAGTTGGACCGCTCGGTCCACCGCTGGGTAGCTACGTGCGGCAGGGATAACCGCTGAAAGCATCTAAGCGGGAAGCCCCCCTGAAGATGAGGTGTGCTAGTCGCAAGACGAGAGACCCCTGGAAGACCACCAGGTTGATCGGCCGCAAGTGCACGGGCTGAAAGGCCCTTAGCTGAGCGGTACGAACGGTCGAAGCTCGATCACACCAACCAGACGCCGCGGCGTGCCTCCACGCCGCACTCGCATCGGTTCGGTGCTCTTGTTCGTCTCGCCCTTCAACGGGCGCGGCCGCCGATAGGCGACCGCACGCGTCCGACCATACACCGGTCTTCGCCGGCCTCCCCCGATCCGGGCGGCGCGGCGGATGCCCGTTTCGTCGAAAGACGGCCGGGTGTTTTCGGTGACCATAGGCGGAGGGAAACACCTGTTCCCATCCCGAACACAGCAGTTAAGCCTCCGCCGCCGATGATACTGCTCCGCGGGAAAGTAGGTCGTCGCCGAGCTTGGGCCCCGTCAGGTAAACCTGGCGGGGCCCTTCTGCTTTTCTGGCTTCCCCACTACCATCGCGCTGCATGGAGCCGGATCGCGCCATCGCCGCCCACCTGGCCCGGGCCTCGTCGCACGGCTGGGCGGTCCGGGCCGAGGGCCCGTCCATCACCGCGATCGCCCGCACGCGGGACGCGCGCACCGCGATGGTCGTTGTGCCGCTCCTCGCGGTGTTCGCCTACTGGCTGGCGACCGCGGCGGCGGACTGGGCGAAGCGGGGGGCGGACTGGTCGCGCGGCGGGCTGTTGACGCTGCTCGCCCTGGGGTGCGTCGTGTTCGTCTCGGTGATCGGGATGCGCACGCTGGGCTCGGTGGTGGTCCGGCTCGACGCGGACCGGCTGCGGGTCGCGACCGGCGTTGGGCCGCTGCGACGGCGCTGGGCGGAGGCCCGGAGCGAGCTGCGTCGCGCCTGGGGCGAGGTGACCTGCCTGGGATTCATGTACCAGGTTGAGTGAGGGCAACTGAGTCTACCAACCCCTCTCCCCGCGTGCAGGCGGGCGACGGAGCGAGGGCGAGCGAAGCGAGTCCGAGCGGAGGAGCCTGCCTG
>Ga0194120_10000629_pt1 | contig 66500 bp, 68 predicted proteins | sample TA2MahCa65mmetaG_FD_148642 | JGI IMG/M metagenome (GOLD analysis project Ga0194120, IMG submission 148642) | Freshwater microbial communities from Lake Tanganyika, Tanzania - TA2015019 Mahale Deep Cast 65m | ecosystem: Environmental > Aquatic > Freshwater > Lake | place: Tanzania: Lake... | reverse complement strand
GGATGGTGAGCTTCGGCCGCAGATCCGTCGGGTGTTCGAGGAGAACTTCGCGGTCTATGGCGCGCGCAAGGTCTGGCGGCAACTCGGACGCGAGAACGTGACCGTCGCCCGCTGCACGGTCGCGCGGCTGATGCGGCAGATGGGCCTGCAGGGCGTGGTTCGCGGCAAAGCCGTCAGGACGACGATCAGCGAACGTGGCGCAGCTTGCCCGGCCGACCGGGTGAACCGCCAGTTCCAGGCGCCACGACCCAACGTATTGTGGCTGTCGGACTTCACCTACGTCGCGACCTGGCAGGGCTTCGTCTACGTCGCCTTCGTGATCGACGCCTATGCCAGGCGCATCGTCGGATGGCGCGTCTCGCGCATGGCGCATGCGGGCTTCGTGCTCGATGCCCTGGAGCAGGCGCTCTACGATCGCCGACCGGTCGAGGGCGACGGCCTCGTTCATCACAGCGACCGCGGGGTGCAATACGTGTCGATCAAGTATACCGAGCATCTCGCCGAGGCCGGCATTGAGCCGTCGGTCGGCAGCGTCGGCGACAGCTACGACAACGCCTTGGCCGAGACGATCAACGGCCTCTGCAAGACCGAGGTCATCCGGCGCCGCGGGCCGTGGCGCAACCTGGAGGCCGTCGAGTTCGCCACGCTCGAATGGGTCGACTGGTTCAACAACGGGCGTCTGCTCGAGCCGATCGGAAACATCCCGCCCGCCGAAGCCGAGGCGCGCTACTATGCCCAGGCCGAGGTCATGGCCAGGGCTGCCTGACTCAAACCAAGAAGCCTCCGGCAAACCCGGCGCGGTTCATATCGCCGTCCGCAAGCCGGTCCAGGGGCTTGACAGTTGAGCGCCGCCCGCTTCGTGGACGTGTGCATCCGGCACGGGTGGCGATCCTACGTAACGCCAGCGCGGAACGCCGACGCTTCGATCGAGCTAGCGTGACAGTTGCCCAGCAGGCTCGCCCTTACTGTGCACCGTTGCTGACCGTGGGTGCGTGCGACGTGGGCTCCGGGCTCCGGCCCCGGCCAGGACCGCATGGTACGCCATGGGGCAGGGGGAGGCGCCCTGTGGGACCGGTCGGTTTGCCGAATACTTGCCGTACGACCCGGCTCGACATCGCAAAAAGTCTGATTTAGTTGGCGTCCCCACGGGGACTCGAACCCCGGTTTCCGGCGTGAGAGGCCAGCGTCCTGGACCGCTAGACGATGGGGACGCGGTCGGAAGCGGATGGAAGCGCTTATCTAGACGACCGGGTTGGCCGGGTCAATGGCGCGCCGGGGGTGTTCGCGACTTCGCCGATCCTTAAGCACGGCGTCGCAGCATCGCACCATGAGCTGTTCCAGCCTTCTAGCGTGCCTGCGCGCGTCCGGCCTCGTGGTGCTCGCCCTGGTCGCGGGCACGCCGCCGGCCGGCGCGGTCGCACTGCCGGCTTGGCTGACGCCCATTGGCATCGCGCTCAACCTGCGGGAATGGTTCGAGGATTCGTTGCCCGAGGAAGTCCCCGAGCGGCGCTTCCTGGCCGAGGCCCGGGCCGCGCTCGACGCTGGCGACGTAGCGGCGGCTGCTCGCGCCTAAGAGGCGGCGCTGGCCGCCAACCCTGACAGCATCGAGGGCCTGACCCTGCTCGGCCTGATCCGCGAACAGCAAGGCCCGCCCGGCCACGCCGCGGCGCTCTACAACCGGGTGATCGAGATCGCCGCCTTGCGCGCGACGGCCGATATCATCCAGCCGCCGCCCCCGCCGCCGCCACCCGAGGATGGCGACGAAGAAGACGGCGACGATACCACCGAGGCACCGCCGCCCCCGCCGCCGGGTCCGACCTGGCGCGACTTCGACGATGTCGCGGCCGATCGCCTGGCCGCCATGGCGCCGGCGGCAGCGCCGGCCGTCGATCCGCGCCAGTCGCTGATCGATCGCCTGGCCGTGCTCGACGCCTTGCTTGCCGAAGGCTTCATCGATATCGAGGATCACCGGGCTTGCCGTGCCGCGAACATTGGCGTCCTGCTGGTACGCACCGGCACGCTGCCCAGCATCGTGCTGGCCAACGCACCACCCCGGGTCGACGATGTGCTCGCCCGCTTCGCCGACGTGGATGCCCAGCGCAAGCGCGGGGTGATCGACAAACCCCGCTGGTCCCAGGAACACAACGCCATGCTCGATGCGCTGCTTCCCGTCGGTGGCGAGCGGCTGAACGGCATCGCGCCGCTCGATGGCGACCTGCTCGCCGAACTCAGCCGACGCGGCGTGCTGGCGACCGAGGAGGCGCGGCGCGAACGCATCGCCGGAGCCCCCCTCGACATCAACGACGGCCGTGGCGTCGACGGCGCCGGCGGTTCCGCCCTTGCCGGCCGAAAAACCGGCCGTGACCAGGACCGCCGCGACCGAGGAACCTGCATCGGAGACCGAGGCGCAGCCCGAAGCGGCCGAGGCCGAGGCGCCAAGCGAGGACATGGCCGCCGCCGTGGCACCCGCCGAGCCGCCAGCGGTGGCGCCCGAAGGGGATGTGCCCGCCGCGATCGGCATTCACCTGGCTTCCTACCGGACGCCGGAACAGGCGCGCCAGGGCTGGACCGAGCTTCAGTCCGCCAATGCCGACCTGCTGGGAGCGTTGAAGGCGAACATCGCAGCGGTCGATCGCGGCGACCGCGGCGTCTACTTCGAGGTCACGGCCGGCCCACTCGACTCAAGCGCACTGCAGACCTGCGCTGCGCTGATGGCGCGCGGCCTGTTCTGCGCGACGACGCTCTACTGAGCATCAGCCCGCGTGGCGGCGGGTCGCGGCGATCAGAGCCTCGACCTCGGCCGGTGTCGTGCGGAACGAGCAGACGAAGCGCGCCGCGTTCTTCGCGCCGCCCTCGCCGTCATAGAAGATGATCCCGTCATCCTGCAGGCCTTTGGTGATCCGGCCGCCGAGCTGGGCGAACACCATGTTGCCCTCGACGGGCGCCACCAGCTTGACGTCGGGTACCTGCGCCAGGCCCCGCCCAAGCTCGGCCGCGCGCTCGTTCGCGTGGCGCGCCGCCTTCAACCACAGATCGTCGGTCAGGAACGCGTTGAGCTGGGCCGAAACGAAGCGCATCTTGCTGTAGAGTTGCGCGGCGCGCTTGTGGCGGAACGCGAGCTCGGTCGCCAGCGACGTGTCGAACACGACGATCGCTTCGGCACCCATGGCCCCGCCCTTGGTTGCGCCGAGGGACAAGACGTCCACGCCCACTTTCCAGGTGATCGAAGCCGGCGAGCAGCCGAGGAACGCGATGGCGTTGGCGAAGCGCGCGCCGTCCATGTGCACGCGCAGGCCCCGGCGCCGCGCGAGATCGGTGATCGCCGCCAGATGGTCCGGCCGATACGCCGCGCCAAGCTCGGTTATCTGGGTGATGCTGACCGCCGCGGGTTGCGGGTTGTGCACGCCGCCCGATGGCGCCAGGCGCAGCGCCTCCTCGAGCGCGCGTGGGTCGATGCGCGCGTCCTCGCCGTCGACCAGGCGCAGCTTGGCGCCGCCGGTGAACAGTTCGGGCCCGTTGGTCTCGTCCAACTCGATGTGCGCCAGCCGGTGGCAGTAGATGGCGCCCCACGGCGGCGTCAGCGCCGACAGGCCGATCGCGTTTGCGGCCGAGCCGGTGCCCACCGGGAACACCGCGACCCCGTGCTCGAACAGGTCCGCCAGCCGCTTGCGCAGCCGTGCCGTCACCGCGTCGGCGCCGTAGGACGGCTGTGTCCCCTGGTTCGCGGCGGCCAGCGCCGCCATGATCTCGGGCAGCACGCCCGCCGTGTTGTCGCTGCGGAAATCCATGATGCCTTTCCCTACGCCTCGGACGGAGCAACCAGCCGGTTCCACGTGCCCAGATCGATGTTGCTGCCGCACACGATGACGGCGACCCGCTGGCCGGCCAGCCGGTCGCGCAGCGGGCCGAGCAAGGCGGCCGTGGCCGCGGCGCCGGCCGGCTCCACGGCGAGCCGCGCCTCCTCGAACAGCACCACCATGGCGCGGCGCAGCGCGTCGTCGTCGACCAGCACGATGTCGTCCACGTGCCGTCGGCACAGCGCGTAGCTGTAGGGCTGGGAGCCTGGCGGCCCGAGGCTGTCGGCTATGGTGCGCACGGCTTCCAGCTTCGCCGGGGCGCCTTGGGCGAAGCTGCGGTGCATGCTGTCGGCGCCCGTGGGCTCGACGCCCAGCACCGCGATGCGCGGATTCGCCACCTTGACCGCGGCGGCGACGCCGGCGGCCAGGCCGCCACCGCCGATCGGCACGATCACCGCGTCCAGGTCGGCGGTCTGGCGAACGATCTCCAGGCCGAGCGTGGCGTTGCCCAGCGCGGTCATAGGGCCCTCGAAGGGGTGGACGAACGTGCGCCCTTCGTCGGCGGCGATGCGCTCGACCAGGGCGAACGCCGCGTGCACGTCGTCGGCGAACAGCACTTCGGCGCCGTAGCCCTCGGCGCGGGCGACGCGCGCCGGGTTGGCGGTCGCCATCATGACGACCTTGGCGCTGGTGCCGAGCACGCGCGCGCCGTAGGCGACCGCGATGGCATGGTTGCCGGCGCTGACGGCGCACACGCCGCGTCGCAGCGATTCGGCCGGCAGGTTCAACATCACGGTCAGCGCGCCGCGCGGCTTGAACGTACCCGTGACCTGCATCAACTCGAGCTTGAGGCGCACGTCGGTGCCGGGGGCGAGCCGCGCCGTCACCACCGGACTGCGCCACGGTATCGTCGGTGTCTCGACGATCCGGTCGCCGAGCGCGGCCCTGGCCGCCTCGATGGCCGCAATATCGGGCGAGGCCGCCACCGACGCGCTCATCGTGCCTCCAGGGTCAGGGTGCCCAGGACCACACCGCTTCGCCGGTCGACGGTGACGACGCTCTGGCGCCCGCCGGGTTCCTCGACCAGCAGGACGGCGGTGTCGCCCTCGACGCCCATGGACAGAGCGCGACTTCCCAAGGGCAGCGTGACGCCGGCCGTGACGAAGTCGGGCCCCGTTCCCATCGTGCCGCTGGTCGCGCGCACGATGATGGTGTAGCCGAGAACCGCGACGCCGGCCGCGATCATGAGACCCATGACGATCACTAGGATCTTGAGGCCGGCGCCGCCGTGGGCCGAGGGTGCGTCATGACGGAGACTGCGGTCGTTCATCACGAGGTCCGGGTCGCTGCCGAGGAAGCCGGGGAGCGCGTCGACAAGGTGCTGGCGCGCGCCCTGCCACGTCTGTCCCGCGCCCGCGTCCAGGCGCTGATCAAGGCGGGTGGGCTGTCGACGGGCGGCGCGACCATAGAGGACCCCTCCCACAGGGTCAAACCGGGCCACGTCTACCGGTTGGCGTGCCCGCCAGCTGAGGATCCGGTGGCGCGGCCCGAGGCGATCCCGCTCGCGATCCGCTACGAGGACGATGACCTGATCATCGTCGACAAGCCCGCCGGCCTCGTGGTCCACCCGGCGCCCGGGAACCCCACCGGCACCCTGGTCAACGCCCTGATCGCCCATTGCGGCGGACGTTTGGCCGGGGTCGGCGGCGTGCGGCGGCCGGGCATCGTGCACCGGCTCGACAAGGACACCAGCGGCCTCATGGTGGCAGTCAAGACCGACGCGGCGCACCATGCCCTGGCGCGGCAGTTCGCGGCGCGTTCGATCGAGCGGGTCTACCTGGCTGTCGTGCGCGGTGTGCCCGTGCCGGCGGCGGGCGAGGTACGCGGCGCCGTCGGCCGGGACCCGCGCAACCGCAAGCGCATGGCAGTGGTCACCGTCGGAGGCAAACCGGCGCTGACGCATTACCGAGTCGTGCGCGCGTTCAATCGGCGGGCCGCGCTGGTCGCCTGCCGGCTGGCCACGGGCCGCACCCACCAGATTCGGGTGCACATGGCGTCGATCGGTCACCCGGTTGTCGGCGATCGGCTGTACGCACGGGCGCCGCGCGGCGTCATGAAGTCGCCCCATTCGGCGGGTACGCTTCTCGGCATGTTTGGTCGGCAGGCGTTGCACGCCCAAAGCTTGGGCTTCGACCACCCCTCGACCGGGCAGCGCCTGTTTTTCGAAAGCCCCCTGCCTTCGGACATGGCCGCGCTGGTCGCGGCGCTCGATCGGGCTGCCCGGGAGAAAGATTACAAATAGTTGATCTGAGCAATCGGGTATTGCCCGAACCCTTGCGATACCGTAGACTAATCCACAGATAGGGGGTCCCGGCGTGGACCCCCTCCAACGAAGAAGCGAAGACGTCATGGCCAATCGAGCCGCGGTTCCGGCGCTCGCGAGTGATGCGGGCCTTGGGCGCTATCTCCAGGAGATACGACGGTTTCCCATGCTGGAGCCGGAGGAGGAGTACATGCTCGCCAAGAGCTGGCGCGAGCATGGCGACGCCGACGCGGCCCATCGCTTGGTGACCAGTCACCTTCGTCTGGTGGCCAAGATCGCCATGGGCTATCGCGGCTACGGCCTGCCGATCTCCGAGCTCATATCCGAAGGAAACGTAGGGTTAATGCAAGCGGTCAAGCGTTTCGAGCCCGACCGCGGCTTCCGGCTGGCGACCTACGCCATGTGGTGGATCCGCGCCTCGATCCAGGAGTACGTGCTGCATTCCTGGTCGCTGGTGAAAATGGGCACGACGGCGGCCCAGAAGAAGCTGTTCTTCAACCTCCGCCGCCTCAAGGGCCAGCTCCAGGCGATCGACGAAGGCGACCTGCCGCCCGAGACCGTCAAGCGCATCGCTGACCAGCTCAACGTCCCCGAGGACGACGTCGTGCAGATGAACCGTCGGCTGGCCAGCCCCGACCATTCGCTGAATGCACCCTTGCAGGCGGGTGGCGAGGGCGAATGGCAGGACTGGCTGGTGGACGAGGGGCCGGACCAGGAGACGACGCTGGGCGAATCCGAGGAGTGCAGCCAGCGCCGCGCGATGCTGGACGCCGCGCTCGGCAAGCTGAACGCGCGCGAGCGCCACATCCTGGTCGAGCGTCGCCTGACGGAGGAACCCAAGACGCTCGAGGAGCTGAGCGCCGAGTACGGCATCAGCCGCGAGCGTGTCCGCCAGATCGAGGTGCGCGCGTTCGAAAAGCTCCAGCGCGCGGTCAAGGACGCCGCGGCCAAGCAGCGCCTCGGGCACTGATTCGGCGCCTGCACCCGGCGCCGACCGTTACTCTGGCAGCCCGGCTTCGCGCAGGGCCGCCGCGATGGGTCCCGCCAACGACGGGTGGATGTCGAAGGATTGAACGACACCCGCGATAGTGAAATCGGGCTGCAATTCCAGAACACGGCGCGCTGATGCACGGGCCGCGTCGGTTCGTCCGAGCTTGACGTGCGTCGCCGCCATGAGGAAGTGGGCGGTGCTCCAGAACGGGTTGGCCTGGAACGCCTTGTGTGCCGCGTCGGCCGCAGCCTCGAACTCGCCTCGCTTGAACCGGCCGAGCGTGATGGAAAACCAGGGCCCGTACGATACCGGGTCGAGCGGACTCAAACACAGCGCCTGTTCGCCCCACGCGATCGCTCGATCGGCGTCGCCGGCGAGGGCCATCACCACGCTCCCTAGGATGTAGGTCAGGGCGCACGAGGCGCTGAGCACCCGCGCCGCCTCGAAGCCACGCTCCGCGGCGATGCGGTCGTGCGCGACCATGCCCATCACGAAGGCACCAAGGGACAACGCCGTAGCGTGGTCGCGGCCGTGCGCCAGAGCCGCAAGAGCGTGTCGGATCGCGCCTTCGCGGTTCGCGTCACTGTGCCCACCCCGTGCGAACAAGATCTCGTGGCACCAGCCCGCGAAGCCGTGAGCCAGCGCATAGTTTGGTTCCTTAGCCAGCGCGCCTTCCAGGAGCTTCAATCCGATCACCGCGCCTTCCGGCATGGCGGGGTGGACGTGGGGGATGGCGCGCAGCACCAGGTCGTAGGCGTCCAAGTTCTCGGGCCGCTTGCGCTTGACCCGCTCGATCTCGGCCTGGCGCAGGCTCGGTTCGATGGCCGCGACCACGCTCATAGTCAGCTCGTCCTGCAGTGCGAACACGTCGTCTAGCGTGCGGTCATAGCCCTCGGCCCAGACGTGCGCGCCGGTCTCGGCATCGATGAGCTGGCCGGTGACCCGGACGCGGTTCGCCGCGCGGCGGACGCTGCCCTCGAGCACATACCGCACGCCCAGCTCGCGGCCGACCTGCTTCACGTCGACCACCTTGCCCTTTTAGGTGAAGCAGGAGTTCCGCGCGATGACGAACAGCCACTTGATCCGGGCGAGGCCGGTGATGATGTCGTCGACCATGCCGTCGGCGAAATACTCCTGCTCGGCATCACCGCTCATGTTCTGGAACAGCAAGACCGCGATCGAAGGCCGATCCGGCAGGAACGGCGCTGCGGTCGCCGCCACCGGGACCGTGGATCCATGGGCCCCGGAACCGACGCTCAGCGCGTACACGCGTATCGACTCGGCGATGTTCTTGAGCGACGTCTCGCCGAGGTCGGTGATCGCCAGGTCGAGCCGGGAACGGGCCTGGCGGTAGGCGTCCTCCGACAGGCAGATCGCTCCTGGTTCGGCCACCCCCTCCAGGCGCGCGGCAATGTTGACGCCATCGCCCATCAGATCATCGGCGGCCTCCTCGACCACGTTGCCCAGGTGGATACCGACGCGGAACTGGATGCGACGGTCCGGCGGCACGCCCGCGTTGCGCTCGACCATCGACGATTGCACTTACAGCGCGCAGCGCACGGCGTCGACCACGCTGCGAAACTCGACCAGTGCGCCGTCGCCGGTGCGGTTGATGACGCGGCCGCCGTGCACGGCGATCATCGGGTCGATCAGATCGCTGCGCAGGGCGCGCAACCGAGCCAGCGTGCGCTCTTCGTCCGCCGCCGCCAGCCGGCTGAAGCCGACGACATCGGCGGCCAGGATCGCCGCGAGCTCTCTCGACCCAACCACGGCGCCGCTCTGGCATCCGGGGCTGCACGCCTACTGGTCGCGGGCTGGCGACAAGACGGTCCACGTGCCGTGGCCGCGGATCAGGCATCGAATCGAAGGTAGGGAACCTTCTTTCCCTCAGTCTTGGCATAGACGGCCGAGTACATGTTCCACCACATGTTGCGGCCCTCGAGCGCGGCGCGGCGCACGCTGGCGCGTGCCTCGGACGTGGTCGCGTTCTCGGCGGCGAACGCCCAGCCCGTCTCGGCGTGCTCCTCGTCGGCCGCGACGTGGGCCGAGAAGTAGAGGGCCTCGCGGTCATCGAAGCCGTAGTGCTTCTTCAAGGCCTTGGTCATCTTCGCGCAGAACACCGGGAACGGGTCCTCGGCGCCCAGCGCCACGAAGCAGAGCGCCTCCAGCCACTTGCCGCGCGCGGCGTAGGCCGAGACGGTGTCCGGGTAGACCTTGGTCTCGGCCATCATGGGCCGGGCATCGACGTTGTCGCGGCTGAACCCGGCGGCCACCCCGGAATCGAGCGCGAGTTCCCAATGGCTCGGCACCTTCTTGGTGCCGTGCAGCTCGCCGAAAATGTTGCCGGCCAGCGCGCGCTTTAGCTCGCGCGGCACCTGCGGGATGATCAGGCCGAGCGAGCCGATGCCGTCGATCACGCAGTACTTCAGTTGCGCGCACATCTCGGCGATGGTCTCGGGCTTCGCCTTGCCCGCCGCGATGGAGTTGGTGATCGGGTGATCCGCGACGCTGTGCGTCAGGATCTCCGAACGAAGCTCCTTCCAGAAGTCCTTCTTGGCCATCGGCGTGCCTCCATCGTCCGCGACGCGGCAAGCATGATCCGGCGGGGTTCCTTTGCCAAGGTCCCTCGTGCCTGGTCCCGCTCAGGGCGCCGACCATTGGATTGCGCCGCCGACCATGGTCAGCGCGACCGTCGTGTCCTTGATCGTCTCGGGATCGCAGGTGAAGGGGTCCTGGTCGAGTACAGCCAAATCCGCCAGCTTGCCGACCTCGAGCGAGCCCTTGAGCGCCTCCTCGAAGCCCGCCCAGGCGCCCAGGACCGTGTAGGCGGCCAGCGCTTCGGTGACCGTGATCGCTTGGCCGGGTCCGAAGTCCTGGCCCGTGTCGGTCTTGCGCGTGACCATGGCCTGGATGATCGGCCACGGGTTGGTGCCGCACACGGGCGCGTCGGAATGGCCGGGCGCCGGGACGCTGGCGTCGATCAAGGCGCGGTGCGGGAACATCCAGTGCATCGCCTGGCTGCCGCGGTTCACGGCATAGGCGTCACCCAGCGACCACATGAACCCGGTCGCCGACGAGTCGACGCAACCCAGCTTCTTGATTCGCTCCAAGATCGGCGGCGTGACGTAGCAGCAGTGCTCGATACGGCTGCGGTGGTCGGCGCGTGGGTGCGCCTGCAGCGCCGCCTCGATGACGTCGAGCGCGAAGTCGATGCCGCGATCGCCCAGGCCCTCGACGCAGACGCGCAGGCCCGCTGCGTGGGCGCGCGCCACCCTGGGCGCCAGCTCGTCCTTCTCGTAGAGCAGCATGCCGTAGTTGGGTTGTGGCTCGCCGGGCACGGGCGTGCCCACGTAGGGCTCGTAGTAGGCGGCGGTGCGCCCGCTGGTCGAACAGTCCGGGCACCATTCGACGCCGACGACCCGAATCCACTCGTCGCCGAAGCCGGTGCGCACGCCGGCGCCCAGGTAGCTCTCGACCAGAACCTCGTCGCGGCCGTCCAGGATGATGCCGATGCGCATAGGCAAGCGGCCCTCGGCGCGCAGGCGTTGGTAGGCGTCGATCGCGCGGCCCTGGGTCAGCGAGTTGTGCAGCGAGGTGACCCCGTGGCGCAGGTAGTCGTCGAACACGGCGGGGAAGCCGCGCATATACTCCTCGGCGGTCGTGGTCCGCTTGTTCATCTCGCGGTCGATGTCCCACGCCGCCATTTCGCGCAGCAGCCCGGTCATGCGGCCGGTCGCGGGGTCGCGGTCGTAACGACCATGGGGCGGGTCGGGGGTCTGCTCGGTCACACCGGCGAAGGCGAGCGCCGCCGAGTTGACGATCGCGATGTGGCCGTCGGTGCGGTACAGCCACACCGGATGGCCGTGGCACACGGCGTCGAGCTGGTCGCGCGTCGGGTAGCCGCCGCACTTCTGGTCGTTGTAGCCGAAGCCCATGAACCACTGGCCCTCGGGCAGGGCGCGCGTGGCGCGATCGACCATGGCGAGCATGTCGGGGATCGAGCGCACGGAGGGATAGCCGATGTCGTGCCACTTCACCTTGTGGGCGGCGTGGCTGTCGGGGTGGCAGTGGGAATCGACGATGCCGGGTATCACCGTGCGGCCCGTCAGGTCGATCACCTTGGTGCGCGCACCCTTGAGGTCGGCGACGGCAGCCGCGTCACCCAGCGCGACAATACGGTCGCGCCAGATCGCCAAAGCACCCGCTACGGTACCCTTGTCGTCCATGGTTACGATCCGGCCGCCGGTCAGGATCGTGTCGGCGTGCAGCGCGGTCGCCATGGTCGGGCCCTTGGTCGGTTGCAGTCCGGGCTTGCTTACTACTAGGCCCGCGCGGCCGGCAAGCACCCCTGGCGCTTGACCGTCGCCCGATGCGGTCCCTATAAGGCGCCCATGCGGCTGCTCGGACATTGGACGCGGCGCGCCTTGCTGGCGCTGATTCTCGCTCCGACGATGCCGCCGGAAGCAGGCGCGCACGAGGTGACCGTCGGCGATCTGGTGATCGACCACCCCTGGGCGCGCGCCAGCGCTGGCCAGGCGTCCAACGGGGCCCTCTATCTGACGATCACCAACCATGGCGCCGAGGCGGACCGGCTGATCGCCATCGAAACACCGGTCGCCGAGCGTGCCGAACTGCACGAAAGCGCCATGGACGCCAACGGCGTCATGACCATGCGGATGGTCGAGGCCGTCGACATCGCGCCGGGCGCCACGGTGAAGCTCGAGCCCGGCGAGCTTCACGTGATGCTGTTCGGCCTCGCGGCACCCTTGCGCGTCGAGACGATGGTCGCGGCGACGTTGGTGTTCGAGCGCGTCGGGCGCGTCGCCGTCGAGGTCTATGTCGAGCCGGTGGGCGCCGCCGAGCCGTCGCACGCCCCGGCGGCAGCCCCCTGACCGGCGTGCATCAGCGCGTCAGATAGTCGTGGGCCGACAGCACGTGGGTGCGCACCACGTGCAGGAACTCGTCGATCTCCACGTGCTCGTCGGCCGCGCCCATGTTGGTCGGCTTGGGCCCATAGACGTAGGCCGGCACGTTGGCCAGGCGCCACAGGCGGGCGTCCGTGCCGCCCAGGCTGACGATCGGGGTCGGCCGGAAACCGCGCAGCGCCTCCACGTTGTCCTGCAGGATGCCGACCATGTCGCCGTAGGGGTCGCACCACGACGGCAGCTGGCTGTTGATCTCCTCGACCTTGGCTTCGGGGAAGCAGCCGACGATCGCGCGAACCGCGGCCATGATCCGCTCCTTCGTGGCGCCGACCGGCAGGCGGATGTCGACCTCGAAGCGGCAATGCCCGGGCACCATGTTGACCTTCAGGCCGCCCTCGATGCGGCCGATGTTGACCGTGACCTTCTGGATGATATCGGCGGCGCCGGCCCCCTGCGCCTTGTCGATGGCCTCGCGCGCGGCCGTGAGCGCGCTGGCCACGTTGTGCGGCGCCTCGACCGGGATGTCGGTCAGCGCCTCGAGTTCGCCGATCAGCTTGGCCGCGATCTTGGTCGCGCTGGCGCTGGTGTGGGTGTACGCGCCATGGCTGCCGCGGGTGGTCACGGTCACCGCCAGCCAGATCGGCGCCTTTTCGCCGAAGCGGATGGTGTAGGGGCTGGACGGCTCGCCATTAAGGCAGCAGTCGCCGTGGACCTCGGGGTGGTGCTCCATTAGGTAGCGGGCGCCGAAGGGGCCGAAGGTCTCCTCGTCGGAGACGGCGGTCAACGTCAGCCGTCCCTTCAGCCGGTCGCGCACCCGGTGCAGGTAGGCGTACGTGAAGATCGACGCCGACGTGCCGCACTTCATGTCGCAGGCGCCGCGCCCCCACACCTTGCCGTCCGCCACGGCGCCCGACCAGGGACCGTGGGTCCACGTCTCCTCGCCCACGGGGAAAACGTCGATGTGGCCGTTCAGCACCAGATGCCGGCCGGCGCCGGCGCCGCCTTCGAACGTGCCGACCACGTTGGGGAAGCGGGGTTCGGGGTCGATGATGCGGTAGGGCAGGGCGCGCGCATCCAGGAACCTGCGGATGTGCGCCACCGCCTCGCCCGTGTCGCCGGGCGGGTTCGGGCTCTTCGCCCGCACGAAGCCCGCGAAGAATTCGATCAGCATGGCGCGATCGGCTTCGATCCAGTCGAGCAGCTGCTGGCGGGTGTCGGTCATCACGGTCCCCTGTCACGCGGCGTGGGATCATCGCCGCCGTGTCGGTGGGGCGCAAGACGGCGAACATGAAACGGATAGAAAGCCGGCGTTTTCGCCCGACCGGAGACGCGCGCATCCTGCGCGGCGGGCATGGCCAAGTTGTTGCCGCCTTGCCACGGTTTCGCCCGTTTGTGGTCGGGTGGGCGCCGGATTCATGAACTATTAACCAAGGCGACGGCACAAGACCCGCTTGCCGTGCTCAATGGTGAAAACGATGGCCAGACTAAGAAACGACACCATGGACCAGACCCTGGCGGAACCGACCCTCGGCTTCGAGCCCGGCGACGACGGCCGGCCCGCGCTGCCGCGCATGGGTCCGGCCACGGCGATTCTGACATGGATCGCCGTCAGCGCTGCCATGTGGGGCCTGCTGGTCGTCCTAGCCGACGTTCTCTAGCACTCCGAAGGTACTACCGGTCCTTCCCAACCCGCCGGTTTGCGCGCGCTGAGCTTGCCGTAGATACGGCCGCGCAGGCGGTGCCCAGGGGCACGGACGCCTGGGCACCGCCAACCCGTCTGGTCGCTCCGATGTGCACCCCGTCAACGGCGACCGCGCCCGACGTGCCCATCTTGCGCATCCTGTCGCTGGCGGCAGGCGTCATCGTCTTCGTGGCCCAGGACGTCATCATCAAGCTGTTGTCGGGCACCTACCCGCTGCACGAGATGCTGTTCATCCGCTGCATCACCGGCGTGCCCTTCGTCCTGGCCATCGCGATCGCGCAGCGGAACCCGGCGGCGTTTCGCGTTCATCGCGCCGGCATCGCCCGTGGCGTGCTGCACTTCATCTCCTTCTCCTGCTACTACCTCGCCCTCGCGGTCCTGCCGATCGCCGAAGTCACGACGCTCTATTACGCCAACCCGCTGTTCATCACGGCGCTGTCGGTGCCGCTGCTCGGCGACACGGTCGGTTTGCGCCGATGGGCCGCGGTGCTGGTCGGGTTCGCCGGAGTCGTGGTCGTGCTGCAGCCCGACACGGGCACGCTCGATCCGGCGATGCTGGTCGCGCTGAGGGCGGCGTTCACCTACGCGCTCTCGATGCTGGTGACGCGCAAGGCGGGCAGGCAGGTGCCGGCCACGGGCTTCGCGCTCCACTCCATCGCGATCCTGTTGGTGCTGTCGAGCCTGGCGGGCCTGGCGATCGGCGACGGGAGGCTCGACCCGGGCGACGATGTCGGGCTCGGCTATCTGTTGCGCGCGTGGTCGTTCCCGCGAGGTCTCGACCTGGTCCTGCTCGCCGCGACGGGGCCAATCTCGGCGGTGGGGTTCCTGCTGCTGGCCCAGGCCTACCGCGTCGCGCCGCCCAGCCTGGTGACGCCGTTCGAGTTCTCCAGCCTGCCGGTCGCGGTGCTCACCGGCTATCTCTTCTTCGGCGACCTGCCGGCCTCCGACAGGTAAATGGGGCTGGCCCTGTTCGTCGGCGCGGGCCTGATGGTGGTCCAACGCGAGGCGCGGTCGCGCCGAGCCTGGACCTGAGGGAACGACAGCTATTCCGCCGCCCGCCCGATGCGCGGCGTCAGCTCGGGGATCGGGCCGCGCGGGTAGGGCAGCTTCTGCGCGCGCGGCACCCACTGGCCCGCGTCGATCACGGCGCGGACGTGCTGGGCGATCTGCTCGGTGGTGGCGAACCACACGCCGCCGCGATCGTGCATGTCGCAGATCAGCCGGTCCATGGCGTCGATGCGGCCGAGCCGGGCGCTGACGAAGGGGTGCCACACGGCGATCCAGAGGCCGCCATAGCGCCAGGCCGCGTCGAACTCGGCCCGGTAGACCTCGTAGGCGCGCTCCGGCGCCAGGGTCGGCAGCATCCAATTGAAGTCGCGGCTGGTAACAAAGTAGGTCCAGTCGTCGAGCTGCCGGGTCGACGGCAATTCGATGAGCCGGCCCCTGGGGTGTTCGAGCACGTAGGGAATGTCGTCGCCCATTAGCGAGGCGTCGTAATCGAAACCTTCCTCAATCAGGAACCCCGCCGTGTTGCGCGAGAACGCGTAAGACGGCGCGCGATAGCCGCGCGGCCGGCGCCCCGTGGTGCGCTCGATCGTCTCGATGGCGTGCCCTAGCCAGTCGCGCTCCTCCTCGGCCGACAGCTTGTTGGGGTTCTCATGCAGGTAGCCGTGGTGCGCGATCTCGTGCCCGTCCTGCAGGATCAGGTCGGTCATCGCCGGGTGCTGCTCCAGGCACCAAGCGGGGACGAAGAAGGTCTGCTTCAGGCCGTAGCGCTGGTAGAGCGCTATGATGCGCGGCACCGCGATCTCGGCGTCATAGCCGAGCTCGCTCAGCGCGGCGATCTTGTTGTCCGCCTCGTCGCGGTAGCCCAGATGCACGAGGCTTTCCGCGTCCACGTCGAAGGTGAAGGCCACGGCGCAGCGCGCCCCGTTGGGCCAGGGGATCGGGTTCTGGATCATGCCTTCATTCCGACGCGCGCTTGAGTTCGGGGATCGGGCTCGCCGCGTAGTAGGGCAGACGTTCGACGCGCGGCGTCCAGGTTCCCTCGGCCGCGACCTTGTGCGCGTGCGCCGCGATCTGCTCGAGCGTCGCGAACCACACGCCGCCCTTCAGCAGCATGGCCTCGATCATCGACGCCATGGCCTGGGCGCGCGGCAGCCGGCCCGAGATGAACGGGTGCCACACGGCGATCCACAGGCCGCGATGCTCCCACATCGCCTCGAATTCCGAGCGGAACACCTCGAAGGCGCGTGCCGGTGACGAGATCTGGTTCGTCGTGCCGGGAAAATCGAACGAGTGCATGTAGTGGGGCCAGTCATCCATGGCCATGGGCGAGGGCAGCTCGACCAGATCGCCCTTGCCGTTCGAGATCAGGTACGGCACGTCGTCGCCCATCAGCGAGGCGTCGTAGGCGACGCCCATGTCGAGCAGGATGTCGAGCGTGACGTCCGAGGACGCGAACGATGGCGCCCGGTAGCCGGCCGGCCGCTTGCCGGTCGCCTTGACCAGCGCGGCCATGCCGCGCTCGGTCCAGTAGCGTTCCTCCTCGGGCGTCAGGCCGTAGGGATCCTCGTGGATGTAGCCGTGGTGGCCGATCTCGTGGCCGTCCTTCAGAATCGCCTCGACCGCCGCCGGGTACCGCTCACAGCACCAGCCCGGCACGAAGAACGTCTGCTTGATGCCGAAATGCTTAAAGATCGTGAGCAGGCGGGGCACGCCCACGGTCGGGCCGTAGCGCAGGTCGCTGAGCCCGCAGACATGGCGGTTGGCGTCGGTCGGCCGCCCGATATGCATCAGGCTTTCGCCGTCCATGTCGAAGCTGAAGCACGCGGCGACGCGTGCGCCGTTCGGCCAGGGCAACGGGTTGGTGATCAGGTTCAGGGCGGGCATGGCGATCACTCCTCCGACGCGCGGTATACCGATGGCGCGATGGTAGAGGCGCCCGGCGCCGCTGTCACCGCCCGCGCGGCTGGGCCACGACCAGCGCGTCGACCGCCGTGACACCCGCCGAGGTGGCGATGACCGGGTTGACGTCGAGCTCGGCGATACTGCGCCCGAGGCTCGCCGCCAGAACCGAGAAGCGGGCGAACGCCTCGGCCAGGCGGTCGATGTGGGCGGCGGGCCTGCCCCGCACGCCCGCAAGGACACGGCGGATCGCCAGACGGTCGATCAGGCGTCGCGCCATCGCCGCGTCGAACGGCGGCACGGCGACCACGCGGTCGCGCAGCACCTCGATCAGGGTGCCGCCAGCGCCGATCATGACGATCGGCCCGAACTGCGCGTCGCGCACCATGCCAAAGGTCATCTCGACGCCCGGCCGTGCCATGGGTGCCACGATCATCCGCCGGCCCAGGTGTTCTGCGATGTCCACATAGGCGGCGACCAGGGCATGGCCGTCGACCAGGTTCAGGCGCACGCCGTCCACGTCGGACTTGTGCAGGACGCCGGGCTTCGCCGTCTTGAGCGCGACCGGGAAGCCCATCTGTTCGGCCGCGGCCAGGGCGGCCTCCGGTCTCTCGACCACCATGGGCCTGGTCGTCGGCACGCCGAACGCCTCGAGCAACGCGAGTCCCTCGACCTCGTCGAGCGTGCCGCCGTACGCCAGTCGTTCGCGCCACGAGACCACTACCGTTTCGGCCGGCGGCGCCGGCGGTATGGGCTCGGGTCGAGCCCAGACATCACGCAGGGCGAACAGGTGGCCGAGCGCGGCGAGCGCGTTCTGCGTGCCGTCCAGCACCGGGATGCTGGCGCCCGTCAGCCGCGCCGCCACCTGGTCGTGCACGCAGCGCGAGAAGTTCGTCGCAATGACAATCGGCTTGTCGACCTTGTCGTGGGCGTTGCGCAGGACGCGCTCGTAGGGGCCGGCCAGGAAGCCCGAATCGCGGATGTTGGCGAAGATGACGGCGGCCGCGGTATCCGGATCCTCGGCCAGCGCTTGGAAACAATCGCGGAACACGCCCTCGTAATCGTTGCCCGTGCCCCACGCGTCGAGCGGGTTGACCGGCTCCAGGCCGTAGTCGAGTCGCGCCGCCAGGCGCGCGCGCGTATCCGCGCCGATGGCGGCGAACGGCACTCCTTGGCGCGCGGCTAGGTCGATCAGCATGCCCCGTTCACCGCCGGAATCGAGCATCGCCGCTACGCCGCCCGCGCCGGCGCGGCGCGGCTGGGCCAGCAGCAGCAGCGTCGCCATCAGCTCGTCTAGCGTGGCCACACGGATCACGCCGTGGCGGTCGAACACCGCCTCGTAGGCGGCGTCGTCGCCCGCGATGGCACCTGAATGGCTGGCGGCGAGCCGCGCGGATTCAGCCGTGGCGCCCGCCTTCAGCACGACCACGGGAATGCGGAGCGCGCGCGCCTTGGCCAAGGCGGTTAGGAAGCCGGGCACGTCACGCACGGTCTCCAGAAAAAGTCCGACGACGCGCGTGCTGGGCTGGTCGAGTGCGTAGTCCAGGTAGTCGGCGGCGGTGGTGGTGATCTCCTGGCCCGACGAGACCACCAGGTTGTAGCCAAGGCGCCGGTCGTTGTGCGCCATGGCGCTGAACACCGACCCCGAATGGGTGATAAACGCGATACCGCCGGGTACCGGGTCGCGTTCCGTGTAGAAGCCGCAGATGCGCGTTCCCTGGTCCAGGTTGTAGAAGCCCATGCAGTTGCCGCCGCACACCGGCAGGCGCGCGGCCCGCGCCTTGGCGGCCAGGCGCGCCAGCAGGGCTGGCTCGACGTCGTTCTCCAGATAGCCGCTGGCGAAAATGGTGGCCGAGTGCGCGCCGGCAGCAATGGCCTCGTCGAGGCTCGCCTCCAAGCGCGCGTTGGCGACGGCCAGCACCACGTGGTCCACGGGGCCGGGCAATGCCGCCAGCGAGGGCAGGCAGGGCAGGCCTTCGATACTCTCGTACTTCGGATTGATCGGGTGGATGGCTCCGTTGAAGCCGCCACGGCGCACGACGCGCAGCATGTCGTGGCCGAGCGTGCCTTCGCGCGGCGAGGCGCCGACGAAGGCAATGGAACGGGGGGCGAGCAGAGGGGTCAGCGGATGGGTCACGGTATCGGGGCTCCTGCGCGGGACGCGGGATCATAGCCAAGGCCGAGCGCCGGTCCATGACGCCGTCGTGTCCCTTGACCGGCTGGTCCGGCCGGTTCACAACGACCCGACGCCAGCGGCCCAACGACCCGGGGTTGCCATGTCCACCGACCGTATCGAACTCGGCGGCCGCGCCATCGGCGCCGGTGAGAAGTGCCTGATCGTGGCCGAGGTCGCCCAGACCCACGACGGTTCGCTCGGGCTCGCCCACAGCTTCATCGACGCGGTCGGCGATGCGGGCGCCGACGCCGTCAAATTCCAGACCCATATCGCTGCGGCGGAAAGCACGCCGGCCGAGCCGTTCCGCGTCGCCTTCAGCTACGCCGACGCCACCCGCTACGACTATTGGAAGCGCATTGAGTTCAGCGCCGATCAGTGGGCTGGTCTCAAGAACCATGCGGATGAACGCGGCCTTGTCTTCCTGTCCTCGCCGTTCTCGGTCGCCGCCGTCGAGATGCTGCACGGCATCGGCATGGCGGCGTGGAAGGTCGCCTCGGGCGAGGTGAACAACCCGCTGCTGCTCGAAGCCATGACCAGCACGGGCAAGCCCGTTTTGCTCAGCACGGGCGCCAGCGGTTGGGACGAGATAGCGGGCACAGTCGCCTGGTTGACCGGGGCCGAGGTGCCTTACGCCCTGCTGCAGTGCACCAGCCGCTACCCGACGCCGTTCGAGGCGGTCGGCTTGAACGTGCTCGACGAGCTGCGCCGGAGGTTCGGCGCGCCGGTCGGCCTGTCGGACCATTCGGGCACGGTGTTTCCGGCACTGGCCGCCATGGCGCGCGGTGCCGCGCTGGTCGAGGTCCACGTGGCGTTCCACAAGCGGATGTTCGGCCCCGACGTACCGGCGTCCCTGACGCTCGACCAAATCGCGCTGCTGGCCCAGGCCCGCGATGCGTTCCACGCCATGGACAGCCACCCTATCGACAAGGACCTGGCGGCCACGGCGCTCGGCCACATCCGCGCGCTGTTTAACAAGAGCTTGGCACTGCTCGAGCCGCAGCCGCGCGGCACGGTGCTGATGAAGGCGATGCTGACCGCCAAGAAGCCGGCCGACGGCATTCCCGCCGCGCGCGTCCGCGATTGCGTCGGCCGCCGGCTTGCCCGCGACGTGCCGGCCGACCGCGTGCTCGCCTGGGACGATCTGGAAACGTAGCCTCGTGACACGCGCCCGCCGCAGGGTCTGCATCGTCGTCGGCAGCCGCGCCAACTATGGCCGGATCAAGTCGGTCATGGCGGCAGTGCGCGACCATGCCGATCTAGAACTCGTGCTGATCGTCGGTGCCTCGGCGCTGCTGTTCCGCTACGGCCAGGCGGTGGACGTCATCGAGGCCGACGGCTTCGAGGTGCACGCGCGCGTCTATTCTATCGTCGAGGGCGAGAACCCGTCGACCATGGCCAAGTCCACCGGTCTCGGCATTATCGAGCTGACCACGCAGTTCGAGACCCTGGACCCCGACGTGGTGCTGACCGTGGCCGACCGCTTCGAGACGCTGGCGACGGCGGTGGCGGCATCCTACATGAACATCCCGCTCGCCCACACCCAAGGCGGCGAGGTCACCGGCTCGATCGACGAGAGCGTGCGCCACGCCATCACCAAGCTGGCGCACATCCACTTCACCGCGACCGAGTTGAGCCGCGAGCGCGTGCTGCGCATGGGCGAGGACCCGGAGACCGTGTTCGTCACGGGCTGTCCGTCGCTCGACCCGCTACGCGACCTGGCGCGCGGCCTGCCCAGCGATTTCTTCGCGGCGCACGGCGGCAGCGGCGCGGCGATCGACGCGACTAGGCCGTTCCTGCTGGTGCTGCAACACCCGGTCACCACCGAGTACCGCGGGGCCTTCGCCCAAATCGAGGAGACGCTTGCCGCGGTCAAGGCGATCGGCATGCCGACGGTGTGGCTGTGGCCCAACGTGGACGCCGGTTCCGACAGCATTTCCAAGGGCCTGCGCCTGTTCGTGACCCAGAACCCGGGATTTCCCCTGCGTCTGTTCCGCAACTTCGCGGTCGAGGACTACGCGCGCGTCATGGCCAGCGCTGCGTGCATCGTCGGCAACTCGTCGAGCGCCTTGCGCGAAGGCGCCTTCCTGGGCGTACCGGCGGTCAACATCGGCACCCGCCAGCATCGGCGCGAGCGCGGCGCCAATGTGCTGGACGTCGGCTACGACCATGCGGCCATCGAGACAGCGATCCGCCGCCAGGTGAGCCACGGCGCCTACCCGAGCGACCCGCTCTACGGCGATGGGCACAGTGGGCCGCGCATCGCCGACCTGCTGGCGCGCGCCGCGTTCAACGTGCAGAAGTCCCTGGCCTACTGATCGGTTGCCTTACCGCACGTACCTAGGAAGGGCGCGGTGGGCCGTGACGGCGGACAGCACCGCGACAGTCGCCAAGCCGAGCGCACTGCCCAGCGCGACGCCCGGTGCCCCGAGGGTCGGCGCCAGGACCAGGCCAACGGCTAGGCCGAGAAGAGCGCCAGCGTTCAGGTGCCAGGGGCTTGGTGCCGGCAGCCCAAAGCGCGTGCGCATGATGCCGCCCACGCGCTGGACGCCCTGGAATCCATAGCCCAGCGTGACGATCGCGACGATCGGCGCCACCGGCGCGAAGACGGGTCCGAGAATCCACGGGCCGGCGGTCATGAACGCCACGGCGATGGCAGCGCCGAGCGCCAGGATCACAAGGCCGTACGCGATATGCAGCCGGCGCAGAGCGCCAAGACGGTCGGGCCTGAGGCACGTCTTGACGCGGGGCGCCAGGGCGAAGGCGAGCGAGCGGTTGATCACCACCACGGACGAGCCGACCCGGTAGGCGACGACGAAGGCGCCAACGTCGGTCATGGTCAGCGTGCCTAGCGCGACCAAGCGGTTGCAATGGTCGAGCACGAACAGCAGCAGCGCGGCGGCCAGTGTCGGCGCGGCGGCGCCGATCAGCGCGCGCGCGCGCGAAGGCTCCCACGCCACGCTATGACCACGGCCCCGGCGTGCCAGCAATATCGCGCGCACAATGACGACCCCACCTTCGGCCAGTACGAGGGCCAGGATGCGCCCCGGCCAGCCGAGTTCGAGTCCCGAGATGAGCCCGACCGTCAGGACCAGTCCGATCAGATTGCCCAGCATGGAGATCATGCGGTGACGCGCGATGCACCCTTCGTCGACCACGCCGGCGAGTTCGAGCGAATCCACGAACCGGATCGCGGCCAGCGCCGGTGCGAGCGCGAACACCAGGGCAAAGGCCGGAAGCGCGATCGCCAGGACGGAGCAGGCGACGGCGAGGGCGGCCAGCCCGCACACGCCAAGGGCGGTCACGACCGCCCGATCGCGCGCCGCGGTGGCGCTGTCCGGCCCGTCGGCACCGCCGACGACCGATTCGGCACGCAGAGCGATGAGGTGTTGCCAGAGGGCGGTCCCCGCCAACGCCAAGCCGAGAAGTCCAAGCTCGGCAGGGCTCAGCAGGCGCACCAGGTAGAACAAGGGCACCAGCGGGAACAGGGCCTCGACAACCCCGTCGCCGAAGCGCGCGGCGAAACTCTCGGCGGGTCGCGCGCCGGGTTGCGGGGCCTGGTCTCTCATCCGCGCAGGTTAGCAGAGGCCACGGCCCTGGGCCCGTCGAGCGCACCTCGTGCTACAGTCGGGCGACCAACGTCTGCCGTGGTCGCTCGTGTTCGCCCTTTCCAAGATCTTCTGGCTGGTCGCCAACCCGACCATGGTGATCCAGGTCCTGGTGGTTCTGGGCACGCTTCTCTTGTGGACACGGCGCTGGTGCGTTCTCGGCCGGGCGCTGGTTTCGGTCGGCGCTGTGGTGCTGCTGCTGGTCGGTCTGCTGCCCGTGGGCGCCTTGATGGTTGCCCGGCTGGAGGACCGCTTTCCGCCGCCCGCGCTGCCCGCCACAGTCGACGGCATCGTATTGCTTGGCGGGTTCATAAGCGTGGGCGTTGGCCACGAGCGCGGTACCGTCGAACTGAACACCATGGCCGATCGGCTGACCGGCTTCGTCGCCTTGGCACGGCGCTATCCGGATGCGCGCCTCGTGTTCAGCGGCGGCTCGGCGGCGCTGACCGGCGACCAGCCGCCAGAGGCCGAAGGCGCGCGACGTCTGCTGGAGGATCTCGGCGTGCCGCTCGAGCGCGTCACCTTCGAGGACCGCTCGCGCAACACGGCCGAGAACGCCACCGAGACCAAGGCGCTGGTCGATCCCCAGCCGGGCGAGACCTGGTTGCTCGTGACGTCGGCCTTCCACATGCCCCGCGCGGTCGCGTCATTCCGTAAGGCCGGCTGGGCCGTTGTCCCGGTGCCCATGGACTACCAGACCGGGGGTGCCGGCTCGATCGGCCTGACCCTCGACCCTCAAGGCAATCTCGGCGCCTTCAACCTGGCGATGCATGAGGTGATCGGGCTGGTCGCGTACCGCTTCATGGGCCACATCGATACCCTGTGGCCGGCGCCCTGACGCCCGAGGGCCGCTTGGCGCGCGTCATCCTGGTCAACCGCTACTTCCATCCCGATCACTCCGCCACCAGCCAGATGGCGTCGGATCTGGCGTTCGCGCTCGCGCGGTCCGGCGCCGAGGTCGCCGTCGTCACGGGGCGCCAAACCTACGAGGACCCCAGCGCGCTGCTGCCCGCGCGCGAGACGGTCGATGGCGTCGCCATCCGGCGCGTCGGTGGCTCGCGGTTCGGCCGTGGCCGGCTGGTCGGACGGGTGTTCGACTACGCAAGCTTCGCGACGGGCGCCGCGTGGGTCCTGGCGCGTACGGCGCGGCGACGCGATCGCGCCACGCCCCGTGGCAAACCATCCGTTGCGCGCGGCGTCGGGGCTCGACGGCCGCGCGGCCGGCGCCGCCGCTAACGAACAGGACGACGACACCGGCGTCACACGCCAGCAGGCGCGCGGTAAGCTTCGAGCAGGGGGCCTCGGAGGCTCGATGCGACCAGGCCGAGCGCTTCCAGCGCGTAGTCGAGGGCGTCGCCGGTGACGCGCCAGAAATCGGCATGCGCCCATGAGGCTGCGCAGCCATGTTTACTCGAGTTGCTTGCGCCGCCACAATTCTGCCAGCGCGGTGGTCTGGTCCTGACGCAGCCGATCGGTCGCCGCGGCAGGGGCCGCGACGTCGAACAATGTGCCGTAGGCGTCGAAGACGCACGCCACGATGGCGCCGGAATCGATGGTCATGATCCTCGTCCGTCGTCGAGCATGTGGGCGGGCGCCTCGCCGCGCAAGTCCGCGCGGCCTTGCGGGCCCTGTCGGACGCGACTATGAAGGTCTTCGTACGCATCGCCGCGGCGCGCGGCGGGGAGGTTGCCATGTTGCACGGGTCGCTGGTTGCTCTGATCACGCCGTTCCAGGGCGGCAAGATCGACGAGAAGGGCTTTCAGCGCTTCGTCGACTGGCAGATCAAGGAAGGCACCCACGGTGTCGTGCCGTGTGGCACCACCGGCGAATCGCCGACGCTCAGCCACGACGAGCATAAGCGCGTGACCGAACTTTGCATTGAGGTGGCCAAGGGCCGGGTTCCCGTGGTCGCGGGCACCGGGTCCAACTCGACGGCCGAGGCGATCGACCTGACGCGCCATGCCAAGAAGGCGGGGGCCGACGCGGTGTTGATCGTGACGCCCTACTACAACAAGCCGACCCAGGAAGGGCTCTACCAGCACTACAAGGCGATCCACGACGCGGTGGATATCCCGATCATCATTTACAACATCCCGGGCCGTTCCGTGGTCGACATAACAGTTGCCACGATGGCGCGGCTGGCCGCGCTGCCCAACATCGTCGGCGTCAAGGACGCGACCGCCGACGCGACCCGGCCGCTCGATACCAAGCTCGCGATCAGCAAGGCGTTCTGCCAGCTCTCGGGCGAGGATCCGGCGGTGCTGGCGCTTCTGGCCGCGGGCGGCGACGGCTGCATCTCGGTCACCGCCAACGTGGCCCCGCGCAGCTGCGCGACCATGCACGAGGCGTGGCGCGCCGGCGACGCCAAGGGCACGCTCGCCATCCAGGAACGGCTGATGCCGTTGCACCGGGCGCTGTTCGCGGAAACCAGCCCGGGACCGGTCAAGTACGCGGTAAGCCTGCTCGGCCACTGCGCAGCCGAGGTGCGCCTGCCGCTGGTCGAGCCCCAGGCCGCCACGAAGGAGCGCGTCGCGTCCGCCATGCGCCACGCCGGGGTGCTCAACTGACGCGGGACCGTCGTGGTCGAGGTCACATCCGCCGGGCTGGTCGTCGCCCGCAACCGTAAGGCACGTCACGACTACGCCGTCGAGGATACCTTCGAGGCGGGCATCGTGCTGGCCGGCAGCGAGGTCAAGTCCCTGCGCGGCGGGCGCGCCAACATCGCCGATTCCCACGCCATCGAGCAGGACGGCGAGATCTGGCTGATCAACGCGCACATCCCCGAGTACGCGTCAGCCAGACACTTCGGCCACGAATCGCGCCGGCCGCGCAAGCTGCTGCTGCACCGGCGCCAGGTCGCTCGGCTGATCGGCGCCGTACGCCGCGAGGGCAAGACCCTGGTGCCGCTGTCGATCTATTTCAACGCGCGCGGCCGGGCCAAGGTCGAACTGGCCCTGGCCCACGGCAAGAAGGCGCACGATAAGCGGTCCAGCATCAAGGAGCGCGAGTGGCAGCGTGACCGGCAGCGCTTGATGAAGGCGCGCGGGTAGGCGGCGGCATGGCGTCTCCCGACGATTACGGCGCCTGGGTGGGGCGCGAATCCTTCGACGAGGACATTGTGGCGGCCGGGCCGGTCGCGCGCATGGCCGCCACGCTCGACCGCGACGATCCCGCGCCGCGCGATGGCGACCTCTTGCCGTTGCCCTGGCATTGGACTTTGTTCCTCGCCAGCCCCCGAGCCTCGTTGCTGTCCCCCGACGGCCGCGGCGCCGAGGGTGACCTGCTGCCCCCCTTCACGGGGCTCGCGCGCATGTGGGCGGGTGGCGCGTTCCATGTAACGCGGCCGCTGCGCGTCGGCGAACGCGCCTTTCGGCGCAGCCGCGTCGCCGCCATCGAGCGCAAGGAGGGCCGCAGCGGGCCCCTGGTGTTCGCGACGGTCGAACATCGCATCGCGGACGAGGCGGGCGAGGCGCTAGTCGAGGCGCTGCGGATCGTTTTCCGGCGGCCCGTGCCTTATGCCGGCGCGGACCAGGGGATGGCGCCGCCGGCCACGGCACGCTGGCGGCGCGTGGCGGTGCCCGATCCGGTCATGCTGTTCCGCTTCTCCGCCTTGACCTTCAACGCCCACCGCATCCACTACGACCGCTGTTACGCGGTCGACCACGAGGGGTACCCGGATATCCTGGTCCACGGACCCCTGACCGCGACGTTGCTGCTGGACCTGGCGCGCCGCGAAGGCGGCGGGCGGGCCATCGCCACGGTGGACTACCGGGCCGTGCGGCCCTTGTACGTCGATCGCCCGATGGCCTTGTGCGGCGCGCCGCGGAATGGGTCGGCGGCCGTGCTTTGGGCCGAGGACGATCTGGGGCGCGTCGCCATGACCGCCGACGTCACATTCGCATGACCACGGAACCGACCGAGGCCCCATGACCGAGCCGTTCGAGACGTTCGAGACCGTCAAACCTGAGTGGATCGACATCTTCGGCCACATGAACATGGCCTACTACGTCCTGGTCTTCGACAACGGCACCTACGGCTTCTGGAGCCACGTCACGCGCGACCGCCCCCAGGCCGAGCGCGACGAGATGGCCTACGCGGTCGTCGAGGCCCACATCAACTACATCGGCGAAGTCTCGGTCGGACAACGGCTTCGCATCGTGACGCGGGTCTTGGACGCGGATGCGAAGCGTTTTCGCCTCTTTCACGAAATGTACCGGGTCGACGAGGGCTACCTGGCGGCCACCAACGAGGTCCTGGGGCTCGGCTTCAACCTCAAGACGCGGCGCGTGGCACCCTTCACGACGCCTGTGGTGGCCGAAATCGAGCGAATTCAACACGATCACAAGGGCTTGCCTTGGCCAGCCAACGCCGGCCGCGCCATCGCAATATCTCGTAAACCGTGACAGATTGGCCGCACCTGTTGCGGCAATGTCGGAATAGATCGGTCGTCGCGGCGTTGTTGGGGTGTCGCGACGCCGAACCGAGACCATAGACAGGACGACGCACGACGCACTGATTGCCCTGCTTCCCAGGTTGCGCCGTTTCGCCTATGGCCTCACGGGGTCCGTGGACGACGGTGACGACTTGGTGCAGAGCGCCTGCGAACGTGCGCTCTCACGCATGAACCAATTCGAGCCTGGGACACGGCTGAACAGTTGGATGTTCCGCATCATGCAGACCGTGTGGATCGATCGCCGGCGCGTACGTCAGCGGCGCGGGATCAGCGTCCCGATCGAAGAGATCGGCGAACTGCACGGCGCCGACGGCGTGCGCGATGACGAGGCGCGCCTGTGCCTGGGCGAGGTCCGGCGCGCCGTGGCGAAGCTGCCCGAGGAACAGCGGGCGGTGTTGATGTTGGTTACCGTTGACGGCATGTCCTACCGCGAGGCGGCGAACGTGCTGTCGGTTCCGATCGGAACCGTGATGAGCCGACTGGCCCGTGCGCGTCTGGCGCTCGGGCAATCGGTCGGTCAGGCGGCGTCGGGCGGCTAGGAGCTGAAGAGAAACAATTTTCGAGACCCTGGACGACGCGCTGTTGGTTGCCTATGTGGATGGAGAGTTCGACCCGCAGCGACGCCGCGAGGTGGAGCGGAGGTTGCGCGCCGACGCCGAAGTGAACGAGAAGGTGCGGCTGATGCATCAGAGCGCACGTGCCTTGCAGGGCGCGTACGATGAGGTCTTCGATCGGCCGGTGCCCGAACGTCTCCTCGAGCTGTTCGAGGCTGCGCGTACCGAGACGGCGACAGCGTCGCGTGTTCGCCCGCAACCGTGGTGGAGGCAGGCCCTGACGTCGGTTGGGCAGCGCGGTTTCGGGCCATTGACGGTGGCGGCGGCATGCGCCGCGACGCTGGTTATGGGCGTGGCTCTTGGCCGCGTCGACGCGCCCATCGTCGAGGACGTCTACATGCCAGCGTCGGTGACGCCGACGGCGCAACCGGCCACGGCGGGCAGTTTGCTGCCCGTTCAGGTCGCGGCGCTAGAGACCGGGGTGGCCGGTGTTGCCGTGGACTACGAGCGGTCCGATCTTGGGGTCACAGCGCGGTTCACACCCTTGGAAGCGGTCGACGGGCCCGAAGGGCTCGTCTGTCGCGGGTTCCGCGACGAGGTCGCGCACGCCGCGGCGACCATCGCCACCGTTGGCGTCGCGTGCCACGGCGCGGATGGCCATTGGGCGGCCTTGTCGGTCCAAGCCGGGCCAGGGGACTAGATTCTCTAACCATCACTGGTGGGCGCGGCCGCTAGCCGCTTTCGCCGTTACGGCGGCCCTGCTTGTGGGTTTGGCCGCCGTGGCCATCATCCTCGACCCGTCGATGGCCATGGCCGATCGCGGGCTGGGCAAGGGCTCGTCCGATGGCGGCGGCAAGGGCAGCAAGGGCAGCAAGGGCGAAGGCGGCGACGATGGTGGGGATGATGGCGGCGACGACGGCGGCAATTCCGGCAAGGGCAGCAGCAACAGCGGCAAGACCGGCGAACGCGGCGACGACGACCCTGAGAACGACAACAACGAGACGGACATCGCCGAACCCGCCGAGGATGACGACGAAGGCGCCCTAGCGGCCGGCGTAGCCCGCGCCAAGGCGAGCGTCGCCTCGGGCACGGCAAGCGTTGCCGGCGCAGGTGTGACCGGGACGGACCGCGGTGGCGGCGGTGGCGAGCATTTGGCCCACGAGATCGTCGTGGTCGACGACCGACCGGATGTCATCGAAGGCGCCAGCGCTCTCGGGCTGACGGTCCGCGAGCAGCGCCCGCTTTCCGTCCTTAAGATCACCATAACCCGCCTGTGCGTGCCCGCGGAAATGGGCGTTGTCGAGGCGATCCGGCAGTTGCGCGCGACCTTTCCCGGGCTGCTGGTCGACGTCAACGCGGTCTACCGTTCCCAAAGCGTGTCGGCCGACATTGCGGCGGATCATCCAGCCGGCATGGTGGGGTGGAACAGCAGCGTGGCCGACTGTGGCGCGGGCCGTGTCATCGGTTTGGTGGACACTGCGGTGGATACCGCGGCGATGCCCGATGCGAACGTGGTGCAGCAGGGCTTCATCGGCGACGGCGTCCCGGCCGATCCCGGACACGGTACGGGCACGGCGGCGATGCTGCTTAGCGCCGACGCGGTCCCGGGCTTGGTGCCCGGCTCGTCGTTGCGCGTCGCCTCGGTGTTTCAGCTCGCCGACGATGGCACCACCATCACCACAGCATCCTCGATCGCCGAGGTGCTCGATTGGCTGGTGGGCTCGGGCGTCAGCTTGGTCAATCTGTCACTGGCCGGCAGCGACAATGTGCTGATGAACGTCGCGGTACGCCGCGCCGTCGAACATGGCACCATGCTGGTTGCAGCGGGGGCCACGGCGGTCCCGAGGCGCCGCCGGCCTATCCGGCGGTGTATGATGGCGTTCTCGCCGTCACCGCGATCGACCGCCTGTTCAATCCGTTTCCCGGCGCCAACCGCGGCGACCACATCGATCTGGCGGCACCGGGCGTCGACGTTCCAACGATCGACGGCACAACGCCGATGCTCCGTTCGGGCACCTCGCTCGCGGCTCCCGTCGTCACGGCCTTGTTGGCGGCCGAAACGACCGTCGCCCACCTTTCGCCCGACGAAGCTGTGTCGTGGCTCGAACGCGAGGCGATCGACCTTGGCGCCCCCGGCCGCGACGATGTCTACGGTTGGGGCCTAGCCAAGTTGAACGGCGTCTGCGCGGTCGACTGAGTATTCGCTCTGGTGGGGCCGCTCCAGGCGGGACCTCCGCGTTCCAGTCCGAGAGCATCATCGTTTCTCGTGAAATCTGTATAGACGACAAGGGTAATATTTTTTTGTTGCCATTCGTTATTTGTTTAATCGATGATTAACAAAAACAGAATGTCGGTTCTATAAGTAAAACGAAATTGAAAGTTCTTTTTATTACTAAGAATGATCCCGCGGTGTGTGGCGCGGGACGACTGGTTCGTCTGGCTGGCCGGCTGCTGGCCGGCGCGGCCGTGGTTACGATCGTGGCAGCGCTGCCGGTGACGTTGGAGTTCTACGACAACGCGATCGCGCTCAAGGCGGCGCACGCCAATCGCGGCTCGGGCGAGGGCGGTGGCGACGGCAGCGGTGGTGGCGACGGCGGAGACGACTCCGGCGGCGATGACCCCGGCGGTGATGACCCCGGTGGTGGTGACGACTCGGGTGGCGATGATTCCGGCGGCGACAACTCGGGCGGCTCGTCGAGTGACCCCGGTTCGTCCGGGAACAGCGGACGCTCGGGCGACGACCCCGCGGACGATGGCGGCAACTCGGGTCCGGGCAGCGCCAACAGCGGCCACGGCTGCGATGATGCCGGCGACGACGACGGCGATGATGACGCCGGTGCCGATGACGATGGCGGCGCCGACGATAGGGACGATAGCCGCGACGATGGTGACGGCGACGACGGCACGGCGGATCAGGGTTTGGGTGACGCCCCGGGCACTGAAGCGCCGGGCGACGATGACGGCACGCCCGACCAGGGTTCGGGCGACCGATAGGTCGGTGGCCGGCGGGTTGACCGCCGCTCAGTCCGGCGGCGGCTCGACCACGAAGGTCGGGGAGAACCAGGCGGGAGCCAGGGACGATCCCGGATCGAACCCGTCGATCGTCGCGGCATCCATGATGGTGATGCGTGGGCCGGCATGAGGCACCGTCAGGTCGCCCTGGAGTAGGCGAACCGCCTGATCGACCGCCAGCCGGCCTTGGATGACGGCCGAATCGGTCGGCGCCGCGATGATCTTGCCGCGCTTGATGCCCCGGTAGACCGCGTGGGTGAAGTAGTCGGCCAGCACGCCGATCCGCCCCGTCAGGCCACGCGCCTGTAGCACGCCGACCGCCGCCTCGGCGGTCACGGCGCTGCCGATGATGAAGTCGATATCCGGGTGTTCCTCCAACGCCTCCTCGATCAGCAGGAGCTGGATCTCCGTTCCGGTGTCGCCCCACTTGGTGACGACGATCTCGGCGGAGCTCTCGGCCATGGCCGCCTGGAACCCGCGCTCGACGAAGCCGACCCATCCGGCGCCGCGCGGGCCGGGGAACCACGCGACACGCACCGGAGTGCTGCCCTTGGGGTGCATGGCGGCGAAGTACGCGCCGATGGCGTGGCCCATGTCGACCCACGAGACGCCGGACTTCGCGGCAATGCCCCGGTTGTCGATATCATTGACCGCCGCGACGACCGGTAGATGAGTGGCCAGGCGTTCGACCAAGTCGGTCAGGCCGTCGTAGGACACGGTCCCCACGATCAGGGCGTCGGCGCCTTCGTTGACACACGCTTCGATCTGACCCCGCTGGCGTTCCAAGTTGGGGTACCCGCCGGCTTCGACCACACGCAACGCGACCCCGAGCCGTTTGGCCTCCTCGACCATCCCGTAGTTGACGCTCAGCCAGTACGAATCCTTGAGGTGCGGGTAAGAAGCACACAGGCGCCATGGCCGGACGGCACGATCGACCGGCGCATACTCCAGCACCGCCTTGGGGCTGTCGTAGCTGAACGGCGGGTTCCACGAATCCAACGTCCAGGCAAGGGCGCCGTCGGCCGCGCCGAACAGGCCCAGCACCAGCGTTGCGGCGCGCGCGAAGTCCCGGCAACTCATCATGTGTGACACGCGCCAGTTTAGCCGCTTCTCAGGAGCGCAGGAACGCGCTGTAATCAAACCATGGTCGGCAAGTTAGGCATCGGCGGTCGTCTGTTCCTGGCGTTTCTCGCCATCGCGGCCCTGTCGTCGATCTCCGGGCTGATCGGCTGGTTCGGGTTGCGCGATGTTGCCTCGACCCAGTCGGCGCTGATCGAGCGCGCGATCCCCGGCGTGGCGGCGGCCCATGGCGTCGCCGTGTCCAGCATCAAACTGGCGACGGCGATGTCGGACCTGATCGCGGCCGAGGACGACCATACGCGCCAGGTGAGAATGGGGTGGCTGGAGGTGCACGCTACGAGGCTGCGGACGCGCGTCAGCCAACTTGATGATTCCGCACTGGACGTGGCGACGCTGGCGGCTATCGACCGCCTGGTGGCCAGCCTGAGTGCCAACATCGGTCGGCTCGATTCCTTGGTCTCCAAGCGCATCGCGACGGCCGCTCGGTTCGATGCCGAGGCCCAGCGGGCGCTGGACGCGGCGGTCGGCCTGACCGCCCTATCCGAGACACTGGTCTCGAACGCCTCGTCGGGCGCCAGCGCCGTGGTCTCGAACCTCTACGCGCTAGTCGAGGCGCCGGGCGACCGCGAGCCGGCATACGACGCCCTCGACCGACTGATCGAGGAAGACATCTACCTGATGGAGCGCATGTTCGAGTTGCGCCTGCGTGCGTCTCAGGTGGGCCTGCTGTTGAATCAGCTCAGCAAGACCGACGACACGGCCTGGATCGATGTGCTTGAAGCCGACTTCAGCGGCCACCTCCGGGTGCTGATCCGGCGTGTCGGCAGCATTGCCGATCCGGTGCGCCGCACGCAGGCCGAGGCTCAGTTGGCGGTCCTGCGCGCCTACGGTACCGGCGAACCGGCGGCCGTGTTCGATGTGCGCCGCGACCTGGCCGCGATCCGGGCTCAGCTCGGCGCGCTCGAAGCGGAAAGCGTTAGCATGGCGGCGAACCTCAACGATCTGGTCGACCGCGCGGTGGCCGAGACCGGGGCCTTCAGTGCAGCCGCCGGCGCCTCGGCCAAACGCGCGGTGGACGTGGGCCTCCTCAGCCTCGTCGCCGCGTCCATCGCTGCCGTGGCGCTGTCCGGCGCGATCCTCTGGTTCTATGTGGAGCGGCGCGTGTCGCGTCGCCTTGCGGTGCTAGCGGCGACGACGCGCGATCTAGCCCGCGGACACCTGGACGTGACGGTCAACACCGACGGGTCCGACGAGTTGGCCGAGATGTCGCGTGCCGTGCAGTTCTTCAAGGACGAGGCGCACCGCAAGCGCGAGCTGGAGGCCGAGCGCGAACGTGTCAACGCCGAGCTGCGCGCCCACCGCGAGGAGCTGCAACGCCTTGTCAAGGAACGGACCGCGCAATTGACCGAGGCCAACATCCAGCTGCGGCACGAAGTCTCGGACCACGCCGTCGCGCGCGAGCGGGCCGAGGCGTCGAGCCGGGCCAAGTCCGACTTCCTCTCGACCATGAGCCACGAAATCCGCACGCCCATGCATGGCTTGCTTGGCATGCTGCGCTTGCTGCACGACACGGACCTGGACGATGCGCAGCGGAAGCATCTCGCGTACGCCGCGACGTCGGGCGAAACGCTGCTCGCGATCCTCAACGACATCCTCGACTACTCGAAGATCGAGGCCGGGCGCATCGACGTCCAGGCGGTCGACTTCGATCCGCGTGCCACGGCCGAAGTGATCGTCGGCCTGATGCGCCCCGTGGCGATCGAGAAGGGGCTAGCCCTGACGCTGCACGTGGCCGACATCGTGCCGGCGCGGCTGCTTGGCGACCAGGGCAAACTGCGCCAAATCCTGCTCAATCTGGTCGGCAACGCGGTCAAGTTCACCGAGCGCGGAACCGTGACCCTTGACGTCGCCGTGGCCGCCGACCCCGACCCCGAACGTCCGGCGCTGCGCTTCGTCGTTACCGACAGCGGCATTGGTATCGACGCGGCCGGGCTGGAGCGCATTTTCGAGCCGTTCACCCAGCTCGATCCTTCAATCGCGCGCCGACGCGGCGGCGCCGGGCTCGGTCTCGCCATCTGTCGCCGCCTGGTCGATGCCATGGGCGGCACCCTGTCCGTGGTCAGCACGCCGGGCGTCGGCAGCGCGTTCACGGTCGTGTTGCCGTTTGTTTGGGCGACGTCGGACACTGTGTCGAGCCCGAGCGTCGTAGACCCGCCGCGCTTGCGACCAGCGCTCGCCGTGCTTCTGGCCGAGGACAACGAGGTCAACCAGATCGTCGTCCGCACGTTCCTCGAGCGCATGGGTCACCGCGTCGACCTGGCGGTCGACGGTGCCGCCGCGGTCCAGGCCGTCACGGACGGGCGCTACGACCTGGTGGTCATGGATATCTCGATGCCGGGGATGGATGGCATGGCGGCGACCCGCGCCATTCGGGCTCTCGCAGATCCGACACGCAAGGACGTGCCCATCCTGGCCATGTCGGCCCATGTGTTCGCCGACGAGATCAACCAGCACCTGGCGGCGGGCATGAACGCGTTCGTCGGCAAGCCGGTGTTCCCTGAGACGCTCGGTGCCGCGATCGACGCCGCGCTCATGGGCGGTACCAACCGGGTGTTCATCAAGAACGACGAAGGAGTCGGGGACGACGAGGCGACCGTCGAGGCTGCTGTCCTGCGCGACGATTACACCGCCCTGGGACACGAACGCACGGCGGAGATCGTCGTCCTGTTCTTCCACACCGCGCCGTCCCAGGTGCGTCGATTAGGCGAGGCGATCGCGGCGGGTGACTTGGCGGGTGCGGCGGCCCTGGCGCACCACTTGCGCTCCTCGTCCGCGTCGCTCGGCCTGTTTGGCCTGACGCGGACCGTGGCCGCGATCGAGGAGGCCGCGCGGGCGGGTGACGTGTCGTCGCTTGCCCCTCTGGGTGTCGATCTGCCAGCCACGTACGAGCGCACCGCGCGCATCCTGCGGCGCAACTGGGACAGCCTGAAGACGGCCGCCGCCGAATAGAGCGGGGTCAGCGAACCGGCGCCACGAAGACGTAGCCTTCGCCGTGGGCGGTCTGGATGAAGCGCCCGCTGCGCGGCGCATCGCCCAGCTTGCGGCGCAGCCGCTGGACCAGCACGTCGGCGGTACGGTCGTAACTCGACCAGTCGCGGTGTGCGATCTCGTGGACGATGCGCTCGCGACTGAGCGTCTGGCCCGGATGGCGCAGGAACAGCCCGATGAGCAGGGCTTCCGCGTGTGTAAGCTCGACGGCGGCCCCCGCCGGGTCCGCCAGGCGCCGTTGGCGCATGTCGAACGACCAGCCATGGAAACGACGCACGTCGCTTTCGTCGTAGCGCTGCCCCGTCGAGCGACGCAGCACGTTCTTGACCCTGGCCAGCAGCTCGCGCTGGTTGAACGGCTTGGTCACGTAGTCGTCGGCGCCGATCTCCAGCCCGACGATGCGGTCGACGTCGTCGTTGCGCACGGTGACCAGGATGATCGGCACGTTGGAACGGGCGCGGACGTCGCGGATCAGCATCAAGCCATCCTCGCCCGGCAGGTTGATGTCGATCATCATCAGATCGGCCGGGTCGTGCTCGATGATGCGGCGCATGGCGGCCGCGCTATCAGCCTCGCTGATACGGTAGCCCTCCTTGCTGAAATAGGCGGAAAGGCGCGCGCGAGCCACCGGCTCGTCGTCGACGACGATGATGTGATAGCGCCCCGTGTCCATTCGCTCGTTCCGTCCCGACCTTCGGTTTGGGTTGTTTGCAAATTTTAACATATTGCGCGTGTATTTTCACGCAATTTGACACCGCGTTTACACCGCCCCCCTAGGGTGCTCCCATCTCGCAGTGGGCGAGACGATGATCGACACGTGCCATGAACTTGGCCTGCAGGGAGGTTTCTTGATGACAGGATGGAAATTGGGTATTTCCGCCAGCGTGGTCGCCCTTGGCGTCGCGCTCGGCGGCACGGCCTACGCGGAGGTTCCGGAATCGTCGGATCCGGTCCGCGTCGTACTCAACAACTGGACCAGTCAGAACGTGCTCGCCAACGTGGCGGGGCAGCTCCTGGAACGCATGGGCTACGCGGTCGAGTACAAGCCCTCGGACACGCAGCTTCAGTTCACCGCCATGGCGAACGGCGACATGGATTTCCAGGTCGAGGTCTGGGAAGGCAGCATGTGGCCGGCGTTCAAGGAAGCCCTTGATACCGGTGGCCTGGTCGACGCCGGGACCCACGACGCCGTGACGCGCGAGGAATGGTGGTACCCGACCTACATCGAGGAGGTCTGCCCGGGCCTGCCGGACTGGAAGGCGCTCGATGCCTGCGCCGACAAGTTCGCCACCGCCGAGACCTCGCCGAAGGGTCGGTTTGTCGGCCCGCCCGCCGACTGGGGCAAGCACTACAGCGAGCGCATCACGGCCCTGAACATGAACTTCGTCGAGGTGCCCGTGGGCCAGGCGGCGACGCTGTGGGCCGAGCTCGTCTCGGCGGTCGAGCGCAAGGAGCCGGTCGTCCTGTTCAACTGGACGCCCAACTTCATCGAGGCGAAGTTCGAGGGCAAGTTCGTCGAGTTCCCCGACTTCGACCCCGCGTGCCACGAAGATCCGGCCTGGGGCTCGAACCCCGACGCGATCTATGATTGCGGCGCGCCGAAGCAGGGCTGGCTGAAGAAGGGCGCCTGGTCGGGCATGGAGGCGAAGTGGCCCAAGGCCTACGAGTTCCTGGTGAAAATGAACTTCTCCAACGCGCAGATCGCGAAGGCCGCCGACATGGTGGACTCCGACGGCCTGTCGCCGGAGGAAGCCGCGACCAAGTGGATCGCGGAGAACGAGGACGCGTGGCGCGCGTGGATCCCCGAGGGCGTCGACCTCGGGTCCTAGGTTCGCGTGACAATACGTGGGGGCCGGTTCCGCGAGGGACCGGCCTCCCTTGCTTTGACGCCGTGAGCCCGAAGGGCCAGCCATGACCGTCGTTGGCGCCGCGACCCGGGGTCGCCAGGGCCGGCACGGATTGACCCGTACCGGCTGGCTCGCCATCGCGGCGGTCGTCGCCCTCGTCGCCGTCGCGTTCACCGGCCTTGCCCCCTGGGCGGGGACGCCGCCGGCCGAGGTCCTGCCGCCGACGCGCGCGTGGGTGACGCAATTCTTCAAGTGGCTGGCCCGCGACCTCGACTTTGGCATCGTCACGTTCCGGGACCTGACGCGCGCGATGAGCTGGCTGCTCGACTGGCCGCTCGCCTGGAGCGAGGCCCTGCTCTACGAAGGTTTCCGGTCCGTCCCCGTGGGGTCGCTGCCGTGGGTCGCCGTCGTGGCGGGTGCCGCGCTGCTCGGCCACTGGATCGGCGGTCGCCGGCTCGGCTTGCTCGCGGGCCTCGGCTTTCTCTACCTGGCCGTGTTTGGGTTCTGGAAGCCGTCCATGCAGACCCTCTCGCTGATCGTGGTCACGGCGCCGCTGGCGGCGGCGCTGGGCCTCGCCCTCGGCATCGCGGCGGCGCGCAACCGACGCACCGAAGCCGTCGTCACGGCCGCGTTCGACGTCATGCAGAGCGTGCCGCACCTGGCGTATCTGGCGCCCGTCATCGTGCTGTTCGGTTTCGGCCAGGTGCCGGGCCTGATCGCCACGGCGATCTTCGCCATGCCGCCCATGGCGCGCTGCACAATCCTGGGCTTGCGCACCGTGCCGCCCGAAGTCATCGAGGCGGGCCGCATGTGTGGCTGCAGCCGCGGCCAGTTGCTCTGGCGGGTCGCGATCCCCGCGGCCCGCCCAACCCTGATGGTCGGCGTCAACCAGGTCATCATGCAGTCGCTGGCCATGGTGGTGATCGCGTCGCTGATCGGCGCGGTCGGCCTCGGCTACGAGCTCCTGTTCTCGCTGCAGCAGCTCCGGCTCGGCAAGGCGGTGGAGCAGGGCGTCGCCATCGTCATCATGGCGGTGGTGCTCGACCGCCTCAGCCAGGCGTACGCCCGGCGTAAACCGGAGCACGCGACCGCCGCCGAAGGCTGGCCGAAGCGCCACGCGCACCTTCTCACGTTCGCGGGCATCCTGGTGATGACCGCCGCCTCGTCCTTCGTCGTGCCCGGCGTCGGTGCGCCGCTCAAGGCGATGACCGTGACCACGGCGCCGTTGTGGGACGCGGCGGTCAAGTGGATGACGGTCAACCTGTTCGACGCGCTGGAAGTGTTCCGCGACGGCCTGACGGTTCACGTCCTGATCCCGTTGCGCCATGCCTTCCAGTGGCTGCCGTGGGCGATGGTGGTGCCTCTGGTGGGCCTGTTGGGACTGCGGCTGGGTGGCGCGCGCCTGGCCGTCTTGGTTATGGCGATGATCGCGCTGATCGTCGCGCTGGGTTTCTGGACGCCGGCGCTGATCACCGCCTACTACACGACCGTCGCGGTGATCCTTTGCTCGGCGATCGGCATTCCGATCGGCGTCTGGGCGGCGCGCAACGAAGCCGTCGCCCGTGTCGTCCAGGCGGTGTGCGACACGCTGCAGACCTTCCCGTCGTTCATCTATCTGATCCCGGTGATCATGCTGTTTCGGGTCGGCGACTTGGCGATCATCATCGCGATCCTCGGCTACGCCAGCGTGCCGGCGGTGCGGCTGACGTACCTGGGCCTGAAGCGCGTGCCCGAGACGCTGATCGAGGCGGCGACCGCCGCCGGCTGCACGGCGCGTCAGCGTCTGTGGAAGGTGGAGTTGCCGCTGGCGTTCCCGGAAATCATGCTCGGGCTCAACCAGACGATCATGATGGCGCTGGCGATGACCGCGATCACCGCCCTGATCGGTTCGCGCGACCTGGGCCAGGAGATCCTCAAGGCCCTGCCTGACGCGGACACCGGCCGTGGCGTGCTGGCCGGCCTGTCGATCGCCCTGATCGGTATGACCGCGGATCGGCTGATCGGCGCCTGGAGCCGCACGCGCAAGCGTCAGCTCGGCCTGGCGTCCTAGGCCGATCCAGTAGAAGCGCCGTCACCAAGTTCCGTGTCATTCCCGGGTGCCGCGCACGCGGCGAACCGGGAATCCAGAGCGTCCGCTCGGTTCGTGGTCCCTGGATCCCCGGTTCCGGCCTTCGGCCGGCCCAGGGATGACACAAAGGGTGACGCCAGGGCTCTTGAAACCGCTCCAGGCCACCTCCGCCTCAGGATGCGCGCAGCACCATGGTCAGCCAGCCGAGGCGGCCGTCGCGCGCGGCGTCGCGCTGCATGGACATGCGGCCGACCACTTCGTCGATCTCGGCCTTGCCCACCAGGGCGACGTTGCGGTCGTACTTGGCGACGAAGCGGTCGAGCACCTTGGTGAAGGTGGGCGCCACGTGGGCCGAGCGATCATGGCGCGCCACGACCGCGAACCCCATGGACGCGATCAGGGCGTCGTAGACGGCGATAGTCCAGATGTGGTGGGCGCCGAGCCGCCTCATGAAGCCCTGGTAGAACGCGTCGGGCGCGCCGGGAATGAACACCAAATCCGAGACGACCAGGGGCCCGCCGACTCGGGTGACCCGCGCGGCTTCGGACAGGATGCGCCGCTTGTCCGCCGCATAGAGCATCGCCTCCTGGCACCACCAGCCGTCGAACGCGCGCGCTGCGTAGGGCAGTTCGTGGAAGTCGGCATACCCGACGTTGATCATCTCGGTCAGGCCTGCGGCGGTGTTCAGTTCGCGCGCCCGCTCGATCTGCGCTTCCGAGATGTTGGTCGCCTCGACGCGCACGCCGTAGACGCGCGCCAGATGGCGCGCCGTGCCGCCGATGCCGCACGCCGCCTCGACGATGTGCTGGCCCTTGCGCACGCCCGCCTCGCGCGCCAGCACGTCGGTCGCCCGCGCCGACGCCACGTCGAAGGGCTCGTCGGGCCGCTCGAACAGGCCCATGTGCAGGTTCTCGCCCCACGCTTCGGTCAGAAGCGCGAAGGTCTGCGTGTCGTACTTGCGCTTGACCCGCTGGGCAGCGGCATCGATCGCGTCGTCGGTCATGGCATCAGCGGTACGTGGGTACCACCGAGAACAGCACCTCGGCCGGCTCGCCCGTGTAGTTCACCAGCACGTGGTTGGTGCCACCCGGCAGGTAGAGGCAATCCCAGCGGTTGACCTCGAACCAGTCGAAGCCGTCGGGAAGATGCACGTTCACGCGACCTTCCAGGACGAAAATCACCTTGTCGCCCGGATGGCGCATTGGCTCGGCGATCAGGCCCGGCCGCAGAGCGACACGCCCGCACGTGATGTCGGCCGTGCTGATGTAGAGCGCTTCGACGACGGGCGCGTGGGTTCCGTGCATGCGGTGCAGCGCGTCGCGCGGGCCGAGCGTGACCACGTGCCCGTCGCGCAGGTTCTCGGCCCGCGTCACGATCGCCGCCGCGGGCCACTGGCCGATCAGGTCGTCGCGCCCGTCCAGCGCGCGGCCCAGGTCAGGCTTTGTCTTCGCAAACGTCACCTCGGGTACGTCGGGCGGTCGCTCCTGCGGCGCGTACCAGTCGATGACGATGGTCTCCTGCTCGGCCATGTTGTAGCCGAAGTGCCACTTGGCACCGCGCCAGTAGACCGCCTCGCCGACCTCCGCCACGGCCACGTCGCCGCGTTCCGGATCGTGGATCGCCAGCCGCCCCTGCACGACGTAGTAGAAGCGGTGCTGGTCGAAGCGCGATTTCCAGGTCTTCGACGAACGGAAGAACCCGCCCGGCCGCAACGAGAAGTAGAGGCACGCGATCCTCTCGTTGCGGCCGTAGACGATGTCGTTGACCTGCTGGCTCTCCGCGTCGCCCCACAGGAACCGTACCGCCTCGCCGTGACGCACCAGGGTCGGCCCGCGGAACGGGTTGACGCCCCTGGGCGCCTGCACGCGCTCGCCGCTGCTCATGACGCGGTCCCCGGGGCGTCGATCAAGCCATGCGCTTGAAGCCGGGCAGGTACATGCTGAGCCCGTCGGGGCGAATCGACGGCTGCAGCCAGGCGCGCCTGAGCGCCGGCTGCATGCCGTTGGTCAGGAACGTGTAGGCGCCCGATGCCTCCATCAGGTCCTGCATGCGCCGGACGTACTCGTCGCGCTTCGCGGTGTCGAACTCGGCGAGCTGCTTGTCGTTGAGCTCTTTGTACTCGGGGCTGTTCCAACGCTCCCAGTTCCACACACCCACTTGCTCGGGCACGAACCACTGGGTCTGATACGCCGGGTCCGGGAGGCCGTTGTAGAGCTGGAGGTACAGCTCGATGTCCTTCCAGGCCTCGCCCTCGGACTCCAGGCCCAAGGTCCAGAACGCGCCGGAATCGTACGGCTTGATCTCCACCTGGATGCCCACGTCGGCGAGGTTCGCCTGGATGACCTGGGCCATGCTGGTCCACAGCGTGGCGTTGACCAGGGTAATGGTCGTCGAGAAACCATCGCCCACGCCGGCCTCGGTCAGCAGCGCCTTGGCCTTCTCCACGTCGCGCGCGCCGACTTGGTTTTCCGGGCGATAGCCAATGGCGCCGGGCGTCTGATAGCCGGTCGCCCGGCCGACGACGCCGAAGAACGCGGCCTCAAGGATGGCCGGCACGTCCAGCGCGTACTGCACCGCCTGGCGCACGCGCTGGTCGGTGAAGTTGGGGTGCTCGACATTGATGCCGAGCCAGTAGTAATCCAGCCCGGGGAACTCCCCGAGCACCGCGCCCTCGGGGAGTGCGTCGCGGTAACGCGGCACTGAACTGACGCTAATTCCCGTGTAGTCGTACTCGCCCGCCTCAAAGCCCAGCTCGGCGGTTTTGTCCTCGTCCACGGGGAAGAACGTGATCTCGTCGAAATCGGCTTTGGGCCCGGTGAACAGGTCGTTGCGGCCCAGCGTCAGGGACTGCTTCGGCGTCCAGTTCGTGACCTTGTAGGGGCCCGAGGTCGCCGGCTGCTCGGTCTCGACCCGCTTGCCGGGCAGCACCTCGATGGCCTTCTTGCACAGAATGAAGCCCGAGACCCACGGCAGCGTCGAATTCCACAGCGGCGCGAAGGGCTGCTGCATGACGATCGTTCCGGTGCGCTCGCCGGTGATCTCCACGTGGTCGAGCAGGGCCCAATCGGCCTGGTAGGACGACTGCAGCTCGGGATCCTTGATGCGTTCGAATGAAAACTTGACGTCCTCGGCGGTCATGGCGCCGAACCCGTTGGTCCAGCCCAGGTCGTCGCGCAGGGCGAAGTTGATGTGCGTGGCGTCGGCCTGCTCCACCGATGTGGCGGCGTCCAGCTCCCACTCCCAGCTCAGGTGCTTCTTCCAGGTGATCAGGTTGTGCAGCATCGCCCGGTTGATGTTGTGCTCGTGCACGGCGTACGTGAACGCCGGGTCCAGCGTCTGGATGTCGACGATCGAGCGGATCTTCAGGGTCGAGGATTGCGCCGAAGCCCAGCGCGGCGCCGCGAACGCCGCGCCCGCCAACGCCGATGTCTGCAGCAACCACCGCCGACCGAACGCGATGCCCCTCATGATGCTCCCTCCCAGCAGGTTGGCGATCCGCCCGGTCGACACCCGGCGGTTCCCGTGTTGTCGAGCGGATGTTAGGGCCTGCCGGGCGACTCTCCAAGAGGGGCGCGCCACTTGCATACAGGCGGCTTGACACCGGTCCTGGCCGCCCACCTAGATAGGGCTGGCGCGGCGCGGCGAGAGCACGGCCATGAGCCAGACGACCATGGAAGCGACGGCCAGCCACAGCGCGGCGCGGTGGAACTGGCACCCGGCGTTGCCGATCGAATGCGCGCCGGTGTTCACCCTGCCGCCGCAGCCGGCGCGCGCCGCGCGCTGGTTCTTCTCGGTCGGCTTCCTGGGATCGTATCTGCTGCCCTACGTGGCCCTGTCGCTGGCCGTATGGTTCCTGGCGCACCCGGACGTGGCCCGCTCGACGCACCTGGAGCCGGGCTGGATCCTCGCGATTTTCGTGCGCAACCTGGCGCTCATGTTGCTGATCGCGGGGGCCTTGCACCTCTACTTCCACGGCTATTGCCGGCAAGGCACCACGCACCGGTTCGAGGCGCGCGATCTCGGACGGGACGATCCCCGCTTCTTTCGTCGCGATCAGGTCATCGACAACATGGCGTGGAGCTGCCTGAGCGGGGTCCCGCTGTGGACCGCGTTCGAAGTGGCGTTCATGTGGGGCTACGCCAACGGCGCCCTGCCGATGGTGACCTGGGAGGACTCACCCTACTGGTTCGTGGCGCTGTTCGTGCTGATCCCATTCTGGCAGACGGTCCACTTCTATCTGATCCACAAGCCGCTGCACTGGCGGCTGCTCTACCGGACCGTGCACGCGATCCATCATCGCAACGTGGTGATCGGGCCGTGGTCGGGCATCTCGATGCACCCGGTCGAGCATGCGCTCTACTTCAGCAGCGTGCTGATCCATCTGGTCGTTCCGTCGCACCCCGTGCACGTGATCTTCCACCTGCTGTTCCTGGTGTTCGGCGCCGTGCAGTCGCACAGCGGCTTCCAGGACCTGCTGTGGCGCGGGCGGGCCGTGTTCGCGCTGGGCGACTTCTTCCACCAGCTGCACCACCGGCATTTCACCTGCAACTACGGCGCTGACTACGTGCCGCTCGATCGCTGGTTCGGCAGCTTCCACGACGGTACGGCCGCGGCGGCCCGGCGCCTGTCGGTGGGACGGATCACACCGGCCGGGTAGGGGTGCCAGGACGGGTGTATACTGGTCGACCCCTGCTATGATCGGGTCCCATCGCCGCGAGGAACGCCATGGCCAGCGAGACCGTCTCGTTCACCTGCATGAAGGACATCACCCAGAAGGACTGGGACCTGATCGTGCGCGAGCACGAGGCGCATTACCCGCGTCATCTGGCCGACGACGTGCTCGACATGCTGAAGCGCCTGAAGGGGCCCAAGCTCGGCTTTCAGGTCGACCGCTACGAACACTCCCTGCAGTCGGCGACCCGGGCGCTCCGCGACGGCGCCGACGAGGAGCTGGTCGTGGTGGCGCTGCTGCACGACATCGGCGATCTGATCGCGCCGGAGAACCATTGCGACGTCGCGGCGGGCGTCCTCAAGCCGTACATCTCGGAGCAGAACCACTGGCTGCTCAAGCACCACGTCTACTTCACCGGGTACTACTTCTTCCAGTTCGTCGGCATGGACCGCGCCATGCACAAGCAGTTCGTCGGCCATCCCGCGTACGCCGCGACCAAGCACTTCGTCGAGGCCTACGACGGCCCGTCGTTCGATCCGAAATACGACACCCTGCCGCTCGAAACGTTCGAGCCCATGGTGCGCCGCGTGTTCGCCCGGCCGCCGCACAGCCAGTGGCGCGAGACCCGCGGCGCCGCCTGAAGCCATATCCTCGTTCCGGTTGCTCTTGGAGGCCGTGACGTGACGTCGCGCATCGCCAAAGTCGAAGTCCTGCCCATCCGCATGCCCGCCGACCGCACCTGGTTCGCGTCCGGTTACGACGAGACCATCGTCGTGCGCCTGACCGACGAGGACGGCCGCACCGGGTTCGGCGACGCCTACGCCTCGATCGACGCGGTCGGCGCCTTTCTGACCATGCCGACGACCAGCATGTGGAGCCACAACATCCCCGACCTCCTGGTGGGCCAGGACCCGCTGGAGACCGCGCACTTGTGGGACCGCATGTACGAGGGAACCCTGTTTCCCGGTCGGCGCGGCATCGCCGTGCACGCCATATCGGCGGTGGACATCGCCTTGCACGACTTGGCGGCGCGGCAGATCGGCGTTCCCGTCTACAAGCTGCTCGGCGGCCACCGGCGCCCGGCGATCACGCCCTACGCCACCATCTTCCCCGGCCTCGTGGGCGACCGCTCCATGCGCCAGGTGATGGACGCCATCGGCAAGCAGTTCGATACGGCGATCGCCATGGGCTTCCGCGCGCTCAAGATGGAAGTGCTGTTCTACGAGCACGTCACCGACGCCCAGCTCGTCGAACTGATCAAGGAAGGCCGGCGCATGATCGGCGACGACATCATCCTGCCGATCGACTTCGGCTACCGCTGGCGCAACTGGCACGACGCAAAGTGGGTGATCGACCGCATCGCCGACTGCGACATCTTCTTCGCCGAGGCGCCGTTGCAGCACGACGACCTGGCTGGCCATGCCCGGCTGGCGGCGGCCTGCCCCGTGCGCATCGGCGGCGCCGAGTTCGCGGCGACGCGCTGGGAGACGTTGGAATGGCTCGAGCGCGGCAAGGTCTCGGTCATCCAGGCCGGCATCAGCCGCGCCGGTGGCTTCACCGAGCTGCGGCGCATCGCCGACCAGGCGGAGTATTACGGCGCCGAGGTGGTGACGCTGGCCTGGCACACCGGCATCACGGCTGCGGCGGCGCGCCAGTTCCAGGTGACGGCGGTGAACGCCCCGGTCATCGAGTACTTCCCGCCGGCCCTGTTCGAATCGCCGCTCCGGCGCGAGTTGGTGTCGCCCGAGCCGCAGGTTGTCAACGGCTCGATCGCGCTGCCGATCGAACCCGGCCTGGGCATCACGCTGAACGAGGAGATCGTGCGCAAGTACACGGTCAAGCTGGGTTGACGGCGCGCTGACCATGGACCTCGCCTGGGCCAGCGCGACCGAGATCGCGGCCGCGATCCGGACGCGCACGGTCTCGCCGGTCGAGGCGGTGCGCCACGCGCTCGACCGCATCGCCACGGTCAACCCAACCCTCAACTGCTTCTGCTTCGTCCATGGGGACGACGCCATGGCCGCGGCCCGCGCTGCGGAGGCGGCGGTGGCCGCCGGTCGGCCGTTGGGGTCGTTGCACGGCGTGCCCATCGCCATCAAGGATCTGACGCCCATCAAGGGCAAGCGCACGACCTTGGGCTCGAAGCTCTACGAGCATTGGGTGCCCGACTGGCAGCCCGTGATCGTCGATCGGCTCCAAGCGGCCGGCGCCATCATCGTCGGCAAGACCACGACGCCCGAGTTCGCCATGGCCGGCTTCACGTCGAGCCCGCTGTGGGGTGTCACACGCAACCCGTGGAAACCGGATCGCTCGCCGAGCGGTTCGTCGGGCGGCTCGGGCGCGGCGGTCGCATCCGGTTGCGTGCCGCTGGCCGAAGGCTCCGACATGGGTGGCTCGGTGCGCGGGCCTGCCTCGGCCAACGGCCTGGTCGGGCTGAAGCCGAGCCTCGGCCGCATTCCGTGTGATCTGATGCCGACGTCGTTCGACAATCGCATGCACTTCGGGCCGCTCGCCCGCACGGTCGACGACGCGGCTCTGTTCCTCAACGTGTGCAAGGGGCCGCACGCGCGCGACATCCAGTCGCTGCCGGCGATCGACGATGTCGCGATCCCCGTGGTGCCCAGCCTGAAGGGGCGGCGTCTCGCGCTCAGCGTTGACTATGGCTTCTACGCGGTGAGCGACGAGGTGACCGGCGTTCTGCACCGGGCCGCCGACACCCTGCGCCGGCACGGGGCCGTAGTCGAGCCAGTCGTGCTGCCCTGGACCAGTGAGCTCCTCAAGGTTTGGTACGACCAGGACAACGCGCTCGCGGTGGCACTCTATGGGCACCTGCTCGCGCAATCGCGGGCCGACCTGGCGCCGACCACCATCGCCGCGATCGAGGCGGGGCTCAAGGTTTCGGCCGCCGATTTGCGGCGCGGCGAGTTCCTGCGCACCAAGCTGTGGCACGAGCTTGCCGCCGTCCTCGAGCGGTACGACGCGCTGATCGGTCCGACCAGCGCGATCCCGCCGCCGCCGGCCACCGGCTCCGACCTCGACTACTACTTCGACGGGCCCGACGGCCGCTACGTGGCGGTGGACCTGACCGTGCAGTTCAGCCTGACGGCGCAGTGCCCAGTGATGTCGGTGCCGATGGGCATGACCGCCGACGGCCTGCCGCTCGCCATGCAGGTCGTCGGCCGTCGGTTCGACGACGCGGGGTTGCTGGCGCTCGCCGCCGGCATCGAACAGGTGCTGCCCTGGCGCGACCGCCACCCGACGATCTGAACACCATTCGCAACGAAGAAGGGGCGGGCCGAAGCCCGCCCCCCACGCGATTATGTGACGCGGACGTTACGCGGCGCCGATCCAGCGCGGCTCGACGTAACCGTTGGGCATCGCGTTCGGCACGATGGTGTTGCGCACCAGCACCACCCACGGCCGGTGTGTGATGTTGATGAACGCGGCGTCGTTGTGCTGGATGTCCATCATTTCGCGGTACATGGCCGCCCGCGCCTCCGGGTCGGTCTCCAACGCTGCGGCGGCGTCGAGCTCGTCGTAGCGCGCGTTGCTCCAGCGCTGCCAGTTCCACTCGCCGACCTGGCTCGTGACGAACCACATGGTCGCGCGGCGCGGGTCGGCCGCCGACGTCCAGTCCTGCAACACGAGCTGCAGGTTCTTCCAGTCCTCGCCCTGCGATTCCAGGCCGAGGTTCCAGTAGACGCCTTCCTCGTAGCTCATCACTTCGGCCTGCACCCCGATCTCGGCCAATTGCGCCTGGATGACCTGGGCCGCCGTGGTGTCCTCGGTCGAGTTGAGGCACGTGATGGTGGTGGAGAAGCCGTCGCCCAGGCCCGCCTCGGCGAGCAGCGCCTTGGCCCCCTCGACATCACGCGGTTCGACAGCCGCGTCGCGCCAACCCATCAAACCCGGCGCGATAATGCCGGTGGACGGGCTGGGGACACCGAAATACGCCGCGTCGATGATCTGCTGCACGTCGATCGCCTTGCGGATCGCCTGGCGCACCTTGATGTCGGCGTAAGGCTCGTGCTGGACGTTGATGCCCAGCCAGACGAAGCCCGTGGTCGGGCGGATCACCACTTGGGTGTCGGCCGGCGGGTCCTTCTTGAATTCCGCCGCCGAGCCGATCGAGACACGGGTCACGTCCACTTCGCCCGCCTGGTACGCCAGTTCGGCCGCCTTGTCGTCCTCGATGATCAGGCACTGAACCTCGTCGAACGGCGCCGGATCGCCCAGGTACTCGGCGTTACGCGCCAGCACGATCTTCTGCTGCGGCACCCACTCCTTCAGCACATAGGGGCCGCTGAAGGTCGGGATGTCCGTGCCCAGCGATACGGTCGCACCGCCCTTCTCCTCCCACGCCTTCTTCGAGACGATGGTGCAGAAGTACCGCGTCAGGAACGTGGTGAACATGGTCGCCATGGGCGCCTTGGTCACCAGCACGCCGGTGTGGCTGTCGACGATCTCGACCGTCTCGTACTGCTCGAACTCCTGGCGGTCGGTCGCCTGCAGCGCCTCGCTGGCCATGCGATCGAACGAGTACTTGACGTCCTCGGTGGTCATCTCGCCGTAGCCACCGCTGAACATGATCCCCTTCTTCAGCGTGAACTTCACGTGGGTAGGGTCGACCTGCTCGATGGACTCGGCGGCGTCCAGGCCCCACTGCCACGCCTCGCCGGGAATGTGGCGGATCAGGCCGCGCTGCGTGGCGTAGATGACCGACTGTTCGTCGACCACGAAATTGCCCGCCGGCTCGATCACCTTGATATCCGAGACGAAGCGAACCTTGGCGACCTTCGCATCCTGGGCGCCGGCCAGACGCGGACCGGCCAGCGTCGCGGCCCCCAGGCCGGCCGATCCGGCCAGAACATGGCGCCGCGGCAAACGCAACCAATCGAACATGACAACCTCCGCTATTGTGAGAGGACGATGACCGCCACAACTAATGCCATTCTTGCATCTCGGGCCGCCGTTGTCGATAGTATACAAGATGACCACGGGAGGGCGTCATGATCCGTTCGACCATCGCGGGCAGCCTGCCGAAGCCGACCTGGCTCGCCCAACCCAACGTGCTCTACGCGCCGTGGCGGCTCGAGGGCGCCACGCTGGCCGAGGGTCAGGACGACGCCGTGCGGCTTTGGCTCGCGGCCCAAGGCAGCGCCGGCCTCGACATCGTCACCGACGGCGAGCAGCGTCGCCGCCACTACATCTGGGGTTTTCTTCAGGGCCTGACCGGTATCGACACGACCACGATGGCCGAGAAACGCTGCCGGGGCGGGCGCTACGCCAAGGCCACGCCGGTGGCGCGCATCGTCGACGAGGTCACGTGGTCCGGTCCGGTGATGCTCGAGGCCTTGCGCTACGCCAAGGCGAATACGGATCGCTTGGTCAAGGTCACGTTGCCGGGCCCTATGACCTCGGCCGACAGCGTGGCCGACCTTCATCGCAACCGGGCCGATGCCGACATCGCCATGATGTTCGCCGACGTACTGAACCGCGAGGCCCGCGCGCTCGCGGCCGCCGGCGCGGACGTGATCCAGCTCGACGAGCCGTGCTTCAACATCTACATCGACGAGGTCAAGGAGTGGGGCCTGGCCGCGGTCGAGCGCGCCTTCGAAGGCGTCACCGCCAAGCGTGCGCTGCACGTGTGCTACGGCTACGGCATCGACATCGTGAAGGCGTGGAAGGCGAGCAACCGCCAGTGGGGCCACTATTTCGCGACGCTGCCGCTGATCGCCCAGTCCTCGGTCGCGCAGGTCTCGATCGAGACGGCGGCGCCCGGCGTCGACGTGACGTGTATCGAGGCGCTGCGCGGCAAGGATGTCATGCTCGGCGTGGTCAGCGTCTCGACCGAGGAGATCGAGACGCCTGAGATCGTCGCCCAGCGGCTCAGGCACGCGCTGGCGCACGGCGATCCGAACCACCTGATCGCGTGCACCGATTGCGGCATGGTGCCGCTCTCGCGCCACGCCGCCGAGGGCAAGCTCAGGGCGCTCGCCGCCGGCGCCCGCCTGGTCAACCGCGAGCTTGGCCTGGTCTAGGGCACCAGCGCGACGCAGATTGCCTCGCGCCCCTCGATCTCGCCGCCCAGCGTCATGATCGCCTGGGCCGCCTGGTCGAGGCCGAAGCGGTGCGTGTGCAGGCGTTCGAGGCCGTAGCGGTTCTCGGTCAGCAGGCGCAACGCCTGCTCATATGCGGCGCGACCCTGGCTATAGACGCCGTGGACCGTCAGCTCCTTGAACAGCACGCGGTCGGTGTCGAGCGCGACCGTGTTGCGCCCGCCCTTGACTCCGGCGATGACGATCGTGCCGCCGGGGCGCACGGCCTCGACCGCGTCGATCACCGGCTGGGTCGCCGCTGGCACCACGTCGATCGCCACATCCGCGCCGTGCCCTCCGGTGATTGCCTGGACGCGGGCGACCGTGTCCTCCTGGTCGACCAGGACGGTGTGGTGGGCGCCGAGCGCGCGGGCCAGCGCGAGCTTGTGCCTGTCGCGCGCGAGCCCGGTGACGATGATCGTGCCGGCGCCCGCCTCGCGGCACGCGACCACGGCACCCAGGCCGCGCTGGCCGCAACCCAGGATCAGCACCGCGTCGCCCAGCGCGGTGCGCGGCACCTGCACGGCCCAGCGCACGCCGGCGGCCAGGGCTTGGTACTGGGTGGCCAGCTCGATGGGCATGGCGGCGGGAATGCGGTGCAGGATCGTGCGCGGGTGCAGGTGCAGGTAATCGGCGTAGCCGCCGCTCAGCCCACGCCCGAAGTCGAGCGGCAAGAAGCCGTAACTGGGTAGTCCCTCAGCGCGCACGCTCTTGCACAGATGGTAGGTGCCGTCCAGGCACGCGCGGCAGAACCCGCACGTCAGGTGCGGCTCGACCGCGACCCGGTCCCCTGCCTTGACGCCCCAGGCGCGCGCTGCGTTCGCGCCGACCTCGACCAAGGTGCCGACCGGCTCGTGCCCCGGGATCAGCGGATAGCGGACGATGCCCTTGGCGGTGAAGTGGCCGCGGAACTGCTCGACATCACTGCCGCACAGGCCGCAGCCTTCGACGCGCAGCAGGCCCTCGTTGGCGCCGACGCACGGCACGTCGTGCTCGGCCAGCTCCAATCGGCGGTCGGCGACCTGGACAACGACCCGTGCCTTCACGGCACGGGCCCGCCGTCAAACGATGGGAATAGGGGACGCGAAGGCGCCGTCAAGCGCGCGTCCCCGGGGCTCAGCCCGCGTTGCCTTCGCGCTGGGCGCGCTTGCGCGCCAGCTTGCGGGCGCGCCTCAGCGCCTCGGCCGCCTCGCGCTTGCGCCGCTCCGAGGGCTTCTCGAAGCTGCGGCGCAACTTCATTTCGCGGTAGATGCCCTCGCGCTGCATCTTCTTCTTCAGCGCGCGCAGGGCTTGATCGACGTTGTTGTCGCGGACGACGACTTGCAAAGGCTCTCCTCCGGCCCCAAGGGGGCGTTCCACGTTGCCCTTTGACGAGAGGCACGCTACGTACCATATCGGCGTGGCGGCGTAAAGGGTCTCGCGCGCGCCAGGTTCGGCCCAAGACCTTGTCCTGAAAAGGGAAAAGCCGTGGCCATCCTGAAGATCGCCCGCATGGGGCACCCGGTCCTAGCACGCCCCGCGGCGCCCGTCGCCGACCCCACGGCGGCCGAGATACGCGTCCTTGTCCACGATATGATCGAGACACTCGAGGATATCGGCGGGCGCGGCCTCGCCGCTCCCCAGGTCCATGTACCGTTGTGCGTCGTCATCTTCTTGGCGCCGGGCGAAGACGGCCGCCCATCCCTGACCACCCTGGTCAACCCGACCATCGAGCCGATCGACGCCGCCATGGAGGACGGCTGGGAAGGCTGCCTGTCCGTGCCTGGCCTGCGCGGCCTGGTGACACGCCACGCGCGCATCCGCTACCGGGGCACCACGCCCACCGGCGAGGCGATCGACCGCGTCGCCGACGGTTTCCACGCTCGGGTCGTGCAGCACGAGTGCGATCACCTGGACGGCATCCTCTACCCGCGCCGCATGACCGATCTGGGCAAGCTGATCTTCGAATCCGAGGCACGCTGGTACGCACCAACGCGCGCCGATGACGTCGAGGAAGAGGGCGCGGCGTGACCGAGCGCGCGATGCTCCGCCGCGCCGTGCTGGCGGCGGCGCTGCCCCACGTGCCGTTCGACGGCTGGACCGATCGGCTCCTGAATCGCGCGGCGGCCGACATCGACCTGGACCCGGCCGAGGCGCGGCGCCTGTTCCCGGGCGGTGCTTCGGACCTGATCGCGCTATTCGTCGCCGAGGCCGACCGACGGATGATCGAGGATCTGGTGAAGCGCGACCTCGGCTCCCTGCGCGTGCGCGACCGCATCGCGCTGGCGGTGCGAACGCGGCTCGAGCACGCACGGCCCCACCGCGAGGCGGTGCGTCGCGCGCTGGCGTACCACGCGCTGCCGTTCCACGCCGCGGCCGGCACCCGGGCCCTCTACCGCACGGTCGATGCCATCTGGCGTGCCGCGGGCGATCGGGCGACCGACATGAACTTCTACACCAAGCGCGCGCTGCTGGCCGGTGTCTACGGTGCGACCCTGTTGTTCTGGCTCGACGACACCAGCGAAGGCGGTGCGGCGACGTGGGCGTTCCTCGAACGCCGCATCGACGATGTCATGACCATCCAGAAGGCGCGGGGGCGCCTCGCCAAGCGCCTGCCCGATCCCGACCGCATCGTCGCGCGCCTGGCGCGTGCGACCCGAACCAGGAGACCGGCATGAAGGCGGACGAGCTCAAGGCGCTTCAGGCACCGCTCAAGGCGCGCTACGAGGAGGCGCCCGAGACCGCCGTCATCACCCTGCGAGCACACGGATCCCTCGATGGCGACGGCATCGCCTGCCGCGTCGACACCGGCCGCGCCTTGGTCGAGGCCGGGTTGCATCCGGCGACCGGCGGCACGGGACTGCAGGCCTGTTCTGGCGACATGCTGCTCGAGGCCCTGGTCGCATGCGCGGGGGTCACCTTGCGCGCCGTGGCGACGGCGCTGGGCGTCGAGGTGCGCGGCGGCAGCGTCCACGCCGAGGGCGAGCTCGACTTTCGCGGCACGCTGGGCGTCGATCGCGCGGCACCGGTCGGCTTCCGCACCGTGCGCCTGCGCTTCGATCTGGACACCGACGCCAAGCCCGACCAGATCGCCTCGCTGGTCAAGCTCACCGAACGGTACTGCGTCGTCTACCAGACGCTCGCGCGGCCGCCCGCCATGGCGCTCGACGTTCAGGTGCGCGGGTAGAGCCGCGTCACGTGGCCCATCTTGCGGCCGGGCCGCGTCTCGGTCTTGCCGTAGAGGTGCAGATGGGCGCCGGGTTCGGCGATCAGCGCCGGCCAGGCATCGACGTCGTGCCCGATCAGGTTCGTCATCACGGCGTCGAACCGCCGTGACGGGTCGCCCAGCGGCAGGCCACACACGGCGCGCACGAACTGCTCGAACTGGCTGGTGACGCACGCTTCGATGGTCCAATGGGCCGAATTGTGCGGCCGCGGTGCCAGCTCGTTGACCAGCACACGGCCGTCGCGCGCGACGAACATCTCGACCGCCAGGAGACCGACCAGGTCGAGCGCCTCGGCCAGCCGCCGCGCGATCGCCTGGGCCTCCCGTGCGGATGCGGCTCCGATGCGTGCTGGCGCGGTCGTGGTCGCCAGGATGTGGTGCTTGTGCCGGTTTTCGACCGTGTCGTAAGGGGCGATGGCGCCGTCCAACCCACGCGCCACGATGACCGACACCTCGCACGCGAAGTCGACGAAACGTTCGACGACGCAGCGAACCCCGCCTAAGCGGGCGAACGCCTCCAGCGCCTCACCGGGCGTTCGAACCATCGCCTGGCCCTTGCCGTCGTAGCCCAGCCGTGCGGTCTTCAGCACCGCCGGCACGCCGACACGGGCGAGGGCTGGTTCCACGTCGTCGGCCGTCCGCACCACGGCGAAGGGCGCCGTCGCGATACCCTGGCCGACGACAAGGAACTTTTCCTGTTCGCGGTCCTGCGACGTTTCCAGGACTGCCGGGCGCGGCCGCACCGGCACCAGCCGTTCCAGCACGTCGAAACTCGGGCGCGGCAGGTTCTCGAACTCGAAGGTGACCACGTCGACCGCGCTGGCGAAGGCCTCGAGCGCCGGCTGATCGTCGTACGCCGCGACCGTCGCCGCCGCCGCGACAAGCGAAGTGGGATTCGCCGGCTCGGGACAGAAGACGTGGCAGCGATACCCAAGGCGCGCCGCCGCCAGCGCCGTCATGCGGCCGAGCTGACCACCACCCACGATGCCGATCGTCCCGCCGGGCGGGACGATCCTGGTCGAACCCTTCGTCCCGCCCGCCGGGACGATGCGTTCAGCCATCGCTCGACGGTGCCTCGGGGACGGCGGCGGTCTGCGCCGCGCGGAACTGATCTAGCGCCGCCGCGATGGTCGCATCACCCAGAGCCAGGATCGCCGCGGCCAGCAGGGCCGCGTTGATCGCACCGGGCTTGCCGATGGCCAACGTGCCGACCGGAATGCCGCCCGGCATCTGGGCGATCGACAGCAGGCTGTCCACGCCCTTCAGCGCCTGGCTCTCGATGGGCACGCCAAGAACCGGCAGCGGCGTCAGCGACGCCAGCATACCTGGAAGATGGGCGGCGCCCCCGGCGGCGGCGACCAGCACCTTCAGGCCACGTCCCTTGGCCGCTCGGGCGTACGAGTACAGCCGTTCGGGCGTGCGATGGGCCGACACGACGCGCCGTTCATGGGCGATGCCCAGGCGGCCGAGTGTCTCCGATGCATGGCGCATCGTGTCCCAATCAGATACACTTCCCATGACGAGGCCGATCAAGGGTGACGGCGCGGCCATGTCGAGTTGTCCTCCGTTCGTTCAAGGCGCTATCGTATACCACAAACACGCCTGCCGACCCGCCAAGCACGGTGGTACGGCCGATCGGTCGGTTCTAACGGGGCCTTAACTCTCATGCAGCAAGGTGGCCGTGACGATCACGCGGCCGACAGGGGGGGGGTGGTTCGGCGGCGGGATGCTGGTCGGACGCCAGGTGAGGCATGAAGATCGAACGAACGGGGACGGGGCGGTTCGTCCAGGGTCCGTCGGCAGTCCAGGCGCGCGCCGAGATTCAAGGCGCGGCGGCGGCGGGCTCGCGCGCCGTGGCTGACGTCACGACCATCATGGGCATTCCCGAGACCGAACTGACGCTCAAGGTTCACGACGCGATCATGGCGTTGCTGGGCGAAGTCGAACAGCTCCGGCGCGAGCTGCGCGAAAGCCAGAGCCGCATGCAGCACCTGGAAAAGCTGGCGGACGAGGACACGCTCGCGCCGATCGCCAACAAGAGGGCCTTTCTGCGCGAACTCAACCGCATTATGTCCTACTCGCAGCGCTACAAGGTGCCCAGCAGCCTGATCTATTTCGATCTCAACGGCCTCAAGACCATCAACGACACTCACGGCCATGTGGCGGGCGACGCCGTGCTGCTGCATGTCGCCAACCTGCTGATCGAAAGCATCCGCGGTTCCGACCTGATCGGACGGCTCGGCGGCGACGAGTTCGGCGTCATCCTGGCCAACGCCGACCAACAGTTGGCGGCCGAGAAGGCGCAGACCCTGGCACGCGCCATCGAGACCACGCCCTTCCTGTGGGAAGGCGAGCACATCCCATTGTCGGCCGCCTTTGGCGCCTATTGCTTCCAACCGGGCGAGGGCACCACCTCAGCGCTCGCCAACGCCGACCGCGCCATGTACGAGAACAAGCGCAAGTCCCGCGGGCTGCAGTGAACGGCGCGGCGTTCTGGGACCACACCTCGGCTATTTACCGAAAGCCGGACGTCGCGGCCGCGTGCCTGGCTCTGCAGGATCGGCGCGGGCTCGACGTCAATTTCCTGCTGTTCGCCCTGTGGCGCGCGGCGGACGGCCAGGGGCCGCTCGACCGCGCGGCGCTAGCGCTGGCCGACGGACGCGTGGCGCTGTGGCGCGAGACGGTGGTCGAGCAGCTGCGCGCGGCGCGCAACGCCATCAAGGCGGGCGTCGCCCACGCCCCGGTCGAGCCCGCCGAGGCGTTGCGCAAGGCCATCATCGGCCAGGAGATCGAAGGCGAGCGCCTGGCGCACATGATCCTGGCCGAGGCGCCCATCGCCCCCGTGCCCTCGACGGACCGCGCGGCGGACGCCGCCGCCAGCTTGCTCGCCTACGCGGGCTACAAGGGCTTTGCACCGGACTCGTGCGATCGAGCCGATCTGCGCGTGCTCCTCGCTGCCGCCTTCCCCGAGACGCCCGCCGCCGCGCTCGATCGCTTGGTCGGAATCTAGCGCCGACGTTCCCCTCAGACCGCGCGGCCGGCCATGGCGCCCTCGGCCATGGCGATGTCCAGCTTGCGCGGCGCGACGCAATCGCCGATCCAGCGCACCTCGCCGCCGCGCGCCTCGAGCGCCGCGGCCAGGCTGTCCTCGGCATCGCGGCCGTGCCAGGCGACGATCAGGTCGACGTCGCCGACACGCTCCTCGTCCGTGCCGTAGGCGCTGACTAGGACCGCTGCGTCCACCTCAACGCGCGCGAGCCGGCGGGTCGTGTGGAAGCGGCAGCCCGCCTCGACTAGGCGCTGGTAGATCGGCACACGGCGCACCACGTCCATGTCCTCGCCGACCATGAAGGCCGGCGTAGCGACGTGAACCCGCGCACCGCGCGCCGCTAGCACCTCGGCCGCGCCGATCCCGCCGTAGAGCCCGGTCTCGTCCGAGACGACGGCGCACCGAGCGTCGGCGCCCGCGCCGGCGAACACGTCCTGCGGCGTGACCACGGGTATTCCCGCCGATTCAGCTCCTGGCACGACCGTCCGCCGTGTGCTGGCGCCAGTAGCGACGATCACCGCCTCGGCGTTCCAACCGGCGATCAGCGCGGGCATAACGGCCACGCCGCGATGGACGACGACCTGGAGCTGCTCGAGCTGGGCTTCCTGCCAAGCGACGATCTTGGCTAGTTCGTTCATGGACGGCACGGCGCCGGTCCAACGCGCTTGGCCGCCCAAGGCGGTCTCGCGCTCGTAGAGCTCGACCCGATGGCCGCGCAACGCGGCGGTGCGCGCGGCCTCCAATCCCGCCGGCCCGCCACCGATGACCACGACGCGTTTCGGCCGATCGGCCGGCCGCGGCGGACCCCAAACGTGCTCGCGTCCGGCTTCGGGGTTGTGCACGCAGCGTACGTGCTTGCCGCCCATCACGGCGGCGATGCACACGTTGGCGCCGACGCACGGCCGGATGTCCGCCGGCCGCCCTTCGGTCAGCTTGCGTACCAGGTCGGGGTCGGCCAGGTGGGCGCGCGTCATGCCCACCATGTCGGCCTTGCCCTCGGCCAGGATCGCCTCGGCCAGCGCCGGATCGGTGACGCGGCCCGTGGTGAACACCGGCAGGCGCACCGCCTGCTTGATGGTCGCGGCCATCGGCACATAGGCGCCGTGGGGCAGGGGCGTCGGCCCCCAATGGGTGGCCCGCGTCACCCGGTTCAGGTTGGTCCCGACAGCAACGTTCAGGTAGTCGAGCCTGCCGGTCGCCTCGAGCCGGCACGCCACATCGATCATGGTCGGTTGGTCGAGCCCGCCCTCGACCAGCTCGTCGCCCGGGATGCGGACGCCGACGATCAGGTCGGGGCCGGCGCCTTCGCGCACCGCGTCGACGACCTCCAGGCAGAAGCGCAGGCGCTTGTCGAACGAGCCGCCGTAGGCGTCGGTGCGCTTGTTGGACAGGGGCGACAGGAACGCCGCGACCAGCAGGCCGAACGCGGCCAGGATCTCGCACCCGTCGAGCCCCGAGGCGCGCACGCGCCGCGCCGCCTGGCCGAAGCCCTTGACGACCTCGGCGATCTCGTGCGTCGACATGACGTGGGGCATCTCGCGGCTGAGTTCCGAGGCGACGGCCGACGGCCCCCACAGCGGCTTGCCCGGTTCGCTGGATTCCGCGGTCTGGCCGTAATGGGCGAGCTGCACCAGGAACCGCCCGCCTTCGGTGTGGATCGCCTCAGCCAGCCGCCCGAGCGACGGCACGGCGCGATCGTCGATCAGCGCCAGCGCGTCGCTGCCCGCGCCGCCGAGGCCGGACTCGTGGACTGGCGTCGCGCCCGAAAGCTGCAGGCCGACGCCGCCGCGCGCACGGGCGCGCTGGTAGGCGATGTAGCGCTCACCCGCCATGAAACTCTCGGCCAGCCGGGGTTCGTGCGCCGTGACCAGCACGCGGTTGCGCACCGTGCGAGGGCCGATTTGCAGGGGCGACAGAAGCAGCGGGAAACGGGTGTCGGTAGCGGTCATGGCGCTCCTCGCGGACTGCGTTAGATGTAGCGGTCGGCGCCCTGGGCCGGCAATCGCTTGCCAAGGGTGACGGCGCGGTCTACCACACGGCCGTCATGGCCGAGCGGATCTATCTCTACGACACCACGCTGCGCGACGGGGCCCAGACCCAGGGCGTCGATTTCAGCGTCGGTGACAAGCGCACCATCGCCGAGCATCTGGACGCCTTCGGCATCGATCACGTCGAGGCCGGCTGGCCCGGCGCGAACCTCACGGACGACGCGTTCTTCGCCGATCCGCCGAAGTTCGCCCGCGCCACGCTGACCGCGTTCGGCATGACCCGGCGCGCCGGGCGCAGCGCGGCCAACGACCCGGGTCTCGCGGCGGTCCTGGCCAGCGGCGCTCCGTCCGCGTGCCTGGTCGGCAAGACCTGGGATTATCACGTCACCGCCGCGCTCGGCGTCGAGCGCGATGAGAACCTGGCGATGATCGCCGATTCCGTGGGCCACACGGCCACGCGGCTGCGCGAGGTGCTGTTCGACGCGGAGCACTTCTTCGACGGCTACAAGGCCGATGCGGGTTATGCGCTCGCCTGCCTCGAGGCCGCCGCCCGCGCCGGTGCGCGCTGGATCGTGCTGTGCGACACCAACGGTGGCACGCTGCCCCACGAAGTCGAGGCGATCGTGGGTCAGATCATTCGGCGTATTCCGGGTGACCGGCTGGGCATCCATTGCCACGACGACACCGGCAACGCGGTGGCCAACTCACTGGCGGCGGTGCGCGTCGGCGCGCGCCAGGTGCAAGGCTCGCTCAACGGCCTCGGCGAACGCTGCGGCAACGCCAACCTGGTGACATTGATCCCCAACCTCATGCTCAAGCTCGGCTACACCACCGGCGTCGCGCCGGATCGGCTGCGCCAGCTCACCTCGCTCTCGCGCCTGGTGGACGAACTGCTGACGCGCAAGCCCTACCGCCACGCGCCCTATGTCGGCGCCGCCGCCTTCGCGCACAAGGGCGGGCTGCACGCCTCGGCCGTCGCCAAGGACCCGCGCACCTACGAGCACATCGACCCGACGCTCGTGGGCAACAACCGCGCGGTCGTCGTGTCCGATCAGGCGGGGCGCGCCAACGTGCTCGCCCGGTTGGCCGATCTGGGTATCGCGATCAAGCCGGCCGCTTCGGCGGTCGGCAAGCTGGTCGACGTGCTGAAGGATCGCGAGTTCGCCGGCTACACCTACGACGGGGCCGAGGCGAGCTTCGAGTTGCTTGCGCGCCGCGCGCTCGGCGGCGTGCCGGACTACTTCGTGGTCGAGGGCTTCCGTGTCACCGTCGAGCGGCGGCGCAACGCGGTCGGTGCCCTGGTCAGCCTGTCCGAGGCGACCGTGAAGGTCGTCGTGGACGGCGAGCGGATCATGAACGTCGCCGAAGGGAACGGTCCGGTCGACGCGCTCAACGCCGCGCTGCGCAAGGATCTGGGCATGTTCTCGGCGTACCTGCAGGACTGGCGCTTGGTCGACTACAAGGTCCGCATCCTGACGCCGCAAGCCGGTACGGCGGCGGTCACCCGCGTCATGATCGAAAGCGCCGACGGTGCCGGCGCGCGCTGGGCCACGGTCGGCGTCTCGGGCAACATCATCGACGCCTCGTTCCAGGCGCTCCACGACAGCCTGGTGTTCAAGCTGTTGCGCGACAACGCGCCGGCGCCGTGACCGCGCCGGCCAGCGGTCCGGCGCCCGGCCCGGCCATCGTCTTGGTCGCGCCGCAGATGGGCGAGAACATCGGCGCCGCCGCGCGCGCCATGCTCAACTTCGGTCTGGTCGATCTGCGTCTGGTCCGGCCGCGCGACGGCTGGCCAAACGTCAAGGCGGTGGCGGCCGCCGTGGGCGCCACGGTCGTGCTCGATCGCGTCCGCGTCCACGGCGATCTGGCCGCGGCGATCGCCGACCGCCGCTACGTCCTGGCCACCACGGCCCGGCCGCGCGACTTCGTCAAGCCGGTGCTGACGCTGCGCGAGGCCGCCGTGCGCCTGCGCGCCGCCGAGGCGGCGGGCCAGCCGACCACCGTGCTGTTCGGGCCCGAGCGCACGGGCCTCGAGAACGACGAGGCCGTTCTGGCCGACGCCCTGGTGACGGTCCCGACCAACCCGGACTTCGGCTCGATCAACCTGGCGCAGACGGTATTGCTGGTCGCCTACGAATGGCGGCAGGCGGCCGACGCCTCGCCGGCCGAGCGTTTCGAGGCGGGTGGGGCGCGGCCCGCCACGCGCGAGGAGCTGATGAACTTCTTCGCCCACCTGGAACGCGAGCTCGACAGGACACCGTTCCTGTCCAACCGCCAGCAGCGCCCCTCCATGGTGCGCAACCTGCGCGCCCTCTTTTTGCGCGCCGGCCCGACCGAACAGGAAGTGCGCACCCTGCACGGTGTCGTCGCCGAACTGGCACGTCGCGGCGCCGACGAGGCCGGCTGACGGGGCGACCCGCGTCAGTCGCCGCGGCGGCGGCGCATGCGCTCGGCCATGGCGCGCCGTTCGTCCGCCGACAGGGTCGCCGCCACATCGGCGAAGGCGCGGTGGAACTCCTCCTGCGCCTCGATCGACGCGGCCTTTAGGCCGTCGAGCGCCGCGTTCAGCGCGTCGGCATCGAACGGCTCGGCGACCAGCGCGTCGGCGACCGCGCCGCGCGCCGCCCTGACCCGGTCGAAGTGGTCGCGCAGGGTGTCGCGGTGCGCCGCGCGCGCCGCTTCGGTCGCTTCGTCGCCGTGGCCGCGCATCAGCGTCATCATGTCGGGCGGGCTGCGGTGCCAGCCCGGTCCGTGATGGCGCGCCCAGGCCGTGACCAGAATGGCGCCCAGGAACATGTTGAGCGCGAGCGATCCCACCAGGGCGGCTGTCACCCAGCCGCGCCGGCGTTGCGGTGTCGCCGTCATCCGATACCTCCATTCGCCGGATCCGCTTCGTCCGGGCCCAGCAGCAGCGATTCGACATTCGCCGCGACCCACGGATCGGAGCCGTCGTCCAGCGGCGGGGCGACCGTCGCGCCGATGACGAAACCGAACAAGGCGGCGGCGAGTGCGAGCGTCGAGCGCCACCACGCCTGCCGCCTTCGGTGGGGTGCCGCCTCCAGCACGCGCCGGCGCAACGCGAAGGACGCCGGTTCCGGTGTCGCCAGGTCGAGCGCGCGGTCGATGGCGCTTGCCTCGCCCAGCCCGACGGCACGGTCGTACCCGGGGCGTTCGATCGCCGGCCAGCGCTCCGGGTCCGCGCCTTAGGCGGCTGCGAGCGCGCGCGGGCGCCTCGCGTCCACCGAGGTCTCGTCGGCCGTCATGGCAGGGCCTCCAACCAAATCAGGCGCTGGTCGCCCAGGCGATCGCGCAGGGAACGCCGGGCGCGCGCCAGCAGGGATTCCAGGGCCTCGACACTCACGTCCATGATCGCCGCCGCGGTCCCGTTGTCGAGTTGCAGATCGTAGGCGAGAGTGATCGCCGTGCGCTGCCGTTCGGGCAGCGCGGCGATGGCCGCGCGCACGACCGTGGCGACCCGTTCGCGGTCGAGCGCGTCGTCGGGCTCGGGCGCCGGGTCGGCCAGGTCGGTGTAGGGCGGGGCGGCCTGCCAGCGCCGCCGGCGCAGGCGATCCAGGCACAGGTTGTGCGCCACGCGGAAGAGCCAGCGGGTGATCGGCACGCCGGCACGCCAGCGCGCGGCTTCGCGCCAGAACCGCACGAAGGTCTCCTGGGCCACGTCCTCGGCATAGGCGGCGTCGCCCAGCATGCGCCGGTCGAGTGCCGCGACGCGGTCGAGCCGTCCGTCGACCACGTCGCGCACCGCCTCGTCGTCGTCCGGCCAGCGCGCGTGCCAGGGGGCATCGGCCGCCATGGGCCATGGTAGCCCGGACTAGCCGTCGTCGCCGTCGCCCCAGTGGCGCTTCATCGCCTAGCGCATCTCGTCCAGCGTGACCGCGCCGTCGTCGTTGGCGTCGTCCTTCATCATCCAGTGGCCGTGACGCTCGGCCATTTCCTCTCGCGAGACGACGCCGTCGCCGTTCTCGTCCATCCGCGCGATCCAGCGCTTGGCGTGATCCTCGGCGCGGGTCATCTCGAAGGCGGTGGCTTCCTCGAGCGTGATGCGGCCGTCGCCGTCCGCGTCGGCGGCTGCGAAACGCTCGGCGTGGAAGGCATCGATCTCGGCGCGGGTCACGGCGCCATCGTCGTTCTTGTCGACCTGCTTGAACATATCCTCCATGAAGGCGCCACGATGGCGCTGGCCGGCCTCGGCCGGTACCGCGACGGCGGCAAGTAGCGCGAGGGCGAGCGCGGGGATCGTGTGTCTCATTCTGATACTCCTTGATGGTGGGGTTCCCCTCGGCTCGTATGACCCCCCAACGCACGGGCTCGCCGATTCCGTCGCGCCGTTTGACAAATCCAGGCCGCGCGGCTAGAACCCGCGGGCCGCGCGGGGCTGGTCCCCGGGCGAGTTCATGGTTTTCGTGGATCGCGCATGACCAAGCGACTGGCGTCGAAGTACAAGATCTGCCGCCGTTTCGGCCAGAACCTGTGGGGCCGGCCCAAGAGCCCGACCAACCGGCGCGAGTACGGCCCCGGCGAGCACGGTCAGCGACGCAAGAAGCCGACCGATTTCGGCACGCAGCTTATGGCGAAGCAGAAGCTGAAGGGCTACTACGCCAACATGAGCGAGCGGCAGTTCCGCCGCACCTACGAGGAAGCGTCGCGCCGCCGCGGCGACACCATCGAGAACCTGATCGGCCTGCTGGAAAGCCGGCTGGACACGCTCGTGTACCGCATGAAGTTCGCGCCCACGATGTGGTCGGCGCGTCAGCTCATCAGCCACGGCCACGTGCGCGTCAACGGCAAGCGCGTGTCGATCCCGAGCTACTCGTGCACCGAAGGTGACACGATCGAACTCGGCCTCAAGGCCAAGGAGATGGCTCTTGTGCTCGAGTCGGCCCAGTCGCCCGAGCGCGACGTGGCCAGCTATCTCGAGGTCGATCACAAGGCTATGAAGGGCACCTTCACCCGGCGGCCGCAGTTCTCCGACGTGCCCTACCCGGTGCACATGGAGCCGCACCTGGCGATCGAGTTCTACTCGAAGTAATTCGGTCCCCGGCTCCGATCCTTCACCGACCGAGACTCCTACCGCCCCGGCCGCGTAGGCCCGGGTGGCGTATTCCTATTCGGCCGCAGCGCGCGCGCCGGCCCGACCCACGGGCAAGGCGTCCAGCCGGTGCTCGGTCAGCGCCCCCGGCGCCATGTGGGCGATCGGCGTGGGCGTCAGTTCCCAGACGACCGTGGCAAAGGTGAAGTACGAGCGGCCCTTCGCCTCGGCCCACGCGGCCGGGATGGCGACGGGAAACTCGGGGTCGTCCTGGGCCGCCAAGGCGACGGATGCCGTGGCGACCTTGGCCGAGTCCCCGTTGTCCGGCAGCCTCGCGACGAGGGACCCCAGGCGCCGCACCGTATGGCGCTCGCGCTCGCTGGCCGGGTCGTAGGGCGCCGGGCCCAGGTCGCGGCTGGTCAGCGGATGGTTGGTGTGACGCACGACCAGACCACGACCCGCGCCGTCCGCATGAGTCGCGACCGCGTTGGCCGAGGCCTCCAGGTCGTAGAGGTCACGGCCGTCGCCGATCACGTAGTTCTGGCCCGAGGCGTGGGGCACCCTGCGCACGAACCCGGCCGCCTCGGCCGCCGTGGCGCACGCCAGCGCGCCGCGCGTCACGAAGGCGACCGGCAGGCCCTCCCGGCGGCTGGCGAGTTGCGCGAGCGTGTTGACGCACACACCCAGTCCCGCCGCGGTCATGCCGCACAGCCCGATCATGCCCGCCATGGTCAGGATCACGGCGTCCTGCTCGGGCCGCGCGCCGCGCAGGCGTAGGATCGTCTGGAAGCCGTCGGTCCAGGTAACCAGATCCATGGTCTGGGCGACCAGCGCGCGCCCGGCGCCCGCGTCGAGCGCGCCGAGGCTCGAGCAGTGATGGGGGTCCGCGAGCGCGTCCGTGTACCACCACTCCTCGTCCATGAACTGGGCCGCCAGCACCGCGTCGAAAGGCAGGCCGGCGCCCTCGGCGATACCGCGCACCTCGTCGAGCAGATAGTGTGTTTGGCGCCGAATCGCCGGCACGAAGTCGGTCTCGGCGAGGAACCGCGCGATGACGGTGTCGGCGGGCAACTTGGTCTTGGCTTCCAGCGCGGCGCGCCAGCGGCGCTCGCGCTCGCGTACCACATCACGCAGGCTCTCGCCGTGCGCGCGGCCGCGCTCGCGCGCCGTGCCAGTGATCTCGGCAACATGGAACCGGGCCATCACCGTCCTCCTGATTCAGTACCGGTCGACCACCGGCACGCCGAGCGTGCCGTAGTCGCTCATGGAGGCGAGCACCGTGCCGGCCTCCTCCAGCGGGATCCGGCGCCCCACCAGCCTGGCCGGTTGCAGCTTGCCCGCCTCGATCATGCGCAGCATGGGCCCGTAGGCCGGCGCCGGCAGGCCCGATGAGCCGTAGATCGTAATCTCGGACTCGACGATCACGTCGATCGGGATGGCGATCTCGCCCTTCTCGGCCGATGACGTCATGCCGATCTGCAGGTGACGGCCGCGTCGGCGCACGCTGCGGATAGAGTTCTGGCACGTCGCCTTGATGCCCAGCCCGTCGATCGAAACGTGGGCACCGCCCTTGGTGATGTCCTTGACCGCCTCGGCCGGATCGACGTTGCCCGCGTGCACGGTCGCCATGGCGCCCAGCTCCTTGGCCTTCTCCAGCTTGCGCGGGTCGATGTCGACGGCGATGACGTTGGCGCCCATGGCCGCGGCGATGTGAACGGCCGACAGCCCGATGCCGCCGCAGCCGTGCACCGACACCCATTCGCCGGCGCGCACCTGGGCGCGGTTGGCCACGCCCTGGAACGAGGTCATGAAGCGGCAGCCCAGGCTGGCGCCCTCGACGAAGCTGATCGAGTCCGGCAGCACCACCAAGTTGACGTCGGCGTGCGGCACCGCGACAAAGCGGCCGAACCCGCCCCAGTACGTGAAGCCCGGCTGGAAGCCGTGCAGGCACACGTTGGGCCGGCCCTCGACACACTGCTCGCACGTGCCCTCGCCCTGGGCGAACGGAATGATGACGCGATCGCCCTTGCGGAAGCGGCGCACCTCGGGCCCGACGTCCTCGACCACGCCGCAAAATTCGTGACCCAGCACCCAGGGCAGGGGCAGGCGCAGCCCGATCCATTCCCAATCGCCGACCCAGGCGTGCCAGTCGCTGCGGCAGACGCCGTTGGCCTCGACGCGGATCAGCGCGCCGTGCCGCTCGATGGTCGGTTCGGGCATGTCCCGCACCGCCAGGGGAACCTTGACGCTCTCCATCACCGCCGCGCGCATGGTCACCTCCCTTGTCGTGGTGGACGCAGTCTAGCCCGCGCGGCGTCGCCGTGCGCTATCGGCACGGCTCCATGGCCTTGGCGACGGCGGCCACCGCGTTGGTCATGGGCACCGTGGCGAGCAGCCAGCGGTCCGCGCCGTCGGGCATCGCGACGCCCACGGTCATTGTCGTTGCGCCCTGGCGTACATCGTCGGCGATGTGAGCGACCTGGCTGTCGGTGCCGTTCAGGGCCGCGTGGCCGAAGACGAACGCGTACTGCTCCAGGTACCAGCCGCCGATGGGCAGGTCGAAACCGAAGCCGACCGATTCGCTGCCGACCTCGACGCGAAACAGCGGCTCGCCATTGGTCGTCGCGTCGGGGCCCTCGAACGTGTCGAACGGAAAGTCGGGCACGAAGCGCGTGTCGCGCACTATCAGCAGGATCGACAGGGTGCGCCTTCGCCGTCGGCGCACTGAAAGCGTACCGCTGCCGGCGCCGCGTGCTCGCCCAGGATCGCGTCGGCCGTCACGGTGGCGGTCGTGACGCCGTTCTCGTTGGTCTCGGCCTGCCATTCCTGGGCGGACGCGGCGGATGCCGCGACCATTAGCGCGCCCGTCAGGCACAAGATACGCACCGCCGCAATCAGCTCTCCGGCTCGCGCCGCACGATCAGGATCCATAGGTCGTCCTTCGGGTTGGCGGCCTCGAAGGTACCATGCAGCCGTCCGTCGGACGAGCGCGTCAGTCCTTCGAAGCACGTCAGCGCCAGGTTGCCCGCGTCGCCCGGATCGACCGTGATCGACAGCCGGCCCATGGGTCCGGCCCAGTTGTTGCCGGTGGTCAGGATGTAGCCGACCTCGTCGGCGACCAGCAGCCCCTCGGCCACGCCACCCGGCACGGCGGCCAGTCTCTCCTCCAGCGCAACGCGGTCGTCATCCAGGCAGTACCGCGCGCGGAACTCCGCCTGGTCGTCGACGATCAGCGAATAGCCGCTGATGAAGCGCGTGCCCACCGCGGGCTTGTAAGCGTGCTCGACCAAGATCAGCCGGCCCGCCGGAAACACCTGGGTCCACGTGAAGCTGACGTGCTGCGTCCACTGCGGGTAGACACCTTCGTAGTCGCGCTCGTAGTAGGCGAGTGCCTGGTCCACCTCAACGGGCTGGGGGGATTTGATCAAGCTTGCCGCCCCCGACACATCGTCAAAGCGGCTAAAGAGGAGTGACTGATGTCTGTTTGTAATGGTCTGTTTTCCTCGGAGTCCGTCTCCGAGGGCCACCCCGACAAGTTGGCCGACCGCATTTCCGATGCGGTGCTCGACGAGTTCCTGCGCCACGATCCTTCGGCCCGCGTTGCCTGCGAAACCCTGCTGGCCGACCAGTGCGTCGTGGTCGCCGGCGAGTTCAAGACCCGGAGTCCCGAAACCTTCCGCGCCGTGCGCGAACGGGCGGTAACAATCGTGTCCGACGTCCTGCGCGACGCCGGCTATCGCGACAGCACAACCGGCATCGACCCCGAGCGCTGCGAGATCCAGGTCCGCTTCAACGGACAGTCGGCCGACATCAACCAGGGCGTGGACCGTGTCACGGCGATGATCGGCGCCCGAGCTCCCGTCGCCCGCTTGCGGCCACGCCGGCGGCGCACCGGCAGGCCCTCCTCGCGGTAGAGGCGTTGCGTCTTCTTGCGGTTCATGACCAGTCCCTCC
>Ga0194120_10000626_pt1 | contig 66566 bp, 53 predicted proteins | sample TA2MahCa65mmetaG_FD_148642 | JGI IMG/M metagenome (GOLD analysis project Ga0194120, IMG submission 148642) | Freshwater microbial communities from Lake Tanganyika, Tanzania - TA2015019 Mahale Deep Cast 65m | ecosystem: Environmental > Aquatic > Freshwater > Lake | place: Tanzania: Lake... | reverse complement strand
TCCGCTCGAGACCTTCTCGGTCAAGGCGCGCAAGCAGATCGACAACGGCTGGTCGATGGAGGGTGTCGCGCGGCACTTCAAGGGCGGCGCCTTCGAACTCGACGGTGTGCACGAAGGCCGCTGGGAGATCTCCGCGACGTCGCCGAAGCACGCCAACAGTGCGCCGTTCGAGCTGACGCTGCCCGGTCCGTCCGAGGGACTGCGCCTCGTGCTGCCGCGCCAGACCGTGCTCTCCGGCCGCGTGCTGAACGCCGACAAGACTCCGGCGGCGAAGGCCGCCGTGCGTTGGAAGCCCACCAAGGAGCAGGAGCCCTCGTTCGTCGCCTTCGACATGAATGGCGACGGAGTCACGCGCTGCAAGTCGGATGGCACCTTCCGCGTGGACGGCCTGGCTCCCGGCAAGGGCACGCTGCGCGCGCAGTCGAACGACGGCGCCGAGAGCCTGCCTGTCGAGATGACGCTCGGCCCGGGGCAAGTGGTCAGCGACCTCGTTCTGCACCTGGAAGGGCTGGGTGAGGTGCGCGGTACGCTGCATGGGTCGATCGCGGAGCGCGCACGCCGCAGGGTCAGCCTCGAAGAAGAGGACGACGAACGCGACTGGCGCCTGGGCGACACCTCCCGCGAGACACTGACCGATGCGAGCGGCGATTTCGTGTTCCTGCGCGTGCCGGCCGGCAAGTGGAAGGCCCTGCTCGAGCCGGTCGCTGAGACCGGGGACGACGACGAGGATCTCGGCCCAACTTGGGACTGGAGCGAGCGGCAGGCGCTGCGCCTGCCACACGTGTTCGAGCTGCGGGCCGGCGAGAACGCGAGCATCGTCCTGGGTGCGCCGCCGTCGGGCAAGCAGCGGATCTCGGGGCGCGTCATGGCCGGCGGTCGGCCGCGCGAAGGGATGCGCGTGACCGCCACGCTGTCGGGCGAGCGCGAAAAGGCGTACACGACGCGCTCCGACGGCATCGGCCGCTATGAGCTGGCGCTGGGAGAACCAGGCCAGTACGCGGTGACCTGCCGTGGCAAGGGTGGCACGACGCAGACGAGGCACGTCGAGCTCGGTGAGTCGGGTGAGCAAGTACTCGACTTCGAGCTGGGCGGTGCAGCGATCTCCGGGACGGTCTTGGGGCCGGAAGGCAAGCCGATCGGCCAGTGCTGGCTCTCCCTCAGGGCCGTCGACACGACCGGCACCGGCACGCATGGCAACGCCCAAGTCGGCGGCGATGGAGTCTTTTCGTTCAGCGACCTCCGCGCCGGCAGTTACACGATCGATGTCAATCGCTGGGGCGATGGGGAGAGGCCGCTCGCGAACCAGACCTTCGGACCGTTCGGGCTGGCGGAAAACCAACAACTCGAGGGCCTCGAGCTGCGACTGGAGTTGGCCGGAAACCTGGTGCTGACCGTGACCGGGCAGGGCAATACCAAGGAATGGGCCACGGTCCTGATGTGGGACGAGACTCGGGCCGCGCAGGATTCCGAATACGTGAAGGTCGGCGATTCCGACTCGAAGAAGGTGCGGCCGGGCGCCTACGACGTCTGCGCGCGCTCGGGCGAGACCTGCTCGCGCTGGGACAGTGCGGTGGTCGTGGCCGGCAAGCGTGTAGAACTCGCGCTCGCTCTCGACTGCAGCGGCCGCGTCGATGTCGCCGTCGTCGATTCGGCGGGCGCGGCCGTTCCGTCTCGCGTCCAGGTCCTCGGCAGGCACGGCATCGATTTCGCCATGTTCGGCGGATCGTCCGAGGAGGGTACGCGTCGGGTCGGACCGCTGCCCCCGGGCGAGTACATCGTCGTCGCGTCGAACAACGACGGTGAGCTGGGCAGGCAGGTGCTCGAGATGGGCACGAGCGGCACCCGCGAAGTGCGCATCGAGCGCAAGTAGCCGCCGCCGGGGCGGGCACGCAGCTCGCAAGACCCCGTTGGACGAAGTCCCGCGGCTCGCGTATCCTCTGACGAGTTTGGGATCTGTTTCCTCAAACGTCAGCGACAGACCGTCGGACCGCCCCTGCCGCGCGCAGCTCCCCCCGCGCGGATCGTAGCCGCCCCATGCCCCGCCGCGACGACATCGAATCGATCCTCATCATCGGCTCCGGCCCGATCGTCATCGGCCAGGCCTGCGAGTTCGACTATTCCGGTACCCAGGCCTGCAAGGCCCTGCGCGAGGAGGGCTACAAGGTCATCCTCGTCAACTCGAACCCGGCCACGATCATGACCGATCCTGGCACGGCCGATGTCACGTACATCGAGCCGATCACGCCGCAGGCCGTCGAGAAGATCATCGCGAAGGAACGACCGGACGCGCTGCTGCCCACGCTGGGCGGACAGACGGCGCTGAACACCGCGATCGCGCTGTACGACTCGGGTGTGCTCGACCGCTACGAGGTCGAGATGATCGGAGCGCGCGCCGACGTGATCCGCCGCGCCGAGGACCGCGACCAGTTCCGCGCGGCGATGCAGAACGCCGGCCTCGAGCTGCCGCGCTGTGGGATCGCGCACACGATGGTCGATGCGCGGCGCGTGCTGGCCGAGATCGGACTCCCCTGCGTGATCCGCCCCGGATTCACGATGGGCGGCTCCGGCGGAGGCATCGCGTACAACGTCGAGGAGTTCGAGGAGATCGCCGCGCGGGGCCTGTCGCTCTCGATGAACTCCGAGATCCAGATCGACGAGTACCTCGCCGGCTGGAAGGAGTTCGAAATGGAGGTGATGCGCGACCGCGCCGACAACGTCGTCATCATCTGCTCGATCGAGAACTTCGACCCGATGGGCGTGCACACCGGCGACTCGATCACGGTGGCTCCGGCCCAGACGCTCTCGGACCGCGAGTACCAGAACCTGCGCAATGCGTCGATCAAGATCATGCGCGCGATCGGGATCGAATGCGGCGGCTCGAACTGCCAGTTCGCGATCAACCCGGCCGACGGGCGCATGGTCGTGATCGAGATGAACCCGCGCGTTTCGCGCAGCTCGGCGCTGGCTTCCAAGGCGACCGGATTCCCGATCGCGAAGTTCGCGGCCAAGCTGGCGGTCGGATACACGCTGGACGAGATCCAGAACGACATCACCAAGTCCACGCCGGCCTGCTTCGAGCCGACGATCGACTACGTGGTCGTGAAGATCCCGCGTTTCGCCTTCGAGAAGTTCAAGGGCTCCGACCCGACGCTGACCACGCAGATGAAGAGCGTCGGCGAGGTCATGGCGATCGGGCGCACGTTCAAGGAGTCGCTGCAGAAGGCCATGCGCGGGCTGGAGGTCGGCTGGGCGGGCATGGGCCTGGATCCGCGCCAGAAGATCGTGCCGCTCGCCATCGACCGAGACGAGCTCGCGCGCGCGCTGCGCATCCCCAACGACAAGCGCCTGCTCGCGATCCGCGAGGCCTATCGCGCCGGCTGGAGCACGCAGGAGATCCACGAGGCGGCGCGGATCGACCCGTGGTTCCTCGAGAACATCCGCCAGCTGATCGAGTTCGAGACGGAACTGACGGGCGCGCTGCTGACGCCCGAGCTCCTGCTGCAGGCCAAGCGGCTCGGGTACTCCGATCGTCAGATCGCGCTGGCGGTCGGCTCGACGCCCGAAGCGGTCCTCGCGCTGCGCAACGAGCACGACCTGCGTCCGTCCTACAAGCTCGTCGACACCTGCGCGGCGGAGTTCGAAGCCAAGACGCCGTACTACTACTCGACCTGGGAAGACGAGACCGAAGCGCGCACCGCTGGAAAGCCGAAGATCATGATCCTCGGCGGCGGCCCCAACCGCATCGGACAGGGCATCGAGTTCGACTACTGCTGCTGCCATGCGTCGTTCGCGGCCCGCGAGCTCGGGTTCGAGTCGATCATGGTCAATTCGAATCCCGAGACCGTCTCGACCGACTTCGACACGTCCGACGATCTGTTCTTCGAGCCGCTCACGCACGAAGACGTGATGAACATTGTCGACCTGACCAAGCCCAAGGGCATCATCGTGCAGTTCGGCGGGCAGACTCCGCTCAACCTCTCGGGAGGTCTGCATCGGGCCGGCGCGCCGCTGATCGGCACCTCGGTCGATTCGATCGACATGGCCGAGGATCGCGAGCTGTTCGCGAAGATGCTGCGCAAGCTCGACCTGCGTCAGCCCGAGAACGGGATCGCACGCAATCCGGGCGAGGCCTTCGAGGCCGCGCGGCGCATCGGCTACCCGGTGCTCGTGCGCCCGTCCTTCGTGCTCGGCGGCCGGGCGATGGAGATCGTCTACGACGACGACGCCCTCGACCACTACATGCAGAACGCCGTCCAGGCCTCGCCGGAGCGTCCGGTGCTCGTCGACAAGTTCCTCGAGGACGCGATCGAGGTCGACGTCGATGCGATCAGCGACGGCAAGCTGGTCGTGGTCGCCGGCGTGATGGAGCACATCGAAGAGGCCGGCATCCACTCGGGCGACTCGACCTGCGTGCTGCCGCCGCACACGATCGGGCAGGGTCTGATCGACGAGATGATCCGCGCCACCGAGCGCATGGCGCGCGAGCTGCGGGTGATCGGGTTGATGAACGTGCAGTTCGCGATCAAGGGCGACACCGTGTACGTGCTCGAGGTCAATCCGCGCGCGTCGCGCACCGTCCCCTTCGTCGCGAAGGCGACCGGCGTCCCGCTGGCCATGCTCGCCGCCAAGGTCATGTGCGGCAAGACGCTCGAGGAACTCGGCTTCACCGAGCCCGTCATCCCGCCCTACTTCGCGGTCAAGGTGCCGGTCTTCCCGTTCAACAAGTTCCCGGGCATCGACCTCTTGCTCTCGCCCGAGATGCGCTCGACCGGCGAGGTCATGGGCACGGATCCCGACCTGGGCTTCGCGTTCCTCAAGGGCTACCTCGGCGCGAACATGAAGCTGCCGAAGTCAGGCCGCGTGCTCCTCACGGTCAAGTCCGCCGACAAGCGCTCGATCGTGCCCGAGGCGCGCATCCTGCAGAACCTCGGCTACGAGCTCGTCGCCACCGAGGGCACTTACAAGGCGCTCAAGAGCAACGGGCTTGAGGTCAAGCGCGTGAACAAGGTGCACGAGGGGCGTCCGCACATCGTGGACATGCTGAAGAACCGCGAGATCCAGCTCGTGCTGAACACGCCTTACGGCAAGAAGCAGCGCGAGGACGACAGTCAGATCCGCTCGGTCGCAGTGCAGCTGGGGATCCCGTGCATCACGACGCGCCCGGGGATCAGCGCGGTGGTGAGCGCGCTGGCGGCGATGCACCGCGGCGACTGGGAAGTGCGGCCGCTGCAGGAATACCACCGACGCTGCGCGGAGCTGCAGCGGGCGTAGCGGTCGGGGGCCTGCCCGGCCCTGGCAACCAGCCAGACCGGGCTAGCTCTTCTTCGGCGCCTCGTCCGTCGTCTCGCGCGAGGTCATCTCCGCGTCGAAGGTCCACACGTCCTTGTGGATCTCGTCGGGCTTGACCTTCCCCTGCGGCTCGACCTTGACGTGCGTGATCCGCACGCGCCGGCTCTTCTCCTCGAGTCGGTACAGGAAGTTCGAGATCTCGCGCCGCGTGAACGGCTGCTGCCGGTTCTTCGGCTTGATCATGAAGCGCTTGTCAACCAACCCGGTGCGCAAAGGCACCGGCTTCGGCGTGATGTCGACATCGCCGATCGCGACGTTCGGCTCATAGGCCACCGACCGGATGTAGGACTCCGGATCGCGGGCCTTGCCGAACTGATCGGCGTCGACGCGCTGGTCGTACTGGTTGAGCTGCAGCGCGAGGTCGAGGATCTCGGTCGAGAGCTTCTTGACGCGCTTCTCGCACTGATCGGTGAGCTCGACGCGCCGCGAGTGGGCCTGCCACGCGAAGAATGCCAGGATCGCGGACAGCACCACGCTGCCGAGGATCACGGCGCGCGGGAAGTTCAGGCTCGCGAAGAATTGTTTCATGGTGTCGCCTCGTGCGGCTACTTGGCCGCCACGACCTCCTCGCGCTGGAGCTTGGACAGATCGAGGGTCACGGTGAGTCCCTCCACGTAGATGCCGCCGCCCGAGTCGAGCGGCTTCGTCTGCTTCGACGGCGCATCCGTGCACCAGGGCTTGGACTGCACCTCGTTCAGGAACGCGTTGTAGTGCTCGGTCGCGATCAGCGCGTCGTCGGCGTAGAAGGAGAGCGAGATCTTGACCGTCACCGCATCGGGCTTGTTGCCGCTGCCGGCGCTGTAATCCGAGGCCATCTCGCGCAGCCCGACGCGCCCGACCCGATCGCCCATTTCCGATAGCACGCCGAGCACGAGCGTCAGCCCCTCGAGCGCCGACTGCGGCTTGGCGATGTCCTTGTCCTGTCCGAGCAGCTTCTGCTTGGCGATGATCTCATTGGAGATCATCGTCTTCGTGCGCCCGATCTGCTCGAAACGCGTGCGCTCGACGTCCTTGTCCTCGAGCGCATCGGTGAAGTACTTCTGCAGATTCTCCGGAGGACGCTTCAGGTAGCCGGGCGTGCCCTTCTTCGGGTTGCCCATCACGTACTCCTTGATCGAGGCGAGGTACCAGTACAGCTCGGCCTCGCGATTGTTGATCACGCGATAGTTGATGATCAGGAAGACCGAGAGGAACGCGACGAGCAGCAGGCCGGCCACGGCCAGCGGCAGTTCGAGGCGCTCGAACTTGCCGGAGTACGCGAGATCCTCGCGGCGCAGGTGCGCGCGGTGGAACACCTCGCCGAGCCTGGCCAGGGCCGCGCCGTAGGCCGCCGCGTACTGGCTGGGCGCGCCCTCGGCGCCGCCCTCGCCGGCCTGGAACGGCTCGAACCGGCGCACCGGCGCGCCGACCGCGGCTTCGTCGAGCAGGCCCTCGATCTCGATGCCCGCGCAGTAGACCGCGCGCAGTGGCTGGTCGGTTTGCGTGCCCAGGATCGTGCGCCCGAGCTCGCGCCGCAGGCGCGCGGCGCTCTCCTGCGCCGTCGGTAGCGGGCGCTCGGCAGGCTTCGGCGCATCTCCGGCCTTGTCGTCCTCCGTACTCGGCGCCGCTTCCTCGCTCTCGGGCACGGCGGGCAGCCGCGGCGGCAGCCCGCCGATGTGGATCGCGCGCATCGAGCGCAACACGCCGCCGTCGACCACCATGATCGCGGAGGCGGATTCGCCGACGTGGACGAGGATCTGAGCGCCGTCGGCTTCGAACAACCCGGCGGCATGCGCGGCGTTCAGCACGGCCGTGGCCTCGAGCTCCGCATCGAAGGCCGGCAGGCCGGACCGCTCGCACGCATCGAGCAGCTGCCGCAGGCCGGCCTTCGGAACGGCGGTGACGAGCAGGCGCGACTCGGCGGGCTTGGTCGACAGCGACAGGAAGTCGATCACGACTTCGTCGATGCTCCACTGCGGCAGCTGGCTCTCGACCTCGAACTTGATGACCTCCTCGATCTTGGCGCGGTCGTCGAACGGCAACGTGACGTTGCGGAAGGCGGCCATGCCGGTGTCGACGGCCAGGCCGACGTTCTCGGAGGTCACGCCCATGCGCTTGGCGGCCTCGCGCAGTGCGTCCACGGTCGCGGCGAGCGGGTCGGGCCCGGCCGGGATCTCTCCGCAGCCGGCCGCGATCACCTTCGCCTTCTTCGAGCTGCCTTCCAGCACGACGATCTCGAAGCGTTGCTGGCCCAGGCGGATGCCGCAGGATCTTGCCATGTTCGGAGAGGCGCTGGAGCGTTGGCTCGCGAGGAGCGGATCAGAAGGTCGGTTCGGGAAGCTGCCCGGTCTGTACGAGCGTGTCGAAGCGCTTGCGCTCGGCGGGGGGCAACACTCTATCGCGGATGTAGTCTCGACACCCCAGGCCGGCCTTGACGAGTTCGGCCTCCATGCCCGGCATGTACTTCGACTGCACGGCCTCGATCTCGCGCCTGTACTGGTCGAGGCGCAGCGCGAGGACTCGCTGCTGTTCGCGGTCGAGCTGGAACGCGCGCCCCAGGCGCGCCTGGTACTCGTCGAAAGGGCCGCGCTCGGGCGGGGCCGGAGCGACCTCCAGGCCGAAGATCACGCCGGCCGCGACCCCGGCGAGAAAGCTCGTCGCCGCGAGCAACACGATCCAACCGCGCAGGGAATCCAGCATCTGAGCGCCGGCCCGCTACTGACCGGAGGGCCGTTGGGAGGCGGGCGTAGCGGACGAGCCCGTGGCCGAGTCCGCGTTCGGACGGGGTTGCGCCTTGCGGGATGCGCGGATCGGGGACGGCTGCGGCTGTTGCACGGCAGGCGCGCTCCACATCGCGGGCAGTTCGTCGGCGTACAGCTCCTCGCCCGCCGGACGGTTGCGCCAGTGCAGCGCCAGGGCGAAGGTGAGCAGCACGGCGGCCGCGACCGCAACCAGGCGCAGCACGAAGCGCTGCAAATCGCGGGGGCTCGCGGGCAGCGCGGCGGCGGCCGGCACCGCGCGCGGCAGCGGGCGCGCCGACACGCTCGTCGCACCGGAGAAGGCGAGCTGGGTCACGCGCGCCGCGAAGCCCTCGGGCACCGCCACCGGCTCACTCGGCACGAACCAGCGACGCAGCGCGCGCTCGGCCTGCGCCTCCTCGCGGCAGGCATGGCACGCCAGCAGGTGTCGGCGCAGCGGCGCGGCCTGCTCCTCGGACAGCTCCTCGTCGAGGTAGCCCGGAACGAGCTGCAGCGCGGAGGCGCAACCGAGCTCGACCGGCTCGCCGGGTTCTGGGTTTGGATGATCGTCGTCTCGTCGCATGTTCGTCTCCGCCGGAACTCGGCCTCAGCCCTCGCTCGCCGCGAATTCGGGGTGTCGCTGGATCAGCAGGTCGCGGAAGCGCGCGCGAGCGCGGAACAGCCGTGACTCCACGGTGCCGATCGAAAGTCCGAGCAAGTCGGCCATGTCCTGGTAGGCGCGCCCCTCGAACTCGCGCATCACGAGCACGGTGCGGAAGATCTCCGGCATCGAGGCGAGCACATCGTGCGTGACGGCAGCGATCTCCTCGCGCTGCAGGCGCGCATCCGGCGCGAGCACGCGCGCGGCGGGCGTGACGTCGGCCTCGGGATCCTCGGCGACCTGCACCGGCGAGCGCCCGCGGCGCTTCAGGTAGTCGAGCGCCGAGTTCACCGCGATCCGGTAGATCCAGGTCGAGAACGAGGATTGGCGCTGGAAGCTGTCGAGCCGCCGGAAGGCCTTGAGGAAGGTCTCCTGGACGATGTCCTCGACATCGGCCGCGCTCGCATAGTGCCGGACCAGCGCGAAGATGCGCTGCTGGTGCCGCTCGACCAGGGCCTGGAACGCGCGCGAATCACCGCCGAGCACGAGGGCTACGAGGGCATCGTCCTCGTCGCGCTCTTCCGCTTTGGACGAGGACGATGGGCGCGCCGATGGCGCGGCTGCTGACATCGACTTTCGGGCGACCGGTCCCACGTTGGGGTGGACGCCCGCCGCCGAGGTTTCTTCCGCCTGCTCGGGCCCGGTGGGCCGCCGGCCCCCTTCCCTCCCCCCCGGTGAGGAATGCGTGGGCATGGTGGGTCTACGAGCGCGGCGGGGCGAGCTCATCGAGCAAGTGGCCCAGCTTCGTGCGCTTCGTATGTAAATATTTGTAATTACTAGGGTTAGGGTCGGTGATCAGGGCCACCTGGTCGACCACCTGCAGGCCGTGCCCGCTCAGGCCGGCCATCTTCTTCGGGTTGTTCGTCAGCAGGCGCATCTGGCGCACCCCCAGGTAAGCCAGGATCTGCACGCCGATTCCGTACTCGCGCAGATCGGCCGGAAAGCCCAGGGCCACGTTCGCCTCGACGGTGTCCATGCCGCGGTCCTGCAACTGGTACGCGCGCAGCTTGTTCGCCAGCCCGATGCCGCGGCCCTCGTGGTTGCGGATGTAGATCAACACGCCGCGGCCCTCGCGGCCGATCTTGTCGAGCGCGAGGTCGAGTTGCGGCCCGCAATCGCAGCGCAGCGAGCCGAAGATGTCGCCGGTCAGGCACTCGGAGTGGACGCGCACGAGCACCGGGTCGCTGACGGCTTGGCGCGGACCGTCCAAGCCCGGCCCGGGCATGCCCATGGTCAGCGCCATGTGCTCCTGACCATCGATCTTCGAACGAAACAGGTGCGCCGCGAACTGACCGTGCCGCGTTGGCAGCGGCACGTCCATCTCGACGGGCTCGACCAGGCGCTCGTTCTGCCGGCGCCACGCGATGATGTCGGCGATCGTGCAGAGCTTGAGCCCGTGCTTGAGCGCGAAGCGCTCGAGTTCCGGCATGCGCGACATCGTGCCGTCCTCGTTCATGATCTCGCAGATCACGCCGGCCGGCCGGGCGCCCGCCAGCCGGGCGAGGTCGACGATGCCCTCGGTCTGGCCGCCGCGCACGAGCACGCCGCCGTCCCGCGCCCGGAGCGGGAACACGTGTCCGGGACTGACCACGTCGGCGGCCTGCGCATCGGCGCGAACCGCGGTGCGGATCGTATGGGCGCGATCGTGCGCGCTGATGCCGGTCGTGACGCCGCTGGCCGCTTCGATCGAGACCGTGAAGCCCGTGCCCATGCGACTCTTGTTGTTCTGCACCTGTGGGGCGAGTTCGAGCTTGTCACACAGCTCGCCGGACAGCGGCAGGCAGATCAGGCCGCGCGCCTCGCGCGCCATGAAATTGACGGCCTCGGGCGTCGCGAACTCGGCGAGCATGGCGAGGTCGCCCTCGTTCTCGCGCGAGGGATCGTCGACCAGGATCACCATGCGACCACGTCGCAGCTCGTCGAGGATCTCGGGAATGGGACTGGGTTGAATCGGCATCGGGGTGGACTTGTGCGCGGGATCGACGTCCCGCCTTGCCCATCAATGTACCGCGCTGGCCCTCGAGCGCGGCGATCGCGATAGTGGGCCCACCCGTACAGCCGGGGATTCCCCATGGAACGCAGATCGAATTCGGTGCGCCGGCGCGGCCCGAGCTGGTCGTTGCTCGCAGGCCTGCTGTGCCTGTGCTGCGCGCCAGCGCGTCCGATGCGCGTGGAAACCCAGCTCTTGCCGACGCCGGACACGCGCGTGCTCGTCGGTAGTCCGATCGCGTGGCCGCGCGGCGCGGAGTTCGACGAGATCGCGCGGCTCGAGGACGCGCGCGACACGTCGGGCCGACTTCAGCAGTTGCTCGAGCACGCCGATGCGCGCGTGCGCGCGCGTGCCTGCCTGGCGCTGGGACGCTGCCCGAACCTGCCCGGCGCGCCGAGGGCGGAGCCGCCGATCGGACCGCTGCTTTGCGCGCGGTTGGCGGACGCGGACATAGGCGTGCGCGCGAGCGCGGCCTTCGCGCTGGGGCTGCGCGCCGAAGCAGGCTCCGGACCGATCCTGGCCAGCCTGATTCCCGCGGCATCCGACATCGAGGTGCGCGCGCGGCTCGTCGAAGCCGCGAGCCGGCACGATGACGAGTTCGCGCGCTCCGCGGTGCTCGCCGCGCTCCAGGATCCCGACCCGCGCGTGCGCGTCGAGGCCGCGCTGGGGATCGCGCGGTGGAAGCGCGATCTTCCCGGAGGCGAGGCCGCCGATCAGGCGCTGATCGCGGCGCTGGCGAACAGGCAGCGCGCGGCCGCGCCGGGCGGCGCGGCGGGGGCGGCCGCGAACGAGACACTCGATTTCGAAGCAGCCTCACTGTTCGCGCTCTCGCGGCGCTCGAGCCCGTTGGGCCGAGCAGCGTTCCTGACCGGCGCGCAGAGCAGCAATCCGCTCGCCCGCATCTTTGCAATGAAGGGCCTCGCAACCCTCGCGACGGATGCCGAGATCGGCGCCACGTTGCAGCTTGCGCTGAACGACCTCGACTGGCGCGTGGCCTGCGAGGCGGCGCTGGCGCTGGAGGCGCGCCCAACCGAAGGCGCCACCGCCGCACTGTCGCGCTCGATCGAGCACGCCAGCTCGCACGTACGCCGCGCCGCCGCTCTCGCGCTGCCGCGCTGCGTGGAGCGGGCCTCTGCGCAGTCTCGCGAGCTGGCGGTGCAAGGCGTCGAGCGCGCGTTGCGCGATGTCTCGCCGGCCGTGCGCGGCGGCGCTCTGATCGCGCGAACGCGCCTGGATCTCCTGGAGCCATCGGACGCTGAGCCACAGGCGCGCCAGAGCACTCGAACCCTCGCGCCCGCGCGCAGCGCGCACGACCACCTGCGCGAGTGGATGCGCGCCGCGGACCCCCACTTGCGCGTCGCAGCGGCCACGGCGAGCGCGCTGCTCCCCGCCCCGGAGGCGGTCACGCTGCTGGCGGAACTGACTTCGGACGAGCACCCGCTGGTTGCGGGCGCGGCGATCGAAGAGCTGGGCAAGCTCGGCACTCCGGAGGCGCTGTCGATCGTGCGCGCTGCACTCGTCGGCGCCGACGACGGCGTGCGCCTTGCCGCCGTGATGGCCCTGGGCGAGGCAGCCAACCCACAAGACGTTCCGCTGCTCGAGCAGGCGCTCACGCTGGCGAGCGGCGAGATCGAGCCGGAGATCGCGTTCAACACGGCCCGGCTGCTCGGCCGCATCGGCGGCGAGGAGGCGCGCCGGTTGTGCCTGGCGCTCGCCGCCCACGAGGATGCCTATGTGCGCAGCGTCGCCCGCTCCACGTGCTTCGAGCGCTTCGACGTTCCCGAGGACGGTCCGCCCGCGGCCCCCATCTCGGCGCCGCCCGCGGAGCCGCGGCTCGAGCGTCCGGCGCGCAATCCGCTGGTGCGCATCGACACGACGCGCGGATCGCTGGTCTTCGAGCTCTACCCGGCCGAGTGTCCGCTGCACGTGCACAGCTTCCTGACCAAGGCGCGCGCCGGCTTCTACGAGGACACGCCCTTCCATCGCGTCGTGCCGGACTTCGTGGTGCAGGGCGGGGATGCGCGCGGCGATGGAAACGGCGGTGCCTCCTGGCGCGGCGATTCGCTCCGCAACGAATTCACGCCGCGCAAGTTCGCTCGCGGAACGCTGGGCATGCCGCGCAATGACAATCCCGACAGCGGGGGCAGCCAGATCTTCATCACGCATCGCGCGACACCTCACCTGGACGGCCGCTACACGGCCTTCGGGGATCTGCGCGCGGGCGCGGACGTGCTCGATCGCCTCGAAATCGGCGACCGGATCCTGGCGATCGTCGAGCTCAGGGTCGCGTCGCGCTGACCTCCCGCAGCGGACATCCGCGCGTGGAGAACGCGAGGAAGAGCTGGGGAAACGCGGTGGACGAGGCGTCGAGGGCCTGTGGACAAGTGCCGGCTTCCGGCTCGAAGTCGTTGTAAATAATCGTCTTGTGGCTGTTCTCCGGGTCGCTGCAAAAAGTGGAGAACTCGATTCGCCGGGCCGCCGGCGGAAATCCGATACCTAGCCTTGGCCCTGCTTTGCCAGATCCACTGGAGGCGACACCTTGCTGAATCTCCCCCTGATCCGACGCTTCCCCGTCTACGCCTGCGCCGCCCTGACCCTCGCCGGCGGTTGGGCCGGCTACACCGGGATCGACGTGTTCCACCAGCGGGTGGCCGAACTCGAGTCGGCGGAAGTCGAGGGAATGCTCGCGAGCAGCCAACTGCGCGCGGACCTCGCCGCGCTCCAGCACGAGCTCGGCGGGCTCGAGGCGGAGGCTGCCCGCCTGGAGAGCACCAGCGCCGACACGGTTGCGCTGCGCACGCGCATCGCCGAGCTCGAGAACTCGTTGAAGGAGTTCCACGCGACGCTCGACCAACAGAATGCGGATCTCGACGAGTTGCAAGCGCTGCGCGGGCGCTTGGAGTCGGATCCTCTGAACAACAAGCTGGCCGAGCTCGAATCGAACCTGCGCTCGGGTCGCGAGAAGCTCGACGAACTCGTGCGAGCAGCCGTCGACTCCGGTCGGCGCGCGGAGAATCGTGTCACCGAGCTCGAACAGCGCGAGCAGCGCGAGCAGGACTTCGAGTCGCGCTGGCAGGACTTGATGGGGCCGACCGTGCAGATCTCCGGAGAGAACAGCATCGGCAGCGGCGTGCTGCTCGCCTCGCGCGCGAACGAGGAGGGGGCCTACCACAACTATTTGTTGACCGCCTGGCACGTCGTGCGCGACATCCAAGGCGACAGCAAGGACCGCACGATGCCCGTGCCGGTCACGCTCTATGGTCGCGACGGCTCCAAGAAGGAGCTCAAGGCGCGCCTGCTTCAATACGACGCCGACGTGGATTCCGCGCTGCTGGAACTCGACCACAACGAGCGTCTCACCGTCGGAGCCGGCCTGGCCTCGCGCGAGCGGCTCGCGCAGGTATCGGTCTTCCAGCCGATCTACGCGGTCGGTTGCCCGCTGGGGAACGACCCGATCCCGACGCTGGGCGAGATCTCCTCGATCCAGCACGAGGTCGATGGCAAGAGCTACTGGATGATCAACGCGCCGACGTACATCGGCAATTCCGGCGGCGGCATCTTCGATGCGCAGACGCACGAGCTGATCGGGATCTTCTCGAAGATCTACAACTACGGCACTTCGCGACCGACCGTGGTGCCGCACATGGGACTGGTCGTGCCGTTGACGAAGGTCTACGCGTGGCTCGACGGCGTCGGCTACGGGCACCTCGCGGGCGCCCCGGCCGCGAAACCGATCGTCGCGTCGGCCCCGCGCTGAGGCGAGCCCGGAACGCCAGCGCGGAGCTGTGCGTTGGCGCTCGTTCGCGACCACGCGCTGAGAGTCCCGAAGTAGCCCTCGAAACGAGTCTGTGTGCGTGCTGGCCTTCCGGTACTCGGGCCGCTGAACAGCAGAGACTAGTGGCGGAAGTGCCGCAGACCGGTGAACACCATCGGCACGCCGCGCGCATCGCAGGCGGCGATCACGTCCGCATCGCGCACCGAGCCGCCGGGCTGCAGCAGGGCCGCCACCCCGTCATCCATCGCGACCGTCACACCGTCCGAGAACGGAAAGAACGCGTCGGACGCCAGCACACAACCCTGTGCCCGCTTTCCGGCCTTGCGCAGGGCCAGGTGCACGGAGTCGACTCGACTCATCTGGCCGGCACCGACGCCGACGATCTGCTTGCCGTGCGCCAGCACGATCGCGTTCGACTTCACGTGCTTGCCGACCTTCGCGGCGAACAGCATGCCTTCCCACTGCGCGCCCGTCGGCTCGGTGCGCGTGACCACCTTGCACGCGGCGCGCGATTCGGAGGAGAGGTTGCGCTGCTGCAACAGCATGCCCCCGACCAACGGCTTCAGCTCGAGCTCGTCGGCGCGGCGCGAGGCGGGCGTGAAGGGGCCGCAGGCGAGCAGGCGCACGCTCTTGCCCCACTTGGGCTTCGTCGTCAGCAGCTCGACGGCCGCGGGCTCGAAGGATGGCGCGATGATGGCCTCGACGAAGCGGCTGCCGGAGACGAGGAACTCCGCACAGGCCTTGTCGAGCGGTCGCGTGAGAGCGAGCACGCTGCCGAAGGCCGAGAGCGCGTCGCCGGACCACGCGCGCTCCAGCGCGTCCACCATCGTCTTGGCCGCCGCGGCGCCGCAAGGATTGTTGTGCTTGATCACGCAGGCGAACGGCTCGTCGAACTCCTTGGCCAGCGCGAGCGCGCTGTCGAGATCGACCAGGTTGTTGAACGAGAGCGCCTTGCCGCCGAGGACCTCGGCCGTCGCGACGCCGACCTCCGTCGCTCCATCGACGCGGTAGAAGGCCGCGAGCTGGTGCGGGTTCTCGCCGTAGCGCAAGTCCGAGACCTTGCGGGCAGCCAGGCTGATCGAAGGTGGGAACGGGCTCGCCTGCCGGCCGGTGGCGAGCTCCTGTCGCCACAGCCACTGAGAGATCGCGGCGTCGTAACGCGCGGTCAGCGCGTAGGCCTTGAACGCGAGCTCGCGCTTGAACTCCAGTGACAATCCGCCACCCAGCTTCTCGAGCTCGTCGAGGACTCGCCCGTAGTCGTCCGGGTCGGTGACCACGCCGACGAAGCGGTGGTTCTTGGCGGCCGAGCGCACCATCGCGGGTCCGCCGATGTCGATGTTCTCGATCGCCTCTTCGCGCGTGACGCCGGGCTTGGCGATCGTCGCCTCGAACGGGTACAGGTTGATCACGAGCAGATCGATCCCGCCGATGCCGTGCTCACGCATGCTCGCCGTGTGGCCGGCGTCGTCGCGCAGCGCGAGCAGCCCGCCGTGGACCTTCGGATGCAGCGTCTTCACGCGCCCGTCCATCATCTCGGGGAAGCCGGTGACTTCGCTCACCTCGCGCACCGCGATGCCCGCCTTGCGCAGCATCGCCGCCGTGCCGCCGGTCGAGAGGATCTCGATCCCCCGCTGCGCCAGCGCGCGCACGAAGTTCTCGGCGCCGCTCTTGTCTGACAGCGAAACCAGGGCGCGCCCTACCTTGTGCAGCTCGGTCTTGTTCGACATGACGGCATTCGCGGCGCCGGCCTGCGCCGAAGTGGGGGTCGGAGGGACGGACATGTGGATCAGGTGGTAGCGGACTTGGCCTTCTGGCTGCGCTGGCGCAACCAGGCCTCGATGAAGGAATCGATCTTGCCGTCGAGCACGGCGTGGATGTTGCCTGTCTCGTGCTCGGTCCGGTGGTCTTTCACCATCTGGTACGGATGCAGCACGTAGGAGCGGATCTGACTGCCGAAGGCGACTTCGCCCTTCTGGCCGTACAACGCCGCCATCTCCTTGTCGCGCGCGGCGACCTGCAGCGCAAGCAGCTTGGCCTTGATCATCTTCAGCGCGACCTCGCGATTCTTGTGCTGGCTGCGCTGCGTCTCGCAGCGCACGACGATGCCGCTGGGCAGGTGGCGCATGCGCACGGCCGATTCCGTCTTGTTGACGTGCTGGCCGCCGGCGCCGCCCGAGCGCATCGTCTCGACCTCGAGGTCGGCTTCCTTGACCTCGATCTCGGCCTCGTCCTCGAGCTCGGGCGTCACGTCGACCGATGCGAACGCGGTGTGGCGGCGCGCCTGGCTGTCGAATGGGCTGATGCGCACGAGCCGATGCACGCCCGTCTCGGCCTTCAAGTAGCCGAAGGCCAGCGGACCGCGCACTTCGATCGTAGCGGACCGGATGCCGCCTTCGGACTCGGAAGCGAGCTCGACCTCCTCGACCTCGAAGCCCTTGGCCTTGGCCCAGGCGAGGTACATGCGCAGCAGCATGCGCGCCCAGTCGCACGCGTCGACGCCGCCGGCGCCGGCGTTGATCGAGACGAAGGCGTTGTCACCGTCGTGCGGCTCGCCGAGCAGCACGCGCAGATCGAGCGCCTCGATTTCACGCGCGAGCTCGGGGCCGAGGCGCTCGAGGTCGGCGAGCACTTCCGACTCGCCGAACTCCTTGGCCAGCTCGAGGCAGGCGTCGATGTCCGCCTGCAGGCGCTCGACGCGCTGCACCGGCTCGGTGAAGCTGCGGATCAGCTTCAGCTCGCCGACGACGCGCTGGCCCTTGGCCTGGTCCGACCAGAAGTCGGGCCGACTCTGCATGTCCTCGATCTCCGCCAGGCGCTGTCGCTTCTTGGCGTAGTCAAAGACTCTCCTTCAGCTGCGCCAGCCGTTGTTTGGAGGCCTCGTTCTGGTCTTGGTGGTCGCGTGCGGAGGGCATAGGGCGGGCTCGGGGCCGCGGATTCTACGGATCCACCCCGGCCGCGTCACCGTCCTCGATCGAGTTCGAGGATGCCCTGTTCCGCGATGAGCCGCTCGACCTCCGCGGGATCGCGTGGGCATTCACTCGTCAACACGTCGCAGCCCGTTTCGGTCACGACGACCACGTCTTCGATGCGGATCCCGATGCCCGTCTCCACGTCGTACAGGCCCGGCTCGACGACGAAGGTCACGCCCGGAACGAGCGGCTTGCCGGAGTCGCCGACGTCGTGCACCTCGAGCCCGACGAAGTGGCATACACCGTGCTTGATCATGCTAATGAAGCCGCGCGCGACGAGCACCTCCCTGCAGGCCTTCTCGACGTCGCGGATCTTCGCGCCGGGCTTGATCACCGCGATCCCGGCCGCCTGCGACGCGCGCACCGCCTCGTACATCTCGAGCTGGCGCGGCGTGAACTTCCCGTCGACCGGCCAGGCGCGCGTGATGTCGGTCACGTAGTGGTCGAGCTCGGGCCCGAAGTCGATCAACATCATTTCGCCCGCGCCGAGCCTGCGGTGCTGGCCCGAGTAGTGCAGCACGCAGGAATTGGGGCCCGCGCCGGTGATCGGCTGGTAGCCCGGCCCGTCGGCGCCCTCGCGCTGCTGCACGAACCCCATCAGCGCGCCGAGGTCGCCCTCGTAGATGCCCGCGCGCGTCGAGCGAATCGCCTCCATCATCGCCAGCGCGCCCGCGCGGCACGAACGCCGCAGCGCGTCGATCTCCTCGGGTTGCTTGACGCGGCGCATTTCGCTGAGCTCGCTCGCCATGTCCTTCGGCTCGGCGCCCAGCAGCTCGAGCTGCTCCTTGAGCGCCTTCTCGCGGCTCGTGCGCCCGTCGAGCAGATCCTTCGCCTGGGCATTGTCGAACGGACCGGCGCGATCGATGGAGCCGGACAGGATCACCGTCGGGTGCATGCTGATCCACACCTGCTTCTCGCGCTCGAGCGCTTCCTTGACGGCCGCGACGAGCGTGTCGTTCTCACGCACGTCGGTGAAACCGGCGAGCTCCGCCACCCATCCGTCACGGCTGTCCCACTTCTCCCCTTCCCAGCTCTCGTTGCGCTTGTCGGGGCGCGGCAGGAACAAGAGCTCTTCGCCGCTGTCGCAGTTCATCAACAGCGCGGCGTTGGGCGTCTCGATGCCGGTCAGGTACCAGAACACCTTGTCCTGCCGGAACGCCGTGTAGTCGCGTGTGTCGGGCAGGCCGCGCACGAGCACCCAGCCCTTGCCGAGGCGCTTGCGCAGTTCGGAGCGGCGGCCGGAATGAAACTCCTTGCCGAGCCCGCAGTACGGCGCGCCGTTCGCGGCGCGTGCCTTGTTCGTCGCGACGACGTCCGAGGACTTGACATCGGCGGCGTCGAGCACGCCGGGACCCGGAATGGAGACGAGCGAGAAGAACAGGCTGGTGAGCAACATGGCTGCACCACCTTAACACCGCCGGCGCGGCCCGCGGGTAAGAGTTCGGCACGGTCGCGAGCGTCTCAGACCGACACGCCGAACTCGTCCCCATCGATCGGGTACTGCGCGCCACCGGGGGCGCCCACGGCCGGCGGCCAGTCACGCGTGGACGCGAGCCGGGGCTCGAATTCGGGCAAGAGCTCGAGCGCGAGCGCGTACTGCGCGACGCGCGCGATGGCGCCGATCAGGATCGCGAGCAGCGTGCACACGAGCAGGACTCCGATCTGGAATCCGGCTCCCTCGGTCTCGAACGCGTGGTTGCGCGCATTCGAGAACGCGCCGAGCGCGAAGACCGCGAACACGTGCGCGCCGCCGAGCAGCGCTGCCGGCAGCACAGCGCGCAGCGGATGCCGGAGCAGGAACCACGCCGAGCGCGCGCTCGCCACGAACGCCGAACGCGAGTCCCCCAGCGCGATGCGCGTGCGCGCGTGCACGGCCGCGAGGCCGATGCCGGCAAAGCCCAGTGCGTACAGCCCGTCGCGCAGCCAGCCGATCCGCACCGCGCTCGCCTCGGACGCGAATTCCTGCGGATCGCCGCCCGGCAACCCGCACCAGAGCTCGAGCACGAGCACGCGCCAGGGCAGGCCGTAGAGCAGCCAACCGAGCGCAGCGAGCAGCGCGAGCTCGACCAGCACGACGCGAACGAAGCGCCACCAGGTCTGTGTGGCGCCGGTGGCCCAGCGTGCGATCGAACGCTCACCCGCGGGGGCGGCCAGGAGCGCCAGCGCGCCGCCTGCGCACGCGCAGCCGAGCAACACCGCGAGCAATGCCAGCCACGCGCCGAGCGCGCCCGTCGATGCCGCGAGATCGGCCAGGTCCAGCCGATGATCGAAGCGGAAGGTCTCGTCGAGCGCGGGCAGCAGCTCGGTCTCGGAGTAGCGCTGGGCAGCGGGGCTCTCGAACCAACGAATCCAGCCCAGCGCCGGAGCGAGCGCGAGCGCGAGCGGCACGAGCGCGAACGGGATCCACGCGCCGGGCAGGCGCATGGAACGGGCGAGCGCGCTCAGGCTGCGTGGGATGCGCGGTGCCTGCTGGCGTTCCTCCGCCGCTGAACTCGCTGTGCGCTCGCTCATCGGTTCACCCGCCCAGCCCCGCGTACCACGCCAGTCGGTGCACCCACTGGCCGAATGCGCGTTCGCCATAGCGCGCTCCGACCCACTCCGGTTTCCGTTCCAGCCACCGATTGTCCGACAGGTCCGAGTCGATCGGCAGAAGCCGGCCGGGATCGAGCTCGGCGGAGACGACGCGCCCGCGCCCTTCGAATTCCCAGCGCTTCCACGCACGCTCGAGCTGCTCCTCGCGTGTCCACGTCTCCTCGTGCACCTCACCGTTGTCGAAGGTCACGCGGACCGCCAGCGGCAGGGCGATCGGCGCATGGCGGCGCACCACGACTTCCGCGAGGTCGCGCGTTCGAGCGTCGCGGGGCACGTCGGGTTGCGCGTCGCGTGGACGGCTGGCGGCACCGATGCGATCCAAGAGCCCGTCGCGCGGTCGCTCGCGCAGTTCGTAGCGGCCGTCCTCGCCCGGAAACATCCCGAACGGAGCATCGACCTTGCGGTTCTCCGCCCAGACGCTCCAGTTCGCCGTGTCGGTCGAGCGGAAGAGCTGCTGGAAGTACCACGAGAGGTCCGCGTCGAGGCCGTCGCCTGCCTGGAAGGCGGCGAAGAAGTCGTCGGGCTCGGGGTGCGCGTAGCGCCAACTCAGCGCGAAGTGCCGCATGCCGCGCAGGAAGGCGGCTTCGCCCACGAGGCCCTTCAGCGTGCGCAGCGCGGTCGCCGTTCGCGGGTAGGAGTTGTTGCGGTACGACTCGCGGTCGACATAGCGCCAACCGGGCGTGTCGATCGCATCGCTGGACGGGCTGCGCAGATAACCGACGCGATCCTCCATGCGCGGGTGCGAAATCTGCGCGCAGGCCGCGAGGTACGGCTGCTCCTGCCACCAGTCGACGAAACCGCTGTCGCGCAGCAGTTCGACCGTGCCCAGCAACGGCAGCCGGAGCCGCCGCAGCGCGAGCGCATCGGCCAAGGCTCCGCCGCCCGGTTCGCCGGCGAAGCCGGCACCCGGCATCGGCAGCGACGCGTAGCGCGTCGAGGCGCGACTCGGCCCGTAGACGAGCTGCATCACCTCGGAATCGGTGAACGAGTTGAATCCCTCGTCGAGCCAGCTGTGCTCGACCTCGTCGTTGCCGACCAGGCCGTACCAGAACTGGTGCCCGCACTCGTGAACGGTGACTCCCTCCGGAGAGCCGGAGTCGGGACGCGTGAACATCGACGTGCCGCAGGTGAACAGCGTCGGGTACTCCATGCCGCCCGCGGCGCCGGCCCCCCAGGCCGGGTCGACAACCGTGATGTGCTCGTACGGATAGGCGCCGAACCACAGGCCGTAGAAGAACAGCGCCGCGGACGTGGCGCGGAAATGGCGCTCGGCCTGTTCGGCATGCTCGGGCTGGATCAGCAGCGTGACGTCGACATCGCGGCCGGTGGGTTCGACGCCCAAGGCGGCGCGCACTCGCGCGACTTCGTCGGTATACGCTTCTGCCCAGTCGCTCCAGCGAAACGTCTCTCGCACGACGAGCGTGTCCGTATCGGCGGTCCACGTGAAGTCGTGCACCACTCGCTCGCGGGCGGTCTCGTCGTATGTGCGCTTGTCGGCCGGACTCGGGGATTCGAACGCAACGATCAGTCGCTCGTCGGGTCGGCGCAGCGACTGCACCTGCACCCCTCCGCCGCCGACCCGGCCTTCGTACGAGGCCGGAAGGTCGAGCGTCACGCGGTATGTTCCGTAGTCGGAGAAGAACTCGGTGTTCGTGAAGAACGGCTTGCAGTTCCAGCCGCGGCCCGACTCGTACACGCCGAGCTTCGGAAACCACTGCGCGACCAGCATGAAGTCGCCCTTGACGCCGGTGCGGCGACGCACGCGCGGCAATTGGGATTCCCACGCGAGGTCGAGCTCGAGCACCTCTCCCGGCGCGACGGGTCGGGACAACCGGAGCACCGCTACCGTGCGATCCTCGCTGCTCCCGTCCGGGTGGCTCGCGTAGCTCAGCGTGCCGAACAGGTCCTGCGCGCCGCCCGCTTCGATCCGCGAGGCCGCCGTCAGGCGCATCCACCCCCAGCCGTCCTCGATGCGCAAGCCGCGCAGCACGCCCCCCGACGCCGCGAGGTGGGTCGAAGCCGTGTTGGCGAATGCGTTCAAGTACAGGTGCAGCTCGACCGTGTCGACGTGATCCGCGCTGCGGTTGGACCAGCGCACCCGCTCGCGACCTTCGAGGCGGCCGCCGGCGTCCTCCAGCCGTGCAGAAATTTCGTAGTCGACCCGGCACTGCCTTTCGCGCTGGCCGCCCTGCGGCTCCCGGCCCGGCTGTCCGAGGGCCGAAGCGCCGGCCAGGGCCCAGAGCAGCAGGCTCGACAGGCCCCAGCGCGTTGCGGGAACCAGCCTGGGGGCATTACGTAACTGCATTGTTCGCAAGTACTTGAAACCCGTATGCTCGGCCTGGTCCAGCCTGGACACGGGACGAGCTTTCGATTCTATGGCAATTGGCTCAGTTGCGCATCCGACGCGCCGATAACTGGACAGCAGATTCTTTTCTCCCGGATGCGGGAAAGGAGCCAAGCATGGAGATCTATCGAGAAGGACCGATCAAGCCAGTCAGGCCCGAGCGCCTGGAGGAACAGCGCGCCGAGGTGATCCAGTCGATTCGCGCACGCACCGAGGCCGCCGCCCGGCAACTGCGGGAATTCCGCCAGACGATGGGCGAAGGGGCCCGCGTCGGCCGCGACGAGATCTTGCTCGGCCGCGACGAGTCGACGCAGCGCGCCGAGCAGCGCGGGCGCGATCGCAACGCCGACCGGATGGAGTTCTCGGAGCGCGCGCGTGCGCTGGCCGCCGCGACGACCCGCAAGGACGAAGTCTACGAGCGCCGCGTCAGCGAACTGCGCGAGGAGCATGACTCGGGCCGCCTCTACTCCGCCGAGCGCCTCGAGCGAGCCGCGCGCCGCCTGCTCGGCGAGTCCGAGCCGAGCTGAGCAAGAGACTCCGCCGGCTCACGCTGGAAACGACGGAACGCGTCGGCCCCGACAGGGCTGACGCGTTCCTGTGTTTTCGGCGCTGTCTCAGCCCTGCAGCAAGCGCGCGAGTGCGTCGAAGTCGATGCTGCCCAGATCGGCGGAGCGGATCGGACCGAGGCGCTCGAAGCGCTGCGCCTCTTCCGTCGAGCTGATGTCGCCGGCGATTCGTGGTCGACGCATGCGAGCCGGTGAGTTGGATACAGCGGGCTCGCTCGCCACGAGGCCGAGCTGCTGAGAGATGTCGCCGGGCAGTTCCTCGTGGTTGGTCAGCGCGCGGCGCGCCCGCTGGCAAACCTCGAGTGTGTCGGTCAGGTTCTTCTGGATCCGCAGCAGGCGCTCGGTATCCGCCGCGGGCGAGGACAGCGACTGACGCACCTTCGCGCACGCGACCTCGAGCACTGCGATCAGGCAGTTGAGCTTGCGCATCAGCCGCTCGCGATAGGCGGGCGACTCCAGGTGCGATTCGGAAAAGGGCTGTTCCTCTGGCTGACTCATGGGCTGCGACGAGTGCGGGTGGCGGGGACCTCGGTGTCGACGCATCAAGACTACCCCCCTTGGGCGTCGCGGAAGCCGCGAACCGCACTCGAGCTCGAAGGCGGAAAAACCTTCCGACTCGCCGGCTCAACCCGCGCCGAGGCGCAGGCTCTCCACGCTCGCGTCGCACCAGGCTTGGAGCGGCGCGATGTAGAGCCCGAACAGCACGGTCAACACTGCCAGCACGAAGATCGAACCCGCCAGTGCGGACTGGCCGGGCATGCTGCGCTCGGCCGGCTCCGCCAGGAACAGCGCCTTCACGATGCGGAAGTAATAGAAGAGGCTGACGACCGAGTTCAGCGCCATCACCAGCGACAACCACAACAGCCCGTTGTCGACGCCCGCCACGAACAGCATGTACTTGCCGGTGAAGCCGACGGTCGGCGGCAATCCGGTCAGGCTGACCAGGAACACGACCATCGGCACGGTGACCCACAGCGCCTTCGCGCCGAGGCCCTTGAGGCTCGCGATATCGTCCGAGCCGGTGACGGACTCGAAGTAGAGCACGAATCCGAACGCGCCCAGGTTCATCAGGTAGTACGCAGCGAGATAGAACATCGCCGCGTTCCACCCGCTCGACTCCATCGTGGCCATGCCCATCAGCACGTAGCCGGCGTGCGCGATCGACGAGTACGCGAGCATGCGCTTCATGCTCGATTGGCGCAGTGCGGCCAGGTTGCCCAGCGTCATCGTGAGCGCGGACAGGATCGCGAGCAGCGCGCCGATGCGCGCCCCGTATTGCTGGACCGCGCCATCGGCCCCGTCGACGAGGAACAGCTTGCCGACGAAGCGCAACAGGGCCGCGAAGCCGGCGGCCTTCGAGGCCACGGCGAGGAAGCTCGTGACCGGGGTGGGCGCGCCCTCGTAGACGTCGGGCGTCCAGAAGTGGAACGGCACGACCGAGACCTTGTACGCGAAGCCCGCGAGCACGAGCACGATCGCGACGGCCACCGGCACCGGGCCGCTGCTGAACTGCGCGGCCAGGCTGTGCGGCCCGCTCGCCATCTCGGTCAGGTCGATGGTCCCGGTGATGCCGTAGAGCAGGCTGATGCCGTACAGCATGACCCCGGCGGACAAGCCGCCGAAGACCACGTACTTCATCGCCGCCTCGGCCGAGCGCTTGTCTCCCTTGTGGAAACCGGCCAGCGAGTAGGACGCAAGCGAGAGCAGCTCCAACCCGAGCATCAGCAGGAGCAGATTGCTCGTGCTGACCATGAAGAAGATCCCCAAACCCGCGCCGAGCAGCAGCAGGTAGTACTCGCCGATCCCGTGCCGGCGCTCGCGGCGATCGAGCAGCACGAAAAGCACGACGGCGGCCAACGAGCCGACCGTGAACAGCTTGAAAAACGTGCTGAACCGATCGATGTCGATCATGCCGAACACGCGCTTCGCCGCGCCGGCGGATCCGAGTTCGCCCCATTGGCCGAGCAGCAACCAGGCCACGACTCCCAGACCGCCCAGCGTCAGGTAGCCGACCTTGCGCGAGTCGCGTCCCTTGAGGAGGAGGTCGACGACGAGCACGGCGCACAGCAGCACCGTCATCGCGATCTCAGGCGCGATGCTGGGCAGGGATTGCAGGTAGTTCGACACGGGGGCCGCGCCTTTCGGTGGGAACGGGGCTCAGGCCGACTTGGAGAGCGTGCCGACGACCAACTTGATCGTGGGGGCCATCCAATCCGTGAGCAACCACGGGAAGACGCCGAGGATCAGGCACAGCGCGAGGAACGGCGCCTGGCAGAAGACCTCGCGTGCGTTCATGTCGCCGTAGTCCTTGTACTTCGCGTTCAGCGTGCCGAGGAACACGCGCTGCATGGCCCACAGCAGGAACGCCGCGGTGAGCACGATGCCGATCAGTGAGATCACGACCAGCGCCTGGAAGCGCGTGTCCGCCGACTGGTAGGCGCCCAAGAGCGTCATCGCTTCCGACACGAATCCCGCCTGCGTCGGCAGCCCGAGCGCGGCGAAGAAACCCCAGGTCGTCAGCGCCCAGTACTTCGGCATCACCTGGCTGATGCCGCCGAAGCCGTTCAGATCGCGGTGGTGGGCACGGTCGTAGATGACTCCCACCACGAGGAACAGGACGGCCGCCGACGTCCCGTGGTTGAACATCTGCAGCGCCGCGCCGGTCATGCCCCATTCGGTCAGCGCGGCCATGCCGAGCAGCACGTAGCCCATGTGGCTGACCGAGCTGTAGGCGACCATGCGCTTGAAGTCGCTCTGTCCGAGCGCGACGTAGGCGCCGTACACGATGCTGATCACGCCGAGAATGCCGAGCACGTAGGTATTGGCGCGGAACGCGTCGGGCACGATCGGGAAGCAGGCGCGCAGCATGCCGTAGCCGCCGAGCTTGAGCAGGATGCCCGCCAGGATCACCGAGATCGGCGTCGGCGCCTGCACGTGCGCGTCGGGCAGCCAGGTGTGGAACGGGAACACCGGGACCTTGATCGCGAAGCCGACGAACAGGAACCAGAAGACCCAGGTCTGGAAGCCCATGCCGAGCAGCTCGCCGCCGCCGGGCAGCTTGCTGCCGTCCATCGCGCCGGACTGGGCCAGCGCCATCAGCTCGGGGATCGAGAACGTTCCCGCCTGCAGGCGCAGCGCGACGATCGCGACGAGCATCAGCACCGATCCGGCCAGCGTGTACAGGAAGAACTTGATCGCCGCGTACTCGCGCCGCGGGCCGCCCCAGATCCCGATCAGGAAGTACATCGGGAGGAGCATCACCTCCCAGTACACGTAGAAGAGGAAGTAGTCGAGCGCGACGAACACGCCGATGATGCCGACCTCCAGCAACATCAACAGCGCGTAGTAGGACTTCTGCGACTTCTCGATGCCGAAGCTCGCGGGCACCGCGATGAACAAAAGCAGCGTGGTCAGCCACACCAACGCTAGCGACAGTCCGTCGACTCCGACGTAGTAGTAGGCGCCGAGCGAGGTGATCCAGTCGAGGCGCTGGACGAACTGGAGGTTCGCCGAGCTCTTGTCGAACAGATCGAAGTAGAGCCAGGTCGCCAGCACGAACGGAATGCCCGTCGCCGCCAGACTGATCGCCTTGATCAGGCCGGTGTTGGTCCGGGGGACGCACAGGATCGCCGCCATCCCGATGAGCGGGAGGAAGGTGATCCAGGACAGGATGTGCTCTTGCATGTGTTGAGTTGTCCCTCTCGAGGGCTGGCTGGGGCGGCGGCTAGCTGAGGATGAGCCAGGCCGCCGCGAGCAGGCCGCCGCCCATCGCGAATGCCGCGTATTGTTGGATGCGCCCGGTCTGCACGAGGCGCGTGATCGCGCCGAGCGACTGCGAAACCAGGCCGACGAAGTTCACGAGGCCGTCGACGATCGTGCGATCGAACCAGGCCCAGAAGAATGCGAACGCGCGCTGCGTGAATCCGACCAGCAGCACGAATCCGTCGACGAGCTTCTCGTCGATCCACTTGAGCGAGTTCGCCAGCGCCATGGTCGGCTTGATCACCAGGAGGTTCACGATCTCGTCCCAGTAGTACTTGTGCGCGACCAGCTCGTAGAGCGGATGGATCACGCCGACCACCTTCTCCGGGCGGATCTTGCCCCACAGGTACATCAGCGCGGCGAGCAGGATGCCGGCGCCGGCCACCGACAGCGACACGACGACGGCCTTGCCGTGCGCGGCGTGCTTGGCGTGCTCGATGTGCTCGGGATCATGCGGGACGGCCTGGGGGCCGAGCGCGTGGTGTTGCCGCGCCTCGACGAATCGCGCGACCTTCTCGCCGTAGAGCGAGTCGTGGCTGACGACCTTCTGGAACCAGGTGCCGTGGTGAGCCAGCGGATCGGTCGGCGTGGCCGGCCAGAAGTGGCCGCCGAACACGCCGAGGAAGGCGAGCACCATCAGCGCGAGCGTGATCGGCAGCGGCGACTCGTGCGGCGTGTGGGCATGGCCGCCGTGGCCGTGATCGTGATCATGGCCGTGGCCGGAGTGATCGTTCCCATGGCCGCCGTGGGCGTGGTCATGCCCGCCATGACCGTGACCACCATGACCGTGGCCGCCGTGAGCGTGACCGTGGCCGCCACCGTGCTCGTCGTGAGCATGCCCGACGTGCGCGTGTCCGGCTGCCGCCAGTGAAACGTGGTGCTCGGCCTGACCCCCTCGGTACGTGCCGAAGAAGGTCATGAAGATCAGGCGGAACATGTAGAACGCCGTCAGCAGGGCGGCCGCCGGCAGCGCGATCGACACGAAGGTCGCCGTGCTCGAAGGCAGCAGCATGTTGCGCTCGAAGGCCGCGGCGATGATCTGGTCCTTCGAGTAGAAGCCCGAGAAGAGCGGAATGCCCGCGATCGCGATCGTCGACAAGAGCATGCACACGAACGTGATGGGCATGAACTTGCGCAACCCGCCCATCTTCCGCATGTCCTGCTCGTGGTGGCAGCCGTGGATCACGGAGCCGGCGCACAAGAACAAGCAGGCCTTGAAGAACGCGTGCGTGAGCATGTGGAACATGCCTGGCACGACGCCGCCCACGCCGACAGCTGCGACCATGAAGCCGAGCTGCGAGATCGTCGAATAGGCGAGCACTCCCTTGATGTCGTTGATCGTCGTGCCGATCGTCGCCGCGAACAGCGCGGTGACGCCGCCCGCGATGGCGGCGACCTCCAGCACCTCGGGGCTGAACACCGGGTAGAGGCGGCCGGTCAGGAACACGCCGGCGGCGACCATCGTCGCCGCGTGGATCATCGCGGAGACCGGAGTCGGGCCCTCCATCGCGTCCGGCAGCCAGATGTGCAGCGGGAACTGCGCCGACTTGCCGATCGTGCCGCCCAGGCACAACAGACCCGCCGCCGTCAACCAGCCCGGGTACTCGCCGCCGTTCTGCTCGACGGTCACCCGCACGAGCTCCCACAGCTCCGTGAAACGCAGCGTCTCGAACTTGTAGTAGAGGATCGCCATGCCCATGAACAGGCATGTGTCGCCGACGCGCGTCGTCAGGAAGGCCTTCTTGCACGCCGATGCGGCGAACTTGATGCGCGGGCTGTTCGGGTCGTGACTGAAGTGGCCGATGAGCAGGTAGCTCATCAGGCCCATCAGCTCCCAGAAGATGAACAGGAACAGCAGGTTGTCCGACAGGACCAACCCGAGCATCGCGAACGTGAACAGGCTGATGTTCGCGAAGAAGATGTGGTAGCGCCGGTCGCCGTGCATGTACCCGACCGAGAACAGGTGCACGAAGAACGACACGACGCCGACGACGGCGAGCATTCCCGCTCCGAGGCCGTCATAGAAGATGCCGGCGACGATGTTCCCGGAGCCAGCCTCCGAGCCGCGATCGGAGTACAGCCAGCGGAAGCCCCAGCCATGGTCCAGCGAGTTGTGCCGGAACTCCTCGCCGGCGTAGCCGGCGCTGATCGCCTTGGCCGCCATGTACAGCGTGATGCACATCGCGACGAACATGCCCGTGAGGAGCAGCCAGTCGCCCTTGCGCGGCAGGTACTTGCCGAAAAAGATCTGGATCGCGTACCCGAACAACGGGATCAGCGGCACCGCGAGCAGCAGCTTGAAGTCGATCGCGGGGTCGAACTGGAGCATCGGGGGAGTTGGGGACGGAAGGTGGACCGAAGATCAGGATCCGCGACGGAGCTACTCGCGCAGCTGATCTGCCTCACTGGGTTTGACCGAGTTGAAGGCCTGGAACACGTTGAGCACGATCGCCAGCGCGACGGCGGCCTCGGCCGCGGCCAGGATGATCGTGAAGATCGCGAACATCTTCCCTTCGAGGCCGCCCCCCCCGCCGGGCAGGCCGCCATAGTGCCGGCCGAAGGCGACGAAGTTGATGTTGGCAGCGTTGAGCACCATCTCGATGCCCATCAGCACGTACAGGATGTTGCGGCGCGTGACGATCGTGACGATCCCGATCGCGAACAACGCGGCCGACACGGCGACGTAGGCACCCAGGCTCATCAGGCGTTCCTCCGCTTGGTCGACGGCGCGCGGCCGAGCGCGGCACAGTGAAACTCGCGCCAGGCCAGCCGCAGGCCGCGCGCGAAGCGCGCGCTGGCCAGCGTCAGGAGCAGCAGTGCGCCCCAACCGACGAGCGCGAAAGCGATGGCGGAGGCGAGCTTCATCGGCGCTCCTCCGCGTAGTCCGAGCGCTTGCGGCGCGCGATGTACACGGAGGCGACCAACGCCACCGTCAACAGCACCGCCGCGAGCTCGAACGGGATCACGTATTGGTCGTAGGCGAGGAAACCGACACCGATGTCCTTCGCCGTGACCGGATCCGCGGTCTCGCCGGGAGTCAGCACGGGCTGCCCCGAGAAGTTCGCGCTCCCGGCGACCTGCATGCCGATCCAGATGGTCGCGGCGCCGACGACCGCGAGGCCGCCGAGCACCCGCGTGAGCTTGCGCTCGCCGAGATCGGGCGGAGTCAGCATCACGCCGAACAGGAGCAGCGCCAGGATGCCGCCGACGTAGATCAGCACCTGCGCCATGGCGAGGAAATCGGCCTCGAGCAACACGAAGATGCCGGCCGTGCCCATGAACGTCGCCATCAGCGCGAACGCACTGCGCACGACCGAACGTTCCCAGACGCAGGCGAGAGCGCCGCCGACCGTCAGCAGCGCCATCAACCCGAACGCGACGCCCGGCGCGCCCGCGCGCAGTCCGCCCGCGACGAGCGCAACCAGGCCGAGCAGGGCCAGCGCCCCGTAGAACAGGCGCTGCAGGTTGGGGTCGCCGCCGATCGGGCCCGGGCCGGAGCTCGCTGGAACCATCGGCCTAGCTCTCCGCCTCCGCGTCCGCGTCGCTCTCGGGCTCGTCCGCCACCTCTTGCCCGGCGGCCTTGGCCGCCTCCTTGCGCTTCTTCTTCTCCTCGGCCTCGAGCATGCGGATCTTCGCCTCGCGCGCCATGCCCTTGAACGACAGGAGGTCGTGCTTGAACTCGCTGCGGTCGTAGCTGACGAACGCGAACTCGGTGCCCATGTGGATGCAGTCCTTAGGGCAGGGATAGACGCACAGCTCGCAGAACATGCACTTCTGGTAGTCGAGCGTGAAGCTGACCCACTCGAGCTCCTTGCCGTGGCGCACCGCGTCCATCTCGATGCAGTCGATCGGGCAGGCGCGCGCGCAGGCGAGGCAGTTGATGCACTTCTCCTGCTCGAGGTAGTGGATGCCGCGGTAGCGATTGGGGATCGGCAGGCGCTCCAGCGGGTACTGCACCGTGATCGGCTTCTGCAGCAGGTACTTGCCGGTGATCTGCATCCCCACGAGGGAGGACTTCAGACCGTCCCAGACGTTCTTCGCGTATTTCGCAGTTGCGTTCATCGGGCTCTCGTCGTTCGAGTGGTTGGCGCCGCGGTGGGAACCGGCCTCGGCTCAGCTCGCGCCTCCGAAGAAGCGGATCCAGGCGAGCTCGAAGAGCGCCGCGCCGAGCACGCACACCATGGAAAGCGGCGTCAGGTACTTGTAGCCGAGCGTCATGACCTGATCGATGCGGATGCGCGGCAACGACCAGCGCACCCACATCATCAGGAACACGCCGGCAAAGGCCTTCACGACGATGGTCGCGACGGCGACGAGGTTGTGCAGCAGGCTGCCCTCTCCGAGCAGCTTCAGCGTGCCGATCGTCTCGCCGAGATCGATCGTGTGCGGCGCCATCTGCGCGACGGCCCAGGTGAACGGGCTCTCGAAGCCGCCGAAGAAGAAGAAGGCGCCGACGGCCGAGTACAGGAACATCGCCGCGTACTCTTCCATGAAGAAGAACGACCAGCGGATGCCCGAGTACTCGGTCAGGAAGCCCGAGACGAGTTCGGACTCGGACTCGGGCAAGTCGAAGGGCGCGCGCTTGGTCTCGGCGAGCACGGCCGTGAAGAAGAGCAGGAAGGCCGGGAGCATGAACGGGTTCTGGAACACGAACCAGTGCATGCCGTACCAGCCGCCTTGCGCCGCGCTGGCCTCGCGCAGATTGAACGTCCCGGCGACGATCAGCGGCACCATCAGCGAGATGCCCAGCGGAACCTCGTACGCGATCACCTGCGCGGCCTCGCGCATCGAGCCGTACAGCGACCACTTCGAGTTCGATGCCCAGCCCGCCATGACGACGCCGATGGTCGTGGTGGAGGTCATCGCGAGGATGAAGAAGACCCCCAGGTCGATGTCGGCGAAGAAGAAGTTCGGCGACAGCGCGAGCGCCGCCATCGCGCCGAGCAGGCTCGCCAGCACGATCGCCGGCGAGAGCACGAACAGCACCTTGTCCGCGCCCTTGGGGATGATGTCCTCCTTGAGCAACAGCTTCACGCCGTCCGCGATCGGCTGCAGCCAGCCGTGCCAACCGACGTGCATCGGGCCGTAGCGGCACTGGATGTGGCCGGCGACCTTGCGCTCCATCCAGGTCGAGAACATCGCGATCAGCGAGATCAGCGCGACGGCCAAGCCGACGGCGATCAGCGCGGAGGTTGCCATGACGGCCCACAGCGGCACGCTCTCGGGACGCAGGCCGGTGAGCAGGTCGAGCACCAGGTTCCCGTCGCCGACGGGAGCCGGCGCGGCGAGCGGCGTTTCAGTGACGGCGAGCATGGGCTAGCGGTCCGTCTCCCCGATCACGACGTCGGTCGAACCGACGATCGCGACCGCGTCGGACAACAACGTGCCGGTCATCAGCGCCTCGGTCACGGCGACGTTGACGAAGCTGGGGCCGCGCACACGCACGCGAATCGCGACCTTGCCGCCGTCGGACACCACGTAGTGCCCGAGCTCGCCGCGCGGATTCTCGATGCCCACGTAGGCTTCGCCGGTCGGCACGCGCAGCACCTTGGGCACGTCGCCGATGATCGGACCGGGCTCGATGTGCGCCAGGCACCAGCGCACGATCTTGATCGATTCCATCATCTCCATCACGCGCACCCAGGTGCGGTCCCAGCAGTCGCCGAGCGAGCCCTTCTCCCCGCGTGCGACGGGGATCTTGAAGGCGCCGTCCTTCCAGATCTCGCCGTAGAGCGAGTAGGGCATGTCGCGGCGCAGGTCCCAGTCGACCCCCGACCCGCGCAGCATCGGACCGGTCAGACCGAAATCCAGCGCCATCTCGCGCGAGATCACGCCCACGTCGGCGGTGCGCTTGACGAAGATGTGATTCTCCATCAAGAGGTCGTAGTACTCGACCCACTTCTGCTCGAACACGTCGCAGAAGCGCTCGACTTCGCCGAGCCATCCCGGAGGAGCGTCGTTGAACACGCCGCCGATGCGGATGTACGAGTAGGTCAGGCGCGCGCCGCAGATCTTCTCGAACAGCGCCATCATCCATTCGCGCTCGCGGAACGCGTAGAAGAACGGCGTGAACGCGCCGATGTCGAGGCCGTACGTTCCGTACGCGATCAAGTGGCTGCCGATGCGGTTGAGCTCGGCGCAGATGATGCGCAGCATCTGCGCGCGGCGCGGGATCTCCAGCCCGGTCATCAGCGCCTCGACGGCCATGCTGTAACCGAGATTGTTGTTCATCGACGACAGGTAGTCGTACCGGTCGGTGTACGGCAGGTACTGCAGCCACTCGACGTTCTCGCCGATCTTCTCCGCGCAGCGGTGCAGATACCCCAGATGCGGCTGCGCGCCCGTGACGATCTCGCCGTCGACGCGCAGCAGGATGCGCATCACGCCGTGGGTCGCGGGGTGCTGCGGCCCCATGTTGAGCTCCATGTCCTGCGTGCGCACGTCGAGCATGAACTCGCGCTCGCCACTGGGCAGCACGCGCGCCTCGTCGAGCGACATCGACGGGCTCGCGCCCTGCTTGGAGTCCGGTGCGGTCTGGGCCATCGTGTTCCTCTTGCTCCCGCTACACGCAGGAGATGCCGTGATACTCCTTGGGGAACTCGTAGTCCTTGCGCAGCGGCGCACCGATCCAGTCGTCCGGCAACAGGATGTTGCGCGGATCGGGGTGCCCGGTGAATTCGATGCCGAACATCTCGCCGCACTCGCGCTCGGCCCACTGCGCGGCGCGGTAGGCCCGCACCGAGCTCGGCATGCGCGCCTGTTGCTTGGCCAGCGTGCACTTGATCGCCAACCGGTGCTTGTGCCGCACCGACAGCAGGTTGACGTTGATCCAAAGGTCCGCCGCGTCCTTGGACGGATCGGTCGCGCTCAGGTCGGCCAGGATCTCGAAGGACAAGCGCGCGTCGTCGCGGCACACGACCAGGAAATCGACGAGCTTCTGCGCGTCGACGAGCAGGAACGGATCACCGGCGCGGCCCTTGGAGTGCTTGTCCTTGGGATCGGCGGGCCGCGGCTCGTCGCTGCCCAGCAGACCCGGCGCGCGCAGCACCCGCAGTCGGTCGTGGATGGCTTGAAAGTCCATGCAGGGTGTTCTGGATCGTGTTGTGGGCGGGACGTTCAGGCCAGGCGCGCGGGCCGACGGACCACCGAGGAGCGGCGGATCTTCTCCTGCAGGAGCATCAGGCCTTCGAGCAACGCTTCCGGGCGCGGCGGACATCCCGCGATGTACACGTCCACGGGCACGACGCGGTCGACGCCCTTCACCACCGTGTATCCGTACTTGTAGTAGGGGCCGCCGCCGGTCGCGCACGCGCCCATCGCGATCACGTACTTGGGGCCCGGCATCTGGTCGTACAGGCGCCGGATGCGCTCGGCCATCTTGAAGTTGACCGTACCGGCCACGATCATCAGATCGGCCTGCCGGGGAGTCGCGCGAAACGCGCCCGCGCCGAAGCGATCGATGTCGTGGTGCGCCGCGCCGACGGCCATCATCTCGATCGCGCAGCAGGCCAGACCGAACGTCATCGGCCAGATGCTCGAGAGGCGCGCCCAGTTGATCAGCCAATCGACGCGCGTGGTCAGCACGTTTTCTTCGAACTGCTTCTCGAGGATTCCCATGGATGTGCGGGTCGGGCGTCGGGAGGGGATCGGCTGCGGAGATCGGGGATCGTGGAGAGACGGCTAGGCCGCCGCTTCTGAGCTGGCCGCCGCGGCAGCGGCCTTCTTGCGCTCTTCCGCGAGGCGTTCCTGTTCCTTCTCGAGCTCCTGCACGAGCGGGAGATTGGACGATTCGCGGCCGGCCGGCTGGTACGGCTGCGCGCTGTACGTGAGCACCCAGTCCAGATCCCCCTTGGCCCACACGTAGGCGAGGCCGAGCGCGAGCACGGCGAGGAAGATCACGCCCTCGATCAGGGCGAAGATGCCGATGCCCGCGCCGGCGCCGGCTCCAGTTCCGGCGTAGGCCTCCTTCAGCACGATGGCCCACGGGAAGAGGAACGCGATCTCGACGGCGAACACCACGTAGACCAGCGCGACTGTGTAGTACCGGATGTCGAACTGGATCCAGGCTTCGCCGATCGTGACCTCGCCGCACTCGTAGGTCTCGAGGCCCTCATCTTGCGTGCGCTGGGGTCGCAGCACCGACGCGATCAGCAGGTTCGCGAAGACGAACGCCAGTCCGACGCTGGCGAAGACGAGGACTGTGAAGTAGTCGAAGTACATCGGGGGAGGTGGGCGCGGCAGGGCGCACGCTGCCGGAGCACCCCCTGCTGGAGGGGGCGGTCGGACGAGCGATGCGCGCTCAGCTGGCGCCCCACGGACCCGTCGAGGGGGGGCTCCGAGGGGCTCGGAACTGGGCTCGACGAAACCTGTTGCGACAGGCAACGGCGGAGCATAGAGACGCGGCGGCGGGGGGGTCAAGCAACGCAAGGGCACTCAGGAGCCTCGCGGCCTGGACAGTGCGCCCCAGCAGGCGAACTCGGGCCTGTACGAGGCGATGGAGGGGCGAGCGGACGCTCGCACCGGGCAAAGGCGCCCATCAACCGCCACAATGGATTCTAATTGGCATTTATATGGCCTTCATTTGGGGTCTCGCCATCGCCACGGATGCTCAAGTGGTTTTCAACTACCCAAGACTCAACGGGCGCGCCTCACACCACGCCCGAGGTTGGCGCTGGGATTCCGGCCTGCTGTTCTTATAATGCTGGACCGGTCCGCGCTGCGTGCGTCCAGGCCCACCGTCGCACTCGCCCTCAGCGTCGAGATCGCCGCCTGTCGGGTTGGCTGGCCCCTCGCCCCAGCCTGGGCCCACTTCAAGACGGCCTCAGCCCGCTCCACCACCCTCCATGGCTCTCGCCCTGCTCCAACTCGAAGTCGTCCGCGGACCGTCCAAGCTCGCCGGCATCGGCAACGCGCTCGAGATCCTGCCGACCGCCGACACCGGCCGCGAAGGGGTCTACCCCGGCCAGGCGATCATCGTCACGACCGCTGCGCGCCGCTTGATCGAGATGTCGAAGGCGTCCGAGAAGCTCGAGGCCATCGCGGTCACCGGGACCATCGATCCGCTCGCGCACCGCGACTTCCGTGAGATCACGGAGAACCTCAAGGAGCTCGGCAAGAAGTGGTACCCCAAGGTGCCGCTTTGCCTGGTCGCGTCGATGCTCAACCTGCAGAACTCCGACGCGCGCCACGCCTGCGCGACGTACGAGCGCATGCTCGTGCGCATCGACGCGGGCACGCAGAAGGTCTTCTCGCAGCTGCACGGCAGCAAGGCCAAGGCGCTCAAGGACTGCATCGAGCAGTTGGCCGCGGTCGAGCATCCGCGCCTCGTCGTGCAAGCCTGCCTGTCCCAGGGTGACATCGACAATGTCACGGACGCGGAACAGCGCGCTTGGCTCGCGATCCTGGCTCGCGTGCGCCCCGCGCAGGTGCAGCTGGCGGTGCCGGCCAAGGGAACCAAGGGCCGCAAGGCCCCGGCCAAGTCCAAGCTCGACGAGATCGCCGCCAAGGTGACGGAAAAGACCGGCGCGCCGATCCAGTGGATCGGCGAGCTGTAGTCGCGCTTTCGCGCGCGACCGCGCTACGCTGACGCGCAACCGTGTCGAACGTCCTCGCTCGTCTGGAGCGCGTGTCGAAGTCCTTCGGCGAGCGCCGCGCGCTGCGCGAATTGTCGCTCGAGGTGCGCGCGGGCGAGGTGTTCGGACTGCTCGGGCCCAACGGTGCCGGCAAGACCACCGCCGTGCGCATTCTGTGCGGCCTGCTCGCGCCCGATGCCGGCCAAGCGGTGATCGACGGCCACGATGTCGCGCGTGAGCCGATCGCGGCGCGACGCGCGCTCGGCTACGTGCCGGATGGCGCACCGTTGTATGCGAACCTGTCGGCCGACGAGCACCTGCGCCTGGTCGCCGCCCTGCACGGGCTGGATCCGGCCGAGTCCGCGCGTGAGGCGGAGCGGTTGCTTGCCGGCTTCGAGCTCGTCGAGCATCGCGCTCGCGCCGTGGGCGCGTATTCGCGCGGCATGCGGCAGAAGCTCGCGATCGCGTGCGCGCTGCTGCCGCGACCGCGCCTGCTGGTGCTCGACGAGCCGCTCACGGGACTGGACGCGCCGAGCACGGCCACGCTCAAGGAAGTGCTGCGCCTGTGGGCCGATCGCGGCGGCGCCGTGCTGTACACGTCGCACCTGCTCGATGTCGTCGAGCGCGTGTGCGACCGGATGGTGGTCGTCGACGGCGGCGAGTGCATCGCCGCGGGCTCGCTCGACGAATTGCGGGCGCAATCGGGCGGCGCGGGCCCGCTGGAGCAGGTATTCGCGCGGCTCACGCACGCCGAGGATCCGGTCGCGACGGCGCGGCGGATCCTCGGGCAATGACGGCGCTCAGGGCGACTCGCGCCGGCGGATCGGCACTTTTTGGAACTGGTCGTCCACCGCGACCATCGTCACCTGCGCCTCGGTCACCGGAACGTACTCGCTCGAACCGAAGCGCCTGCGCGCCCACACCGAGACCTTGACCGTCACCGAGGTCGTGCCGACGCGCACGGTCTCCGTGTAGAACGACACGAGATCGCCCACGAGCACCGGCTTCTTGAACACGATCTCGTCCATCGCGACGGTCACGACCCGCCCATGGTGGTAATGGTGCGCCTCGATCGCGGCCGCGAGGTCGATGTGCGACAGGATCACGCCGCCGAAGATCGTGCCGAGCGCGTTCGTGTCGCGCGGCATCATCACGACGCGGATCGCCGGTTCGCGTCCGCGCGGCGGCTCGAGATCGTCGGGCGGCAGATCGTCCGGGCTCATGCGGCCCCCCCACCGGAATCGACGGGCACGGCGGCGCGCTCGGCCGGCTTGGTGACGGGCAGACCCAGCGAACGTTGGGCGTAGGCGAGCACGCGCTGCTCCAGCAGCGGCGTGCAGCCGTGGTACAGGTGCGTGGCCTCCGGCACTTCGTCGAGCTCGAGCTGCGGCGGCAGGTCGGGATGCCGCGCGACGAATTCGGCGCGCGTGCCGAACTCGTCCTTGCCGCCGAACAACAGGTATCCCGGCTGGGTCAACCGCTCGATGCCGGGGCACGCGAAGCGCTTGATCGGCAGCGCCATCAGGATCACGCGCCGGATGCGCAGGTCTCGCGCGGCCAGCGCCCCCATCGTCCGCGCGCCGAAGGAGAAGCCCGCGCCCCACAGCTCGACGCCCGGATGCCGCGCACGGACCCAGTCGAAGGCCGCGGAGGCGTCGTCCTCCTCGGCTCCGTTGCCGTCGTGCGAGCCCTCACTGGCGCCGGTGCCGCGGAAGTTGAAGCGCAGCACGGCCACGTCGCACGCCCGCAGCGCGCGCGCGCAGCGGAACACGAGCGTATTGTGCAGCGTGCCGCCGAACAGCGGATGCGGGTGGCAGACCACGGCGAGCGCGCGCGGGCGCACGCCCGCGGGCACGTCCCACCACAGCGCCTCGAGGCGCCCGGCCGGGCCCGGTACCGACACTTCCATTCCAGTAGCGTAGCGCAGACCGCGCCGTTCCAGCGTCGTTCGATCCTCCGGACGCGAAGTGGCGCCTGCCGCGCGCACGTCCTACGTTATCGACATGGCTGACTCCGTCCACGTCGTGAACGTCACCGCGGCAACCTTCCAGAAGGAGGTCGTCGAGCGCTCCCGCAAGACACCGGTCCTGATCGACTTCTGGGCCCCCTGGTGCGGTCCGTGCAAGCAGCTCACGCCGGTGCTCGAGCGACTGGTGGCCGAAGGAGCCGGCGCCTGGGTGCTCGCCAAGGTCAACACGGACAAGGAGACCGAGCTCGCTCAGGCCTTCCAGATCCAAGGCATCCCGGCCGTCATGGCCGTCAAGGACGGGCGCATCGTCGACGGCTTCCAGGGCGCGCTTCCGGAGCGCGACGTGCGCAAGTTCCTCGACAACCTGGTCGGCAAGCAGATGGATCCGCTGGCGATCGCGCGCGAGATGGCCGCGGAAGGCGAGCTCGAACAGGCGCTCGGACTGCTGCGCGAGATCCTGGTCGAGATGCCCGAGCACCACGAAGCGCGCGTGCTGCTCGGCACCATGCTGTGCAATGCCGGCCGGACGAGCGAGGCGCAGGCGGTTTACGACAAGCTGCCCGAGGACGCACGCGCCAAGGAACCGGCCAAGGCGCTGGCCGCGCAGCTCGCGTTGACGCGGCAGGCCTCGGAGTTGGACAGCGCCGCGGCCGCGATCCTCAAGAATCCCAATGACGTCGCCGCGCGGATCCAGCACGCGCGCAGCCTGATCGGCGCGAAGCGCGAGGAGGAAGGGCTCGGCGCGCTGCTCGAGCTGGTCAAGTCGCAGCCGTCCTTCGACGGCGGCGCGGCCAAGAAAGCGATGCTCGAGGCCTTCGGCGCGCTCGGCGCGGACCATCCGCTGACCGTGAAGTACCGCTACCAGCTGCAGATGGTGCTGCTGGTCTGACCGCGCCCTCGGCGCGACGACATGCTGCGACGCGTCCTGCTGCTGCTGCGCGCGCGCTGGAAGGCGGAAGCCGCCGGCGGCGCCCCGATTGCGCCGCTGATGACGCATGCCGGCCTGTCCGCGCTGCTGTGCGGATTGGTGCGCGACGAGCTCGACACGTGGGGCTATGCGCTGTGCGCGCTCTCCTTCTGCGCGGCGCTGGCCGCGATCCCGTTGCTCGGAGACCTCGGGAGCATCCTGCGCCGCGACGCCGCGCAGGCCTGGATCGAGGCCCAGCCGATCACGCGACGCGAGCTCGGGCTGGCCCGCGTGATCCACGTGCTGCTGCTGTTGCTGCTCGTCGCGAGCGCGTCGCTGCTGCCGGCGGCGCTGTTGATGCGCGCCGATTTCGACACGCGCCTGGCGCTGTTCGGCCTGGGTTGCGCGGAGGTGCTGTGCCTGGCCGCGCTGCTGCTGCTCGCGCAGGCCCTGCTCGGCGGCCGCGCCGAGAGCCTGCTGGTCGGATTGCAGACGCTGCTCGTCGTTGGGGTCCTGGTCGGGCTGATCCTCGGCCTGCGCCGGATCGGTTTCGTGCGCGAGCTCGCGGCGAGCTCCGGCGACGAGTGGATTCCCGCCGCGATCGCCTGGCTTCCACCGGCCTGGTTCGCCGCCGCGCTGCACGAGCGCGCGCCGAGCTGGTGGATCTTCGTGCCGACGGCGGTCGCGCTGCTCGCCGTGCTCGCGTTGTGCGTCGCCCCGTCCGTGTCCGGCGCGGCGCCGCGCGCGGGTGCCGGCCTGCTCGATCGGCTGCTCTCGCCGCTGACTCACCTCGTGCGGCGCACCTGGGTCCGCAGAGCGGAGCGCGGCGCCTACGAGCTCGTCACGCTGGCTCTTCCGCGCGAGCGCGAATTCGCGCTGCGCGTCTATCCGCTGTTCGGACTGCCGCTGGCGTTCCTCGTCCTCGGCGGTCGCGATGCCGACCCGGCGCGCGCGCAGGCCTTCGGCTCGCTGCTGTTGTTCTCGGTCGTCGTGTACCTGCCGGTGCTGCTCGCACAGGTGCCGTGCTCGGATTCGTCGTCCGCGCGCTGGCTGGTCGACAACGCGCCGGTCGAGCGCAGCGACATCGAGCTGGGGGCCTGCAAGGCGCTGGTCGTGCGCTTCCTGGTGCCGCTCTACGTCGCGCTCTTCGCATTGGTCGCGGCCACGATCGGTGCGGGCTTCGCGGCGCGCCTCGCGCCGGTCGCGTTCCTGACCGCGGTCCTCGCGCTGCGGGCGCTGTACTCGAAGTGCGCGCACGATGCTCCGCTGTCGATCGCGCCGAACGAGCTCGAGGCGCCGTTCGACTGGGCCGGTCTGCTCGGCGGGCTGGCCTTCGGCGCCGCGATCGTCGCGGCGGCGGCGTGGAAACTGCTCGGAGCGCCGTGGGCCGCGCTGGGAGCCGCGCTCGTCCTCGCGATCGCGGTCGCCTTCGCGTTTCGCGCGCCGCCGATTGCTCAGCCCAAGTCGTAGGTGAACGGATTCGAGGCTGCGTGCGCCTGCTTCCAGGCCAGGTACGCGAGCAGCGCGAAGGTCAGCACGAACGGCGGCAGCCACCACCACAGGTGCGCGCGCGCCGAGCGCAGCAGCGAGCCGATCATCGCCGGCCTCCCGCTGCTGCGCGCGCCCCGCTCGACGCGGCCCATTCGCGCGCGATGATCTCCGCGAGATCGCGCATCAGCATCAAGTACGTGTCCGCGTGCGCGTGGCAGTGGTCCTGCATCAACTCGAATCCGACGATCCGATCGGGCGACCGCGCGCGCACGAGCTCGTCGAAGTCGAACAAAGCGACACCGGGATGGCGGCCTGCGACGCGCCGCACGATCTCGTTCGTGAGCGAACTCGCCTTGAGCGGCGCGCGGTCGTAGCGCGCGGCCAGCTCGAGCGACTCGCGCGCTCGCTCCGGCTCCCCCGAGGCCAGTCGGCACAGGCCCAGCAGGTAGTGGGCGAGCGGATGGTCGGGCACGCGCGCGAGCACGCCCTCGAGTTCGGAAGCGAGCTTCGGCAGCGCCTCCCGCTCGTCCGGCGTCGGGCCGGCATGAAAGCGAGCCCAAGCGCTCATCAGCTCGTGCGTTCGCGCTCGCCATTTCGATGGATCGGCCCACAGCGGCCCGCGCGCGGCGAGCGGTTCGGGCAGCGCGCGCAGCGCCGGTGCCGCGCCGCCGGAGCCGTCGCCGAACTCCCAGTCACCGAGGTTCAACACGACCGGCGGCTCGCGCGGGAGGATCTCCTTCCAGCGCGCCGGCCAGGCCGCATGCACGCGCATCAGGCCCTCGATCGCAAGACGGCGCGCCTCCGCTCCGAGCGCGGGATCGATGTTGCTTACGAAGGGCGCGGACAGGTCGTTCGAGAACAGGGTTCCGAGCAGCACCGGCACGCCGCGCTCGTGGGCGAGCGCGCACATGCGATCGAGATTGGCCTCGTAGGCCTGCAGGCGCCGCAGCGTCTGCGCGTACTGGAACGAGCGGAACTTGTCGTGCTCGAAGGCCGAGCGTTCAGGAGCGACCGGCGATCGCCCGGCGGGCGCCGTCGCGCCGGTCTCGAAGGCCGCCACCAGCGCGTGGAAGGTGCGCAGCTTCGAGGCGGCCGTCACCAGCGGACGTTCGAGCGCGCCCCATTCGCGCTCGATCTGCATCTCGAAGCCGAGCTCGACGAACTCGTTGTGGCCCGAGTAGATCACGACGAGATCCGGCTCGAGCGCGAGCGCCTGCTCGAACAACACGAGCACGCGCGCGCTGCCGTAACCGCTGCGGCCGAGATTGACCACCTCCCAGCGATCCGGGCCCGCGGCGTCGAGGAACTGCCGCAGGTTCCCACCCGGAAAGCGCGCCGTGTTCGATCCTCCGAACAGAACGACTCGGCGCGCGTCGCCCTTGGGTGCGATCGAGATCTCGGGCTCTTCGCCCTGGAACATCTGCGTGCGCCAGGCTCCCGCTCGCTGTGGGTCCGGGAGTAGGTAGGAGACGTCGCGGCTGAAGCCGCGCCCGACCTGCTGCTCCGCCGCGCCCAGGCCGAGCAGCGCCAGCGCCAGCTCGCAGACACACAGCGCGAGCACGGTCGGCAGCAGCAGCCAGCACAGGCGCGAGAGCGCGGTCGTTCGAGGCGGCTCGGCCAAGGGTCTCAGGGGGGCTCAGGGCGCGCACGAAGCGCGACGTCCCATTCTAGCGCCGCGTGTCAGTCTAGCGCGGCGTCCCAGGCCGGTGCCGCGCCCGGCGCGATTCAGCGCAGCCCGCCGATCTTGCCGTGTCGCGAGCCGTTCCCGTTGCCGTTGCCGTCGTCTTCGTCGTGCTCGCGCTCGAGCTTCTCCGGAGTGCGCGTCTTCGGGTGCAGGCCGGCCAGCGCGAGCACGCGCTCGATCAAGCGCACGCGTTCCTGCATCGACAGCGATCCCATCGGGATGTACGGGATGCTGAACATCTCGAGCAGCAGCTTGACCATCCCGTCGATGCGCACGACCTCTTCCCACTCGACGCTCGCGCGCACTCCGTCCTGGGTGAGCAATTCGCGGTGCGGGCGCACGAAGAACACGATCCCGCTCTGCACCGACTGCATGTAGCGGCGCAGCAGCGGATCGGTCGCGATCTCGCCCAGGATCGTCGCGTGGTGCGCGGCATAGGCGAGGTTGCAGAAGGCGCGGTCGGACACGAACGAGCCCTTGTATTGCTCCTCGGCCTCGATCTGCCGGCGGAAGACCTCGACCTGATAGCGATTGACGAGGTCGATGTCGCTGCGCAGCACTTCGAGCTTGGCCTCCATCTCGGCCAGCACACCGCGCGCGACTTCCGAGATCATCGGAACCTGGTAGTTGTCGCGCACCCAACGGGCGAGCGTCGTCTTGCCGGTCGAGTGGGCTCCTACGAGGTAAATGCGCAGCGGGGCGGACATCGGGAAGGACGGATCCGAGGTGCTGGGGGGTGGGGCGCGGGCAATCTACCCATGGCGGTTTGGATGGGCAACGGACCACAACAGATTGTGGATAGCCTGTCGAAAACCGCATCCGCGCACCGTTGTGTCGCTCGCGCCACGCGGCCTGGCCCACATCCCGCCCCGCAGGGGCTCCGGCTGACGGCACGGGGGTTGCGAAGCTCTGGACGAACTCGCGACCCGTTTGCACGCCCAAGGGTGACGCTGACGGAGTCCATAGTGGCCCGGGGGGGCCCAGGGCGGTGGCGCCAGCCGGCTCCACCGCCCACTTTCTTCTGCGGGCGCGAGCGAGACACCGCGGCGCCACGGGCGCGCTACCTTGGGCGGCCATGAGCGTGAGCCTGCGCGCCGCGACCGAAGCCGACGCAGCCGCCTGCGCGAAGCTCTACGCGCCGTACGTCCGCGACACCTGCGTCACCTTCGAGCTCGAGGCCCCCGCGCAGGAGGAGATGGCGCATCGAATCCGCGAATACTCGAAGCACGCACCGTGGCTGCTGGCCGTCGACGAGGCGCGGCAAGTCCTCGGATACGCGTACGGCTCGCGCTATCGCGCGCGACCCGCCTACGACTGGACGGCCGAAGTGACCGTGTACGTCGCACACGCTGCTCAGCGCCGCGGCATCGGCCGCGCGCTGTATCGCGCGCTGCTCGACTTGATGCGGCTGCAGGGATTCCACAGCGCGCTCGGCGTGATCAGCCTGCCCAACGACGCCAGCATCGCGCTGCACGAAGCGCTGGGATTCGAGCCGGTCGGCGTGCTGCGCGCTGCCGGCCACAAGCACGGCGCGTGGCACGACACGGGCCTGTGGCAGTGCAGGCTCGGGATCACCGGCGCGGCGCCGATCCCCCTGCGCGGTGCCGCGGAAGTGCTCGCGTCCGGCAGAGGTCGAGCCGTGCTCGAGCGCGAGCGCCTTCGCACCCACTCATGAGCGACACCGAGCACTGGGTCGCGCGCGCGTTGGGCGGCGAGCGCTCCGCGCTCGATGAGGTCTTTCGCCGTCACCGCAGTCGGTTGGTCGCGTGGATCGCGTTGGCCGCACCGCCGGCGCTCACCCGGCGCGTGCCGGCCGAGGACCTGGCGCAGGAGACGCTGCTCGAGGCGGCGCGCAAGCTGGACCGCTTCGAGCCGCGCGGACCGCGCTCGTTCTACGCCTGGTTGGTCGGCATCGCGCGCCACAAGCTGTCGGAAGCACAGCGCGCCGAGTCCGCCGACAAGCGCGGCGGCGCCGAACCGCTCGTGCGCGACCCGACCGGCCGCATCACCTCGCCGACCCGCGCGGCCGCGCGCGCCGAGCGCGCAGACCGAGTGCGCGCGGCGCTGTTGGAGCTGCCCGAAGCGCAGGCGGAGGCGCTGAGACTGCGCTATCTGGAAGGACTGTCGACCGCGGAGGTCGCCGCGCGCATGGGGCGCAGTGAAACGGCGGTCAAGGCGCTCGTCGCGCGCGCATTCGGCGAGCTCGCGGGCCGGCTGGACGCGGATTCCTCGGAATGTGCGCCTCCACGCGCACCCGCGGCGCCATTGGGAGTTCCGGACCCCCAGTCCTCCGGACCCCCCTCATGAGCGAGACCCTCGAAGCCATCCAGGAATCCGTGCTCGACGCGCTGCACCGCGGCGAGCTCGTCGACCGCTCCGCGCTGCTGGCCGCCCATCCGGAGCACGCGGCCGCGCTGCACGGATTCTTCCGCGTGCTCGAAGCGATCGAGGCGCCGGCCTCGGCCGACAGCGCGCCGGTGACACCGCCCGCGCGCTTGGGTGAGTTCGAGATCGTGCGCGAGCTCGGCCGCGGCGGCATGGGCATCGTCTACGAGGCCGTGCAGCTCTCGCTCAAGCGCCGCGTCGCGCTGAAGATCCTGCCGCCGGCGCTGGGCGGCAGCAGCGCACTCGCGCTGCGCTTTCGACGCGAGGCCGAGGCGGCAGCGCGCCTGCGCCACCCGGGCATCGTGCCGGTCTATGCGTATGGCGAGGTCAGCGGCACGCCGTTCTTCGCGCTCGAGCTCGTCGAAGGGCGTTCGCTGGCCGCCGTGATCGCCGACCTGCGCGCGGGCGTGGTCGGCGCGTTGCCGAGCGAGCCGTCGATGCGTCGGCGCTGGTCGGTCGAACTGGCCGCGCGGGTCGCCGAGGCGCTCGCCTACGCGCACGGCCAGGGCATCGTGCACCGCGACGTGAAGCCCGCGAACATCCTGCTCGAGCAGGATGGCACGCCGCGACTGACCGATTTCGGACTGGCGTCGGAGGAGGGGCGTGACACGCTGACCTTGTCGGGCGAGATCTTCGGCTCGCCTCGCTACATGAGCCCGGAGCAGGCCTTCCGGCGCGTGCAGCCGATCGACGGGCGCAGCGACGTGTACTCGCTCGGCGTCACGCTCTACGAGCTCGTCACGCTGCGCTTCCCGTACCGCGGCGAGACGAGCAGCGAGTACCTGTCGGAGGTCTCCGAGGGACGGATCGTGCCGCCGCGCGCGGTCGAGGCGGCGATCACGCCGGCGCTGGAGCAGGTGCTCCTGCGCGCGCTCGCGCATCAACCCGAGCAGCGCTACCCGTCGGCGGCCGCGTTCGCGTCCGACCTGCGCGACCTGGCCGCGCGCTGGGACGAGCTCGAGCGCGCCGCGACGCTCGCCCCGGCCGCGCCGGCCGCACCAGCCGCCCGCATCGTTCCGCCGTCGCTTCCGGCCGCCATGGCCGGCGCGAATGCGTCGAGCGAGGCGGGGAGCAGGCGCAGTGGTCTGCGCTGGACGACGCTGCTGTGGCTCGGCGCCGCGGCGATGCTGCTCGGATTCGCACTCCTGTTCTTCTTGTATCGCAGTTCGGCCGCGCGTCAGCTCGAAGCCGCCGCTGCCGCGAGGCGCGCCGCGGAAGAGCAGCAGCTGCAAGCGCTCGCGACCGCGGAGCTCGCGCGACGGATCGGACCGCTGAGCGCAACCGAGCTCGCGGAGCTCGCGGACGAACAGCATCCTGCCGGTGTGCGCCGACTGCACGAGGTGACGAGGATCGATCTCGACTTGCGCTCGGTGCTCGCGCGAGACCTGCCGCTCCTCTACGAGGTGCCGGTACGGGTGGACGTGGCCGAGAACGTGCCCCCTGACGTCGAGGTCAGCGCTTGGATCTCGATCGCGCGAGACGGCAGGGCGCCGCACTTCTCGACGGGCGAGCAGGTGTTTCCGAACATCGCGGTGCGCACGTGCGAGCTGCGCTTCGCGCTCGACACGGCGCAGGTGCTCGGTCTGTCGGCATCCGAGCTCGCGAGCAACGCGCCGATCTCGACGACGCTGCAGCACGAGGTGACGGTGCGCGTGTGCCGTCCGGGCCGCACGACAGGCACGCTGATCCGCGTGCCGTTGCAGCACGGGGGCCTGATCGTGCATCCGACGTATCCGGCTGATTATCCGAAGGCCGTCGTCGGGCTGGACGAACTGATGCAGCCTGCGTTGGCGCCGCTCGGCGGACGCATCGAGCTGCGCGAGGACCCCTCGGGCGAGGAGGGCGCGATCTGCACGCTGCACTTGCCGAGCATGCTGCGGCCGGCTCCGTTCGCGGGCCGGGTCATGCTGTTCCTCGAGGGGGCGGAGGCTCCGCTGGCCAGCGGCACGTTCCAGCTCGATGCAGCGCCGCTGAGCGCGGTGGATGCCGGCGCGCGGCTCGAGCTGACGCTTGCGCTCCGCATGTCGCCGATTCCGCGGGAGGGTCGTGATGAGGTGCAGCGGGCGCTCGAATCGCAGGACCTGCGCATGCGCGTGTATTTCGAGAGCGACCGCGATGTCGCGCTGCGTTCGACGCAGTACGACGTCCTGTGGTACGGCAAGATCGACGCGACCGTGCCTTTCGAGTATGTGCGTTAGAATCGGCACCTGACGCACGCGGGTTCGTGCGAATTTCGAAGCCAATTCGGAGCAGCGGCGCACGAGCCGCCTCTACCAGGATCAACGCCATGAAGATCTCCAGTTCTTTCGCATCCTCACTCGCCCGCGCCCTGCCCTTGCTGCTGCTCGCCGGCTCCAGCGCCGCCCAGCAGAACCTGTCCGGCTGGAACCGTGACGGCCAGACCTGGCTGGTCTGGGACGACAACCTGACCTTCACGGGCACCGAGAGCGTGTCGATCTACCGCTCGAGCGCGCCGATCTCGACGCTGGGCGAGTTGCAGGCCGCCGAGCGCATCGGTCGGCTCTATCCGCAGGACTGGAAGGCCGCGCGGCTCAATCAGTCGCATCCTGGCGCCACCTGGACGATCCCCGACGCGGGTGGCGCGCCGCTCGCGCTGCTGTCCGGCCAGGGCCTGTTCGTTTACACGCCGCACGAGGCCGTACCCGAGTACTTCGCGGTCGTGAAGACGGAGAACTTCGCGACCGGCCCGTTCACGAGCACCGGCCCAATCGTGCAGAACCTCGATGAGGTCGTGCCGCACGTGCAGAAGACCGGCTTCGATGCCGGCCATCCGTACGAGATCCTCGCGCTGTGGGTCGACGGCCGTGACGATCACGAGTCCGGCCGCGCCGACTTCCCGGTGATGGAGAGCGCCTCCGGCAACGGCACCGCGCACCTGTTCACGGTGTTCGAGCCGACGATCGGCCTGCCCGCCGCGCCGATGCCGGGCGTGGTCTTCCTGCACGGCGGCGGCGGCTCGTACTGGAACTACCGGCCGTCGACGAGCGGCGCGCACCAGATGAACCAGCACGTCGAGAACGGTCTGTACGTGACGCCCGACTCGCACATGTACCTGCGCGTCGGCTCGAACGTCGTGTCGAACACCGCCGGGTGGTTCGGCCACTGCGACAACTACGACCGCTTCGAGGACATCACGCTCGTGCCCGCCGAAGGCACGCTCGTCGCCAACTACTCGCAACGGCGCCTCAACTGGATCATGGACTGGATGCAGGATGCTCGCGGCGTCGATCCGCAGCGCACCGCGCTGTCGGGCCTGTCCGGGGGAGGCCGCGGCACGCACTTGTTCGCTCGCGCGTACCCCGAGCGGCTGTCCGCGAGCCTGTCGTACGTGATGCCGACGAACGTGATGAACGACGACGGCCCGGCGATGTTCGGCACGTTCGAGCAGAACTTGCCGACGACGCTGCCAGGAGCGATCGGCTTCTACGACATCTACCTGCCGACGACGCTGTACGCGACCGTCGACCTCCCGTACCAGCGCTTCGTCGACGGCACGACCGACACGAAGGCCTTGTGGGACGGCAAGCCGCCGAGCTACGACGCGTTCAATGCATGGCGCATGGGCGGAGCGATCTGGTGGGACGAGCGCGGCCACACCGCCGGAAGCCCGACCGGCTGGGCCGGCGCGCACTTCAACGGCTCGCCGAAGTTCGCCGCGCAGTACCTGACGCGCTATCGCAACGACCAGTCGTTCCCGGCCTTCCACGACGTCGACCACAACCTCGCGGTGCCGCAGCAACAACCCGATCCGGGCGATCCGGTGGTGCCCGCCAATGGCGCGCCGTGGGGCTCCTGGGGCGGCTGGTTCGACTGGGACACGAGTTCGATCGTCGACACCGCCGATGCCTGGTCCTGCGAGCTGTGGCTCGAAACGACGGCTGCCTTTCCCGCCGACAATGCGCCGGCGCCGACCGCGCGCGCGAGCGTCACGCTGCGCAGGCTGCAGACGTTCGCGCTCGCGCCGCACGAACCGGCTTGGGTCGAGCTCGCGCTCGTCAACGCGCCGTTCACGATCGTCTTCTCGGCCGCGATCCAGGCCGACGCGAGCGGCGTCCTGACGATCCCGAACCTGCCCTTCGGCCCCGCGGAGCTGCGGCTGTCGGTCGAGCGCGTCGAGGCGGGCGGCCCGCTCGTGCCCTACGGGGTCGCGACGAACGGCTGCGCGGGCGCGCCGGTGCTGGCGGCGAACACGGTGCCGAAAGTGAACACTCCGGGCTTCGCACTGGCGACGACGAACACCGCGCCGAACGCGCCCGGCGTGTTCGCGGTCGGTTCGGCGCCCGCGAGCCTGACGCTGCTCGGCATCACCGCGAACATCGAGGTCTTCACGCCGCCGGCGCTGCTCTACCCCGCGCTCGCGGGTCCGACCGGGCTCGCGCAGAAGCCGATCGGAATTCCCAATGACGCCGGGCTCGCCGGTCTGACCCTGTTCGCGCAGAGCGCATGGCTCGACGCGTGCGGACCCGCGGGGCTATCGGCCTCGCGCGGGGTCGCGGTGACGATCCAGCCCTAGCAGCCCGTTGAACAAGTCGCTACTGCGGCGCAGCACGCGCTCGCGCTGCGGCGTCGAGCTCGTCGGGCCGTGCTCAGCGGCCAGAAAGGCCGCCTGCGCCGGCCCTCTGTCGCTCTCCTTGCATCACGAACGCGTGCTGCGCCTCGCGACGCGACTTGTTCAACGGACTGCTAGCCGGGTGCACGCGGCTGCGCTGGTAGCATGCGGGCGATGCGGCCCATTCGCCCGCTCTCGTGCCTGCTGCGCGTGGCCCTGTTCGTGGCGGTGACCGGCGTCGCGCTGCTGGGTGTCGAGGCGTGGGCGCGCCTCGCCAATCCGTTCGGGATCTGCCTGTACCGCGACAACATCCGCTACGTGAACGAGGCCATCGAGCTGCCGTCCGGCGCTCAGCAGCCGCTGGGCCGCTTGTTCGAGCACCGCAAGCACCTGGCTCTCGAATTCAGCGAGTTCACGCTGCACACCGACGCGCACGGCCTGCGCCTGGCGGACGCGGGCGCGGCACCGAGCGTGCCGCGTCCGCAGTCCGCGGATCGTCCATTGCGCGCGCTGTTCCTGGGCGATTCAGTCACCTTCGCCTGGGGCGTCGAGGAGCGCGACGGTTGGGTGCGCGTGGTCGAGCGCACGACACGAGCACATGACGGCCGCGCGCTCGAGTGCCTGAACGCCGGGCACCCGAAGTACAACACGATCCAGGAAGCTGACTGGCTCGCCGTGCACGGCGACGCGCTCGAGCCGGACGCGGTCGTGCTGACCTACGTCGTCAACGACATCGAGGATCAGTACGGGACCTACCTCAAGTTGATGGAGCAGGCCGCAGCCGCCGCGGCCGCCGATCCGGGCCCGCTCGCGCGCATCGGCACGAGCTTGCGCGAGACGTTCTTCGGCCTCCATGGGCTCGTGACGATCGCCGGCGTGCAGCGCGAGTTGTCGCGCGCGGCCGGCCGCGCGAATCCTCCGGTCGAGGCGCTGCCGGAGTACGCCAACGGCTGGCCGGCATCGCAGGCGGCGCTGGAGCGCGTGCGCGAGTGGTGCGCGCAGCGCCGTCTGCCTCTGCTCGTGCTCGACGCGACTGTGCCGCGCATCAGCGCGTTGCGCGCCTGGTGCGATCAGAACGCGATCCCGTATGCAGACGTCTGCTTCAGCCCGGCCGAATGGGCGCGCGGTGTCGTGATCTCGAAGGCTGACGGCCATTTCAACGCGCTCGGCAATTCGATCATCGCGCGCAAGGCGGCCGCCGCGCTGCATCGGGCGGGAATCGCGGCGCCGGAGTGAACGGTCCTTCCAGGCGGGCTTCGGGCAGCGGTACTGCACCTACTCGTGCCGGCGAGTGCCGCGCACGGCACGGCTGATGCTTCGTGCGCGAGCCCGTCGCGGCGCGCTCAGCAGTTCTCGTACTTCCAGTTCCTGCGCTTGCCCTCGGCGAGCCACTCGAGCGTCGTCGCCAGGCGCTTCGCGCGCGTCGAGTTCTGCTTCGCTTCGCTGATCCACTCGTTGTAGTCGCGTTGCGCGCTCGGCAGGAACGCCTCGTAGGTCTTGCGCGCCTTCGCGTTCTTCGCGAGCGCCGCCTTCAGGTCCGCCGGCGTCGGAATCGGCGCGCGCTTGCCGCGCTTCGACAACGGCGCCTTGGCGCCTTCGTCGTTCAGCTTCATCGCGCGCTTGACGAGCTGTTTCAAAACGACCTTGGCAGGCAGATCGCGAACGGACTTCAGGCAACCGAAGCTGCCCATCGCCTCCTTCCACTTCGGGTCGCGCGGGTCCAGCAGCAGCTCGTGTTTCCAGAAGCCGAACACGGCGTGCTGCTTGAACGCGGCCATCCCGCAGAACATGCCCTTGTAGTCGAAGTGGGGCATGCCCCACTTGATCTGCTCGGTCACGTCCGGACAGCCGCTGTGCACGACCTCGCGGATGTGCTCGAGGATCGGGCGAGCGAAGGGTGCCGCCTTCTGGATGTAGACATCGACACGCGGATCGCGGGTTCCCATGCAGGTCGCTCGTGCTCGGTGGTGGTCGGTCGCGCGGCGGGCCGCCGACGCGCCCGCCCCCCCTGGTTCCACCGAGGATACCGCGCGGCTCTCGGCACGGCGCAGGCCTACTGGAAAGTGAGCACGAGCGTGTCGCTGGTGCGGAACGGGAACGGGTATTCGGGCGGCCCGCAAACCGGCCCCGTGGTCAGCGGATTCGTTCGCACGCCTTGCAGTGCGGCCTTTTGACCGACCAGAGTCGCATCGAGTGGTATCTGGAAGGTCTTCGTGTTCGTCGCGAAGAGCTGGATGAACGGAAACGCCCCGAGCTGACAGCCTCCGCTGGTCGGGCACAGCGGAACGGGCACGGCGCTGACATGGCCGAGCACGATCAGCGGCGAGCCACTGCCGAGGACCAGCGCCTGCACGTGCGACCCGATGATCGGCGCGCCGGACAGCGTGATCAGCGGCTCGAAGAAGCCGCCGCATCCGGTTTGGACGACGTTCACGCCGCCCGCGCCCGAGTCCGCGTATAGAAACGCTCCGTTGCCCACCGAAACGCGCGCACAAGCCGCAACCCGACAAGAAAAAGCCGCGTCGGGGTCGCGGCAGCGAAAACGCGGGCGGCGGCCTCAGGCCCGCCGATAGTGGTCGACTTCGCGGTAGCGCCGCGCGACCAGGTGGAACACGAGCGCCGCAACCAGCGCGAAGGCGGCGAAGAAGAACATCTGGAATGCGATCGTGCTGATCCCGGAGCGCTCGATCGTGCCCAGCACGACGTCGTTCTTGACGCTGACGTTGACGATCAGCACCCACAAGTTCCCGATCGTCACGGCCAGGCTCCAGAAGCTCATGATCGCGCCCTTCATCGACGCCGGCGCCTGGCTGTAGGCGAACTCGAGCCCGGTTGCCGAGACCAGCACCTCGCCGGCGGTCAGCAGCACGTACGGCAGCACCTGCCAGGCGATCGAGATGGCTTCTCCGCCGTCGATCACGAGCTGCATCAGGCCCACGACGATCCACGACACGCCGGCGAGCGCGATCCCCAACCCCATCCGCCCGAGCTGACTGGGCTCCTTGCCGCGCCTGCGCAGCCACGGATACACGATCAGGTTGTTGAACGGGATGATCAGCATGACCAGCGCGGGATTCAGCGCCTGCATCTGCGCCGGACTGAACCAGGACGGCTTCGTCATCGCGTCGGCTTGGAACACCCACGTCGAGGCCTTCTGATCGAACAACGACCAGAACGGCGTCACGAGCGCGAAGATCACGAGCACGCGCAGGACCGAACGCACGCCGTCGACGGCCACATCGGGGTGCCTGCCGCGCGCATCCTCGAGTTGGATCCACGCCCCCAGGCCCACGCCCGACAACACGAGCACGAGCGCGAGACACAGCCCGATCACGAGCTTCCAGCCGAGCAGCGGGATCATCGCGACCGACGCAACCGCCAGCACGCACCCGGCAATGGCGATCACGAGTCCGGGCGTGGCTCCTCCGCGCGCCGTCAGCGCCGTGTGAACCACCCGCGTGAACGAGTTCGGATCGGGCGGCGCCGGAGGCACCTTCACGTAGCGCTTGCGCCCCATCCAGAAGAACACGGTCGCGAACAGCATCAGCACGCCCGGGATGCCGAACGCAACCGAGGCCGCGGGCCAGCCCCACCACTCGGCCGGCCCCGCGCCCTGCAACAGCTTCGGCATGAAGAGCGAAGCGAAGAACGAACCGAAGTTGATGATCCAGTAGAAGGCGTCGAAAGCGACCTTCGCCAAGTGCTTGTTCGACTGATCGAACTGGTCCCCCATGAAGGACGAGACAAGCGGCTTGATGCCGCCCGATCCGAGCGCGATCAGGAACAACCCGGTGTAGAAGCCCTTGGGCTCGTCCTCGTAGATCGCGAGAAACGCGTGTCCGAGGCAGTAGACCAGCGACACCCACAGGATCGTCGCGTACTTGCCGAAATAGCGGTCCGAGATCCATCCCCCCAGCAGCGGGAAGAAGTACACGCCGGCCACGAACACGTGGAAGATCTCCTTCGCCTCGCCTTGCGCTTCCGCCGTGGGCAGCGTCGCGAAGAACGTCGAGGCAAGGAACACCGTCAGGATGTTGCGCATCCCGTAGAAGCTGAAGCGCTCGCAGCCCTCGTTCGCGATGATGAACGGGATCTGCCGCGGCATGCGGGCCGGAGGTGTCGAGCTCATGACCTCACACGGTAGCGCCGACCGCGACTGGATTCCCAGTGTGGGCGACACGATGAGCGGCGTTGCCGGGAAGGCAACGAACGCACCGCGACGGGACTCCGCCGCGTCCAATGACGCAACTACGCGCCCGCGAGCGGCTGGTCAGTTGCCGTAGGTCAGGATCAGACCGTTGCTCGCCGTCACCAGGTTCGGCGCACCGACGTCGATCGCGAAGCCCTGGTGGTAGAACGTCCCGCCGATCAACCCGGCGTCGACATTGACCGGGATCGTGAACGAACCGCCTCCCACGGCCCCAGCCGTTCCCGCGCTGGGCACCTTGACCAGAACCCAGCCGGGCAGGGCGAGGTCGACCCACAACGTCGCGTCGGCCACCGGGAAGCCGGGCTGCGCGGTCGAACCGGATCCGACGAGCAGGAAGTTCGGCGCGCCGCCGAGCGTTCCGCGCAGCCGGACCTGCGGGGTCTCACCGGGGCGGAACGGGCCCTTGGCGCCGAGCGTCGGGCGCATTCCGCCGCTGCCCGCGTTGGCCGTGCCGTACTGCAGGCGCGCGCCGTCTTGCGGCGCGGTCCAGCGCGTGGCGAGCGTGACCTTGTTTCCAATCAGATCCAGATCGCCGTCGCCATCGACGTCGTCGATCAGCGTCGGATCCGCGAGCTGCGCGAGCGGCGGCAGCCAGCCGGCTCCGCCCGGAGCGCGGCGCAGGATCCACACGCTCGGAACAGTCTCCGGCCAGATGTTGTAGAGCGCGCGATAGAGGACGAGATCGAGCTGCCCGTCGCCGTCGATATCGCGCGCCCAGGCGCGGCGCGCGTGCGGGTAGCTCGTGCCGTAGGTGCTGACGTACATCTGCGGCAGCACCTCTTTCGTGAACGCTCCCAGTCCGTTGTTCCACAGTACGATCGAGTCCGACGAGTAGACGCTCACGTACTCGGCGGTCGTGATGTCGAGATCGCCGTCACCGTCCAGATCCGCCACGGCGGGTTGATCGATCTGCTTCACCTGATAGTTACCGATGATCACCCAAGCCCCCCAGCTCGCGCCGGTCTGCGCCGGGAAGAAGCCGAGCTTCGACGAATTCGACGTCAACAGATCCGCCTTGCCGTCTCCGTTGAAGTCGCCAACATCGACGACGGTGTGCCCGCCGACCGCGCCCCACAGCGTCAGGTACCCGCTGCCGTTGTTCAGCCACAGCCTGCTGTCCGATGACCAGCCGGGCCGGTTCGTCGCCAGGTCGAGGTCGCCGTCGTTGTCGACGTCGGCCACGCGTCCGAGCGCCGGATCGTGGGGCTTGGGCGGTGCGCACAGGAGGCACTCGCCCAGATTGAAGTTGATGCCCGGGGCACCGGCGTTCCCGACGTCTTCCCAGCCGCCACCGCCATTGCCCTTCAGCATGCGCATCGACTGGAACACGGTTCCGTTCGACATGGCGACGATCAGATCGTCGATGCCGTCGCCATCGAAATCGCCGTTGAAGCCGGGCCCGTCGTACTGCATGCCCGCTGGCGTGCCGCTGATGACGGCGGAGCTGGCGAACGTCTTTCCATCGCCGCGGTTCAAGTACTGCACGTTGGTGCCGGCGACGTAGTCGATGTCACCATCGCTCTCGGCGTCGAATGCGCTCTGCGGCGATGGCGTCGGCACCGCAGAAGAAGAAGGCAGACCAAGATCGAGGACGGGATCGGCGGTGATGGCGCCGCGCGCGTAGTAGACGCAACGTCCCGCGACGAGATCGGTATCGCCGTCGTGATCGAGGTCGACGGCGCCGGCCAGATGGTGGCTGCCCAGGCCCTGGATGCGGAACGACGGCGCGAAGGTCCCGTCGCCCGCATTGATCGCGATCTCGAAATGCGAGTTCGCCGTATTGAAGACCTCGGTCGGGCCGCCGCTGCCGCAGCACACGCCGTCGAGGTCACCATCGCGGTCGATGTCGGCCAGGCCGGTGGCCGGCCCGCCCACGACCGCCGGCTCGAGCGACCAGCTCGCGGGGCCGGTGCGGCGGAGCACGCGGTAGTTGGTCATGCCGAACACGACGATGTCCGAGTCGCCATCGCCGTCGATGTCTCCGTAGGCCGGCATCGCCTTCGTCGTGTAGCCGTGCGAGAAGCCCGTCCCGCGCGACAGGTTGCCACCCACCGCCGTGACCATCAGGCTCGTGCCAGCGTTGTTGACGATCAGATCCGCCACTCCATCGCCATCCACCTCGCCGGTCATCATGTGATCGACGCTTGGCCCCACCGGCATCGAGGCGCCGGGCGCGAAGCCGCCCGCCGCTCCCTGATTGACATGGAGTCTCAGCTCGTCGTCGCCCGGCCAGCTGTCTTGTACCAGCGCGAGGTCGGGCCAGCCGTCCCCGGTGAAATCGCCGGCGGCGAGTCCGCGCGACTGAAAGACCGTATCGCTGATCACGATCACCGTCGGGGCAGCCGCTCCATTCGAGAGGAACACGCGTACCTCGGAGGCGATCGCGAGCGCCCAGTCGTCGCGCCCGTCGAGGTTGAAATCGGCGACTGCCGAGGCCGATGCGCTACCTATGTCGAACGTGCCGAACACGGTTGCGGTCCAGGGCTGCGTAACGAGGCGCCCCGTCTGATCATTCAAGTAGGCGCGCACCTTCGCCTCGCCGTAGTAGTTGTCCTTCCAGTACCAACCGACCGCATCGGCATAGCCGTCATTGTTGAGATCGAGCGTGCGCTCGAAGCGGTGCATGCCGTCCACGACGATGAGCGGCGTGTCGAAGTACGTGGCGCTCTCCTGGGCGAGAGGGGCGGTGACGGGTGCTAGAACGGCGAGCAGGATCGACCCGGCGAGGGAGACCGGGGCGCGGCGCGAACGGTGGAGCGGAGAGGCCAGCATGCGAGTACGACTCCTTCGGATGCGAATCTCGGGCGCGTGCGCGGGGCCGTGCGGCTGGGCCAGCGAGGGCGGCCCCTGCGCCCTCGAACCGTAGCACGGGGCGGCCGCTCGGGGCCCGAATTCCGGCGGACCCGGCGCTCACCCGCCGCGCGCCGGAGCCAGTTTCGGATCGTCCAGATCGAGGCGATAGAGGATCTGATTGTAGTCGTAGCGGGGCGTCTGACGAGGCTCGCCCGAGAAACTGTGCGTGTAGGTGCCTTCAAACAACAAGACGGGCGAATCTGCCGGAGTGAATTCCGGGTGAAGCCGCGGGTTGTAGAAAGTGAGTTTCCGATGGCTGAGCACCTTCACCGCTCTTCCCCACGGGCCGAATGGAGACGCCGCCTCCGCATACCAGAGCTCACCGAGCGGTGAGGGATCGCCCCCCATCTCACAAAAGACCGTCACCCACGTTCCCCGGTACTCATTCCAGGCGATCGAGCCCCGGTGCGGCTTCACGGTGCGCCCATCGCTCCCTGTCAGAGACTTGGGCGAGTCGATCGACTCCCATCGTCTCCGGTCGCGCCAGCCCTCGAAAGTCGCCGGCATGCGGATCGAGGGAAAGGGATCTCCGAAAAGCAACCAGCGCCCGCCCTCTTCATCCATCCAGAAAGATGGATGTCCCACCGGCTGTAGCTTCGGCTCCGCCCCGCCGTCCTTCTTGTCCCACAACACCTCGACAGACTCGAAATTTTCCGTCACGTCATTCCAAACACACAAGCCGACCCGATAGGCGTTCATCGGCGGCTCGATTTTCGAATAGCAACCGACGAGCCGCTCGGCACCCTTCTCATCCGGCAAGCTGACGTAACCACTGATCCATGTCGGCCCCGGGTCGTCAGCGAAGAGGTTTGCGACATTGCGGACGCGCCCCCCCTCGTCGCGGAAATAGTCGAGCGCGAGGCGCAAGGGCGGCTCGAAGGTGGCGAGCGGCCGCACCGCCGTCGTGGCGCTCGTCATGTGGAAGAGTCCCAGCGGATAGCGCGGCACATTCGTGTCGCCCCAGGCCCAGAACATCCGTCCGCGATGGACCGTGTTCTGCACGCTGTCGGATCCGAGGACTCCGCTCTCCGTCCATCCCGCCTCTTCCCCGAGCTTCCCGCTCTCAGCGAAAAGCCCCCCGCCGGTGATCCGACCGAGCCGCTTCGCGATGATCTTCCGAGACACCTTCACCTCCAGCTTCCCGCCGGGCTCCGGCGTGAAGCGAACTCCCCGCATTCCGAAGCCATCGGCCCGGGCCTCGTAGCCGTCCGACTCGAGATGGAGCCAGGTCTCGACGCCCATCAGCTCGGGCAAGTCGAAGGCGACGACCCCGGCATTGTCGGTAAGAAAGGAAATCTGGTGCGTCGTCCGCAACTCGACGAGCGGGACGGGCCAGCCGTTCTCCTCATCCACCACGCGGATTCGGTGGGGCTCCAGAGCGCCAAGTCCCGGCAGCAGACCCAAGAGGGTCAAGTGAACGATCCAAGAGGGTCTCATGAGTCACATGGAGAGAACACGAAAGCCAAGGCCCCCGCCAGCAAGAGCCGGCGGATGGGACTGCCATGCAGACGACCTTTGGCGCGATCATGCCTTGGGTTCGGCTCGTTGGGGAGTTGCGGCGGGTGGAGAGTGCCCTGGCGATCGGTCGTGCGCGAAGGCCAGCTCGCGAACGTCGAGGCCGCGGGGCAGCAAGGTCACTTCGTGGTTGCGGCCTACGGGCCCGACTACGCGCCATCGTCAATCGCCGCGATGGCCGGCGTGCTCCTGCCGGGCGCGCCGATCAAACTCGTCCCACTCGGCCGGTTAGTGGGGGCGCCCGCCGAGTCTCGAATCGCCGATCGGATCGGCTGGCCGAGGCAGGCGCACGACGGCGCGCGCTAACGCGGCACGCCCGGATCGAGCCGGCGCAGCTCACGCAGCAGGACCGCCGCCGCGAGCGTGTTGCCGAGTTCGCTGTAGTGGCCGTCCGCCAGGTAGTGCGTGTTCAGCCGGCCTGGCGTCAGCGCCTTGAAGTCGGGGATCAGCTCGACGAGGTCGATGCCGAGCTCGCGCAGCATCGGCGCGAGCCACTCGTCGCACAGCGGCGTGCGTCCGATCACCGCCTCGTTGCGCACCGGCAGGTACACGACGACGAGCCGCTGCCCGCGCTCTCGCGAAAGGTCGCGCAACTGCTCGAACACCGCGCGCGCGAGCGGCGCGAACGGCATGTCCCGGAACGCGACCGGCGCCGCGGGCGCGGACGCGGGCTTCGACCTGCCGGAGATCCAGCGGTACAGCGCCGACGCCTTCCACAAGCTCATCCCACCGCTGAACGTCTCGGGGCGCACGAAGTAGTTCGGCACCGGCACGTTCGTGACGACCAGCCGGCCTTCGTGCAGCTCGAGCTGCGGCTTGGGGCTCTCGGTCGCCTTCTCGAGTGCGACCATCCGATAGAAGTCGCCATCGATGACCGCCACGAGCAGCGTGTCGATCTCGAACTTGACGCCGTCGCGCCGGTACCACAGGTACGCCTGATCCAGGCCGAAACCGCCCAGGCCCATGCAGATCGCCTCGAGCCCCGGGCAAGCCTGCTCGAGGCGCGCAGGGTAGCTCTCGTCGTCCGCGACGCCGTAGCCCATCGTGAACGAGTCGCCGAGGCACAGCACGCGGTACGTGCCCGCGGGCTTGCCGAGCGCGTGCTCGCGCGTGCCGCGCAGCCGCTGCGAATTCGTGTTCAGGTCGATGCCCGGCCCGTAGACGTTCGGCGCGCGCCAATTCGGCTTGTTCATCCAGCCGAGGTCCGGGTCGTACTCGCAGTGAAACTGTTCGCGCAGCACGATCGGCGTGCGCGAGGCCTTCCAGGCGAGCGACAGGCTGCCGATGCCCTCGGCCGCGAGCCACGCGACTGGCAGCATGCACAGCGCAAGCGTGGCGCGCAGTAGAAGGGGCTTCATCCGACTCACTCTATACGCGTCGCTCGGCCGGTTCGATCCTGCCGAGGCGTCCAACGTCCTGCACTTCGGGGACCATGTCCCCGATCCGTAGTGCCGCCGGAGAGCTCGGCAAGGCGCAGGCACCCGCTGCGGCTTCGATTCGCAACGCGAGGCGGCCGACAGGGGCCCGGATCCCGGCGCGCGACGCCTACGCCGGCGGCCGCCGCTCGAACCACTCGCGCATGTCGGGCGCCAGCGGGCTGACGACCTCGACGCGGCGGCCGGACTTGGGACTCGTGAACACCAGCCGGTGCGCGTGCAGCGCCTGGCGCGGCAGGTCCAACGCCGCGCGGTCCTGCTCGGTGAGCTCGCCGGCGAGATCGCGCAGGAAGATGCCCTCGTCCTCGCCGTAGAGCTTGTCCCCGACGAGCGGATGCCCGATCGCCGCCATGTGCACGCGGATCTGGTGCTGGCGACCGGTGTGCAGCCGGCACAGCACGAGCGCGCAGTCCTTGCGCCGCTCGAGCACGCGATAGCCGGTGCGCGACTCCATCCCGTCCTCGCGCACCGTCATCTTGATCATCACGGCGCTCGCGCGCGCCGACCCGAGCGGCAGATCGACCAGCCCCTCGTCGCGATCGGGTTGCCCGCGCACGAGCGCGAGGTAATCCTTCTCGACCTCGCGGTCTTCGAACTGCGCCATCACGCGCGGATGCCAATCGGGGTCCTTCGCCAGGAGCACGATCCCGCTGGTCTCGCGATCGAGCCGGTGGCATAGCCGGATCGGGACGCGCTCGTCGTCGTGCCGGCGGTAGCGCGCATGCACGCGCTGGATCAGCGTGCCGGTCAGGTAGCGCCCCGACGGATGCACCGCCATCAATGGCGGCTTGTCGATCGCGAGCACTTCGTCGTCCTCGTACAGGATGGAAAGGTCGCCGGGTGCGCTGGTGGTCGCCTCCAGGCGCGAGGCCTCCGGGATCAGAACTCGCACGCGCGCGCCGTGGCGCAGGTAGCGGCCCGGGCGCCGCTCGACGGCGAATGGCACGTCCTCCGCGCGCTGCTCGGGGCCGGGCGCGGACACGAGCACGTGCTCGTCCCGGATCAGCTGCTGGATCGACGAGCGCGAGCGCCAGTCGAGGTGGTGCGCGAGGAACGCGTCGAGCCGGAGCTCGAGTTCCTCGACCGCGCAGCGGAAGTCACTGGCGCGCACGACCAACTCGACGTGCTCAGGCGTCTTCGAGAGGTCGCGATCTTTGGGAAGCAGGCTCACAGGAACGGGGCCCGACTCGAGACCGGCGCTTGGCGGTGCGAGGCCCGCTTCGATTTTGGCGCGCTGGCATGAAATGAGCCCGCCTCGGTTCCATCACTTCGTTCGGCGAAGCGACGGAATCGAGGCGGGCTCATTTCATGCCGAGCCGCCGGATTCGAGGCGGGCTCGGCACCGATCAATACAGCGGGGCCTTCTCGCGGATCGGGCGGCGGCCGCCGCGCAGGATCGTTCGGATGCGCTCGCGGCGCTCCCGGCGGCGCTTGTCCGAGCGCTTCTCGTACCAGGTGTTGGCACGCGCGCGACGGAAGATGCCGCTGGAGTTGCACTGGCGCTTGAAGCGCTTGAGAGCCGCTTCGAGCGACTCGTGAGGACGAACTTGGACCTTGACGGGCATGCGGAAAATGTCCCTGGACGAAAAGGGCCGAGCAGTATGCCTCCCGGACCCGTGCCTGCCAAGGATCCGCCGGGCCGGCGTGCGCAACTCCTGATGCTGGAATCCCCCGCGGGCTCCTGCGATCCTCGCGCGCATGGCCGCCGCGTCCGCCTCTTCGCCGCAGGACCCCGGGTTCCCTGGCGGCGACCCGGAGGCCGCGCAGCAGGTGCTGCAGGGCACGATCGAGCTGGTCACCTTTCACTCGAAGGAGACGCTGTACTCGGTTCTAAAGATCGCTCCTGAAAAAGGTTACGAGGATCCAGAGCCGTTTTCCGGCGACCTGTTCGGTGCACGGGTCGCCGCCGTGGGTCCGCTGCCCGAACCCCTCGAGGGCCTGCGCGTCCGCCTGCTCGGCCGCTGGTCGAACAGCCGCAAGCACGGCCGACAATTCGAGTTCGAGGCCGCCAGCGTGCTGCCGCCGAGCGATACCGACGGTCTCGTCCGCTACCTGTCGTCGCGTGCGTTCCCAGGCGTAGGGGAGGTGTTGGCCGGCCGCATCGTCAGCCGCCTGGGAGAGCGCACGCTCGAGACCATCCGTGACGATCCGGCGCAGTTGTCGGGCATCCCCGGGCTGCGCGCCGACGTGCGGGCGGAACTCGTCGAGCGCGTGCGCAGCGAACTCGCCGCGCACCGGTCGCGCGCGTTCCTGCACGGGCTCGGCCTGGGCCCGCGGCAGGTCGAGGCGGTGCTCGAGCGCCACGGCGCCGACTGCGAGGCGCTGCTGCGCGAGAATCCCTATCGGCTCGCCCACGGCGTCAGCGGCATCGGCTTCCAGATCGCCGACCGCGCGGCTCAGCGCCTCGGCATGCCGCGCGACTCGATGGAGCGCGCGCGGGCCGGAATGCTGTTCGCGCAGCAGGAGGCCGAGTCGAACGGACACACGTGCCTGCCGCGCGAGGAACTGCTGCGCTCCGCGGATCGCCTGCTGCGCGGCGAGATGCCCGCCGCGAACTTCGAGCGCGGCCTCGACGAGCTCGTCGCCGGGCGCGAGCTCGTGCAGGAGACCGAGGCGCGCTTCGGCGCGCGACTCGTCTACTCGCCGATGCTGCACGCCTGCGAGAGCGCGCTCGCGCGCAACGTGGCGCGGCTCGTCGCGACCGAAGGCGGCCGGGCACGCCCGCTGGCGGGCGAGCGCGAGCTCGCCGATGCCGAACGCCGCATGGGCATCGAGCTGCACCCGCTGCAACGCGAAGCCGTGCTCGGCCTGCTCGCCTCGCGCGTCGCGCTGCTGACCGGCGGCCCCGGCGTCGGCAAGACGACGATCGTGCGCCTCGTCGTGCAGCTCGCCGAGGGCGCCGGCGCGAAGGTCGCGCTCGCCTCCCCCACCGGCCGCGCGGCCAAGCGACTCGCAGAGGCGACCGGCCGCGAGGCGAAGACGATCCACCGGCTGCTCGGCTACGACCCGCTCGAGCACGGGTTCACGCACGACGAGAAGCGGCCGCTCAAGGCCGACCTGATCGTCATCGACGAGCTGTCGATGCTCGACGTGACGCTGGCGCACCAGCTCGTCAAGGCGATCGGACCCGACACGCGCGTCGTGTTCGTCGGCGACCCCGATCAACTGCCGTCGGTGATGGCCGGCAGCGTGCTCGCGGACCTGCTCGACAGCGGCTGCCTGCCGACCTGGCGCCTGACGCGCATCTATCGGCAGGACGAGCGAAGCCTGATCGTCGAGAACGCGCACCGCATCCTGCGGGGGGAGATGCCGGTATTCCCCGAGCGCGGCGCGGCGTTGTCGGATTTCTACTTCTTCCCGGCCGACGAAGACGCTGCCGCGGCCGATCGCGTCGTCGAGGTCGTGACCGAGCGGATCCCGCAGCGCTTCGGGTTCGACTGGCTCGAGGAAGTGCAGGTGCTCTCGCCGATGTACCGCGGCGACTGCGGCGTCGACAACCTGAACGAGCGCTTGCGCGCCGCGGGCTCGGAGCGGCGGCGCGGCTCGCGCGAGCTCGTGCTGCGCGGGCGCACGTGGCGCGTCGGCGACCGCGTGATCCAGACGCGCAACGACTACGACCGGCAGGTCTTCAACGGCGACATGGGGCGCATCTCGCGCATCCCCTCCGAGGAGGACGGGCTGTTCGTGCAGTTCCCCGAGCAGGAAGTGCTGTACGAGCCCGAGGATCTGGGCGACCTGCAGCTCGCCTTCGCGATCACCGTGCACCGCAGCCAGGGCGGCGAATTCCCCGCGGTCGTGATCCCGCTCGTCACGCAGCACTACATGATGCTGCAGCGACACCTGTTCTACACGGCGATCACGCGCGCGAAGAAGCTCGTGGTGCTGGTCGGTTCGCTGCGCGCGCTGAAGATGGCGGTCGACAACGCCGAGCAGAACCGGCGCGAGAGTGCGCTGCGAGATCGGCTGCGCGCGCTGCTGCGCTCGGGCGCTTGAGGGGAAGAGCGGCTCAGTTCTGCTTCGCGCGCATCACGATGCGCAGCCTGGCAACGCCGCCCGGCTCGATCGCGACTTGCCCCTCGGCGCCGCCGTCGCGCCCGTCCTCGACGGGCTCGTAGCCGCCCTTGCTCACGCGATAGCTCTCTTCACATGGCGCGAGGTGCGCCGGCAGGTTCTCGAGCCGGGCGCGGCCCGCGACGTCGGTCATCGCGCTCCAGTCGCGATCGAGATAGATCTGTGAATAGCCGCTCGTGGGCCAGTGCACGTTTGGCCACATCGCGAAGCTCGCCCCGGCGATCGGCGCGCCGGCCTCGTCGACGAGCTCGAGCTCGACGGCGGCCGTCGGGGTCATCGGCACGACGAGCTCGGCTTCTGGAATCGCCTCGAAGGTTGGGATGCTCCAGCTCTCGCCTTCGGCTACCTGCTTCTGTGCCTGTCCAGGCACCTCGTACTCGTAGCGATACGGCTCGAGCTCGTAAGTCGCCGCCCAGCCATCGCACATCGCGATCAGCTCGATGCGCGCGGGCGGCAGGTTCACGATCTCGAAGGTCCCGTCGGCGGCGACCTTCGCGCCGTGCAGGCGCAGCCCCGTCGTGTCGCCTCGCGCGCCGAAGACCGCGCACACGACGACGTCTCCATTCACGATCGGCCGCGGCACCGCAAGGTCGAGGCGTCCGCGCAGGCGCAGCGCCGGCAAGAGCTCGAGCGAGAGCTCGCGCTGTTCCCCGGCTGCGAGCTCGAACTCGAGCACGCGACTCTCGTAGCGCTGGCCCTGCGGTGAGGTCCAGCCGATCGAGAGCGCGTGCGGTCCCGGCTTCGCGCGATTCGTCGCGAGGCGACCGTCGCGCCCGGCGATCCAATCCCGCGCACGGATCGCCGACTGTTGGCTCGTCGTCACTTCGACGTCGCGCACGACCTGCGTCGGATCGCCGATCCAGCCGCTGACCATCAGGTAGCCGCCGTATTCGAGCTCGACCGAGTGCTCGGTGCGCAGCCCGGTGATCTCGAACTCTTCCCGGCGCGACGGATACTCGGCGTGCTCGAGCATGAACGCGACCGTCGAGGTGAGTCCCAGGCCCGCGACCCACGCCGGGTAGCTCAGGCGCGCGGTTCCGGTCGCGTCGGTGACCGCCTCGGCCGGAATCTCTTCGGGCCAGAAGTACGCGCTGCCCGGTTCGTCGCCGCGGCGCAGCATGTACATCCGCAACCTGGCGTCTGGAACCCCGCGCGCGCTCTGCTTGTCGGTCACGTGCACGATGAGCTCGCCCAGCGCGTCCTTCGGCGGCAATTCGACGGCGGCCGGCGCGCTCGCGGCGGGCTCGGCCGGCGCGGCGGGTCGGCTCGGGGGCTCAGGCGCGGCGACGGTCGCCGTCGCTCGGTCGACCGCGCTGCGCGCCCCGCCCTCGAGAACCGCGTCGACTTCGGGTTCGCTGGGCGGCGCCGCTTCGACGCCGCTCGACAGCGCGGGCGCGATGCTCGGTGCGCGCGTCCCCCACCAGATCCCGACGAGCAGCAGCAGCACGACGGCGCAAGCTGCCGCAAGCATTTGACGGTTCATCACTGCCCCTTCTCCTCTTCTTCCGCCGCGTCGAGATAGCGCCGGCCCTCGAGTCCCGGCGGCAGGCACTTCATCTCGTTCTTCGCATTCGGATCGTCGTGGTAGTAGCGGTAGCCCTTGCCGTAACCGAGTTCCTTCATCAACCCGGTCGGCGCATTGCGCAGGTGCAGCGGCACCGGCTCCGCCGCCGTCTTCTCGACGTCCTCGCGCGCAGCCGCGTAGCCCTTGTACGTGGCGTTCGACTTCGGCGCGCGCGCCAGCAACACCGCCGCCTGCACGAGCGCGAGCTCGCCTTCGGGGCTGCCGAGCTGGCGCCAGGCCTCGCCCGCGTCGAGCACCGCGCGCAGCGTGCTCGGATCGGCGATGCCGACGTCCTCGAGCGCCATCCGCACCATGCGCCGCAGCAGGTAGTCGCGGTCCTCGCCCGCCTCGAGCATGCGCGTCAGCCAGTACAGCGCGGCGTCGGCGTCGCAGTTGCGCACGCTCTTGTGCAGCGCCGAAATCTGGTCGTAGTGCTGTTCGCCGCGCTTGTCGTAGGCGAGCGTCTTGCGCTGCAGCGCCTCGGCGAGGACGCTCGGCCCGAGCTCGGGCGCGGCGCCGCCGGGAGCCGGCGGCTCGGCCAGCGCGATCGCCGCCGCGCTCTCGAGCAGCGTCAGCGCGCGACGCGCGTCGCCGTCGCTGGCATTGGCGATCGCCGACAGCGCCTCGCGCGACGCGCGCACTGCGCCGCTCAGCCCTCGCTCGGGCAGCGCGACCGCGCTGCCCAGCAGCGCGACCAGTTCGTCGTGCGCGAGCGGCTGCAGCACGAGCACGCGCGCGCGCGACAAGAGCGGGCTGACGACTTCGAAGGACGGGTTCTCGGTCGTCGCGCCGATCAGCACGATGTCGCCCTTCTCGACGTACGGCAGGAAGGCGTCCTGCTGCGACTTGTTGAAGCGGTGGATCTCGTCGACGAACAGCAGCGTGCGCCGACCGCTGGCGCGCCGCTCGCGCTCGGCCTGCGCCATCACGTCCTTGATCTCCTTGATGCCGGCGAGCACCGCGGAGAACGGCACGAAGCGCAGGCCGCTGGCGCGCGCAACCAGATGCGCGAGCGTGGTCTTCCCGACGCCCGGCGGCCCCCACAGGATCAGGCTCTGCGGAGCCTGGCCCGCGAGCACGCGCGCGAGGATCTTGCCCGGACCGACCAGGTGCGCCTGGCCGACGAACTCCGCGAGCGTGCGCGGCCGCATGCGCTCGGCGAGCGGCGCATCGGGCCGCACGGGCGGGGCCTCGCGCGCTTCCGGCGGCTCGGTCTGGTCGAAGAACGACGTGCTCACGGCCTGCTCCGGCGGTGCCGTGCCGCCTCGAACAGCAGCACGCTGCCCGCCACCGCGACGTTGAGCGACTCCGCCGCGCCGGCCATCGGGATCGACACGCCGGCGATCCCGCTCAGCGCAGCGGGCAGCGCGCCGGTCTCCGCGGCCAGCCACAGCACGCTGCGCTCCGACCACGCATGCTCGTCGTAGCGCGCGCCGCCGCGCGCGACCGCGAGCACCTGCTCGCGCCGCGCGTCGCGGAAGGCCTGCGCGAGCTCGTCCACTCCGGCCAGCGCGACCGGCAGGCGCAACAGGCTGCCCATCGAGCCGCGCAGCGCCTTCTCGTTCCACGGCGAGCAGCCGCCCTCGGCAAGCGCGAGGCCCGCGGCGCCAGCGG
>Ga0194120_10000624_pt1 | contig 66635 bp, 66 predicted proteins | sample TA2MahCa65mmetaG_FD_148642 | JGI IMG/M metagenome (GOLD analysis project Ga0194120, IMG submission 148642) | Freshwater microbial communities from Lake Tanganyika, Tanzania - TA2015019 Mahale Deep Cast 65m | ecosystem: Environmental > Aquatic > Freshwater > Lake | place: Tanzania: Lake... | reverse complement strand
ATCGCCACCGGCTATTTTGTCGGCCACCCCGGCCACGTTCTGCAAGTAAGCCGTCATCCGGCGGAAAGCATCAGCCAACTGCCCGATCTCATCTTGGCTGTTCACTTCCAGCGTTTGATTGAGATCGCCTTCGGCGATGGCATCGGCCACGCGCCCCACCTTGCCCAGCGGCACGGTAATGCCGCGGGTGGTGAACACGCCCAGCCCAACGGCGACTGCTACGCCGATGAGGACGACGACCACAAACGTCGTCACAGCCGTGGCAAAATTGGCTTCGCCTTCCTTCTGCGTCTCGCTGGCAACCCGCACGTTGATTTCGATCAGTTTATCGATCGCCGCGGCAACGGCTTTGCGCGCGTTCGAGGCGCTTCCACCGCTGAGCAACATTTCGATAGCGCCCTGCTCGTCGCCAGCGTCCACCTTGGCCAGCAAAGCCTTCACTTCGCTTTGATACGTTGCCCAAGCCAGATCGAATTCGGCCAGCCCCTGCACTTCCTCTTCAACCAGATAAGTGGCCCGATATTTATCGACCCTCTCGTTGGCCGTCCGGGTAGCTTCCGTAATCGCCTCTAAGACCTTCTCACGCTCATCGGGGAGCAAAATGTACTTGTACACATCGCCGCGGAGTTGATACATCGCCGCGTCGGCCTGCCCCAAATCCTCAATGGGCAACGTGCTTTCGAAGTACATCCCACGCATGCCATCGTTGAGACTCTTCATGTCGCTGTAGCCCAGCACAGCCACCACGACAATGATGGCGGCCACCAGCAGGAATCCGCCCACCAGTTTGACGCCGGTTTTTAGGTTGTTGAATGCGTTCATATTTCTCTCTTTGTTGCGGAGCGTCGCCCTCGCAGAACTTCGCTCACGCCGTCCACTGTAATGCCCACCGTCGCCCCGCCCATTTCCACGACGACGATGCGGGTGTCTTTCGTGGTCTCGTTGCTCGGCAGGCCAAAGCGCTTGCGCAAGCTAATTGATTTCCGCCAGGCCTTCGAAGCGCCGCCCATTGTCCCCTGACACCGCGACCGCAGACGGCGGACGACTGACCGTACGGTGGTCGGCGGTCGCCCATCCGCCGTCGTCCAACTTGAACTGCCGCACCAGCGCTTGCAGGGCCTGAGCCATCTCCGACAGCGCCTGGGCCGAGGCCGTCACTTCTTCCACTTGCGCGCTCATCTCCTCGGCCCCCGCGCTCACATCCTCCACCGCCGCGCTGTTCTCTTCGCTCACGCTGGCGATGTTCTCAATCGCCCGAGACACCTCATCACTGCCCGCCGCCATCTCTTCGGTGGCCGCCGTGTTCTCTTCCACCACCGCGCTCACCGCGTCCATCGCGTCCATCAACTTGTTCGACGCCGCGCTCATCTCCGCCGCCGCCGCCGCGATCTTCTCCACCTGCTGATTGACGGATTCTGCCGCTTTCAGGATGCTGGTGAGCGCCATCCCGGCCTCGTTGGCCCGCGCCGCGCCCGTTTCGACTTCGCGCGCGCCCTCGTCCATCGCATTCACCGCTTCCGCCACCGACTGCTGGATGCCGCGGATCAGCCCGGCGATCTCTTTGGTGGCGGCGCTGGAGCGCTCGGCCAGTTTGCGGACTTCGTCGGCCACCACGGCGAAGCCTTTGCCGTGCTCGCCCGCCCGCGCCGCTTCAATCGCCGCGTTGAGGGCCAGCAGGTTGGTCTGGGAGGCGATGTCGTCAATGGTCTCGACGATGGCCCCGATCTGCTCGGAGCGCCGCCCCATCTCTTTCACTTTCTCTGCCGACAGGCCGACTTTGGCTTTGATGCTCTCCATGCCCTTGACGTTGGCTTGGACGGTGGAAGAGCCGGCGCGGGCGGTCTGGGCGGCTTCGGCGGCGCCCTTGGCGCCGGACTGGGCATTGGCGGCCACCTGTTGGATGGCGGTGGAGATGAGGGCGGTGAGGGTGGAGGACTTGGTGACGGCGGCGGCCTGTTCCTGGGCGCCTCTGGCCACCCCGTCAATCGCCCGCGACATCTGCTCGACGGAACCGGCGGTCTTGGTCACGCTCTCGGTTTGGTGTTGCGTGCCTTGCGCCACCTGCTGGATAGTGGCGGCGATTTGGGCAGTGGCCTGCCCGGCCTGATTGGCGGCGGAAGCCAGTTGCCCGGAGGCGGCGCCGACGTTGTTGGCGCTGGCGGTCACCTGGCCGATCAGATTCCTCAAATTGGCGGTCATCTGCGCGAAGGCATTGCCCAATACATCGCGCTCGGATTGGGGAGTGACGTCGGCGCTGAGGTCGCCGGCTGCCATCAGGGTAGAGACTGAGGCGATCCCCTTGATATAGTCAGCCAGACGGGCAAAAGCGCGCGCCATCTGGCCTATCTCGTCCTGGGATTTCACCTCGAAATCTACATCCAGCTCTCCCTGCGCCAATTTCTGGGCTGCCCGCGCCAGATGCTGAGTCGGGCGGATGACTGCCGCGCGCTGGAACGCCAGGATGAGCCCGACGAGCGCTGTGAACACGCCGATCATTCCCGCGCTCATCCAGAGCGCCTGCGCGCGAGCGGCGGCGAACTCGTCGGTGAGCGGCACTTCGACGATCAATGCCCCCATCATGTCGCCCACTTTGAAATCCGTCTTGGGACTGGCCGGGTGGGCGTTATGGCAGGCCACGCAGCCTTCGGCCGACGCGAAGTCGGCGCTCATGTACAGCAAACGGCTTTCGCCGTTCACCGTCTCCAGGCTGCTTTGTCTCGACTGGGGGTCGCTGACCAGGTCCGCGACGGCCGCTCTCTCCCAGTCCGATTTGGGCCCTTTTTCGGGGTTGATGGGCCAGGGGCTGATGAGGCTGATCCGGTACAGACCTTGTTCGTTGACGCGATCGGAGATGCGATGAATCAGCGTGGCCGGAAGGGGAATGCCCCCGACAGTATCGATGAAGTCGGCCGACGGCGTCACGGCCACCCCGTCCGCCTTCAGCTTGCCGACAACATTCTCAGTGTAGACGGCGCGGGTGGCCAGGGTCTGAGCGACGACTACCTGGGCCTGGCGGGCGGCCTGCGCCGCCACGTTTTGGATTTGGACCCGGTAGATGACGTAGACGGCTGCCGCGTCAAGCGCCAGCATACCCAATAGCAACGGCAGGCCCATCCGCCGACTCAGGCTGGCCTGTATCCAGGACATAAAAGTTTTCATCTCATAACCGCCTCTTCACGTTTGGAGCAAATCACTAGAGTTTGTCCGGTGACTGGCCCTCAGCCGGCCACCGGCAGGCTGCGCAGCTCGACCTTCTCCTGCGTGTTGAGCACCTTGCCCAGGTCGAGCAGGATGACCAGCCGCTCGGTCAGATTGGCGATGCCGCGGATGAACGACGAGTCCACGGTGGTGACAATCGGCGAGGGCGGCTCGATAACGTCGCGGTTGACCCGCAGAACTTCGCTCACGCCGTCCACCACAATGCCCACCGTCGCCCCGCCCATTTCCACGACGACGATGCGGGTGTCTTTCGTGGTCTCGTTGCTCGGCAGGCCAAAGCGCTTGCGCAAGTCGATCACCGGCAGCACTTTGCCGCGAAGGTTGGTCACGCCTTCCACAAACGTGGGTGCGCGCGGCACGGCGGTGATGGCTTGCATCTTGATGATGCCCTCCACCGCCGCAATGTCCAGGCCGTAGTGTTCGTTGGCGAGGTCGAATACGACAAGTTGATCTTCCATGGGTTATGCTCCTTACGGTAATGTCAAGGTTTTCACAAGGCATTCACAGAGTAAGTTAAATCGGAGAACTGTGTCCATAAACAAGCAGTAATTAAGAAATAAAAACTCCGTTAATCAAGCTCGGGCACAGCGCGCCACAGTTCTATCGCATGAGCGAAGGCCGCGCCGGAACCGGCATGGTCGCCGCGGCGAGTCCGAGTTGGCGCGCTCCCTCGCGCAGGGCCAAATGGATCACAATTGAGCCGATGGAGCTTTGGAGCGGCACCACCAGCCGGGCAAAGTCGAGGGTGGAGATGGTGGACCCCTTGCCGATGAGCATGGTGGGCGGAGAGATGGTGGCTTCGTATCCGGACAGTGACAGTTTGACGGTAGCCCGCCCGGTGATCACGTTAGCCAATTCGGCAATGCCGCTCTGCGCCAAATGGTTGAAGGCCTCGAAAGGCTCGCTCAGCATCCGCGAAGCAAAGCTAACCGCCGCCCGCTGATCCATGCCGTAGAAAACCGTCCCCTCCACCAAGCCAACGACGCTGATGATGGCAGTGACATCGTTGGTCACATAGGCTTCCTTCTCGAGGCTCAGTTCGCCGCGCGCAATTTCGATGGCCACTTCGGCCTGCAAAACTTCATAGGCCGCTTCGACAAAGGGGTTCAGAAACTTGACGTTCATTTTCCAAGTTCTCCCACCGCCATCGCCATTCCGCCAACGACCGGCGCGTAGTTTGCATTGCGCGCATTGGACGGGCTTTCGCGCACAGCCAGATGCACCATGAGGTTGCCAAATTCGCACGAGAGCGGCACGACGATCCGCGAAAAATCAAAAGTGGAAATCGTCACCGATTGCCCTTGAATCAGAGCCGGCGGCGAGATGTTGGCGATATAGCCGGCTTCGGCCAACTTAATGCTGGCCCGTCCGGTGATGACGTTGCCCAGTTCGGCCACCCCGCTCTGGGCCAAAGCGTCGAAGGTCTTAAACTGTTGCGCCATCACCCGCGACACGAGAGCCAGGCCAGTGGCGACGGACATGCCATAGAACACGACCCCCTGCACTTGCCCGACGAGGCTGAGCATCACGGTCACCTCATCGGCGGTGAGCGAAGATTTTTGCAGAGTGAGGTTGCCGCGCTTCATGACAGTTTGCGCTTCGGCTTCCAGCACCTCATTGGCGGCTTCGACAAATGGATTCAAGAACTTCACGTTCATGTCAGGCTTCTCCTCGGCGCGCGTCTGGCGCAGCGCACAGTTCAGTGTCTCGGTGCGCGAGACATCGAGTTATTTGCGCTTCTTGATGAATTGCTCGGCTTCTTTGACGAAAGGCACAACCTTCTCGACACAATTCACCGAAAGCGGCATCTGTCCATTTCATTCGTTCCACGTTGTGGCCGAGGTATGTGACGGCTTGCTGGACGGTGGAAATGGTGGAGGCCGGGCCGTAATAGGGCGAGTTGGCCCAGCGCAACACGAGGCCGGCCAGCGCCGTGTCGAGCGACAGCATCTCGGCAAGATCGGCCATATCGGAGGCGAGGTCGCGAATGATCTCCAACGCCTTTTGCGCCACGCGCTGCAGAGGCGGCAGATCGCCCGCCCGCCTAATCAATTCGCTGATGCCGAGTCGTGTTCCCGCCATGTCACGCTTTCTGATAGAAAGAGACTCCGAATCCGCGGAATCCGATTTCTTGCGAGCGGGGAATGATTTCGGTGCCGCCGACAAACAGCACGCCGCCGGGCCGCAAGGCGTCGTAGAATTTTTTGTAGAGAATTTTCTTGGCCGCTTCGGTGAAGTAGATCACCACGTTGCGGCAGACGATGAGATCGAAGTCTTTCTCGAAGTCGTCCTCGAGCAAGTTTTGCTCGCGGAAGGTGATGCGCTTGGCCAGCGAGTCGGTGACAAAGAGCGGCGGGCCGCCCGGATCGAAATACGCCTGCCGCTGGGCAGATGTGATGTTTTGTGTGTCTTCGACGGTGTAGGGGCCGCGGGCGCGGGCTTTGCCCAACGCGCCCCGGTCGAGATCGGTGGCGAGGAGGTAGTGGCGGCGCGCAGGCGTGATTTCATCGAGAAGGATGGCAAGGCTGTACGGTTCGAGTCCGATGGAGCAGCCGGCGCTGAAGAGGCGCAGGCGGGGCCGATGGGCGAGCAATGTGGGCATGACCTGCGCGCGCAGGGTTTGCCAGCGTTCGATGTCACGGAAAAAGGATGAGACGTTGATGGTGAGGTAGTCGCGGAAGCGGGCGAGCTCAATGGTGTCGGCGCGCACCCGCTGAAAGTAGTCCGTCCACGACGGCGTCCCCGACCGAACCAGCCACGAGTCGAGGCGGCGTTTCATCTGCTCGTCTTTGTAGTGCTCGAGGTCGATGTCGAGGATGGTTTTGATGGAGCGTTTGACTTGCGAGTAAACCTGTTGTTCCACAGACGAATCTTTCTGCCCACCTCAGGAATTCACGGCGCGCACAATGGCTTCGGCCACGCCATCCAACGGCACGACGGCATCGGTCACTCCGGCTTCGGCCACACTGCGCGGCATTCCCCACACTACGCAAGTCGATTCGTCTTCGGCGATGACTTGGCCGCCCGAGCCGTGAATGAGGGAGGCGCCGTTGGTGCCGTCGCGGCCCATGCCGGTGAGCACCACGCCGATGGCCGACGCGCCGTAGCGTTGCGCCACCGAGGCCATGGTCACATCCACCGCTGGCCGCACCCCGTGCACGGTGGGGTTGCGGTTGAGAGAGACAAGATCGTTGTCGTCCACCATCATGTGAAAGCCGCCGGGCGCGAGCAGGCCGCGGCCCACTTCCAAATGGTCGCCGTTCTCGGCCTCTTTGACGGCCAATAGTGAAACGCTGTTGAGCCGCTCGGCCAGCGACTTGGTGAATCCCACCGGCATGTGCTGGACGATGAGCACTGCCGCCGCCAGATCGGCGGGGAGGTTGGGGACAACAGCGTTGAGGGCGCGCGGGCCGCCGGTGGAGGTGCCGATGACCACCACTTTGTCGGACGATTTCATCCGACGCGGAGTCTTCACGCCGAGCCGCGACTCGAGGCCGCCATTATTGCGGGCGGCGGCCTTCAGTGCGGCAGTGGATTTCGTCGGCCACACGCGGGCGCACGCCGCGCCGCGAACTTTGGCGATCACTTCGTCGATGATGGCGGCGACGTTGGCTTTGGCGGTGGGCTTGGTCACAAAATCGACCGCGCCCCAAGTGAGGGCTTGCACGGTTTCCTGCGCGCCTTCGGTGGTGAGGCTGCTCAGCATGACGACGGGCATGGGGTGGCGAGCCATGATCTCGCGCAGGGCAGTCAAGCCATCCATGCGCGGCATCTGAATATCCAGCGTCACCACCGTGGGCTGAAGTTCGGGGATGAGACGCAGGGCTTCATGACCGTCGTGGGCCGTGCCCACCACTTCGATGCCAGCCGCCTCACCCAAATATTTGGAGATGGTGAAGCGCATGTAGGCGGAGTCGTCCACCACCAGCACCCGCACGGGGCTAGCCTGCGCTTCTGTGCTGTTTCGCTCTAAGGTCAACATGCGAGTTCGTTTCTGCCGAGCGCTGTCAGGCGAGGGCTTTGGTGAGAGCCGCCATCACCCGTTCCGGCTGGAACGGCTTCACCACGAAGTCTTTCGCGCCCGACTTGATCGCTTCGAGCACTATCGTCTCTTGTCCGAGGGCCGTGAGCATCACCACCCGGGCGTTCGGGTCGCCAGCGCGGATCTCTTTGAGCGCCGCCAAGCCGTCCATCTCGGGCATGGTGATATCCATCAGCACCGCATCGGGCTTGTCGGCCTTGTAGCGGTTGACCGCAACCGCGCCGTTGTCGGCTTCGATGACATCGAAACCGTTGCCGGTCAGCATCTTGGAGATGCGCAGGCGCAAGAACTCGGCGTCGTCCACGATAAGTATTTTGGGCATCAGATGTTTCTCCTTAGATTAGTGTGATGCGCTCGATGGCGCCGGGTGTCGTTCAGATTTCTCGTTCCTGCCCGCCAAGCATCCGCATAGTCATTCGTCCATCGCACACGTAAAGCCGCATAGTGCGCCCGACGTTGCCGCCCACTTCCTCGGCTCGAATCCTGAGATTGAGGTTGGCAAGAACCGCACGGGCCGAAGCCACGTTGCGGTCGCCGATGCTCAGAGTCTGTTGGAAGCCGGGCGCGGTGAGCATGTTGGCGCCGCCAACCATGCGCACGATCAATCGTTTGCGATCTGCGCCCATCCGCTCCAGTTGATTCAGCAGGCCTTTGATGCCGCTGTCCACGTACTTCGAGGAGGCGGGGTCGGCTCCGTTATTGTGCTCCGGCAGCACCGCATGCAACAGCCCGGCCACTTTTGCCGCCGGGTCGTACATGCCGATCCCCACACAGGAGCCCAACCCGTAAGCAACCAGCACATCGCTTGGATCGCGGCTGAGTTTGACCTCACCCAATCCAACCGTCAAACTATCCCCGGTCATATTCCGCCTCGTGTTTGACAAAGGCTTCCAGCGTCGCCACATCGGGAATCACCCAAAAGCTGGCTTCCACTTCTCTGCCACCCCGCAAGAACGACGAGCTGATCATCAACACATGATCACTCACGCTCCCGGAAACGGCGATGATGATGTCGATGATGGCGCCGACCATATCCACCATCACAGCGGGCGGCGACGGGCGCGCGCCCAGCCCGGTGAGCGAGGCCACCGTGTTGAGGAAGAACGTGCCGGTAATGTTTCCGGCTTCGGCCAAAGCCGAGCGCTCCAGCGAGCCTAAATGCGTGGTCGTTCCAACCGGAGCGCCGATCATCAGATCGGTCAACTCCATTGCCTTCTGATACGGCAGCACCAACATCATCTGCCCGCCGAGTTCGCCATGCACTTGCAGATAGATGCCCACCGACTCGGCCTCCGGGCCGCCCAGCAGCATGGGAATTTCAACCAACGGGATCAACACAACTTGCGAGTGAGACACCGACAACTCCTCACCCAACATGCCAGAGAATCCCTCCGCCGCCTTGCGAATCCCCTCGCCTGCCATTACTTGCAGGAGAACCCGTATTTGCTCGTCTACGCCAACTGGTGCTTCGGCCATGCAATGTATTCCTCTCGTAGAGTCATGATCCGGCCAGATTGAACAGGCTGGGCACATCAATAATCAACGCCACCCGCCCATCGCCCAAAATGGCCGCCCCCGACACACCGGGTGTGTCGGCTAACAGAGCGCCCAAAGACTTGATCACCAGTTCTTGCTCGCCCACCAACGTGTCCACCATCAACCCCACTTCCAACTTCCCCCAGCGCACAGCCACCACGTATTCGTATCGTCGCTTGCTGGGCGGCACGGCAAACTGCAACACCTCGCTCAACCGCACCAGCGGCAGCACATGCCCGCGCAGCTGAATGACGGGCTTGGTGGTCACCGTGCGCACCGTTTCCACCGGCACCCGCAGAGTCTCCATCACCGTCACCAGCGGCACAGCCAGCGTTGCCTGCCCCACCTTCACCAACAGCGCCGGGACGATCGCCAACGTAAGCGGCAGAACGATCTGGAATCGCGTTCCCTTTCCCGGCCAAGTCTCCACCACCACACTGCCGTTGAGCCGCTCGATGTTGGCTCGCACAATATCCAACCCCACGCCGCGCCCCGATATATCGGTGACAGTTGTGGCGGTGGACAAACCCGACCGGAAGATCAGATCGATAGCCTTGTCGTGCGACATGGAGGCCGACTCGGCTTCCGTGATCCAACCCTTGCTCAGGGCTTTGGCCTTCACTTTCTGCTCATCGATGCCCCGCCCATCATCCTCCACCGTCAGGATAATGTGGTTCTCTTCGTGGCGGGCCGTGAGCAGCGCCGTGCCCCGCGCTGGCTTGCCAGCGGCGGCGCGATCGGCTGGCGACTCAAGGCCGTGATCGATGGAGTTGCGGAGCAAATGCACCAGCGGGTCGCTGATCTCCTCGATCACCGACCGATCTAATTCCGTATCCTCGCCGCGCATCACCAATTCAACTTCTTTGCCCGCCTTGCGCGCCAAGTCACGCACCAGGCGCGGGAACCTGTTGAACACACTGGAGACGGGCAGCATCCGAATGCGCATCACCTCTTCTTGCAACTGATCGGTGATGCGGCCCACATGAACCACCGTCTGCACCAAATTGTCCACTTGATCATCGCTGCGGAAACGCGACTCGAAGTCAACCCGAATCTGATTCAAGCGATTGCGATCGGTAATCAGTTCGCCCACCAGATCCATCAGCGAATCCAATCGCTCCACGCTGGTGCGCACTGTTTTCTCGGCCACCCGGCTCTTGGCTCTCTCGGCCACATTCTGAGCGTCGGCAATCTGAGCGGGAGCAGTGTCGGCTACGCAAAAAACCGCCTCACCATTGAGGGCGACACGCGTAACCTCCGAAACGGATTTGAGCGCGCAGGCGACCTCTTCAATAGAATGCTCGGTAGCGAGCGAGGCAGTGAGTCGAGGAACCGGCATAGCCGATTCAATATCCGACTGCGGCGGCTGAAGGTCGCGCACATCGCCCAGCGATTGCAAGGCCATGAGCACTTGAAATGCGCGCGCCGCCGAAGCCACACTATCGGGAGCGATGTCAACGCAAACGGACACAAGCGGGGTGAGAGAGTCTTCGGCCACTGCCTCAGGAGCCCTTTGTCTCTGAAGGAGCGCCGCCTTTACCGTTTTCCGCCCGGCGACCTTCGCCGCCCTGACCCGGCCATTCTTCCGCCCGCTGGACTTGCCATTCTTGCGGCCTTTGCGGCCATTGCCATTCTTGCGGCCTTTGCGGCCATTGCCATTCTTGCGGCCATTGGGTTTAGCTGCGAGGCGAGGCGGCTTCACCGAAGTGGCCGGGACAACAACCACTCGCGGAGTCGAGACGCTCTTCCCATTTTGAGGAGCAGAGGCAACATTGGATCCGTTTCCGCTGGAGGGAGCGGGCGAGATCGGGGCGGCTTGTTTGCCAATAGCAGTCAAATGTTCCACCAGCGGAGCCACATCCACCGGATTCGAATCGCGCTCGATCACTTCATTGCGGAGGAGCTTGAGCACATCGAGCGTTTCGAGGCAGGTATCCACCACTTCGACAGTCACCGATAATGTGCCCTTGCGCAAACCGTCCATCACGGTTTCGAGCGCATGGGTTAATTCAGCCATGCGCCGGTGGCCGATCACGCCCGCCGAGCCTTTGAGCGTGTGCGCGGCTCTGAAGATGGCCTGCAACAATTCGGGGTCGTCGCCCAGCCGTTCTAATTGAACGAAACCTTCATCCAACATTTGCAGGTGCTCGTCCGCTTCAACCAACCACACCTGCAACTCATCTTCGGCAAGATCAAATACTAGATTCATATTGGCTCACTCAGGCTCTCAAATGCGCTGGGCATCAGTCTCACCCGTGCGCCGCAAGGCGCGCCAGCACGCTACCTTTTTACCGCTACTCAACCCTCAAAGTCTGTAAGCATGGTCTAAACCTTGAGTAAAAAGAGCGTGAAGGCGGAACGGTTCGCGCTACCGCCTGCCCACGTTGGAAGAAATACAACTGCTCGCCAAGCAAGACCTCGGCGAACATCACCCCTGGCCGTGCTGGTCAAGCAGTTGCGCCGAACACCCCTGCCCCGGCGGATGCCTGAGTGAATGGGTGGACACCGATGACTCGCGCCACGGCAACGGCATGGCCGAGATCGTCGCTCCATCATGGTTGATGGCCCGGCGCGACTCGCATGAATGTCACGGGGCGCTGGCCGATCACGGTTACTCCTTCGTCACCTTCCGCCTCGTCCGCGATACTGCCCGGCGGCGCAACTGAACCGCTTTCACCGCGCGCCGCCGCCGTCCATCTTCAGCCGACTTTCACAGCCTCTTCACGGCTCTTTTACTGACGTCATTCGGCCAGCGTGCTACTGTCAACTCGACATGACTCTTAGCGTGCAGACTGTCGCCAGCACGATATTTGATTTGCCGAATGATCGCACCGGAATAAAAGCCGTTCGCATCCCGGATGGCGCCGTCACGTTGGGCACGAGCGACCTTCAAATCATCGAACTCGAATCGGAGCCGGACTGGCCGCGCTCGGAGCGTTTCGATTTCTTTCGCGATGAGCAGCCTCAACACAAGGTCCACGTCCCGGCGTTCGCCATCGGCCTCACCGCAGTCACCAACGTCCAATATCTTGCCTTCGTCGAATCCACCGGCGCGCCTTTCCCGCGCAGTTGGACAGGCCTCATTTACGCTGAAGGGCAAGGCGAGCACCCGGTGGTGTCCGCATCGTGGCACACCGCGCAAAAATACTGCGCGTGGCTCAGCGGCATCACTGGCCTGAATTGCCGACTGCCCACCGAAGCCGAGTGGGAACGCGCCGCCCGCGGCGACGACGCCCGCCTCTTTCCGTGGGGCGCCGACTTCAACCCCTATCGCATCAACACTATCGAGGCCTACACCCGAGTCACCACGCCGGTTTTCCTGCACTCCCCGGCCAGCGACAGCCCTTTCGGTGTGGTGGGCCTCAGCGGCAACTCTTGGGAGTGGACAAACAGTCTGTTCGCTCCCTACCCTTACGATGCCAACGACGGGCGCGAAGACCCGGCCGCCCAAGGACCGCGCACCGTGCGCGGCGGGTCGTACATGTATTCGCACCGCCTCGCTCGCTGCGCCGCGCGCGAAGGCGCTCCCCCCGACGTGGCCTTGACCACCATCGGCTTTCGCATCGCCATCGGGTAACACGCATGACTCTGACCGATCATCGTCTTCTGCGCGAGCGCGCCCTCGCCCAACTCACCGCCAACAAACCCGTCGAAGCGATCCGGCTCCTCTTTCGATTGCTCGAATCCGATCCGACAGACCTCGACACCCTGCTCACGCTGGGCGACTGTTACCTCGCCGCCAACGACACGCCCGCCGCCGACGTTTTTTACCAACGCGCCAGCCAAGTCGGCCTCGACCCTTCGCGCGCGCGGCTCCGCCGCAACCTCGCCGCCGGAGTCGCTGGCGGCCCATCCTCCCCGTGGCTCATCCAATCCGGATGCCCCGTCGGCGCACAGCAAACACAAGCCTATCTCGACACACTTCGCCACGCCGCGCCGACTTCGGCGAGCTCAGTCGAGCCGCTCCGTTCCACGCCCGCCCTCAACATCACTCGCGGCGACGCTCGGCAAGCAACCCTCCTCCTCGAAGAAATCATGTGCGCCCCCGACCCCTCCGCCGCCATGCGCCAACGCCTCGACGACGTTTTGCATCACTTGCCCGATATCATTGCTCTGGCCGCCTCGCAAGCCGAACACGAAGGCGACCCCCGCCGCGCCCAAGCCCTGCTCATCCTCGCCGAGCGCGCCGCCGTGTAACCGCCCCGCGCAAAACTTTAGCCAATTCACCTCAACTTAACGCAGGGTTTACCCGAAGTTTACTGACGACAATCGCCCCCGGTAATACACTGGCGGCGACCGCTTTGTCGGTCGTTGAATAACCTGCATGGAGAGACAGCATGGAAACTCGTCATTTCAATTGGGATAATCTCGTGAAATGGCACCGCTCGATGAAAGCCCGAGCGGGCCATGGCAACATTGGCAAGAATGACGATCCAGCGAGAGCCTATCCTGCGAGCCCACCCTACCAACATCTACTGCGCAACGTAGCCGTCACAACCGATCCGCCTGCCCCGCCCGATCCCGATCAACTGCAACAACTCGCCGCGGCCATCGAGCAAATGCTTGGCGGCAGTGTTGCCGTCTCGGTAGCCGATGTGGATCACGCCGCCGGATTCCTCGCCGAGTTGCTCGCCTCGAACACGCCCGCCATTCTTCTCCGCCAACGCATGGCCGAAGTGGGCGATGTGTTCAAGGCCATGTTGGCGATCAACTATCAAACCGCCGTCGAAAAAGGCCCATCCCTCGAAGCCGATCATCTGCAATACATTCTCAACATTGTGCGCGAAGAATTGCGAAGGCAAGCCGACGAGTATTTCGCTATGGGCGATTTCGCCGCGGCTCGCGATGCGCTCACGCAGGCGCTTGGCATCGTGCCCGATGATCCACAATTGCTTGTAGCCCTCGGCAACATTTCGCTCCGCGTCGGAGAGGTAGATTTGGCTCGCCGTGAGTTTGTCAGGGCCACACAGTCACATCCAGCATACGCGCCGGGGCACAGTAATTTGGCCGCAGTGCTATGGCACAGTGGATTTGTGGCAGAAGCCGAAGCATCAGCGCGGCGGGCGCTCGAACTCAATCCAAATGACGAGCAAGCGGAAACAATAGTACGCCTCGTCGCCGTCCCAAAACCAGAAGCCGCCACGCCCGCACCCCGAGCGAGTTTTCAGCGAGACGATTCGGGCCAAGCCGGAGCCCTTGCAGGACAACCGACGAGTCGGTCGTTGGATGCAGTATCCGATTCGCCCGCCCTCTCTATTGGTTGGGTGGCCAACGTTTTCGACTTCAGCGGCTACGCCTGGCTCTCGCGCCACACTCTCCCGGCGCTGGATCGTTGCGGCACCCTAATCCAAGTTTACCCGCTCTCAGTGAACAAGGACTTTGCGCAAGGATTGAACCAAGATCAACAGGCAGTGCAGTTCTGGAATCGCCTATTGGACAATCGTGTGCAAAGGGGAGTGGGTGTCTATTTTCATCCCCCAGTCTCTTGGAGCGGCAAGGATATCTTCGCCCGCCTTTGCCAAGAAAGCCCTTCCTTCGATTCCCATATCGGCCTCACCATGTGGGAAACCGACCGCCTGCCTTCCGGCTGGGCAGATTCGCTCAACCGCATGGATGAAGTGTGGGTGCCGAGTTCTTTCAATCGAGAGTTGTTTGCCGCTTCCGGTGTAAGCGCAGAACGTATACAGGTGATCCCTTTTGGAATAGACAGCACAGTTTATGATCCGTCGCGCGTCCAACCGATGGCGCTGGCCCAACGGCGCGGCTTCAACTTCCTCTCGGTGTTTCAATGGAATAAGCGAAAGGGATGGGACATCCTCATCGAGGCCTATCTTTCGGCGTTCACGGCGAACGACGACGTTTGCCTATACCTGCGCACGTACCCCGACCGCATCAAAACCCCTCCCATTCCTCAGCGCATCGATGCCTTTATTCGCCGACTCGGTCATAACCCCAAGCGCATTCCGCCCATCATTCTGCTCGATGACTTCATCCCCGACGCATCTCTGCCGTCTCTATTTGCCGCCGCCGACGCCTTTGTATTGCCTACACGCGGCGAGGGATGGGGCATTCCATATATGGAAGCCATGGCTATGGGCAAACCTGTCATCGGCACACGCTGGAGCAGTCATCTCGATTTCATGACAGATGAGAATAGTTATCTCATTAATGTCGAGGGGTTGGTTCCGGTCGACGCCGACCAGACTCGGGAGAATCCGTTTTACACTTCCGATCAACGCTGGGCGCAGCCTTCGATCAAGCACACTGCCGCACTCTTGCGCGAAGTCTTCGATGATCGCGACCACTCCCGCGCCGTGGGATTGCGGGCTCACCGAGATATCAAAATGGCCTGGACTCCGACACGCACCGCAGAGTGGATAATCGAGCGCATCAAAGCGCTGGGGCGGGCCAAGCACACTGGCCGCTCCGCAACCCGGACTCGCTCGGCGCCGCCGCTCGAGAATCCGGCAGTGGTGTGGCGCGCGCCCATCTTCGATCCCAGCGGCTACGCCGACGAGGCGCGTCACTTCCTCATCGGCCTTCGCGCCCACGGCCTGCCGCCCACCGCCCGCGCCATTGGCCGCCACTCGGAAACGTTCCGCAAACAACTCGACCCGGCCACGCTATCGCAACTCGACGCGATGATTTCCACCCCTGCCCAGCCGGGATCGATCAGCGTAATTCATTTTCCTGCCTACGCCTTTCAGCGCAACTCTAACGCTTCGTACAACATCGGGCGGGCGATGTTCGAGACCGACGGCCTGCCGGCCGAATGGGTGGCGGCCTGCAATCAAATGGATGAGGTGTGGGCGCCGACCGACTTCAACATGGAAACCTTTCGGCGCGCGGGGGTAACGACTCGTCTCTTCAAAGTTCCCGGCGGCATCGACACCGACATATTCAAGCCCGGCCTCAACCCCCTGCCCATTCCGGGCGCGCGCGGCACAGTGTTCCTTTCGATCTTCGAGTGGGTGTATCGCAAAGGTTGGGATGTTCTGCTCCGCGCGTGGGCGCAGGCGTTCAGCGCCGCCGACGATGTGAGTCTCGTCATTCGCGCCTATCCGGTCAACGCTATCGAGTCGGTGGACAACACCGCAGAGATCGAGCGGCGCATCGACAATTTCATTACCAATGATTTGAAATACCAGCGTTCCGAACTCGCGCCCATCATTGTGTTGGGCGAGCAAGTGCCCGAAGCCGACTTGCCCCGCCTCTTCGCGGCGGCGACTGTGTACGTGGCCCCCTCGCGCGGCGAAGGTTGGGGGCGGCCTCACATGCAGGCCATGGCCTGCGGGTTGCCAGTGATCGCCACGCGCTGGAGCGGCAATCTCGAATTCATGAACGACGGCAACAGCCTGCTGCTCGACGTTGAGCGGCTGGCGACGATTGACGACCGAATGGAGTTCGCCTTCTATCGCGGCCAGCAGTGGGCCGAGCCATCAGTGCCACACCTGACCAAACTTCTGCGCTGGACGCGTGAGCATCCGGCAGAAGCGGCCTCCATCGGCGCGAGAGCGCGGCAAGACATGATTGCCAAGTGGCAATGGAGCGCGGTCAGCCGTATTGCCGCCGACCGCCTCCGCGCCATTCACGCCGAACTGAACGGAGGCAAGGAGCTTAAGCCCCTTGCCCGGCCTCTCGCCGTGCGCTGGGAAGGATCACAATTCGTGCATCATTCGCTGGCGCTGGTCAACCGCGAATTGTGCATCCGGCTGGCGCAGGACGAAAACACCTCGCTCTCGATCATCCCGTACGAGTTACATCAGTTCGGCCCCGAAGCCGATCCGCGTTTCGACCTCATCAATGAGCGATTGAACCGGCCCCTGGCCCGCGCCGATGTGCATGTGCGCCATCAGTGGCCGCCCAACTTTGCCCCGCCCGCCGAAGGCCATTGGGTGATCATTCAGCCGTGGGAATACGGCGGCATCCCCAAGAAATGGATCGAGGCGATGAAGCCGCAAGTGGATGAGGTGTGGACGCCCAGCAACTTTGTGCGCCAGTGTTACATCGAAAGCGGCCTGCCTGCCGATCAGGTGCATGTGGTGCCCAACGGCATCGACGCGAGTCTGTTCAACCCCAATGCGCCGCGCATGGCCCTGCCCACGCAAAAGAAGTTCAAGTTCCTTTTCGTCGGCGGCACCATTTGGCGCAAAGGCCCCGATGTGCTGCTCGACGCCTACTTGCGCGCCTTCACCGCCCAAGACGATGTGTGCCTCGTGATCAAAGATATGGGCGGCGACTCGTTTTACAAAGGCCAGAACCTCGCCGAGCAGATCAAGCAAATCGCCGCCAACCCCGACGCGCCCGAGATCCTGTATCTCAGCGATCCCATCGCGCCCGCCGACATTCCCGACCTGTACACCGCTTGCGATTGCCTCGTGCATCCGTATCGCGGCGAGGGCTTTGGCCTGCCTATCGCCGAAGCGATGGCCTGCGGCCTGCCGGTCATCGTCACCGGCGCGGGCGCGTGCCTCGATTTCTGCGACGACTCCAACGCCTATCTCATTCCGGCGGCGCGGCAAGAGTTGGCCGAGAATCGAATCGGCCAGTGGGAATTGGCGGGCAAGCCTTTTGTGTTCGAGCCGGATCGCGCGGCGACGGCGCAGTGGATGCGGCACGTGTTCGAGAATCCGGTTGAGGCGCGAAGCAAAGGGAAACGCGCCAGCGAGCATATCCATCGGAACTTCTCGTGGGATACCGCCGCGCAACGAGTCCGCGCGCGATTGCTCGAAGTGAGAGGCCGCCCCATCCGGCGTGAACGGCAACCCGAAATGAAACGTTTGGCGACAGTGGTCGCCGTCACCGGCAAGCCGTCCGCCGAAGCCTGGTCATCGCTTCAGAACAATACGGACTGTCCGCTGGACATCACCCTCGTCTCCGCCGGGTCGCCCATTTTCACCCCGCCGCAAGCGGCGAACGATTGGCGGGTGCGATCCAGCGAGCAATCGCTGGCGCGCGCGCTCAATGAAGCGCTGAGCGCCGCCAATGAAGATCCCGTTGCGCTCCTTTCCAGCGATGTGATTGTGACTGCCGGATGGCTGGAGCGAATGAGGTTGGCGCTCGACAGCGATTCTTCGATTGCCATCGTGGGGCCGGTCTCCAATCGCGCCCCGGCGCCGCAGTCGATCAAAAGCAAATACGACGGCACGGGCCGCCCGATGCGGCAGTTCGCCAAACAATGGGCGCGCAAACATGACGGCGAAGTGAAGGAGGCCGCCTATCTCGGCGGCTTCTGCGCCCTGTTCAATGGCAAGGCTCATCGCGCGGTGGGGCCATTGCGCGAAGACTTGCCGTTCGCCGAGTCGTTGTGGGAATACTTCGCGCGAGTCGCGGTGGCGGGATTCAAGTTGGCGGTGGCGGTGGATGCCTATGTTCACCACGATGCGCTGGCCGATGACGAGGGCGCAGAGTTCGATGCCCTGCACAAAGCACAGGAGCGGGTGAAGGCTTTGTTTGCCGATGGGACACAAGCCGCCTCTGCCCAGCAATGGGATCGGGCGATGATGATCTTCGAGACTCTCACTAGCGAGTATCCCGACCTCGTCAGCGGCCACGCCGCGCTCGGCTCCACCCTGCTGGCCAAAGCCGATTACGGCTCCGCCGCGCGCGCCTTCGCTCGCGCTGTTCAACTCGCCCCGGCTGAGATTGGCCTGCGCAATCAACTCGGAGTCGCGCTGTACCAAAACGGCGAAGGCGAAGCCGCCGAGCAAGCTTTTCGCAACGCGCTGGAACTCGAACCCGACAACGTGGACTCGCTGTTGAATCTGGTGGAGTTGTATCGCGCCCAAGAGCGTTACGCCGACGCCGCCGAGAACGTGAAACGCGCCGTCGGGCTGGCCCCGAAGAATCCCGATGTGCTCATCGCCTTCGGCAGGCTGGGGCTCGAGCTCGGCGACGCGGAGGCGGCGCGCATGGCGCTGAATAATCTCGAAAAAATCGAACCGGCGCATCCAGCGATTGCCGCCCTCCGAGAAGCGCTGGTCGCCGCATGACTCGCATTTCGCTATGCCTGATCGCCAAGAACGAAGCCGCCAACCTGCGGCGGCTCTTCGACTCTGCGCGAGGCGCCGCCGATGAAATTGTGCTGGTGGACACCGGCTCCGCCGACGGCACCGTTGCGCTGGCCCAAACGCTCGGCGCAATCGTCCACCGCTTCGAATGGCGCGACGATTTCGCCGCGGCAAAGAACGCGGCCATCGCCCGCGCCAGCGGCGAGTGGGCGCTCATGCTCGACGCCGATATGGAAGTGGCGGCCGGGGGCGCGGAAAAGATTCGCCGCGCCGCCGAGTCCGGCTCAGCCGGATCGTATTACCTCAACATCCACAGCCCGCGCGCCGACGGCGTCACCACCGAGATCATTTCACAGCCGTGGCTGTTCAAGCGCGCGCCGGGAGTCGAATTCATTGGCCGAGTCCACGAAGACATTCTGCCATCGCTCATCGCCCGCAAGATGCCGCCGCAAATGACCGATATCGTGGTGATGCACTTCGGCTACATGACCGATGCGGCGATGGCCGCGCGCGGCGAACGCGACATGCGAATTTTAGAATCGCAGGCCGACCCGAACGACACGCTCTCGCAATACTATCTGGCTCGCGCTTACGTGCGCGTGGGCCGCAAGATGGAGGCGCTGAAAAAATTGGTATGGGTGATCACCTCGCCCAGCGCCGAGCGGCGCATGAAAGCCAACGCCCACACCATGCTCATCAACCTCTCGCCCGGCCTCGAAAGCCGCGAGGCGACTCTGCGGCGGGTGGAAGACGCCACCCGCGCCTTCCCCGGCGACCGTATGATCTGGAGCGCCGCCGCCAATGTGTACGTGCAGTTGGATCGGGTGGAGTTAGCCGTGCCCGCAATGGAGCGCGCGCTCGGCCTTCCGCGCCAATCTGCGGCAGAGGGCGCAGTGCTCGACCGCTCCGACGAGCATTTGCGTTTGCAGCTCGCCGAATGCCTCACCTATCTTGGCCGCCTGCCCGAAGCCCTCAACCATTTTCATCGCGTGCTCGACGACGGCTTGCGCACGCCCGACGTGTATTGCTCATTTGGATTGGCGCACAGCCTTATGGGCAACCACGCCGAAGCCGAAATGGCTTTCGACACCGCGCTCGGCATCGATCCATCGCACGCCGACGCCCACCGTCAACTCGGATTTCTGTGCGCCGAAACCAATCGCCCGGCGCAGGCCCTGACTCATTTCAACATCGCCGTCGCCGCCGGGCACAACGACCCCGATCTTCTGCAAGCGATTCGATATGTCAAAGCACAAACACAAACCTCCCAAAACGGGCACGCCTAACAACGTCGTGCAACTGCTCACAGCGGGCAATGGGCAGAGCAGTGTCGCCGCCGCCCGCGAAGCCTACGATCGCGGAATGCGGCTGCGCGAACGCAATCAACTCGACGGCTCGGCCAAAGCCTTCCACGAAGCCATTGCCGCCGACCCGCATTTCGTGGACGCCCTCAACGATCTCGGCCTCACCCTCGTGCGGCAAAACAATCTTTCGGAGGCCATGAGCCAATTCAAGCGCGCGCTCGAACTGCGCCCCGACCACCCGCACGCGCAAAACAATCTCGGCGTGTTGTGGCTTCGATTGGGAAATCACGACGAGGCGATCCCATACTTCGAGCGGGCCGCGCGCGCCGCGCCGCATCTCAAAGCCATTCACGCGAATCTCGAAATCGCCCGGCGCGAACGGGACGCCGCCCGCCGCCATACGTTTGCCGCATCTCCAGCGCCCCACCCCGATTCGTCGGCGGATCGGCCCACCATCACCCTCTGCCTCATTGCCAAGAACGAGGCGGCCTATCTCCCCAAACTTTTCGAATCGGCGCGGGAGGCCGTCGATGAAATCGTGTTGGTGGACACCGGCTCCACCGATGACACGGTCGCTATCGGCAAATCGTTCAACGCCAAAGTTGTGCGCTACGAATGGCGCGCCGATTTTGCCGCCGCAAAAAACGAAGCCCTCAAACATGCCACCGGGCAATGGGTACTGTTCCTCGACGGCGACATGGCCATCGAAGAAGGCGGCGCGGCGAAGATACAGGCGGCAGTCGCCTCGGGCATCGCCGGAGCGTACAACATCAACATCCACAGCCCGCTGGCCGACGGCGTGAGCGAAGATATTGTGGCCCAGCCATGGCTGTTCCAAAACGCGCCCGGCGTCGAATGGGAGGGCGCGATCCACGAGCGCATCTTGCCATCGCTGCAAGCGGCGGGCCTTCAGCCGGCGCACACCGATGTGGTGGTGTATCACTTCGGCTATGCCAGCCGCGAGGCGGTTCAGCGTCGCGCCAGCCGCAACTTCGCCGCGTTGCGGCAGCGCATCGAGTCGGGATGGGACAACCCGATAGCGCATTATTATCTCGGCACAACACTCATCACCCTCAGCCGCCCCGCCGAAGCCATCGCCGAATTAAAAAAGGCCATCGCCGACAGCCGCCTGCACTGGCGATTGCGCGCCAACTCGCATCTCTCGCTCATTCGCGCCCACGCCCTCAACGGGGAGCCACAGGCTGCGCTGCAGTGCGCCGAGGAAGCCGTCGCGCTCTATCCAAAAGATCGCATGGCGTGGACGTATCGCGGGCAAGTGGCGGCGGGAATGAGCAATCATCATCTGGCCATCGAGTCGTTTGTCCGCGCACTCGAAGCGCATGATGTCGCGGGCGCAGAAGCCACCGTGTTGCATATGAGCGACGCCAGTTTGCATCACGAACTCGCCAAGTCGCTGGCGTTCACCGGCCGATTCGCGGAGGCAATTCAACACTTCGATCAATCTATCGACAATCGGCAACCCGCCGACCGCAAACGGCTGGCGCAGAGCATGATCGTTTTCCTGCTGTTCGCGCTCGGCAAAAGGGATGAAGCCAAGAGGCGATTGAGCGCCGAGTCGCTTATTGAGGAAACGATGGCGGCCATCGACTCGGTGGCGGCCTCCACCGGGAACCGGGATCGCGTCCCGGACTTTTGTCGCTGGCTGGAATCCGCCAATTGCCTCACCGATGCCGTCCGCGCCCGGCTCGGCCAATCCGCGCGCAATCCAATCTCTCGCGCCAATGAACTGGCGCAATACGCGCGGGCGCTGCGAGATCGCGGCGACCTCATTCACAGCGCCATAGAATTCGAGCGCGCAGTTGCGCTCGCGCCGGAACTGCCCGGCCTGCATTACGAATTGGGGGCGCTGTATTCGGCGGTGGGCGACAGCCTTCGCGCCGCGCAGGCGTTCGTGGCCGAGTTGTCGATCAACCCCAAGCACGCGCTGAGCGCGCACGATGTGGGCGTGCTGTATGCAAAAGATGGTGATTTGAGAGAGGCGGCGAATTGGTTCGAACTGTGCCTCACTCTCGATCCGACCAACGAAATCGCCCAGAAGAACTTGACCGAAGCGAAGCGATGCCTGGCAAAGATGGGGTGATGGTTCATCATGCGCGGTTAGTGGAAATTTCCAAAAGCAAAGGCACACACCATGCATCAAAGTTACGCACCAATCTATTCCGATGCTGAACTGAGCCCGGCAGAAAAAGACCTTGTGGCTCGTCTGCCGGCCAGCCTGCAGGGCATCTCGCTGCCAGCGCTCATTCGGGTGCGCCAAGCGTTGGCGGCAACCATTCAACTAGACTACCCGAAGCACACTCTCTTCCTTCACGCTGATTCCGAGATGGATCGTTATCGCGCGCAGGCCTGCCGCAAGGAGCCCGAAACGATAGAGTGGATTGAAGGTTTTGTTGAGCCCGGCGATGTGGTGTGGGACGTGGGCGCTAATGTGGGCGCATATTCCTTGATAGCCGCCGCCCATTGTCATGGCAATATCTCAATCAGCGCGTTCGAGCCAGCGTTTTCGACTTATGCCCAACTCTGCCGGAACGTGCTTTTGAACAAGTTTCAAGCCTGTATCTCACCTTACATTCTTGCGCTGCACGGGCGAACGGGGTTGGATACTTTCAATTACACGCATCTCGATTCGGGCATGGCAAGCCATTCGCTGGGAGCGCCGGTTGACTATCGCGGGGCAGCATTTGAGCCGGCCTATCGGCAATCGGTAGTGTGTATCACTGCAGATGACTTCGTCAACAAATTTGGCGCGGCGCTCCCCAACCACATCAAGATAGATGTGGATGGCGGCGAGGAGACCATTCTCACGGGCGCGGAAAGCCTGTTGAAGGCCCAAGGCCTCAAGTCGCTCATGATCGAAGCCAGCGGCTGGGATGTGTTGGAGCGAATACAATCGTTGCTCAAGGCGGCCGATTTGACTCTGCTGGCTGTGCGGGATCGCGGGCCGCAAGTGATCAACAGCATCTTCGCTCGCCCAGAGGTGATCAATTCCCGAAGGGGCTTGGACAAACAACTTCCCCACTGGACGTTTATGCAGGGTAGGCCCTCATCGAGAGCAGAGTCTCGCCGCAATCCTTCACGGGAAGCGGTTGTCAACAACACTGATTCCAAACAGCCAACACGTTTCGCTAGATTCGACGAGTCTTCGTATATGGCCTGCAACCCCGATGGGGCCGCCGCCGTGAAGAGCGGCCAGTTCGTTTCGGGTTGGGATCATTACCTCCAGGTGGGGCAACATAAGCAAAGCCCAACTCTCACAAAGTGGCCCGCTGAAACTGCTCAACCTGTGGATATCCTTTGGCTCATCGAGCATGTTGCGCGAGAATTGGATGTGGCCTGCGCCGTGAAGGCAATACTGGAAACCCAATATGGGCTGAGGGTTGAAATCCGCAACATGTATGCTGACGTGGATCGCTTGACTCAAGCCTTTGAGCCGCGCGTGGTCGCCGTGCCCTACTTCTATTGCACTAATGATGCCGGAACAAATACGTTTCTTCGGCGCTGGCCCAACGCATTGTTTTTCAATCTGGCATGGGAGGAGATATTCTATCAAGGCCACACCAAGATCAAAGCCCCGGCAGACGACTTCACACGACGGCATGTTCATCATCACGCATGGGGAGAGTTTTTCCAAGACTATCTGTTGCAACACGGGGTAGCCGGAGATCACATCTTTCTGAATGGCAACCCTGCTTATCAGTTATATCTCGATCCATATCGCCACAAATACCCCAGCCGGCAATCTCTTGCGCAACGATATGCGCTCCATCCAGATCGACGCTGGGTCTTCGTGCCCGAAAACTACCGATGGGCATTCATGCGAGATTCAGACTTGCATGAACGCGCCGAGCGGGGAGCCGACACAAAACAAATGCGCGCCATGCGAGACTTCGCGCGCGACTCACTCATTGCTCTATTGCAGTGGTGTCAGGCGGCTGGGGCAACCGGTGATCACGAAGTGATATTCCGTCCGAAACCGGCCACTCATCGCAAAGACGTGCTGGCTTTCTTTGATAAACATGTGTCCGCACAGCCGGCGCAAGGGTTACACTTCATCAAAGACGGCTCGGTTCGCGAATGGATTCTCGCAAGTGATGTGGTCATCTCGTCGTTTTCAACTTCGCTCATCGAGGCCTCCATCGCCAAGCGCCCAATCGCAATGGTTGAGCCGATCCCACTGACCGAGGACTTCGCCGCCGACTGGTATCAGCACGTGCCACGCCTGACCACGCGCGATGCCTTTTTGACCGCTTGCCGCCAACCGTCAACCGAAAGCGGCGAATCACTGCGAGCATGGGCGACCGACACAATGCTCTCGCGCGGCGACGCGATCTCAGGACTTGCAGAGCACCTTCGCGGGTTGGCGGGGCAGTCTGCAATACCCAGCGCTTCGGCTGCTGCAATCGCGGTTCGCCCTGTGCCAGTCGCCTTCGACGCGCACACGCACGAAAACGATTTGTTCGAGGCCAGCGACGCGAGTCGGGTCGCGCACGAGTGGGCGGGTGTGCTCGGCCTTGACGGATCACGCTATCAAGAATCCGTTCTCGTGTCGGCTTCAACAACAGAGTCGGGCAGGCAACAAAAAAGAGTGCTGCTGGCAGCCCCGTATTTTTGGCCCTCTGTGGGAGGGTTGGAAGCGCAAGTCGAGGCGCTTGGAGGTCATTTGGTTGATAAGGGTTACACGGTCGAGGTGGCGACATTTGCCATTCCCGATAGGGCGGACCATATCTATCGCGGCGTGCACATACTTCCACTCGATACACAGCCGAGGCGCAGCGGTGAGCCAGCGTGGGTGCTGCAGTTGCGCCTGTTAGCCTTGTCTGGCCAATATGATGCTGTGATCATGTATGCCGATCCGTGCAACCAGTTTATATGGTCAGTGGAATCGGCTCAGTGGCCCAAACAGACTCGTTTCATTGTGCAGTTGATGATCAACCAAGATGGCTATAACTCATGGCGCAATCGGCGCGAGTTTCGCCAGCGGCTTGGCGTCATTCTGCGCAATGCGACTGCCGTTCTGGCGGCCAGCCATTCCGGTGTGGATACACAATATCTCGAAGAGGATCGCATTCCTTATGCTTTCATGCCACATGCCACTGAGCCCATAGAACCGAGCGGCGATTTCCGCCTTAAGCATGGGCTGGGCGCTGATGAGTTCGTCATTCTTCATGTAGCCAACCTCTGGTCAGTCAAAAACCATCTTGGCTTGCTTGAAACGTTGCGTTCACTGCCAGATAACTGGCGGTTGGTGATGATTGGACATCCGGCCCGCGAGTCCGGCGAGGCGGCGTACGGCGCCGCAGTGATGGAGGCTATCCGAAAAAACCCACGAGCGCTCTACATCCCGGGGTTGCCTCGTCAAGATGTAGCCGCGGCCATGAAGGCCGCAGACGTGGTCGTGCTGGCATCCAAAGGTGAGGTCTCGCCCGTTACCATATTGGAGGCCATGAGTCATCGCAAGCCTTGGTTAGTCACGCCCGAATGCGGCGCGGCGACCGAGCAGGCTGGCGGCCTCATTGTGCCCTTGCGCCACTTCCCTCAGGCGCTGGCCTTTTTGGCGGAGCGCCCTGCCCTGCGGCAGTCTATGGGAGAAGCCGGATATCAGTATTGGCAAGCGTGTCATGCATGGTCAAGTGTTGTGGAGCGCTGGGCAAGCATAATAGAGTCGGGCCGAGTGCCTGCCGAGCCCACGTCTCCGGCGAGCGCAGTCAACCTGATGAAAAGCATACGCGCCGAGGCGCTGAGCAGCGGTTTGGAGTTGCACCAAGCCAGCGCAAGCGAGCCTGCGCGGAAGAGCGCCGAGCGGCCATCTGGCGTCAGCTTCTGCATCATCTCGGCCGGCCAGCGCAATGAGAAACTGCGGCGGCTGATCCGGAGCATCCACCAACAGGACATTCCTTCATACGAAATCATTGTGGCCGGGATCGCAGAACCAATGCCCGGCGTGGCCTCGCTGGAAATGCCCGATGCCGCCAACGCTGGAAATACCAGTTCCCTTCGCAACAGCGCCGCCGCCCACAGCAAATACAGCCACATCGTCTTTTGCGACGACGATATTGTTCTGCAACCCGGCTGGTATGCCGGGCTCCAACCCCATCTCGAGTCTCACGACATACTCGTTGGTCGGTTGCTGAACGTAGATGGCACGCGGCATTGGGATTGGACAACCATCGGCGGCCCAACGGGCCACCACCTCCTGCCATACGGCCAGCCGGACGAACATCTATATCTCACCAGTGGCCTGCTAATGGTCAGCGCCCGAGTTTGGGAGGCAATCGGCTGGGACGAAAACCTGGGCTTCCGGCGCAACGAGGACGTGGATTTCTCTCAGCGAGCCTTGCGCGCTGGTTTCCGGGTGCGGTGTTGCCCAGAAAGCACGGCCATCCACAACGATCCGAGCTACACACAAGTCGGCGCGGTAACTTATCGGCGCTCCCCGGCAGGCGCCACTGTTTGGCTGAACCGCCAAACCATGAATCAATCGCCAGAAATGATACTGACCGCCGCGAAAGAGCACTTGCAACAACAGCGCATCGCCGAGTGCGGCGACTGCCTGCGGGCATTCATCCATTTACAGCCGGGCAATTTGATAGTTCGCCAATCATGGATGCACTTGTGCTCACAGTTGGGCGGCGATGGCGAGGATGGATGGCAGCCATACCCCATTTCATTCTCGCTCACTCCACAGATCACGCCCACCTTCAGCGAACGAGCGGTCAACACATTGCAGTTCCTCCTCAGTCAGAATGATCTGGCCGCCGCTCTTGCCAAACACGTCGATCAGTTGGACACCGAAATGTTGGCGCTCGTCCGACTCAACGCGGACACGGCCGAAGCGGACGGCAACTCTGAACTTGCATCCGCGCTGTACAACCTTGCCGCCCACATCGACCGCCTACTGCAATCTCCATTGAAGGCCGCACTGCAACCGCCCGCGCTAGAAACCTTCCAATGCTTGCTCAATGCCAACGATGTGGACGAGGCGCTAGAACACTATCGAGATCGATTCAACAGCGATTTCGTGGCAATAGTCCGATCTAACGCTCAAGCCGCGCATATCCTCGGCGGCACAGAGGTGGCTGAAGCCTTAGATGCGCTGGGAGAACATGTCCTGCGGATGATGCCATGAGCAGGCCGGGCAAACTCAACCGCCACAGAGAGACGACCGATCGGTCGTCTCTCTGTTTCTAGCCCGTTATGGCGCGTCCGGCCATTTTCACACTTCCTTTACTCGCGCTTACCCAAGTTGGGCCTGCCCCTGCCGATAATGCACTCAACAGCGAAACAGACCCAAACGGAGGTGATAACGGACGCGGCCAGCGCCCCAACGCCCAGCGGTAATCTGCCCGCCACTGGGCAAACACAATCGGGCAGAACATCACAACCATCGGGGAAGGATCCCCGGCCAACACCCTAGAAAACAAGGAGGTTTTCTACCATGGCATCCCCAGATCTCAGCCGCATTGCCGGCAACATTGGCGCACTCAACGCCCTCTATTCGCTCCAAAACATCAACTCTCAATTGACCGTCGCCCAGACCCGCCTGTCCACCGGCAAGCGCATCAACTCGGCGGAGGATGATCCGGCTGGCTTCCAATTTGCCGCCAAATTCCAATTTCGCTCCGAAGGCATGCTGGTCGCGCAAGACATGATCGCCGACGCGAAGAACTTGCTCTCCGTGGCCGAAGGCGGCCTGCGCAAGATCAACGACATTATGGTCAAAGTCCGCAACAAAGTGCTCGAAGCCGCTGGCGACACCATCGGCTCATCGGAGCGCAAGATCATCATGGCTCAGATGAACCAATACCTGGAGCAGGTGGACACCATCGTCGATCAGACGAAGTGGAACGGCCAGAAACTGTTGGACGGCACGTACACCGACAAGAACCTCCGCATCGGCGCGGACGCTGGCGACAGCATCAACTTCCAATTCGGGCAAGCCCACACCTACTCGGCCTCGGGCACCGCTGGCCTCGATCTGGCGACGACTTCTCTGTCGAGCGCGAGCGCGGAAACGTTCTCCGTCTACCTCACCAGCGTCAACGCCGCCCTCGACACGCTGGGCACCAGCATCGCCTCGGTTGGCTCCACCATGTCCCGGCTCTCCTTCCAAGAGCAGAACCTGCAAGTGGCCCACGCCAACACCGAAGCGGCCTACAACCGCATCATGAACGCCAACATGGCCCAAGAGCAGGTAAACGCGACCAAGTTCACCATCCTGCAACAGACCTCGACGGCGATGTTGGCTCAGGCGAACGCCGGCCCGCAGTACATCCTCTCGCTGTTCCGGTAATCCCGGTCATCACAGGCGCCCCGCCTGAATTACCTCCAATTCTCTCCCTCTCCCTCTCCCGCCCCCGCGGGAGAGGGAGCAGACCTTTAGCGGAGCGGCAGAGAGAGCGGCGACATGACCACGGCATCCATCAGCAACGTCAACACCTACTTCACCAGCCTCATCACCCAACTGATGACGGTGGAACGGCAGCCTTTGCAGACTCTCCAATCGCGCCGGAGCGAACTGCAAGCCAAGGGCGCCGTCTTCAGCGATCTGGGCGCCAAACTCAGTTCGCTTCGCGCCGTTGTTGACAAGTTCGCCAGCACCGCCCTCGCCTCCGTTTTCGATCAACGCGCCGTCACGGTTTCCGATCAACCCACCGGCAAAACCGTGCTCACCGCCACCGCCTCCAGCACAGCCACCGCCGGTGTTTACAACATCGCCGACATCGTGCTGGCGAAAGAACACCGCGTTCGATCCGACCAGCAAACCTACGCCGATCAGGCCCTCAACTTCAGCGGCACATTCGTCATCGGCGGCGCTGCCTCCCGATCCCAAACCACCACCTCCACCATCGCCAACACCGTCACCGCCTTCGACGTTGCCTCCATCGCCAGCGGCCAGAAGGAACTGGGCAAAGGCGCGTACTATGTCGAAACACGCAACGATGCGACAAGCGGCTGGCAGTTCCGAATGGTGGATGCCGATGGCAAAGCCGTATCCGTGAAATCCGGTTCGACCACCGATTACACCAGCAACTGGCAATCCATCCCCACCGGCGGCGGATCGTACAACACGGGTCGCGGCCTCACCATCACCTTCGGCGCAGACAGCGGACAATACACTGCCGCCAGCAAAGGCGCAGGCGCGGCGCAACTCAGCTACACCGCGCAGGGCGCGAGCATCACCGTAGCAGCCACCCACACCCTCAACGACATCGCCTCCGCCATCAACGGCGCAACCTTCGCCTCCGGCGATACGGTGACGGCGAGTGTGGTGGACAAGCAACTCGTGCTGGCCGCCAACGAAACCGGCGCAACCCACAGCATCACCGCCAGCGACACAAGCGGCACGGTATTGCAGACACTCGGCGTGCTAACCGGCGCGGGCGCATTCAAGAACGTGATGCAAACGGCGAGCAACGCCACCTTCAGCGTCAACGGACTCAGCGTCACCCGAAGCAAGCACACCGGGTTGGATGACGTGATCACCGGCGTCACTCTCAACTTCGCGTCGGACGCCGCCTCTCAGACCGCAAAAATCACCGTTGCCCGCGACAACGCCGCCGTGCGCAGTGAGGCGGGAGACTGGCTGAACAAAGTCAACAGCCTCAACACCTATCTCGCCGACAAGACCGGCGTGACCGGCGACGGCAGCACCACCGCCACGGCCAAGTACACGCGCGGCGTACTCGCCGACGACTACTCGTATACGACCCTTCGCAGTGATTTGATCGACGACCTCACCAACCGCTACTCCGGCCTGCCTGCCGGGTCGGCAACCACGTTAGCTCAGATCGGCATCACGCTCGACGAGAATCTGCAAATGACGATCAGCGACACGTCAAAGTTTGATACCGCGCTGACGAACGACTCGGCCGGCGTGAAGGCCCTGCTGGCCAAAGTGGCCGACCGCATGACGCTAACCCTCAATGGAATGACGGATGCCACGTCGGGAACGCTCACATCGAGCAAGAAGGCCATCACCGACGAGATCAGCAACATCAACGATCAAATCACCTTCATGGAAGAGAGACTCACGGATCGAGAGAGCGCCCTGCGCGATCAATATGCCGTGCTCCAATCGCAGGTGATCGGCAACATCTATTTGCAGCAACAATTGAGCTCTTTTGGCGGGTTCAACTTCTACGGATGATGAGAAGCCTACCAGGAGGAACGCAATGACAACCATCTCTTCAGTCACAGCAGTCACCAGCCGGGCCTCGCCCAAGACGGCCCCCCTGCCGCCCGCGCCCGAGCAGAAACCGGCGCAGACCGAGCAGAGGCAAACAGAAGCCGCCAAGCAACAGCCGCAAGATACAACCACGACTGTCGCCAAGCAACAGCCGCAAGATACAACCACGACTGCCGCCAAGCAACAGCTGCAAGATACAACCACGACTGTCGCCAACCGAGCGGCCAACACCGTCTCCGCCAATGTTTTGCGCGATGTCACTCTGCGTTACCAGATGGATCCGGACACGCAGAAGATGATGCTGCTGATCATCGATCGCAAGTCGCGCGAGGTCATCCGCACCCTGCCGCCGGAGGAACTCCTGAAGATGGGCGTGGATCGCATTTTCGAAGGACTGGCCTAAAGCCTGCCCGCGCCGGCTCACAGCCATGCCGCGTGCCGCCTCGCTGAAGAGAGGCCGCGCAATTGCCATTTATGCCGCCTGTGAGCATGCCTGCTTCGTTGGAGTTTCATGGAGTTTTTACAACACTGCTCTGAAGTGATTTCGCCCGCTTACCGATACCGGTGACGGAGGTAATTGACATGACAAACCCGTATGTGCGCCAAGCCAAGGAATACCGATACCAAGAGATCATGACAGCCAGCCCCGTCCAGCTGCTGATCATCGCCTACGATGTAGCCATCGGCGGGTGCCAGACACGCGACCTCGAACGAACCACCCACGCCCTCTCCGTCCTCAGCAACAGCCTCGATTTCAGCCAACGCGAACTCGCCTATCGCTTTCATTCTCTTTATCAATGGTGTGGTGAACTGGCCCGGCAGGGCAAATGGGATGAGGCCGCCGCCATTCTGCGCGACCTTCGCAACGCATGGGCGCAAGCCGATCAACAAACGAACACGGCCCGCGCCGCCACCCCCGCGCCCCCCAGATCCACCCCCGCGCTGGAACTCCAATTGGCGGGAGTCCGCTAACGAACACCCAACCTCCCGAAGCCCAACCTTCGGGAGGTTTTCAGAAACCGGCGCACATCCATGAGTCACACTCTTCTCCCCTCAATTCGTCATCCGCTATCTGCTATCCGCTATCTGCCAATCGCCATCTTCATCGCCGCCTGCGCCGCCGCGCCCACCCGCGAGCCGCATCGAGTGGGCGGCGCTGTTCCTCTCAGCACCGCGCTGGCCGAATCGGGCGGCGTGCCCTCTGCGCCCGCCGCCGCGCCTATTGCCACTCTGCCAGCCCTCCTCCCCGAAACCGCCCCCACCCTTCCCCCAGAGCGCGTCGTCGTCGCCAGCATCGGCCTCGATGCCCCCGTCGCCCCCACCAACTGGACGCCCGGCGGCGAGTGGATCGTTCCCAATGGATCGGCGGGCTGGCTTGAGAATTCGGCCTACCCCGGCCAGCCCGGCAACACCGTGCTGGCCGGCCATCACAATACGCAGGGCGAAGTCTTCCGGCGCATTTCCGAAATCCCCATCGGCGAACACATCGTGCTCAATACGCAGGGCCAAGCCCTCGACTTTCAAGTTGTCGAGCGGCTCATCTTGCCCGACTGGGGCATCTCGCCGGAACAAGAGAGAGCCTACTCAACTTACATCGAACGCACTCGCGACACGCGACTCACGTTGGTGACCTGCTGGCCCTATTACACCAACAGTCATCGAGTCATCATCATTGCCAAACCCGCCGGGAGTTAACGCCGCCTTTACGCTTCGACCCCGCCGAACACCCCTCGCCAAAACTTAAGCCCTTCACAAATTATTCATTCCCCCTTCACCGTCGTTTTACTGACTGCCATACCTCCCTCTGCTACACTGCTCGCGTAGACAAAAAACTCTCGCGGGCAATGACCGATTCCTTCAATTTCCCATCGCTGCCAACATATTTCCCCTCCGCCCTGCTGAGCAACGGACAGCCGGGCGCGGGGCAAGGCTCGCAGTTCGCCTCCTTCGCCATGCTGTTGGGGCAAGCGCTCGTTCGCATGGCGCAAGAACTGCAAACCGCATCGCCGTACTCGATGCCATCACTGCCGTTCTTCGATAACTCATTCAACTCTTTCAATTCGACGCCCACGCCTCTCAACAATTTGATGGGAATGACATACGCGCCCGCCGTCGCCACCCGCGCCTATCAGAACGCCGGACGCTGGACATTCATCCCCGTTTACATTCCCGAAGGGGCATCGACTCCGACTCTCACCGACCTCGTTTCCCAACCGTTCCCCGCGCAACAGGCTCAGAGTCAAAGCCTCGCTCCGGTGGCGGCGCCCACTCCCACTGCGCCCACTGGCGCAATGCCCCTCAGCGCGTTCCCCCGCCCGGCGGGCGATAACGGTCGCGGCATCCATTGGATCCCCACCAAATCATCCACACCCGAAGTCGTCGATCAATTTGCGCAAGAACTGGCCGATATGAAAGTGAAATGGACGGTGATCCTCAACGACGGCGCGGACATCGGGCGCAACGATTATCTCGTGCAAAAACTCGCGGCCAACGGCATCGAGCCGATCATGCGCGTGTACACGTCGGGGCTGGACCCAATCGGCGGCGATCTCGGCGCAATGGTTCGGCATTATCGGGCGATGGGCGTGAGTTACTTTCAACTTTACAACGAGCCGAATCACGAAATCGAAAACAACGGCCACGCCCCCGATGTGAACCGTTACCTCGACGCGTGGATTCCGGCGGCGAAGGTGGTGGCCGAGAACGGCGGCCTGCCGGGATTCGGTGCGCTCTCGCCCGGCGGCCCCGCGCCCGATTCGCCATTGCGCGCCGACGACCGCCAATTCTTGCGCGAGGCTCTGCGCGGCATCAAAGCGCGCGGCGAAACTCCGGTGCTCGATAATGCTTGGCTGGCGGCGCACAACTACATGGGCGACAAACCGCTAGCCGATGCCGATGGCCTGCTTCGCGTCGATCAATACGATTCGATCATCCGCGAGGAGCTGGGACGGCAGATGCCCATCATCGGCACCGAGGGCGGCAGTTTCGTCGGCGAGACGATGAGCGAAGCCGCGCAGACATCGCTGGTGGCCAGCGCGATGAAATACATGCAGGACTCGCGCGCGCCGCACAACTTCGCCTACACCTATTGGGTGCTGGCCAATTCGCTGGGCGGCAGCAGCGACTCGGCGTGGGAATGGCAAGCGCTCTTCCAACCCAACCACACCAGCCCCATTGTGGATGCGCTCAAAGGAATGTAAAGCGAGGCCACATGAGCATCTTCAACGCATTTCATATCACCACCTCGGCGCTCACAGCGCAGCGACTGCGCATGGATGTGATCGCCAACAACATCGCCAACGCCGAAACCACCCACACCGAATCGGGCGAGGCCTATCAGCGGCAAGCCGTTGTGTTTCAGCCGCGCGGCAGCGCGCCGCACTTCGCCCTGCCCAACTTCGTGCGCGGCGCGCGCGCCGACCTGCAAAGCCTTGTGGGCGCCAACGGCGGTGTGCAAGTGACCGAAGTAGTGAAAAACGAAGAGATCGGCTCGCGCGTGTACGACCCTTCTCACCCCGACGCCGACGAAGAGGGATTCGTCACCTACCCCAACGTCAACATCGTCACCGAGATGACCGACATGCTCTCGGCCACCCGATCCTACGAGGCCAACGTCACCGTGCTCAACGCCATCAAGCAAATGGCCTTGAAGACGCTGGAAATCGGCCGAGGGTGATTTGGATTTTGAGATTAGAAGTTTGAGGTTCCCATGCCCATCCCATCCGTGGCACTCTCCCAACTTCAGAACGCTCAACAGATCGCGGGCGCATCGAAAAACAATGCGGCGCAAACCGACAAAGCCGGGCAGGCCTTTGGCTCGGCTCTCAACGGAGCGCTCAACAGCCTCAGCCAAATGCAAGCCTCTTCCGACAGCGCCATCCAACAGTTGGCCGCCGGGGAGAACGTGGACTTGCATCAAGTGATGATCGGCGCCGAACAGACCGACATCGCTTTCCGCGTCGCCATTTCCATGCGCGACAAACTCGTGGAGGCTTATCACGAAGTGATGAGGATGCAGGTGTAAGCCATGCTCAAGACTCTCTGGACTCAACTGGTTGCGGTATGGCAGCGGATGACGCGCGTTCAGCGCATTGTGTTCATCACGCTCATGGCGTTGGGCGTGGCGCTGGTAGGTGCGTTCACGTGGTGGGCCAGCACGCCGGTGTATAGTGTGGCCTTCACCGGCCTCTCCGAAGCCGATGCCGGAGCCATTGTTGAAAAACTGAAAGCGCAGGGCATCCCCTACAAGTTGGAAGACGGCGGCACGATCCTTGTGCCATCGAATCAGGTGTACGACGTGCGGTTGTCGATGGCCAAAGACGGCCTGCCCAACGGCTCCACCGTCGGGTTCGAGTTGTTCAACTCCAACACGCTCGGCCTCACCGAGTTCAGCCAGAAAGTGAATTATCGGCGCGCGCTCGAAGGTGAGTTGGCCCGCACCATCGAGTCGCTCGACCCGGTGAAGGGCGTGCGCGTGCACATCGTCATCCCCGAAACGGCGCTCTTCACCGAACAGCAAAAGCCCACGACGGCCTCCATCACCGTGCAACTCAAGCCGGGGCAGAACCTCAACGCCACGCAGGTGCAGGCCATCACCAACCTCGTCGCTTCGAGTGTGGAAGGGCTCACCCCCGATAACGTGGTCATCGTGGACACCAACGGCAAAATGCTTTCGGCCACGTTTCAATCCGAAGATGCGTTGAGCATGTCGCTAAGCGAAGAGCAGCAGCAAGCCCAGCGCAAATACGAAGCCGCCGTCGAAGCAAAGATCACCGAAATGTTGGAGCAGGCGCTCGGCCCCCAAAAATCCATCGTCAAAGTGAATGCCCGACTCAATTGGGACAAAGTCGAGGAAACGTTGGAGTCGTTCGACCCCGAAAACGTCGTCCGCTCGTCGTCCACCATCACCGAAACGTACACCGGCAGTGGCGACCTCCCCGGCGGGATTCCGGGCGCGTCGTCGAATCTGCCCGAAGACACGGCCCCCACCTATCAAACCACCGCCACCGAAACCGCCGCCACCAACTATGAGCGCAGCGAAGTGACCACCAACTACGAAGTGACCACCACTCAAACGCACACCCTCGTCGCGCCGGGGCAAGTGGATCGGCTCACGGTGTCGGTGTTGGTGGACAGCGTCACTGATCAAGCCACGCTCGACGCGCTCAACCCCATCGTCGTGATGGCCGCCGGGATCGACACGGCGCGCGGGGACGAAGTGACGGTGCAATCCATCGCCTTCGACCGCACCGCCATCGAAGCGCAAGAGGCAGACATGCAGCAAGCCGAGTTGATCGATTTGCTGATCCGCATCGGCATATGGGTTGCCATCGCCCTCGTTCTCATCGCCCTGCTGTGGTACATGCAGAAGCTCATCGCCAATCTGCGCTTGCGCGCCGGGCAAGATGTGTGGACGCCGCTGATCGGCGCACCCGGTGCTCTTCGGCCCGCAGTGGCTGGCGCTACCCCCGCGGCAGTGTTGGGCGCTTCCACCGATTCGGCTTCTGCAACTATAGCCGCACTGGCCGCCGCGCAAGCGGCCACAACCCCCGCTCCCGATGAGACGCCGCAAGCGCCCGCCGCGCCTGCGGCAACACCCGCGCCCGCCATACCGGTTTACGTGCCGCATCCACTGCAGCACATGTCGCCCGAAGCCGAGCGCACGCAGAAGGCGCTGAGCAAAGCCATCGAACAGCGCCCGTCCATTGCCGCCGAAATCATCCGCCTCTGGTTAGACGAAGATGCCCAACGAAAGTAGCGAACCCATCGCCGCCCCCGGCATCGTCCTAACGGGCGAGCAGAAGGCCGCCATCTTCCTCGCCAGCATGGGCGTGGAGCATTCGGCGGAGGTGCTCAAGTATGTTTCCGAAGAGCATCTCGAAAAAGTGATGCTCTCGCTCTCCAGCCTCGGACCGGTGCAGCCCGATCTGCGGTTCAACGTGATGATGGAAGCGTTGAATCTGATGGACGCCGCCGAGAGCTTGCAGGTGGGCGGCATCGAATACGCCAAGCAGCTCCTCTCGCGCGCTGTGGGCCAGCGCCGCGGCTCCGAAATTTTGGAGCGCATCACTGCGCATCAACTGACGTCGTTCGATTTTGTCCGCGCCGCTGATCCGGCCCAAGTGGCCGGGTTTTTGCAGGACGAGCACCCGCAGACGATCTCGGTGGTGATGTCGTATCTCGAACCCAAACAGGCCGGAGCAGTGATGGCCGCCCTGCCGGAGCAAATGCGCGGCGAAGTGGCCCTGCGCATCGCCCGAATGGATCGCATCAGCCCGCAAGTAGTCTCGCAAGTGGAAAAGGGCCTGGAGCGAAAACTCTCGGCAGTCGTCAGCCCGGTAGATATGCCGACTGCTGGCGGCGTCACCTTCCTCATCAAGATTCTCAATCAGGTTGACCGGGGCACCGAGAAAAGCATTCTGCAGGGGTTGGAAAGCAGCAACCCGCAGTTGGCCGAAGATGTGCGCTCAAAGATGTTCACCTTCGAAGACCTTGTCAAACTCGACGACCGTTCGGTGCAGCGCATCCTGCGCGACGTGAACAAGCAAGACCTGCTCATGGCTCTCAAGGGTGCAAGCGAGGAAGTTCGCAACTTGATCTTCAGGAATATGTCCAGCCGCGCCGCCCAAACCTTGCGAGAAGAATTGGAGATCAGCGGCCCGGCGCGATTGAAGAACGTGTACGAAGCGCAGAAGCGCGTGGTGGAAGTGGTGCGCGCGCTCGAAGCCGCCGAAGAGATTGTCATCCAACGCGAAGGGCAATCCGAATATGTCGGCTAGCGTTCTCAAATCCTCTCAAGTCAAATACGTCAACGTGCCGTTCGTGGTGACGCCGCAACCGCACGCGCCTGCCCCTCACCCTCACAGCGAGGGGCACGCCGAGTCGCATACTCTTCCGGCAACAACCGACGCCGAGCAACACCTTTCCGAATCAGTTCTGCAAGAGGCGCAAGCTATTTTGGACACGGCGCGCATCGAAGCCGAAGTGGCTCGCGCCGAAGCCAGCCGCTTGCTGGAGAATGCCCAACGCGAAGCCGCCGAAATTCGGCGCACCGCGCAAACGCAAGGGTTCGAGGCCGGGCGAGCCGAGGGCCGCATTGCCGGAGACGGCGAAGCCCGCGTGCTCATCGCTACTGCGCAGCGCGTGCTCGACGACAGCACCGAGTGGTGGGAATCGATGCTAAAAATGTCGGAGCCGCAAATCATCAAAATGGTCGGCGACATTGCCGTGAAACTTTTCGGCGAAGGATTTATCGTGCCGCCGGATCAACTGCGCTCCGTCGTCGCCCGCGCCCTCGATCACGCCAGCACACTGGGGGAGGCCGCCGTGTACCTTCACCCCGACGATCTGGCCGCGCTCAAACCGTTCTGGACATCGAGCGTGCCGCTCGCGCCCGACGACACTCTGCGGCGGGGCGGCTGCGTGGTGAAGGCCGCGCGCGGAATGGTGGATGGGCGAATCGAAGTGCAGCTCGAAAAGATCGGCCAAACGCTGGCCGATGAAGCCGTGCTGAGTCAAATGCAGGAGGCGGCATGACTCTCGCCAGCCCGCCGCTCATGCTACGGCATCCGGCTCCCAAACTCGATCGGGTGAGCGCGGCGCTGCGCCAAGCCCGAACGCTTCGGGTGTGTGGCCGCGTCACACAAATCGTCGGCCTCACCATCGAAGCGCAGGGGTTAGATTGCGAGATCGGCGAGTTGGTCGAGATCCGCTACAACTCACATGGCCGCCTCCCGGCGGAAGTCGTCGGTTTCAGAGATGAGCGCACCCTGCTCATGCCGCTCGGCGAGATGCGCGGCATTCAACCCGGAAGCCCGGTGATCGCCGAGGGACAGCCGTTTCATGTTCCGGTGGGGCGCGGGTTGTTGGGGCGCGTGCTCGATGGATTGGGGCAACCGATTGACGGCAAAGGGCCGCTCAACGCTACCAACATGGTGCCGGTATCCAGTGGGACATCGCCACACCCGTTGAAACGTCAGCCCATCACCGAGCCGCTCGCTACCGGCGTGCGCGCCATCGACAGTTTGATCACCATCGGCAAAGGCCAACGCATGGGCATCTTCGCCGGGAGCGGCGTGGGCAAAAGCACGCTCATGGGCTCTATCGCCAGCAACTCGCGCAGTGATGTGTCGGTGATTGGACTCATCGGCGAGCGCGGGCGTGAAGTGCAGGAGTTCATCGAGCACAGTCTCGGCCCCGACGGCTTGGCGCGATCGGTGGTCGTCGTCTCCACCTCCGATCAGCCGGCGTTGGTGCGAGTGAAAGGCGCGTGGGTGGCCACGGCCATCGCCGAAGGCCTGCGCGAAGAAGGGCGCGACGTGACCTTCATGATGGACTCGGTGACTCGCGTGGCGATGGCCCAGCGCGAGATTGGGCTGGCGATTGGCGAGCCGCCGGCCAGCAAAGGCTACACGCCGTCGGTGTTCGCGTTGATGCCGAAACTGATGGAGCGCGCAGGCACGTCGGAGCGCGGAACGATGACCGGCTTTTACACCGTGTTGGTGGATGGCGACGATTTCAACGAGCCTATCGCCGACGCCGCCCGATCCATTCTCGACGGGCACATTACTTTGAGCCGCGATCTCGCCGCGCGCAATCATTATCCGGCCATTGACGTTTTGCATTCGGTGAGCCGCGTCATGCCCGCTGTCACGTCCGCAGAGCATCGGCATTTTGCCGGGCGATTGAGACAAGTATTGGCCGTGTACGAAAAGGCGCGCGACCTGATCAACATCGGCGCGTACGTCAAAGGCTCCGATCCGCAGATTGATGAGGCGATCGCCCTTTTGCCCAAAGCGGAACTGCTCCTCAAGCAGGGGGTCGATCCCACGTCATACGAAGCTACGTTACAGCATCTCGGGGCCATCTTTCAAGGTTGATTCATATGCCAAAACAATTCTCGCTTCAGCCCGTTCTCAATTATCGCCATCGCATCGTCGAGTCGCTCGAAATTGCGTTGGCGCAATTGCTCGCCGCCGAGCAAATGCTCAAAGTGGCTATCCAAAAACTGCATTTGGCCGAGCAGGATTTGTTCGGCACATTGGCCCAGCGCCAGATTGGCATCCTTGACATGATGACCATCAATCAACTGCGGGCCCAGATTCGCGGCGTGCAGTTGCAGATCACTGCGCTTTCGCGGCAGCTCAACGATCTTCAGCCGCAGATCACGGCCAAACGGCAGGAAGTGGTTCTGGCCCAGCAAGCCAAAGAGACGTTGGAGAAGCTGAAGGCGCGCGAGCGTGAACGTTGGCTGGCCGAAGAGGCCCGCCGCGAAGCCGCCGAACGCGACGACATTTACATCGCGCAGGCTTATCAAAAGAGTCAGCAATAGGACGGCAGCCATGTTCGGAATGATCAACGGCCCGGATACGCAGTTACAACTGATGCTCGTGCGGCTTATCATGCAAATGCTTCAGCAGTTCAGCACCACCAGCGCCCCCGCCCTCGCCAACGGCGAATGGGTGTATCCCGCCGCGCGTGACATCGGCGCGCGCAACCCTTCGGCATTCGACTCGCTCATCGCGCAGGCTTCGCAACGCTACCGGCTCGATCCCGCGCTGGTGAAGGCCGTCGTGCACGCCGAATCGAATTTCAATTCGGGCGCCGTTTCTAAAGCGGGCGCGCGCGGCCTCATGCAGCTCATGCCCGGCACCGCCGCCGGACTCGGCGTGAGCAATTCTTTCGACCCAACGCAAAACGTGGAGGGCGGCGCGAAACTTCTTCGGCAGCTGCTCGACCGCTACGATCAAAATGTTTCGCTCGCGCTGGCGGCCTACAACGCCGGGCCGGGCGCAGTGGACAAGTACAACGGCATCCCCCCGTACGCCGAGACACAGCGATACGTGCCGCGCATCCTCAATCTCTATTCGGCTTATCGGGGAGGAGGATAACCATGCCTAACCTGATCAATGACACCACCACGAAAGTTCTCGAGGCCGCGCTCGACGGATTGGCCTCACGCCAGCAAATCGTCGGCCACAACATTGCCAACGCCGAGACGCCCGGCTATCAGGCGCTGGCTGTCACTTTCGACCGGCAGTTGAGAGAAGCAATAGGCCAAGAGTCAAAATTCAAGATGGCTCAGACTCACACGGGGCACTTGGCCTCGCCCGCCACACGAGAGCAGGGGCCGAACGTCACCCCGCGCCAGACCAGTAGTATGCGGCTCGACGGCAACAACGTGGACATCGATCTCGAAATGTCGCAGTTGGCCGAAACATCCATTCAATATCAATCGCTCACACAACTAGTTTCGCGTAAATTGGCTCTGCTCAAAGCCATCGCGATGGGACGATAAGCCATGCCGCCAAACGTATCCAACGTCATCCCCGAAGTGTTCGTCGTCGCTCCGCAGAAACCGACCGGCAAGCCCGGCGAGTTCGACGCGGTGCTCTCCACCGTGACCGAATCGGCGAAGCCCGAAGCCGCCGCCCCCGAATACGAAGTGAAAGACCCGGCGGCATTGGCCGCGCTGGCCGCACTCGTCGTGCCGGTAATGCCGCTCGTCACTATCGCCGCCGAAACGGTGAAGGCCACGGAAGAATCAGCATTGGCAGAGGCGCTCGTCGCGCAACAACAACTCACGGTGGATGCGGGCAGTGAAAACGGCGGCGATGAATTGCTCTCCGAGAGCAATAGCCTGACGACAAAAGCGGAGCCGAAACAGAAACCGACTGATGCCGACTCTCCGGTGGAGGCCGACACACTGCTCGAAGCCGCCCCCGACCCCGGGCCACAACCCGAAGCGTTCTCCACGCTGCTCGCCGCCTCACAAAAGGGAAACGAGGATGCCAACCGCAACGGCAAAGAGGGCGAGGCGTCGAAGGCTGAGTCCCTCAACATTCGCCCGGCAGCGGGACAGGGTCGTGACGACTTCCCCGCGCCGACAAAAGTTGAAATCAACGTGCAGGCCGAAAACCGGCCCCCCGCTCCTCCCCAGCCGACCGAGGTCAAGATCGAATCCGCCGATCAACCTTCGACAGCCGCACGCCTGCCCGAACCTGTGCAGCGTGTGGCAATGGCCATTCGCCAGTTGAGCGCCGAGGGCGGCCAAGAGGTGCGCTTGCAGTTGCAGCCGGAATCGCTGGGGCGCGTGGAAGTTCGGCTGGCTTACAGCGGCAACGAAGTGCGCGTGCACGTCACCACCGAGACTGCGCCCACGGGTGCGCTCATTCGCAAGCATCAAAACGATCTGCGCGTTGCGCTGTCCGAAGCGGGCGTGGCAGTGGGGCAGCTATCGGTGTCGGTGGGCAACGGCCAACAGCAAGATCGCCGGCACTTGTTCGACGAACTCGCGCGCCGCCCCACCGTGATCGCGCCAGCCGCCGCTCCGGTGGCGGCCGCCACCCCGACCGACCGCAAATCGTCGAGACTGGATTTGAGAGTGTAAGGCGGGCTTTACGCTCGCTTCACGCCAATTTTCAAGAAAGGAGGTCAATATGCCGACAACATCACCAACGTCTTTAGCGCCGACAGGCAATGCCACGCGCACTGCGGCCAGCGCCGCTCCGTCGACTGCGTTCGACGGCGAAGCGTTCATGAAACTGCTGATGGCGCAGTTGAAGCATCAGGACCCGATGAACCCGATGAAGGATCAGGAATTCATGGGGCAGCTGGCGCAGATGAACACGCTGGCCGAGATGCAGAAGCTGAACAAGAACATCGAGGCCATGAGCCGGACGCAATCGCTCGTGCAGGGCGCAAGCCTGATCGGCAAGATGGTGCAAGCCCAAGACGCAACCGGCCAGCAAGTGAGAGGCATCGTCGGGTCGGTGCGGCTGATGGGCGCTGATGTGGTGCTCGACATCGGCGGCGCCACGGCAAAACTGTCGGACGTGCAAACCGTTCAGGAGGGGTTCTATGCCTGAGCCAAGAGCAGTGGCCTATGGCCCGTCCGTGGGCGTCGGCGCGCAGCCACGCCCCATGCCGCCACCGAAGGCAGGCAGCGGCCAGAACTTTGCCAACACCCTCGACGAGGCGCGCGTGCGCTTCTCGGCGCACGCCGAAAAGAGGCTGGCCGCGCGCGACATCACCATTCAGCCGCCTGATATGCAGCGGCTGGCCGAAGCGGTGAGCCGCGCCGAACAGAAGGGTAGTCGCGACTCGCTCATCCTCATGGACGACCTTGCGTTCATCGTCGATGTGCGACAGCGAACCATCGTCACCGCCATGGACTCGCGCAGTCAGCGCGAAGGAGTTTTCACCAACGTGGACACCGTCGTGTTCGCGAAGTGATCCACATCAATCATCTGCCGGGCTGGTCCTCTCGCAGGAAGCCCAGTGGATTCTGAAGCGAAACGCTTCGGGAGGACAACATGTTACGCTCAATGTACTCGGCCATTAGTTCATTAGGTCTGCATCAGACATATATGGATGTGGTCGCCAACAACCTCGCTAACGTCAACACCACAGCCTACAAGGCCAGCCGCGTTGACTTCAAGATTCAGATCAGCCAATTCCATAATCCGGGCAACGCGCCCAGCACCACCGCCACCCCGCCCACTGGCGGCCGCAATCCCATTCAAGCGGGAATGGGCACCCAACTTGGGGGCATCGTCAAAATCATGACTCAGGGTACCCTGCGCGCCACAGGCCGCCCCACCGATATTGCCATTCAGGACGATGGCTTCTTCATCGTCGGCGAGAATGTGGAAACCGGCGCGTTCACTCGTGACGGCGCATTCGATGTCGGGCAAGATCGGATGATGACACACATGAACACCGGCCTGCACGTGCTGGGCTGGGATCAGGGGGATGTCGATCCGGACACCGGCCTCATCGACACCACGGGGGCCGTCGGCCCCATCGCCATCCCGGTCGATACGACCCTGGCTCGCGCCACCGCAAACGTCACCCTAGCCGGAAACTTGGACGCCGCTACCCTCTCCACATCGGTTCCCAACTACGTGGACACCACCATGGCGGTGTACGACTCGCAAGGCAATCAGCACAATGTCACGCTTCGGTTAACCAAAACGGCGACCGCCAATCAATGGACGGCCGCTGTCACCGGCACCTATGCCAACCCGCCGTTCGCCTCAGCGCCCACACTCTCGGCCACCACGCTAATCTTCGACGTGTCCGGGCAGCTCTCCACTGCCGGCTCCACCACCGGCACGCTCACCATCGATCTCGTCAACGGCGCGGGAGTCAATCAGCCGCCCACCGATCCGGGCACCATCACCATCGACTTCTCGGAACTCACACAGCTTGGGCAGACCAGCACCGTATCGCAAGTCACGCAAGACGGCCTCGCGCCCGGCACGCTCTCCAGCCTCGACATAGTGAGTGAAACGGGCCGCGTGTTCGGGTTGTATTCCAATAGCCTCAGGCAGGAGCTCGGCCAGATTGCGCTGGCGACGTTCATCAACCCGGCCGGGTTGATCTCCGCCGGGCAGAACCTTTACCGCGCATGGATCAACTCCGGCGATCCGAATGTCGGCCTGCCCGGCACAGGCACTCGCGGCACGGTGGTGTCGGGTCACCTCGAAGGATCGAACGTCGATCTGGCTCAAGAGTTCACCAACATGATCACGGCGCAGCGCGGCTTCCAAGCCAACTCACGAGTGATCACTGCTTCGGATGAAATGCTGCAAGAGCTGATGAGCATGAAGCGCTAACCCCGAACGGCGCGCACACTGAAGAGAGGCCGCCGGGACGACCCCGGCGGCCTCTCTTTGCTCACTTCGCCTTGAGATTCTCCTCTGCCGCCCAGCCAATGCCTTTCCAGTCTTCGTCCTTCAGCGCTGGCACCTGAACCTGATACCACCATCGCCCGTCGCAATACTTGCGATCCAAAGTCACGGCGGCGTCATCCATATTCGCCACGCCCGCAATCTTGTTGATGACCGATCCGCAGTCAATATACAAAATGATGCTCTCGGTGTCGCCGACAAACCGCACCCGGCTGCCCACCGGAAACTTGGCCGACGGCGTGGCTTCTTCAGTTTGGCAGGCAGCCAGGGCCGCGGTCAAAAGAATCAACGCCAACAGCCAGCGCACCATCTGCGCAAGTCGCGCCCAGCGCAATCTCATGATCGTATTCTATTGATCATCGCCAAATTTGGCAACGATCAAAAAACGGGAGCCGGGGCATACAACGCGCCCCGGCTCCCGTCGGAAAGGTGGCTTCACGCAGGGGCAATCAGCCCCTCACATAAATCTTGCCCAAGATCGGATCGACTCGATTGAAGTTGCGAATCTTCTCCAGCGTTGTCTTGTCGATGGCCTTGCCGCCCGTGCACAACAACAGCCCGCGCCCGGTGTACACATCGTTCATCAGAATCATGCCTTCGCGCAATTCGTGTGGCAGCATCGCGCGCGCCGACTCGCCGCGCACACTCGCCCGATCGGCCAAGTAAGCCACGAAGGCCGTCACCACTTCCGGATCGAACCGCCGCCCGCTCCCCTGCTCCAACAACGCTTGATCGGGGCGCTCCTCGTAGGCATCGACCGCCGCGATAATGCGCGACTCAATCGGAATCTGCTCTTCGGCCAACCCGTCGGGGAAACCGGCTCCGTTCCACCATTCGCGCTGGTGGCGGATGATGCGCCCGACGTTCTCCAATTGCCGGATCCCGGAAATGATGGATTGCCCCAGCACACAGTATTCGCGGAACACCGCCGTCTCGGTGCGAGTGTAGGCCATCGAATCTTTGCGCAGCAACTCATCGGGCAAGCCCACTTTGCCAATATCGTGAAGCATGGCCGCCATGCCCAATTCCAACCGTTGCTCGGCAGAAAGCGCCAGCAAGCCCGCCACCCAATCGCACGCCTGGCTTACATGCAGGGCATGGCCTTTGGCTCCCACGCCGCGCATTTCCAAAATGCCGCTCAGCGTGCGCACCACCTCCAGCATGGTTTCCTGCAAGTGCCGATTCTTAGTTTCCACTTCGGCAGTGCGCTCGGCAACTTTTTGTTCCAGCGATTCATTCATCGTCCGCAGTTCGGCGAACTGCTGAAGAATGAGCGCATTGAGGCGCCGGTTTTCTTTGGTAATGTCGAACCGGCGCAAAGCATCGCGAACGATCTGCCGCAGGTCGTTGTTATCCCACGGCTTGGTAATGAAGCGGTACACGTGCCCGTCGTTGATGGAATTAATCACCGCCTGTGTGTCAGCGTACGCAGTCAAAATGATCCGAAAGGTATCGGGCCAATTCTGCCGAACGCGCATCAAAAATTCCACGCCCCTCATTCCGGGAAGCCGTTCGTCGGAGATGACCAGCGACACTTGATGCCGCCCCAGCACATCCAGCCCTTCTTCCGCCGAACTCGCCGTGAGCACTCGATACCCATCGTGCCGGAAAAGCAATTCGAGAAGATGAAGCGTGTAAACTTCGTCGTCCACGACCAGAAGGGTGTGGTCGGTCGCCGAAAAGGGGCTGGTGGCGGCACGGCTGGAGGCAAATTTGAGCATCGGTATGGTTGAGGCAACGGGCAGAATCGTCATAGACACTCCACAAGAACTATGGCACGGGCTGCGTGGCTACGAGTCCGCGCACCACCGCCGCCAACTGGCCCGACGCTTGAACGGGCAGAGCCGACACCCGATTCTGCTCCCGCACTTCTTCGCACAACTCTTGGCGCAGAATGCTCACATGCCGCGGCGCCGAGATTCCCAGCTTCACCCTGTCCCCTTCCACGCCGAGAACGGTGATAATGATCTCGCCGGAGTTGATACTCAACGACTCATCAGGCCTTCGCGTCAGCACTAACATGCGACAAGTCTCCTACCGGGTGATGCGCCAGATGATCGGGGTTGATCACTTGCCGCGCCGCTCTATTAGCCAGATTGACCACAACCGGGCCAAGCAAATTGACGGTGACCTGCGTGCGATTCTCGATCATCTTCACATTCATGATGACGAACATCGCCAACTCATCGGCAGAGGGCCCGCCCAAAATATCCATCTCGGTGTCGGACAAGGCGAGGGAATAATCTGACTCAATCGCTCGCGGGTCGCAGACGATAAACGAGATGTCCGGCTCATCCAACGAACGCAACAGCATCAGTGGCGCAGTGTCGGCGGGGGCTTCGAGAGTGAAGTGCTGCCACATCTCACAACCGATCAGCCCTTCCTCCAACGTGATGTTCAGCGCCGGAGCGCCGAACTCTGTGGGCAGCACGCGAACCGATGGGGCAGTGTCTATCGTATCCATAATCATCACCTCAGAAAGTCGAATAGGTTGGTGCGGCCGATTTGAGCCGCCGCCCGCAACGACGCCTTATAAACGGTGTCTTGCTCACTCAAATGCATAATGGTCTCGGCCAGATTGGCGTCTTCGGTGCGGTTGAGAAAATCGCGCAACCCGAGCTGCACGCGCTCCAGCCGGGTGCGGGCGTCGGTGAGGCGTTGTTGCCGTGCGCCGATGTCGCCAATCACCGCCGTCACGCCGTCCAACGCAGTTTGCAGAGTCGCAATATCTGCGCCGATCGCATTCACGTTGTTGGCATTCAGATCATCGCGCAGAGTGATCAGCGCATTGAATACATTCGAGGCAAACGCGCCAAACTGGCCGGCGGCGTCGTTCACCACATTCACCGCCACCGTTTGCCCGCGCTCCATCTCAACCGTGCGCACGCCGTTGCTCGCCGGAGGCGCTCCGGCCATATTCACTGCCGTCACGGGCGAGCCAACCGTGACGAACGGTTGGGTATTAGTCTGAAAACCGGCGAACAGATAGGCATCGCGGTAGCGGGCGTTGAACTGCGTGAGCGCATCGTCGATCAAGCCGTCAACGTGAGAGGCCAGCGTCGCGCGCTCGTTGTCGCTCGCGTCCTGCCGCGCATTGCTCAACGCGCGCTGCAAAACCGTCACCACATTTTGCAGCGCCGACTCGGTGGCCGAGAGCCACTCTTTCGACGAGTGAATGTTGCGAAGATACGTTTCATTGGCGGCCAGCGACGTCCGGAGGCTGAGCACTTGCCCTGCGCCCGCCGGATCATCATGCGGATCGATGATCCGTTTGCCGGAAGAGGCTTGCGCTTGCAGTTCAGCCAGCCGCTCTTTGTTGCGCGCCACGTTAGCCATCGTGTCGTCGCTAATCATGCGATCGGTAATGCGCATAGTTCACTCCTTGCATCCGCGAGCACAGAATTGCCACCGCGTTTTGGATGGTGTACCACGTTTGATCGGGGATGGACATGAAGGCTTCGACAACCTTGGGATCGAATTGCTTTCCGGAGAGGCGGCTGATCTCGGCGCGAGCCACCGCCAAAGATCTCCCTTTGCGGTACACCCGGTCGGCGGTGATGGCGTCGAGCGTGTCGCTCACGGCGAAGATTCGCGCTCCCCACGGAATGTCGTTTCCCCGCAGTCCATCGGGGTAGCCGGTTCCATCGTATCGCTCATGGTGTCTCAGCACGATGGTGGAGACGGCTTCACTGAGGAAGCCGATGCCCTTGAGCAGATCGTATCCGATCTGCGGATGCTTTCTGATCAGCGCCCATTCCTCGGTGGTGAGCGGCCCCGGTTTGTGCAGCACCGAATCGGGGATGCCGATCTTTCCCACGTCGTGCAGTAACGCGCCCTGCCGGATCACGTCAAGGGCGTCGTCGTCCACGTTCATGGCTCGGGCGAGCACGGTGGAGTATTCGGTGACGCGGCGCGAGTGGCCCTCCGTTTCTTTGTCGCGCAGGTCGAGCGCGCCGGTGAGGGCTTCGAGCGTGGCTTGATAGGTGCGCCGGAGTTCGCCGAGCGCCAGCGTGAGCGCTTCGCGTTGAAGCTCGATGGCCGACTCAAGCTCGTGCTGATAAAGATGGTTGCGCACAATGAGCCGCCGCCATGCGAAGGCGCGTTGAACGCGCAGGATCAAATCGTCGGGATAGAAGGGGCGCGGCACAAAATCATATGCGCCCAACCGCATGGCCCGCACGGCCACCGCTACATCGCCCTGCCCGCCCACGACGAGAACGGCAATGCCGGGATGCTCCATTGTGATGCGCCGGAGCAGTTCCATTCCGTACATGGCAGGCGAGTGCAAATCCAAAATCACCAACGCCGTAAGTTCGTTGATGCAGTTCAACGGGTCTTGGCTTTCGCTTGCGCCATCGCAACGGTAGCCCTCGGCCGCGAGCAGATCGGAGAGCCATGCCCGCGCGTCGGTGTCGTCGTCCACAATGAGCACGCGGCCGCTTTCCTCGTCTGCTCCCCGCACCAGATGCTTCTCCAGCGGGGGCACGAGAGATTGAGCGCTGGAGATGGGAGTAATCGGTAAGAATCTTGCCATAGTCGAAATCGAGTCTGTCAACGTCATCTGCCCACAATTCCCATTCGATTGATGATAGTGTCGGCCATTTGATCGAAGGCGGTCAGGGCGCGCGCGGCGGCTTCGTAGGCGCGTTGCGACTGCACCAGCCGAGCCGCCTCTTCGTCGAGCGACACGCCGGTGACCGATTGCTTTTGTCTCTCCATAGCCTCGCGGGCGGTTTTATGATTCTCGCTTTCGTAATCGGCCCGTTGGGTGTCGAGGCCGAGTTGCGCAATGGTGTCGGCCCAATAGCGGTTCATGGTGCGCGTGCCGTCCGACATCACCAAGGCATTGCCTAATTGAGCAATCGCCAGCGCTTGGCTTCCGTCGCCGGGAATGGTGGCGGCGGATTGCGCCGCGCCGATGAGGGTGGGGTTGGCGGCCAGCGCCGAGCTCACGGCGATGTCGGTGGCAGTGCTTCCGGAAAAGAAAAGGCGGCCGTTGCTGCCGTCGAGGCCAAAGGCGGCGTTGTGAATGTCATTGACTTGAGTGATGAGTGCGGAGGCCAACGTGTCGAGGGCCGTCATGCGCGAGCGAATGTCGGTGTCCCGCGCATCAACGGCTCCGGCAATGCGCCCGTTTCGGATGATCGCGTCCGTGCCGTCGGCCCACACCACTTTGGACATGCCCGGGTTCGCGCCGTCGGGGGCGGTGCTCAGCGTTTGAGTTTTGCCGGTGGCCACAAGGATATGGCCGCCCAGCGAAACATAGGCGTCGCCGTTCGGTTCGAAGTGCACGGTGGTGCCAGCGACTTCGGCCAGTTCGTTGAGGAGCACATCTCGCCGGTCGAGAAGATCGTTGGGGTTATCCCCCGCGCCGATGGCATTGATGATTTGGATATTGAGTCCGGCGATGGCGTTGGCCTTTGTGTTGATGTCGCCGACCAGCGAGCCGATGAGGGCGTCTTCATCGCGGCGCATCGCATCCAGCGCCACATGGCGATCGTGGATGGTTTGGGTGAGGGCTTCAGCCGAGCTGATGACGGCGCCGCGAGCGACCATGCTGGCCGGATCATTGTTGAGATTCTGCCACGCGCTCCAGAATTGGTTGAGTTGGCGCCCCAGCCCGGAGGTTTCGGATTCGTGCAGAACAGATTCGATCTGCTGAAGGATTTGTGATCGCTCGCCCCAATCGGCGGTGGAGGCAATTTCTTCGCGCAGGCGGCGGTCGAAGAAGTCGAGGGTGAAGCGGCGAATGCTCGACACATACGCGCCCATGCCCAACTGCAAACCGGTCTCGGGCCTGTTGAAAGCGTTGCGAGTGTAGGGGGCGGCGGTGGCGAGGACGGCCTCTTGGCGTGTGTAGCCGGGCGTATTGACGTTGGAGATGTTGTGATCGGTCACCAACTGCGCTTGCTGATGAGCCAGCATCGCGCGCAGAGCCAAGTTGAGGCCGGAGAATATCGTTGTCATCGTCGCATCCTTGCGGCAGTCCGTTACAGCAGGCCGCTAACCGCTCCACTCCATCAGGTTGCTCACTGGTCCGTGCGGGTGAACAATTCCGGCGGGGCCATAGGTATCGCCGCCGGACACCATATGCACAAGGAAGGCGCGAACAGCGGCGTTGCGCTCCAGCGCAGTGTTCACCAGCAAACGGTTGGCAACTCCGAGCGAGCGCACTCGATCCAAATGCGCCAGAATGCCGTCGCGCACACTGCGCAGTCGGCGGGCAGAGGCCCGATCCAGTTGCGCCAGCGCCAAGTCGAGCGTGAGAGGCGGCTCCACTTCCAGGCCTTCGGCGCGCGCCCAATCGCCGATAGCCAGTTCTCGCGCGGTTTCCAACCGGTTGAGATCGTTCATCTGTATGTCCTTTTGCTCAAGCACGGTAGCGAGCCAATCAACATCATCGGCCTGCAATGCCGCCCGTTCTTTCTCGGTGAGGCTGACCAGTGTCTGCAAGATTCGCAACTCGGCGAATAGTGTTTCTTCGATGGTTGAAAGAAACGGGGTTGTCATCGCCTACTTCACCAGACTCATCAGTTTGTCTGCCAGTGAGCGGAGGTCGATCTTGTATGTGCCGTTGGTCACCGCTTCGCGCGCCTTGTTCACGCGCTCATAATCCACATCGGAGGAGGCTTCCAGCGCGGTGCGCGCCCGCTGCAACAGCCGCGCCCGCTCCGAAAGGCTGGCGTGATCCGCGTTCTGCCGTTTCGTTTCGGCGGCCTTTTCGGCGCGGCGCGCGTCAACGCTCTGGGCGCTTTCCGCGCCGCTGGCGCCAGCCGAACCGTTGAGGCGAGGGTCGAGTGAGCCGTTAATTTTCATGTTTGTGCGATCTCCTTTTTTAACAACAAACAGGCGGTTTGCAACCTTTTACGTTATCGGCTCTCCCGCGTAAAACTTTCATCAATTCACACAGCCTTTATCCGCTTCGCAGGCGGTTTGCCATACCCATCATCTCATCCGTCTGCTGAAAGGCTTTGATGGACATTGTGTAGGCCCGTTGAGCCAGAATCATCGAAGTGACTTCTTCGGCGTAATCGATGGCCGAGTTCTCGGTGGCGCCGGAGATGATTCGCCCGAACCCATTCTGCCCCCCCACCCCCTGCGCCGGATCGCCCGACGCTTCCGACACCACCAGCAGATTGTCATCGGCCGCCAAAAGGCCGCCGGGGTTGTCGAAGCGAAACACGGCGATGGCGCCCACCTGAGTCCATTGCCCGTTCGCTCTGGCCATCACCGTGCCATCCACATTGACGTGCAGGGCTTCGGCCTCTTGCGGAAGCGCTCCATCCCACACCACCGGCTGGCCGGTCACCGTCACCAATTGATTGGCGCCGTCCTGAAGAAAGCGCCCATCGCGCGTGTACGCCGTTGTGCCGTCGGGCTGAGTCACGGCAAAGAAGCCATCGCCCTCAATCGCCATCTCCAGCGGCGAGCTGGCCGGAGCGAGAGCGCCCGGCAACGTGGATCGCCGGGTGACGCCCGGCCCCGTGCCGCGATAGGGCGTGGTGGATCGGTTGTCGGGAACGCCTTCGACAAACAATTCTTGAAAGTCGGCCCGCGATGGTTTGTAGCCAGTGGTATTCACATTGGCGAGGTTGTTCGAGATCACATCCATCTCGAACTGCCGGGCCAGCATGGCCGACACACTAACATGAAGCGCGGTGAGCGCGGTGGTTGTCATGACTCACATCCTTTACAGCCGCCCGATTTCGTTGACGGCTTTGCCCGTCATCTCGTCCTGCAATTGCACGGCGCGTTGAGCGGCTTCGTACGCCCGGGCAACCGAGATCATCTGCGCCATCGTGCGCGAGGCATCCACATTCGACATTTCCAGCATCCCCTGCCGAATGGCGGCGGTGGAGGCTGTGGCCTCGCCGAGCGCGGCAAAGGTGTTGGCGCCGTCCCGTTGAAGATCGGTGACGGGGTTGGCGAACGCCGCCAGCGCAATTTGATCTCCGGCTTGATTATCCACTCGGATGACGCCGTCGGCGTCGATGGCCGTTTCGCCCTGCGGCACGACCACGGGCTGGCCGTCAACCCCTAGCAACAAGTATCCGTCCACCGTCGCCAAGTTGCCGTTCTCATCGCGAGTGAAACGCCCGTCGCGAGTGAAACGCTCGCCATTCGGAGTCGATATCCGAAAGAATCCGTCACCGTTGATCGCCAGATCGAAAGGCTGTTTGGTGTCGCGCAGTGAGCCTTCGGCGAAATATGTCTCCGTGCCGATGGGCGCCACGCCCAAACTCGTCTGCCCCACTTCAACGCCCACCGTGCCGGGCATCGACACGCCGGGCATACGCGACAACAGTTTTGGCTCGAACTCATCCATGCTGGTGTTGAGCGATTTGTATCCGGCCAAGTTGATGTTGGCGATATTGTGCGAGAGCAACTCTTGGCGGAACAGCCCGGCCAGCAACGCCGACGCCGCCGAATAAAAACCTCGAACCATTGTTACCTCCGTTTGACAATGACCGCGCCCGCCGCCACTACCGCAAGCACGGCCAGCACACCCGCGCCCGCCCATAACCAGCGGTCGGGAATGATTGCGCCCGTGTTCGGCAATTGCGACTTGGGCGGATCGGTGACCACGGCCTGCCCGCTGCTGCCCACACCTTCCACGGGGGCGAGGGCCTCGGAATTGGGAAAGACTCCCGCCAGAGATCGTTTCTCACCGGGCGCCGAGGGCGCTTCGCCATCGGCTTCCAATGTGAGAAGAATGTATCGATATTCCTGCGATGGCAATTGAGTAATGGTGGTGGGCAAGTGGCCGTCGCTCGTCAGCGAGGCGATATGCACCGCGCCAGAGAGATTGGGTCCAGCGAGCCAAACGTGATAGGCGCTCCCGCTCACTGGCGTGAGGCTGGTGGCCTGCACCGACACTTCGCCCGTGTGCAAATCCACGATGGCGATGCCCGACGCCGATTGATTGCCGAAGTTCGACACGTCGGGCAGAAAGGTGAGGAAGATCACTTGATTGTTGCCGTTGGCCGAGACCCACGGCGCAATGGCTAACAAGAGGAGGAGAGCAAGCGCGAATGATTGAATCGTTTTCGTTTTCATTTTTGCCTCGCAATGCTGAGGATAAGATCGACTTCGCCGCGAGTCATGCCGAGCGATTTGGCGATCTCAATACCGTTCGCGCCGCCCTGCGCCATGCTCAGCGCAACGGTGGTGCGATCTAGCGAGTCGCTTCGGAGCGCGGCGGCAGGCTCACGCTTTTGGGCGGCGGCATCGATCAGAGTCCGAAAATCGGAGGCCGCGGCGGCGGGAGGAACGGGCGCGTTGGCCGAAGGTTTCGGCGCGGCAACGGGTGCGGGGGCGGCGGCAAGATCGCGCGGTTGGCCGTTGGCGATTTCCTTCAGTTCGCGCGCCACCGGGCCGAGTCGCATCGCCTTTTCGCGCACCGCCGGGTCATCGGATGTGAGCGCGGCGCGGCGGGCCAGCGACACGAAGTAAGCGGTGTCCCGAAGCAGATCGCTTGCGCCGATTCGTTCCGTCATCTCAACAACTCCGTTTCAGCCGACACTGAACGCGCGTCGAGCAACTCCATCGCCGAGCGGAGGGCCAGCACACAGCGGGCGTGGATTTGGCACACGCGTGATTCTGAGAGGTTGAGTACTTCGCCGATTTCTTTCATGGTCAACTCGTCGCGATAGTACAGCGAGAGAATTTGTTGTTCGCGGAGCGGCAACCCGGAAATGGCTTGCATGAGTTCGGAGCGCAGGTCGCCTTCGGTGAGGCTGTCGATCATGTCGTCGCCGGGGTCGGCCAGTGTTTCGTGCAGGTCAGGCTTCTCGTCGTCGCCTTCGCTGGCGTCGAGCGAGAGAATGACTCGCCCGGCGTCGGCCAATGTGTGCTGGAGAGCCTTCATCTCCAAACCCATGAAGTCGGCCACCTCGGCTTCTTCGGGCGGGCGGCCAAAACGCTGTTGAAGTTCGGCCATCGCCGCCTGGAGTTGGCGCACGCGGCGGCGGGCCGGGCGCGAAAGCAGATCGAGCGAGCGGAGTCCGTCGAGCACGCGGCCCCGGATGAGATGCGTGGCATAGGTGCTGAAAACGGTGCCGCGCGAAGGATCATATCTGTCCACTGCATCGATCAAGCCGAGCAACCCCTGACTCACAAGGTCTTCGTATTCGCCCCCCGGCTCCACACCCAAGCGGCCCAGCACGTAGCGCACCAACGGCACGTAACGCAGAATCGCTTCTTCGCGCAGGGCCGGATCGCGGCTTGCTAAAAAGTTTGCCCAGAGGGCGTTGTCGTCGGAGAGGGTGGACACGGGAGGCAGTAATCAGTAGTCAGAAGTCAGAGTAAGTAGTAAATGGCAATGGTATCTATTCGCCATCCGCTATTCGCTTCTTCACGCTTCCCACGATTTCGTGCTCGTCACGGCTTCGGCCTGTTTGGGTTTGGCCATGAGCCACAAGAAGAAGTGGGCATACAAATACGTGAAGACCCAACTGAAGAGCCCGGTCACAATCAATGTGACGACGGCCCGCGCGCCGATGATGATGGGATCGACGCTGGCGAGTGTGCTGAGAGCCATCACCACCAGCGTGGCAAAGATCGGCAACAGCCGGGCGATTGCCTGCGCCGCTTCCAGCGTAAGCGGCGCGGGCATGAACGTCTCATTACCATCCTTGTTCGCCGCGTCGCGCTTTTTGGGTTTGGCCTCGCCCTTCTGTGTCTCCTCCTGCTCTTCGAGCAGCTCATCATCTTCAGTATCGTCAGCCATTGCGTATGCTCCTCACCATCCCAACAAAAGTTCCGCCATTCGCTCCGCCGAAGCCGGCTCAATATCTTCGGGCACGCGCGGCCCTGAGCAGAAGTAACTCACCGCCAGCCCTACGCCCTGCGCCAGCATATACAGACTGCCCACGCCGCCGGTCTCGTCCAACTTAGTGAAGATCAGGCCGTTCAACCCCAGCCCTTTGAATGCAGTCGTTGCCTCCGCCAAGTCAGCCGTCTTCGACGTTGCGCTGGCGACAAAATAGGTGCGGCGCGACTGCGGCAACGGGGTAAACAGGGTGGTGATCTCCACCATTTCCAGCGCGCGGCGGGTGTTGCGGCCCGGCGTGTCCACCACGATCAAATCTTTGTCGGCGTGCGCGGCCAACGCCGCCGAGAGTTCGCCCGGCGTGTAGCACACCGAAAGCGGCACATCGAGAATCTCGGCGAAGGTTTGGATTTGCGTCAACGCGCCCACGCGGAACGTGTCCACACTGATCAGCGCCACACTGCGGCCCAAGTTGTATCGCGCATACGCCGCCAACTTCGCCGCCGCGCTCGTCTTGCCCACGCCGGATATTCCCACCAGCGCCACCACTCGCTGTTCTCCTTTGCGCGGCAAAAACTCGCCCACCGTCAGCCGCGAAGCCAGCGCCCGCGACAGAAAATCGCGCACCATCCGCCGTTCGCTCAGTCCGCGCAAACTCATCCCATCCACCGCGCTCGCAATAATTTTGTTGACGAATGACTCATCCAACCCCTGCTCGATCAAACGCGCCGAAAAATGAGTCACCGGTTCCGGCATCACCGATCCGCTCGTCGCCGTGCTCGGCTCCCAAACCATCGCGCCGGTGGACGCCGACTCGTCGCCCGGCAGAGCCATCACCTCGAACTCGGGGTCGCGCCACACTTGCCAGGCCGGGCCGTCGAGCACTTTGCGAACGCCCAGCACCACCGCTTCTGGCCCCAGTTCAATCTGAACTTTGGCCAATGCTTCGGGCATTGTCGGAGCGCGGAACGTCTTTGCCTGCGTGGTCATAGCCACCTCACACATCCACCACGCCGTGCGCCTGCACTTGCACGCCCGGCGCAATTTCCGAAAACGCAATCACCACCAAATTCGGCAGAACCCGTTCGGCGAATCGGCGGAAGGCCATACGCACTTCGCGCGCGCACATCAGCGCCGGTTGGTATCCCTGCGCCGCCATCTTTTCCATTTCTTCGCCCGTCTTCCTCAACAACTGCTGCGCCGTCGCCGGATCGATCTGCAAGCCCAGCCCGCGCTCCGACGCCGACAATGATTGCTTGAGCCGCGACTCAAGCAACGGCGCGAGAGTGATCACGTGCAAGCGGCCATCGTCGTGGCGGTACAGGTTGGTGATCGTCCGGGCCATGCTCTGCCGCACCGCCTCGCACAACACATCGGGGTCGCGCGTGAGCCGAGCATTGTTCGCCAACACTTCCAGCACCGTCGGCAGATCGCGAATGGGGATGCGCTCGCGCAGAAGGTTTCGCAGAACATCCTGCACTTCGCCCAGCGTGAGCAAATCGGGGATCAAGCCATCAACAGCGGCGGGCGCCTCTTTGCGAACCCGGTCGATCAATTCCTGAACTTGCTGGCGGCCCAATAGCGCGGAAGACGATGAGCGGATGATCTCGGTGAGGTGCGTGGTGACGACCGAAATGGGATCGACTACTGTGTATCCGGCCATCTCGGCTTGGTTCCGTTGAGACTCGGTGATCCACAACGCCGGGAGTCCAAAGGCCGGATCGGAAGCGCGGATGCCCTGCACTTCGGGGCCGCCGTCGGGAGCGCCGATGGCGAGATAACGATCGGGGATCAATTCGCCGCGCGCGATCTCCTCGCCGCGCAGTTTGATTCGATAAGCATACGGCGTGAGCGTGAGGTTGTCGCGGATGCGAACTTTGGGCAGAACGACGCCCAGCTCGCCAGCGATTTGCCGTCGAATGGCGGTGACCCGTCGGAGGAGGTTTTCGGCTTTTTCTTCGCCGACGAGCGGAATGAGTCCGTAGCCGATTTCCACTTCGAGCGGATCGACGCCGAGCAGGCCGGTCACATCGTCGGGCGATTCGGCGGGCGCGGCGGCGGCTTCGGGCGGCGGGAGGGCGGCGGCCTGCTGCTGCTTGCGCCACAAAAAGTACGCCGCTGATCCGGTGGCCGAGCCAATGAGCAGAAACGGAATCTTGGGCAGGCCGGGCACGAGCATGAGGCCGAGTATGAGAATGGTGACGACACTCAGCGCGCTGGGGTTGCCCAACTGCCCCATCACATCCGCGCCCAACGACTCATCGGATTCGGATCGGGTGACGATGAGGCCGGTGGCAGTGGAGACGAGCAGAGCCGGAATCTGCACCACCATGCCCGCGCCCACCGTGAGCAGTGTGTAAGTTTGCAGGGCTTCGATGAACGTGAGTTTGAGCTGGAACATGCCCACGAGAAATCCGCCGACGATGTTCACCAGCACAATGGCCACGGCGGCCACCGCATCGCCGCGCACGAACTTGCTCGCGCCGTCCATCGCGCCGTAGAAGTCGGCTTCGATTTGGATGGCTTTGCGGCGCTGGCGGGCTTCGACTTCGGTGATCATTCCGGCGTTGAGGTCGGCGTCGATGGAAAGCTGCTTGCCGGGCATGGCGTCCAACGTGAAGCGGGCCGACACTTCGGCCACGCGCCCCGAGCCGTTGGTGATGACGACGAACTGAATGATCATGAGGGTGAGGAAGATGACTACGCCCACCACATAATTTCCGCCGACGAGGAAGTTGCCGAAGGTGTCCACCACTTTGCCGCCTTCGGCTTCGAGCAGAATCAACCGCGAAGTCGCCACGTTGAGTCCGAGCCGGAAGAGAGTGACCAGCAACAGCACCGAGGGGAACACGGAGAAATCGAGCGGCTCGCGGATATACATGGCGATGAGGATGATGCCCACCGAGAGCGCGAAGTTGAAGGCCACGAGCAAGTCCACGGCCAGCGGCGGCAGGGGGACGATCATGAGGCCGATGATGAGAAGAACGGCCAGCGCCAGAATGGCGTCGTTGGAGCGCATGAGGGTGCGCAGGCTGGCAAACGGTGATTGTTCGTTGGCGATGACGGTCATGGCAGTAGTCAGTGATCAGTAGTCGGTGATTCAGTGGGCGGCGGGCTGGGATGGCATTTGATAGACGGTGGTGCGCCGTTTGGTTTTGAGGCTGAAGACGAAGGCCAACACTTCGGCGACGGCTTGATACAGCGCGGGCGGGATCTGCTGATCGACTTCGACCGCCGAGTAGAGCGCGCGGGCCAGCGGGATGTTTTGGATGACCGGCACGCCGTGCGCGCGAGCAATCGACACGATGCGTTCGGCAATGTGCATTGCGCCTTTGGCCACCACTTTCGGCGCGGCCATTTTCGAGCGGTCGTACATGAGGGCGATGGCAAGGTGGGTGGGGTTGATGAGCACCACGTTAGCCTGCGGCACTTTGTTCATCATGCGCTGTCGCGCGATTCGGCGCCCTTCGGCGCGGATGCGGCTTTTGATTTGCGGGTCGCCCTCCTGCCGTTTCACTTCTTCCATCACTTCCTGCTTCGTCATCTTCAGCGCGTTGAACCACTGCCGGCGTTGGTAGGCGTAGTCGGCGGCGGCATAGACGAGATAGAGCCATGCCGCGCGCGCGCCCAAGCCAAAGGCGATGTCGGTAAACAGGGCAATGGCGCTGTTAAGATCCAACGTGGTCATCGAGAGGAAGCGGGGGATGCTGTCGCTCACGGTGGAGTACACCACCCAGCCGACGATGAGCACTTTGATGGATTCTTTGGCGATCTCAACCAGCCCTTGCCGCGAGATGATGCGCCTGAGGCCGTTGAGCGGATTGAGTCGGTCGAGTTTTGGCGAGAGGGCGGCGGTGGTGAACAGGCCGCCGGTTTGGGTGACGCTGGTGATGATGCCCACCGCGCCGATGGTGAGGTAGAGAGGCATGGCCGCCAGCAAAACGTTCCACACGCCGCCGGTCTGGAAGGCGGCGATTGAATCAGCGGTAAGGTCGCCAGTGGGCAGTGAGGTGAGCATCTGCCGCATGAAGACGCCGAGCGATTGAGCAATGTTGCCAAAGGCTCCGCGCAGAAGCCAGAAGGCGGCGAGCAGGCCAAGCGCGGTGTTCAACTCGGTGCTTTTGGGAACAGAGCCTTGTTCGCGCGCTTCCGAAATTTTTCGGGGGGTTGGGGCTTCGGTCTTGTCGTCGGCCATGGTGAGGGTGAGTTAGAGTTTGAGTTTGAGTTCAGCGAATGAGTTGGATAACGTCGTAGGGCATTCGGGAAAAAAGATTGGTGATGATTGGGAAGAGCGCGGGCAAAACTGCCGCGACGGCAAAGAAGGCCAACCCGGCTTTGAGCGGAGCGCCGACGAAAAACACGTTCATCTGCGGCGCGGCGCGAGCCATGAGTCCGAGACCGAGATCGAGCAGTAACATAAGGGCCATCACCGGCATGGCGATCTGCGTGGCAGTGAGCAGCATGTTGGCCGACATTCGGATCAGGTTTTCCTGTCCGGCGGCATCGAGCGCCAGCGAGCGCAATGGCACGACCTCAAACGAGAGAGCGACGCCGCGCAAAAGTTGGTGGTGGCCGTTGGTCATGAGGAAGATGAGGACAACCATCATGGTGTAAAACTGATCGAGCGCGGTGCCGGGGATGTCCATAGCCGGATTGAGGACGGAACCGGCGGCGAACCCTGAGCTCTCGGCCATGAGCCGCCCGGCGGCGTCGAGCGCGGTGAAGGCAAATCGCGCGGCCATTCCGGCCAAGATGCCCGTGATCAGTTCTTGGGCGATGCTCCACAAAAACGGAATGAGAGATTGATAATCGTCGGCAGCGGGCAGAGTGGGCGACCACGGGAAGATGATGATCGCCACCAGCACTCCGAGTCCCAACCGGACTTGCATGGGAATCGCGCGCCCGCCCAGCACCGGCACTGCGGAAAGAATCGCCAACAGCCGCGTGAGAACGAGAAAAAAGTCTTGGAATCGCGCAATAGAAATGGACATGGGATAAGCCCTACATGCCAGTCTACTGTAGCGAACCTTTTTAGTCAGTAAATCGCGCGTGAACGGAAACTAAAGGAAAAGTGAAATGCCTAAAGTTTTAGGCAGGCACGGGCCGCAGGTTTGTTTGAAACTGACGGCTGGCGGCTTCGATTTCGGGGCGCAGGGTGTAGGCCAGCCGGCCCATATCGTCTTCGACGATTTTGAGCAATGCGGCGATTTCGGGGTGCAGAGGAGGGACACCCAACGGGGTGAGGCCGATTCCCGACTGAAGCACGACGATGTTGGCGAAGGCGACGATGGCGGCAAGGCGCGGGGCGGCGGCGAGGGTGGGCGCGTGGTGAAAACCGATGGCGTCCACCAGCACACGCGGCAGGGACCAGCGCTCGGCCATGAGGCCGCCGATGGTGGCGTGGTCAGTGCCAATGTGTGTCTCTTCGACTTGGATGATGGTTTTGCCCTGTTTGACTTCGTCGGCCATTTTCTGAAAGCGGGGCTGCATGTGGCGGTCGAGCAGTAGTTTGCCGATGTCGTGCAAAAGGCCGGCAGTGAAGGCTTCTTCGGGATCGGGATAACGCACCAAGATGCCCAAGCGGCGGGCGGCGGTAGCCACAACGAGCGAGTGCCGATACAGTTCACCGTCTTTCATTTGATAGCCGCTGAGTCGATTGCCCAACATGCCGCCAGCGGCCACGCCGTACAGCACACTTTTGAGCTGCTTGGTGCCAATGCGCACGATCCCTTCGGCTACGGTGGTGCACGGAGTGATGCCGCCATAATAAGCCGAGTTGGCGTGGCGCAGAATCTGCGCGGCGATCACTTGATCGGCGGAGAGCACCGTGCCCAGATGTTTGATGTCCACCTGCGGGTTGCCGAGTATCTGAATGGCTTGAGTGGCCGCAGCGGGCAGTGGCCGCAAGCGGCTGACTTCTTTCATCAGCGCTTCGACCACACGAGCGTTCTGAGTAGAGGGCGCGGGCATACTATCGCACCAAAGTGGGCAGAGAAGTGAACAGGCCCACCGTGAAGGCCACCAATTGCTGAGCCATCCACGAGCCGAAGAGGATGAGCACGAGGCCGATGGCAAACACTTTGGGCACAAAGGTCAACGTGGGTTCGGTGATTTGTGTGGCCGCTTGAAGGAGGCTGACCAAAACGCCCACCGCCATTCCCGACAACAACACCGGCCCGGCGACGACGGCCACGAGCAGAAGAGAGTTTTGCGCTAATGTGATAATGTAGGCTTCGGTCATAACGATGCACCTCGAGGGTTGGGCCGCCGCTAATGGAAACTGAGCACCAGCGATTGGACGATGAGATACCAGCCATCGGCCATGACGAACAATAACAGTTTAAACGGGATGGACACGATGGATGGCGGCAGCATCATCATGCCCATGCTCAATAACGCCGACGACACCACCATATCGATCACCAAAAACGGAATGTAGATGACGAACCCCATTTGGAAGGCGGTCTTCAGTTCACTGATGATGAACGCGGGCAAAACCACCGAGGTGGGGATGTCGTCCATTGTGCTGGGCGCAGACAGGTGCGCCAACTGCACGAACAAGGCCAAATCTTTCTCGCGCGTTTGCTGGAGCATGAACTCGCGAAACGGTTTCACGCCCCGATCGAGGGCCTGTTGTTGAGTAATGTCGCCGTCGGTGAAAGGCTTGACCGCCGTTTCGTTCACTTCGTTCCACACCGGGGCCATGACGAAGAACGTTAGCACCAGCGCGAGGCCCACCACCACTTGGCCGGGCGGCACTTGCTGGGTGCCGATGGCCGAGCGCAGAAGCGAGAGGACAATGACAATGCGGGTGAAGGCTGTTGCCAAAATGAGGATAGCCGGGGCGAGGCTGAGCACGGTGAGGAGAATGAGCAGCTGCACTCCGGCGCTCACTTGGCCCGGTTCTTCGCCATCTCCCACAGTGACGGTGACCCCCGGAGCGCTCAGGTTGGAGTTGCCGGCGCAGGCCGCCAGCGGCAGAGCCATCAGAATCACGGCGAGGAGGATCAGGGATCGGCGGCTCGGTGTCGGTGTCATTCCGTCGTTGCTTTCGCAGAGGCAGGGTTTTGCCACTGAGCGAGAAAATCGGCGAAGGCGTTTTGCGGCGCAGGCGGTTCCGCCGAGTCAATCGGTTCAACATCGGTGAGCAGTGAGATTTGTGTGTCGGATGCGCCGATGAGGAGTGTGCGTTCGCCGACGCGCACGATGTGTAACGCCTGGCGGGGCGAGAGGCGAAGCGTCTCGACCACCGACATTTGTTTTCCGCGTGACGCCGTCACTTGCCATCGTTTGAGCACGGCCAATGTGAGGAAGAGAAGGCCAAGCACGATGGCTGTTTTGGTCATAGCCTGCACGGCGGCGGCGGCAAATGAGTCGTCGGAGGTTGCGCCGCCGAGCAGAAGCAGAACGGCCAGCCCGACGACGACGGCCAACGCGGCGGCGGCCCAACGCCAGCGCGGATCGGCGCGCAGAACAGCGAGAAGTTTTTCCATCACTCGTCCTGCGGGGGCCGGGCCGTCGGCGAAACGATTTCGGTGATACGGATGCCGAATTTGTCTTCGATGACCACGACTTCGCCGCGGGCGATGAGCCGGTCGTTCACCAACACATCCACCGGCTCTCCGGCCATATGATCTAGCTCCACAACCGAGCCGTGTTGCAGAGCCAGCACGTCTTTCACCAACATCTGCGCGCGGCCCAAAACCACCGAAACGCGGAGCGACACGTCCATGAGCATATCCATGGCGCCAGAAGCAGAGGGCGCGGCGGGCGAGGTGTCGATGGCAGAGAATTGAACCTGCCGAACGGGCACTTCGGTTCGCTCTCCGGCGATCGCCGGAAGGGTGGCAGTGGTGTTGTGTTCAGTCATCGCGACTCCTATGATCCGTTTGCGTTCCCGGCGATGCGGACAACCATTCGCGTGCCGAGGGTGCCCGGCACCACTTGGTAGCGAGGCCGTGTGCCGACCTTCATGTTGAGTTTTTGTTGAATGGTTGTATCGAGGCAGAGGACATCGCCGGGAGTGAGTTTGGTGAGCTGCCGCACGGTGAGCGAGGTTGCGCCGAGCTCGACGGTGAGCGGCACGTGAGTTTCGCGCAGCGAGCGGACGATGGCTTGTCGGGCTTCGTCGTTGCCGCGCAGATGCTCGTGCCCGGCCATCCACGCGGTGGGGTTGAGCGCTCCGGCGACGGGCTTGAGCATGGACAGCGGAATGTAAATGCTCATCGTTCCGGTGACGCCCTGAATGAGCAGCTCGAAGGCGATGAGCACCACGCGCGCATTGCGCATGAGCATGGTGACCCAAAGGTTGTTCACGGTGGCGTCTTCTAATCGGGGTTCGAGCGTCACCACTTTGCTCCAAGCCGCTTTCACGTCGTTGAGCGTGTATTCCACCGTTCCCCGTATGAGGCTTTGGCCGATGTCGGTGAGGGGCTTGGAGGAGGGCGGCGGCGTGCGCCCCGTTCCGCCAAGCAACCGCTCGAGCACAACCCACGCCACTTCGGGGCTGAAGATGAGCAGGGCCCGGCCGGGCAGCGGATCGAAGGCGAGGATGTTGTAAAGGGTGTTGGCCGGAATGTCTTGGGCGAGGTCGTCGAAGCGGCCCTGCTCGATGTGGATGAGGCGCGGGCGGAACACGGCGCGCAAATAGGAGGGCAACGACGAGGTGAGCCGCTCGGCCAACTCTTCGTGAACCAGTTCGACCGCGCGCATCTGATCTTTCGAGAAGCGATCGGGCGACCAGAAGTTGTAGAGGCGAACTTGTTTCTGCGCCGGCTCGCCGCTAGCGGCGCTGTCGGTTGCGGCGGCGGGGCGCTCGGCGGCAATGGGCGGCTGGTCTGGGTCTTGCTGCTCGCTCTCGATTATCCCCGAGAGCAGGGCGTCAATCTCGGCTTGGGTGAGCATAGGTTATTGGACGACGAACTCGGTGAAGTAAACGTACATGAGATGCTCGGTGGGCAACAGCGCGTTGACTCGAGCGACGATGTCCATCCGCAGAAGCTCTTTGCCTTCGACCGTGTAAATCTCATCGTAGGTCTTGCTGGAGAGGAGGGTGTTGAATAGATCGTCGATGATGGGTTTCTTCGAGTTCATCTCTTCGGCGAAGAGGGTGACTTCGGCAGTGCGTTCCTCACCTACGAGTGTGTAGAAGGCGGCATCGTGAGGCGCGTACTCCAGCACGATGCTGATTTTGAGATACCGCCGCCCGCCGGGGTCGGCCAAGTTGACGATTTTGGTTCCGGTGTCGAACATGAGGCCCTCGCCCGGCAACGGCAGCGCGGCCGGAAGTTCGGGGGCGGCCTCCGCATGCCCGGCGGGTTTGGGCGTGGGTTCGGATTCGGCATGCCCGGCGGCTTCTGCGGCGGGCGGGCCCATCGAGACGTAGAACGGTTTGGGCCAATCGTCGGGGAAGACGAAGATGTACACGCCCAGCCCGATCATTGCCAGCAGCAGGGCGACCATGAGGGCGACGAGCAGTTTGACGATGAGACCGCCGATGTTCAGCGGCTTTTTCTCGCCATCGCTCTTCGCTTTCTTTTTGTTTTTGTTTTCTTTTGTCTCTTCGGTCATGTCATTACTCCCATTCGCCTGCGCTAGTGGCCGTCGGCGGGCAGGCCCGGAATGGTGATGGGCGGGACGATGTTCAGCGACACTTTCTGCGTGTCCAACGGATAGACGATGATGATGTCGGCGCGGCGGTTGAAGGCCATGTGTTCCGGTGAATCGTTGGGGAAGAGCGGATGGTGTTCGGCCTGCCCGGCGGCGGTGAGCCGCGCCGGATCGATGCCGCCATATTCGACGAGGTAGCGGGCGATGGTGACGGCGCGCGCCACCGAGAGGTCCCAATTGGTGGGATAACGCGGGTCAACGGGCGGCGTGGGATCGGTGTGAGCCACCACGCGCACGTCGTTGGGAATGTCGCGCAGCATGATCGCCAGTTGATCGAGCACGGCTTGCGCGGTGGGTTGAATATCGATACTGCCCGGCTGGAAGAGCAGCTGCTCGCTGATGGAAATGAGCACGCCTTCGGCGTTGTTGTTGACGCTCACTTCGCCAGAGATGCCGGCGCTGGACAGCGCCTGCCCAAGATTGCTGGCGACATCCAATGTGTCGGGGGGCCGGGGCGGGAAGTCGGGCACTTGAACAGGAGCCGGTTCGCCTTCGCCGCCAGCGCCGGAACCCTCGGAGAGGTCGGGGCTGACAATCCGGCTCGTGTCTCCACCAAAGGCCCGCCGGAAACTTTCGGCGAGGTCTTTGTATTTTTCGAGGTCGGTGCGTCCCAATGTGTACAGCACGAGGAACAGGGCCATCATCAAGGTGATGAGGTCGGCGTAACTCACCAACCACCGCCCGCCGTCGCCGCCGCCGTGGCTGCTCATGCGGTTGCTCCGGCGGCCTTGCCTTCGCCCGCCTCGCCCACGCGGGCCTTGGGCGGCAGGAAGGTGCTCAACTTCTCGCGCACGATGCGCGGGTTCTCACCGGCCTGCAATGAGAGAATGCCTTCGATGAGCATGTTGCGAAAGACCACTTCTTCTTCGCTATTGGCTTTGAGTTTTCCGCCGATGGGCAAGAAGATGAGATTGGCGGCGGCCAAGCCCCACAGGGTGACGAGGAAGGCGTTGGCAATACCGTGCCCGAGATGTTCCGGCTCGTCGAGGTGCTGCATGAGCACAATCAATTCCATCACCGTGCCGATGATGCCCATCGTGGGCGAGAAGCCGCCTGCGCCGTTCATGTAACCAATGCCGTGCAGGTGCCGCTCGTGCATGTTATGCACGTCCATTTCCAAAATGCGCCGCACCTGCGCCGCGTCCACCCCATCCACCACCAGCATCACGCCTTTGCGCAGAAACTCATCTTCGATTTTCTTCGCGTCTTCTTCCAACGAGAGGATGCCCTCGCGCCGGGCCTTGTCGGCCATCTTCACCAACGCCTCGACGGACTCGGACATATTCTCGTGGCCCTTGAAAAACGCTTTGGCGAACAGTTTGGGCAAGCCGGTCGTCACACTTAATGGGTATTGAGCCATTGATGCGGCGAACGAGCCAAACACGCACAGCAGGGGCGGCACGGCGCTGGAGACGAGCTGCAGCGGGTTGCCGCCGCCGAGAAGATTAGCCACGATCACGGCGGCCAGCGCCGCGCCGATGCCTCCCAAAGTTGCAATGTCCATAAGGTGTTATTCCTCTCCGCTCATCACCGGCCTCGCGCCATAGGCCTTCCGCCGGTATTCGATCACCGCCTCCACCACCAACTGCGGCGTTTCGCGCACGTTGATCTTGTCGCCGTCGTTGAGGCAGAGCACGGTGGTGTGCGCCGATTCGATCGTCTTGATCAATTCTGCGTTGACGTAGAATTCTTTTCCGTTCAGCCGCGTGAGACGAATCATGTCACTCCCAGTGTTCCACACTGCAAGAAGTGTATGACCCGCAAGGCAGATTGTCAGTAAATGGTTCGTGAAGGGGAACTAAAAGAAGTATGAAGAGTGTAAAGGTTTTCGGGGAGGCGCAACCGCGAAAGGTGCGTAAATGGCAGGGGCGACTCTTGCAGTCGCCCGCCATCGGGCAGGCGCAAGGCCTGCCCCTATCATGGGTTGATGCGATCAGAGGTCGAGTTCCAGCAATTCGGCGGGGGCGCTGGACTCGGGGGGCGGCGGCGCGGCCTGCTTCAATGGGCGGCGCGGTACCCGCACAATGAATTTCGTTCCCTGCCCCAAGGCGCTCTCAGAGCCTATTTCTTAAAGAAAACTCTGCCAGTTGAGCTGAGGTAAGATTGGCGAATGTTCAAAAAACGCAAACCCTACCCTTCTGATTTGACTGACCGCGAATGGGAATTGCTCAAGCCGCTGCTGC